>Ga0335071_10005546_pt1 | contig 13092 bp, 15 predicted proteins | sample Lox_Sample_15_FD_206724 | JGI IMG/M metagenome (GOLD analysis project Ga0335071, IMG submission 206724) | Soil microbial communities from Loxahatchee National Wildlife Refuge, Florida, United States - Lox_Sample_1.5 | ecosystem: Environmental > Terrestrial > Soil > Wetlands | place: USA...
CGCCCCGAACGGGGATTCGGCGGGCGGTGTTTCTGGACTGGTCTAATTGACGTGGGCTCATAATTCAATGCATACTGCGCTTACTACCTAAGATTATGTCGCGACGCGCTTCAGGTCAAGCCGGACCTTCCAGCCTGGCTGGGCAGCGGTGCAACAGTTCCGTCGAAAGGGCTCCGGGCGAGCTTGTTTCTGTGGCTAGCTAACGACGATTGAATCACATCGCATCGGCTTAGGTGCTAGTTGAGCGCCATTATGCCTAAGCCTGGCTAAAGGTCAAGCAGGGAGTTTTAAGCATTTTACGCGCCACCCGGCGCCAGCTCGGAGGGTATGGGCAATCCCAATGCGTTGTCACGAGCCGGGCCCCCGAGGCGGCCAATCCGGCGTCGCAAGGCGTCGCAAGGAACTTGTCGCGGGATTGGGTAATGCTACTATTGAGGTGTAATGAGTGCGACCGATAAGCCGCTGAAGATGGTCACCTGCAGCGGATGTGACGCAAAGGTCTTCATCCCGGGCGACCTCCCGCCGCTGTCCACCGAGCCGTGCAAGCGTTGCGGCTACCCCATCATGATGCCGATGCAGTTGCGGCAGTTCGAGCTGCGCAGCAAGATCGCTTCCGGCGGGCACGGCAAGGTGTATCGGGCCTTTGACACCGTCCTGGAGCGCCTGGTGGCGGTCAAGCTGATGCGCAAGGAGCTGGAGCACGACCCGGTGGCGCTGGAGAGCTTCTATCGCGAGGCCCGCGCCTGCGCCTCGCTCAACCACACCAACATCATTCACATCTATTCGTTCGACGAGTTCGAGGGCCAGCGCTACCTGGTGATGGAGCTGGCGGACCGGGGCAGCCTGGACTCGCGCATCGAGAAACAGACGCGCCTGGGCGAGCTGGAAGTGTTGGATATCGGCTGCAAGATCGCCTCGGCCCTCGACATGTCCCTCAAGCACAACCTGCTGCACCGCGACATCAAGCCGGGCAACATTCTCTTCAATGCCGACGGGGAGCCCAAGCTGGTGGATTTCGGTCTCGCCCGCAGCGCCGAGGCCGAGCCCGAGTCCTCCACGGTCACCGAGGGCACGCCGTACTATGTGGCCCCCGAGAAAATCAAGCGTGAGCGCGAGACCTTCCTCTCGGACATGTACAGCCTCGGCTGCACGCTTTATCATGCCTTGACCGGCCACGTGCCGTTTGAGGCGCCCAGCGTGGACGAACTGGTGAAGGCGCACGTCTATACGGAGCTGACGCCGCCCAATCAAGTGGCCGGCTGCACCGATGTCACCCAGCCCACCAGCGATGCCCTGGTCAAAGTCCTGGCCAAGAATCCGGCCGACCGCTACTTAAGCTACGACGAGTTCCGCATGGCGCTCGAAGTGGCGCGTAGTCAGTGGATGGTCCAGCACTACACCCAAGACGCCCAAAATAAAGGCGTCAAGAGCAAGACGAGCTGGTGGCGGCGATGACGAGGGGCGGCACGGCCGCGCGGTAATACTGCGAGTCAAACACTTGGCGTCAGCCACCCTCAGGCTACCCTGAAGCCACCCTGAGGCCACCCTCAGGCTATCTGGTGGCCAACAGGTAGGCACCCTGAAGCCACCCTGAGGCTACCCCGAGGCTACCCCGAAGCCACCCCGAGGCTACCCCGAGGCTACCCCGAAGCCACCCCGAGGCTATCTTGGGGTGGGGGCGGCTGCCTTACTTGTCCGATGATTTCTTCGATCCGCCCTTGTCTTGGCCCTTGGCCCCAAAGCGCACCGTGGTCGCATTCATCTTGCCGTCGCTGGCCGGCTTGACGTAGCCGCTCACCGGTTCGCCCACGACGCCGTCTTCCAGGGTGGCCGGCTTGCCCGCCTTGGTGATCTTCGTTTCGGAGGTGATCAGGTAAACGGATTCCCCCACCTTGATGGTCTTGGCGGTCTTGTCCACCGCCGCCAGCTTGCCGTGGAAGGGGTGCGCCCCTTTCTTGGCCGCGGATTCCTTCCGGGCGGCGCCCGATTTCTTTTCCGCGGGCGGAGGGTTGGTGCTCTGGGCCAGCCCCTGCAGCGGCAGGCCCGCAATCGCCGCGACCAGCAAGCTCACGGCGCCTCGTTTAAAGACCGACTTCATCATCATATACAATGGATACTTGGTTGTTTGATAAGACCGCCCAGTGCTACCAAATCGCGGCGGGCAGGCAAGCCCGACTTATTCACAATCGGGCCGCTACCACGCGCCCTCGGCCAGCAAGGCGGTGACGTTCTTCGCCAGGTCGGCCGCCAGCAGGGGCAGCGCCTGGCGCTCCGTGCTGGTCAAATCGGTCGTGACGCGTATGAGGGTAAAGCCCGAGACCGGTTGGTTGAGAAGCACCTTGCCGGTGCCGCGCTCGTAGGCGGTCACCTGGGCTCTCACCTCGATCCGGTAGTCGCGCACGGTGAGGGTGTCGCTTGGCGAAAGACTCACCTCCTGGCGCACGTAGCGCACGACGGAGCCGGTCACGACAATGTCGCCGTCATTGTGGGAGGCGAGCTGGTAGGTGCCATCCCGCTGGACCTGCGCGCGCACTTGCCCCGTCACCTCGTCCCCCAGCCGCGGTTCCAGCGTCTTATTCGTGAAGGGGTTGACCTGCACCGACTTCTCTCGCGCCGCCAGCCCGTTCACTGGCCCGAGCTGGTAGCCGGCGCAGCCGCTCGCGGCCAGCGCCAGCAAAGCGACCCCCACCCAACTCAGCCCCCAGCCGCTACGGGTTCGCCGTTTGCGTTCGCTGCTTAAGTTGATCAATGCGCTGCCGGGCTTCGCTCGCATAGGGTGAGTTCGGGTCCTGCAACAAGACCTCGTTGTAGTAAATCCGCGCGCCATCCCACTTCTTGCGCTTCTCGTAGAACTGCGCGACCTCGAAGTTGCCGCGCGCCTGCTCGCCCTTGAGCGAGGCGATGATCCGCTGGGCCTGGGGCACGCGCGGGTCATTGGGATAGAGCGCCATAAAGTCGGTGAACCGGGCGATGGCATGCCCGGCCATGCTCTGGTCGCGGTCGGGCGTCTGCGCCTGCTTCTGGTAAGCCAGGCCGCAGCGGAAGATCGCATCGGAGGCCACCTTGGGCTGGTCCGCATACCGATCCGCCGCTGTCTCGTACGCCTTGACGGCGGCCGGGTAGTCGGGCGACTTGAAGCCGAGGGTCTTGAGCCGCTCCCAGGCGGTGCCGATGTTCAACTGCGCTTTGGGCGCGACGGTGCTATAGGGGCCCGTCTTGACGATTTCCCCATACATCTTGGCCGTGCGCTCCATGGACGGGAAGAAGGGAATGTAGCCCCACAGCTTGAACCATTTGCCGCCGAGGTAGAGGGTCGCGATGTCATATTGGCGCTGCAGGATCTCGTCAAAGTTCGCGATCTTAGGCTGTTTCTCCACCAGCGCCTGGTAGGCCTTGAAGGCCTTTTCCTGTTTGCCCGTCGCTTCGTAACAGCGGCCGATGAGGTACTGCGCGCGCGGCGCGTAATCGGACACCGGCCAGACCTGCACGACGCGGCGCGCGGCCTTGAGCGCCAGGCTGTAGGCCTTCTTGTCGAAGGCGGCCTGGGCGACTTCCAATTGGTCCTTGGCGCGCGGCTGCTGCCATTTGCCCTCCCCGCCGACCGGTTCGTAGGTCCAGCCTTCGCCCGGCCGGTAGATCAGCGGCGCCGACGCGCGGAACGGGACGGCCAGCAAACACGCCGCGATGAGCAGCAGGCGGACAGACCGGAAACACATGGGCGGCAGCGTAAGCGTCGGCGTTCGGCAAGTCAAGGCAGGCTCGCCGCGTTGGCTCACCCCGCGGACGCACTCCGGCGGCACGGCGAAGCTGCGCCGGGCTAACCCCGATAGACGATCATCACGCCGAAATCGGTCAGCAGCTTCTGCGTGCCGATGTCCAGGTGTGTGTAGGTGAGCGTCGTGATGCTGATCATGTTGGTCTCGCCGATCTTGATCAGGAAATTGGACACCACCTCGTCAAACTTGTCATGCCCCACCTCGATGCAGTCGGTGTGCTTGATCGTCTTGACGCGGATCTTCTTGTCGGTCCCCTTGGCCGCGACGTCCAAGGGGGTCAGCGGCTTCGCGATCAGGCTCGCGGCCGGCGTCTTGTGGACCGGCACCCGCAGATGCATCTCCACTTTCGCCGCCGCGGACGAAGCAATGGGGTTGACCGGATGCACCTCTACCCGTGGCGCGGCCGGGGTGTTGTCCGCGCCGGGGCGGTTGGCCACCAGCTCCGGCGAGGGGATCACGATCACTTCGTTGCAGGACGGGCAATTGATCTCGGTGCCCGCACCCGTGCTATCAACGGCCAACTCCTGTTCGCACTTCGGACAATTAAAGATGACATCCATAAGGCCGGCCTTTCGTTTGCTGTTTGCCGTGGCAGGATAGGCGCCCGAGAGCTGGTGGCCAAGGAAAAACTTCAGCCTGCACGCCGCGGACCGTGCCACCTTGAAACCCGCCCTAGCGGCCCATCCGGCCGCCCTGCCGCCAGCCCGCCGACGCTGCTAAAAGGTCTTCTCCAGCTCCTTCATCCGCGGCCAGACGGGCGAGGAGGGCCCGAGCCGGTCCTTGACCTCGGCGAAGACGCGTTTGGCTTCCGCCGGGTCTTCGCGGGCGACGGCAACGCAGTAATCCAACTGGATCCAGGCCTTGCGGGGGTCTTCGACGCTCTTGTCATAGGTCTTGAGCCAGTCGCGCAGCCCCGCCGCGCCGCGCTGGCGCGCCGCCTGCAAGGAAGCTTCCAGCTTGTAGGACAGGCCGGGCAATTGGTCCCCCATCACCAAGGCCGCCGCCTGCTGTTTCTCCTTGGTCTCGTCTTCGTTCTTGACCTTCTCCCAGTAAAGGAAGAGTTCCCAGCCGCCGTACAGGACGGCGACGATGATCAAGGCTGCAATTAACTTCGTCATGATTCTTCGATTCGTTCGATGCGGGCGCCCAGTTGCCGGAGCTTGCCGTCAATATTCTCGTAACCGCGGTCAATGTGGTACACGCGGTTCACCTGGGTCGTGCCGCGCGCGGCCAGACCCGCAATCACCAGCGCCGCCGAGGCCCGCAAATCGCTGGCCATTACCGGCGCGCCGCTCAGCGGCTTCCCACCCTTCACAATCGCACTCGGGCCTTCGATTTCAATATCCGCCCCCAGGCGCGCCAGCTCGCTGACGTGCATGAAGCGCGACTCGAAGATTCGCTCGGTGATGATGCTGATGCCCGGCGTCTGGGTCATCAGCGCCATCATCTGCGCCTGCGCGTCGGTGGGAAAGCCCGAGTACGGCAGGGTGGTGATGTCCACCGGCTTCAGGCGGCCGTTGCGCCGCACGGTGATGTCCGCGCCGTGCCGTTCGACGGCGGCGCCCGCGTCGTGCAGCTTGTCCAGCACCGCCCGCATGTGGTCGGCGCGCGCGCCCCGCAGGGTCACTTCGCCGTTGGTGGCGGCGGCGGCAATCGCGTAGGTGGCCGCCTCGATGCGGTCCGGGATGACTTCGTGCTCCGCGCCGTGCAGCTCCTTTACCCCGGTAATGGTCACCGTGGGGCTGCCCGCGCCCGAAATCTGCGCCCCCATCGCGTTGAGGAAGTTCGCCAGGTCCACGACCTCCGGTTCGCACGCCGCACTCTCAATCACCGTCACCCCTTCGGCCAGCGTCGCCGCCATCATCACGTTGGCGGTGCCGAGCACGGTCGAGCCCGCCCGCCCGCCCAGAAACACTACCGACCCGACCAGCCGCCGGGCCGTCGCATGCACGTAGCCCTCCTCGACCACCACCTTCGCGCCCAACGCGGCGAAGCCCTTCAGATGGAGGTTGATGGGCCGGGCGCCGATCACGCAGCCCCCCGGCAGCGACACCGCCGCCTTTTTCAACCGGCCCAGCAGCGGCCCCATCACGCAGATCGAGCCCCGCATCTTCCGAATCAGATCGTAGTCCCCGGTGCCCTTGATCTTGCGCGCCTGCACGCGGACGCAGTCGCCCTCGAAACGCACCTGCGCGCCCAGCCAGGTCAGAATCTGGCCCATGAACTTCACGTCGCTGAGGTTCGGCACCCGGCGGATCGTGCACGGTTCGGCCGTGAGCAGCGTGGCCGCCATGATCGGCAGCACCGCGTTTTTGGCCCCGCTAATCGCCACATCCCCGTGCAGCGGCACCGAGCCCTTAATCAGTAAGCTATCCATCGCAATCCAGTCAGTTCTCTAGCCGCGCAACCATGATTCGCGGGCGGTGAGTGTAGTCCTCGACCACCGCCTCGACAACCCACATTTGCTGCTGCAGTATCTCGCGCAGACTGTCTGCCTGACCGTCGCCAAACTCCAGCAGCAACCGCCCGTGCGGCTTGAGGAACGGCCCGCCCTCAGACGCCAGGCGCCGCGCGTAATCCAGCCCATCGCTGCCGCCGTCCAGCGCGCGGTGCGGATCGTAGTCCCGCACCTCCGGCTGCAGCGACGCGATCTCGCCGCTCGGAATGTAGGGTGGGTTGCTGATGATCAGGTCAAACCGCATGCCGGCCGGGACGGCCGCAAAGCCGTCCCCGTGCAGGAACCGGATGCGTTCAGCCAGGCCGTGACGCGCGGCGTTCTGGCGGGCCAGCGCCAGCGCCTCTACTGAAATGTCCGTGGCCGCGACCTCCGCCGCCGGGCACTTGTGCGCCAGGGCGATGGCCAGGCAGCCGCTGCCGGTGCCGAAGTCCAAGGCAGTGGATGGTTGAGAGTTGCTAGTTGATAGCTCGGCAAGGAACGTCCAGCCGCGCTCGGCCAGCAGCTCCGTTTCGGGACGGGGAATGAGCACGTCCCGGCTCACCGCGATCTCCAGACCGCAGAATGACGTGGAACCGACGATATGCTGCAGCGGTTCGCGCAGCCCGCGCCGGCGGACGAACTCGCGCAGCCCGTCCACTTCCGCCGGCGCGAGCACCCGCTCAAACTCCAAGTACAGCCGCATCCGCGGCTGCTTCAGCAGATGCGCCAGCAGCAGCTCGGTTTGCAGCCGCGGCGAATCCACCCCCTTCTTGCCCAGGAACTCCGTGCTGCGTTGAATGGCCTCAAGCACCGTCACGGCACCAAGGGTAAGCGCTGCGCCCCGCGTTCAAAGCCTAAAAGCCGGCTGGGAGGTGGCTTGCACCATGCATGTACCTGGCTTGTACCTCCCAATGCCCTCCCAATTACCTGGCTTGTACCTGGCTTTGGGGTGGCTTTGGGGTCGCATTGGGATCGCATTGGGGTCGCATTGGGGTCGCATTGGGGTGGCTTTGGGGTGCCTATCGGTTGCCTGGCAACAGGCTTTGGGGTGGCTTTGAGGTCGCATTGGGGTGGCCTGGCGCTGCCCCGGTTGACGCCGCAACACGATGATAGGAGATTGCCGCCGTGCCTGGTAAGCCTAAAAACCCGTTCCTCCGCATCCAATGCTTGCAGCATGTGGGGTTTGAAGGGCCGGCGGCCATCGGCGAGTGGATGACGGCGAAGGGGCATTGGTTAACCACCACCCACCTTCATCGCGGCGAGACGCTGCCGGCGCTGGACGCGGTGGACTGGGTCGTCGTGATGGGCGGGCCGATGAATATCTACGAGCACCGGTTTCATCCCTGGCTGCGCGCGGAGAAAGAATTCCTGGGGGCGGCAATTTCGGCGCAGAAAACGGTGCTGGGCGTCTGCCTGGGCGCGCAGTTGATCGCCGATGTCCTGGGCGCGAAGGTGTATCAGAACCTGGAGCAGGAAATCGGCTGGCTGCCGGTGGCCTTCGCGCCGGGGAATCCGACAGCCTCGTTGTTCCCGGGCGCGCCACGGGAGCTGACGGTGTTCCACTGGCACCGGGACACGTTCGATTTGCCGGCCCGGACGGCACGCCTGGCCTCGAGCGCGGGTTGCCTGAACCAGGCCTTTGCGTATGAGGACCGGGTGGTGGCGCTGCAATTCCACCTCGAGACCACGCAGCAAAGCGTCGCGGCGCTGGTGGAAAACTGCGGGGCTGAATTAAAGGGCGGGAAGTTCGTCCAATCAGCGGCTGACATCACGGGGAACAGCGCCCACTTTGCCGCCAACCAGGCGGTGCTGGGCAAGCTGCTGGAGCAGTTGGAAACGCGAACCCAGCGGGCGGTTGGCCGGAAAGGGGTCGGTCCAGGAGACTGTCATATTTCCACCGGAAGCGATTCGCCCCAGTGAGCGCTTGCGGGCTGGCACTGGAGCAGAGTCTGGTTCAAGAAGATGGGCATGCCGTTTGACAGCATCACCAAAGTGGAACTCGAAGGTGAGCGCGGCAGCGTCCAGGCGGTCTAGCCCAGTGGGCTAAGCGCGGCAGCGCAGCGGGAGAGAAGGCGCCGAGCTTCCGCCGTCACCAGGCGCGGCCGCGCTTGAAGGCGTCGTGGGCGCGGAAGGCTTCGGCGGCGATTACCCCGGACTGAGCGCCGCGGGCGTGGCATTGCCGGCGCATCAATTCGGCGAGCGGCGCGAAGTCTTTGCCTTTGCCGCGGGCGAGTTGACTCCGGTGGCAGGCGAGCATCCGCTCCTTCAAGGCAAGGTAAGGGGAGACGTCAACGAAGAACCCGGGGCTAAACCCGCTCATGTTGAGCGTGTCCATCCACCAGAGGGCGGGGGGGGCGGCCAGCGGGGCGCCTCCGGCTTGATGGCCCGGCGAGGCGGAAAACCAGGAGGCGGCGTCGGCTAGCGCTGCGGCGGCGCGGTGGTCAGGGTGATAGTCTTCAGGGGCGTGCGCCAGCACCAGGGTCGGGCGGAACTGCCGGAGGATGATCATAAGCTTCGCCCGGATGGGCTGCGTATCCGACAAGGTGCCATCGGGAATGCCGGCGCAAAACAGCTCCGCGCCCAGTAGTTGTGCGGCGGCGGCCAGCTCGCGACGGCGCACAGCGGCCAGTCGCGGGATCGGTTTGGCCGGCTGGCCTTTGTCGCCCGAGCAGAGCACACCGATGCCAATCGCCGCTCCCTCCGCCCGGGCGCGGGCCAGGGTTCCGGCACACAACAACTCGGCGTCGTCCGGGTGCGCGACGACCGCCAGCACCCGTTCATGGCTAAAGTCAAGTTTCATAGGGAGCGTTACCGCAGCCGGATGTCGGGCGGCGCGGCGACGTAGTCGGCGACGGTGAGCATCGCGTCGGGATGCCGGCGCATCAGCGACGCCGGGCAGGCCGCGGTGATCGGTCCGTGCAGCACGCGCCGGACGACGGCGCTTTGCCACGGGCGATTGCAGTACAGCCGCAAGCGCCGCGCGCCCAGAATCTCCTGCATGCCCACCGTGACGGCGCGCCGCGGGATGACAGCCAACTCGCCGCCCACGGTCACCGAATTGATGGTGCGCGTCTCGCGGGTAAGGCTGAGCACGCGCGTCGGCAACGCGGCAAAGGTCTCCACCGACATCGGTTCACCCGGCTCGGGCGGCTCGTTGAAGGCGATATGCCCGGTGATGCCGATGCCGCCGAAGCAGGCATCTACGCCCGCGCGCGCCGCGATCAGGCGCGGCACGGCGGCCAGGTCGCGCGGGTCGGGAAAAACGCGGTGATCGGGCGGCGGCGCCAGCGCCGGGTCGAGCAGGTCGTAGAACTTGCGATTCAGATAAGCGCGGAAGCTCAGGAGATGGCTCTCGGGCACCCAGGCGTCGTCGTCGGTGAGGTATTCGTCCATGCCGATGAAGACGACGTTCCGGCAGGAGATTCGTTCCGTATTGAGCGTGTTCGCCAGGAGCGGATACTGCTCCACCGGCCCCACGGGGATGATGAAGGTCGCGCCCCGGCCCTCGCGGTCGGCGGCGACGATTTCCGCTTTCAGCGTCTCGGCCATGTCCAGCCCGATAGAGGCCATGTCGCCCAGGATGCGGACCTTGACCGGCGTGCCTTGGCCGAATTCCTCGCGACCAACTTTGAGGTATTCGGGAAGCATGGGAGCAACCACCGTCGCCGGGTTCGTGCCGCGCCTACGCAGCCGCCGCGGGCGGAAGCACCGAGGGCAAGGACGGCAGGCTGGCGCGGAGCATGCGCAGGTCATGCGCGCCGTCGGGTCGGGCGAACTCGTAGAAGAAAAAGACCTCCTGGCCCAGCACGCGGGCGTCAACGTAGCGAAGCGAATGGGATTGGTGCGGGCTGGTGAGCCGCGGACCCGCCGGCGTGAGCGATTCCCAGTGCCGCAGATCCGACGACAACGCCAGGCCGGTCTTCTCTTCGTAGTTCTCGTGATGACCGGCGCTGCCGTCGTAGAAGGCGAGGAACTTTTCTCCCAGCGGCACCACCGTGTTGATGCGGCGGCAGTAGCAGTCCCAGCCGTCCGGGTCGGGCGCGAAGATCACGCCCTGCCATTGCCAGGACTCGAGGTCGGTCGAGGTCGCCAGGCCGGTCGCGGAGACGCATTCGCCGGTGTTGAAGATGTCGAGCGAGGCATGGGATTGCGCGCTCGTGCGGGGCGTGGGCACGGCCACACTCAGGTACATGTAGAAGGCGCGTTGATGTTCAAAGATCCTCGGGTCCTTGATGCCCTCCAGGCCCAGCGGCGCGGCCTTGAAGAGCGGCTTGGCCTTGGCCGGGTCCAAATTCCGCGGCGTGGCGGCGGTGAGCGCGGAGACGCACCAGCGCCCGTCGGTCGGATCAACGTAGCTGGCGAAATAGCGCCACACCCCATCGGCCCCTTTGCGCAACGCACAGCGTTCGATCGAAGCGCTGCCGAATTGGTCCTTGGTCACCGACCAGACGTCCTCCCAAAGCGCGAGGTCGGTTGAGCGGGCGATGCGGGCCTCGCCGCCGCGATCGGGTTCGACCCCGCGCGGGCGGCGGATGCGGTAGGTCAAATACCAGGCCCGCTCATCCGGCGCGTAGAAAATGCCCGGGGCACCGGCCCAGTAGCCGTTGGTGGCACCCACCGGCTCGCGCACGATGCGGCCGGCGGCAAAGCTTTCAGAGGTGAGGTTCATAGCGAGGGATGCGCCCTGAGGGGAAGCCGCGGCGGGAAACGAGGAAGGCGGAGGAAGCTCCTCCGCCTTCGCAACAACCGTCAACCGCTGCGGGTTACTTGGAGCCCAAAATCGCGTCTTTGGCGGCCTTGGCGACCCGGAACTTGACCACGCGCTTGGCGGGGATGTTGATCTGCTCGCCGGTTGCCGGATTGCGGCCGATGCGCGCTTTCCGGTTCACCAGCACCAGTTTGCCCAGACCCGGCAGCGTAAAGCTGTTCTTGGCCTGCTTGTAGGCCAGGTCAACGATAGCCGCGATGACCTCACCGGCCTGCTTCTTGGTAATCCCGACAGTTTCCGCAACGGATGCGACGGTTTGTGATTTGGTTAGTGCTTTTGCCATATATGGCCGCCATCAGTATCGGCAAAGCCCGCGTCGCGCAAGCGCAAAAGGCACTTTAGTGGACGAGGGGCGCTTCTTCCTTCTCGACGCTGTGCAGGACCTCCTGCATGGCTTCGGGCGAGACGCCGTAGGTAATCTTGGTATTGAGCTTGTTGGTCAGGAACTCGTCGAGCGCCACCCAGCGGCCTTCCAGGTTGATACGCTTGGTCCAGGCGCAGACGACCTGCAACTGGCTTTGCAGCCGGCGCGTCTCCTCGGTGGACCGGTTGACCTCCTCGAGCGCGTGCTCCAGTTTCTGGCGCACCAGCAACTGTTCGTGCAGGCTCTGCCGCAGGCGCTGCAGCAGCAGCCCGATGATCGCAAAGGCGAGGAAGCAAATCATGCTGTTCGCGTAACGGAACACTTCGGAGGGGTATTGGTGCTGGGAGAGGATATCCACCACGCACCAGGCCACCCCGGTCAGGATGGCCATGCAAACGACCGAGACCCGGCTCAAATACCAGCCGCACAGCGAAACCGGAATGAAGAAGAAGACGAAAAAGAGAAAGTGGTAGCCGGCCACGTACACGAGGTAGCTCAGCACCAGGAGATTGGCCAGGCTGGCCAAAATCACCTTGAGTCGAAAGCGTTTGCTCATGTGAGTCATCGTCTTTCCATGCGGTTGAATCCCGACTAAGCCATCCTTGGCAGCGATTTCCATGCCGCCTCCATGCCCGTGCTCTCCCGGGAGTTCGCTCATGGATGCGACGAGACCGGCCTCGATGAGGGCTGGAAGCGGCCCAGCGCCTCGTGGCGGGTGTAGTTGCGTCATGCGGTGCGAGGGCCTTTAGCGCGTTTGTAACCGGCTGCGAGCCGTGGCTTGCTCACCATGGCCGGAAGCGCCAGCAGGCCGCGCAAGTGGGCTTAATTAAGATACTTACGCTCTAGCAGGCGGGTGCCGATCAAGTGCGGGAAGCCGGCGGACGGGCCCCGGGTGCGGTGCAACGCCGCGACCGCCATCCGACGCCAGGAACCCCCGTTTGCGCGCAGCCGCGGGGAGCTGAGAGCGGGAGTGCCGCAGGCCGATGCTGGCGTGCTTGCGTTCGCTGATCTGGGGGTTGAGTGTCCAATAATCGTAACGCATGCCCAACCCAAAGAACCCGCCCGCAAAGTTTCTGCAATTATTTTATTCCCGAGGCTTGACGGCAGCCCGGGTTTTTGCGTTAATAGACCTGTCCTGGCGACAGAACGTTTCTTCAGCGGGGTTCCCCACCCCCACCTCCTTGGCGTCTGTCACCAGGACATTTTTGCCGCCTTGGAGTCCCAGCAGGTTTGTGGTAACTATCCGCTCTCGCCTCTCCGAACCAGCTCCTACTGCCTGGTGAAAACAAACGCGCGGGTGTGGGTGGACTCGCTGGGCGCAAACGCCGTCGGCACCGTCGGGTTGCCCGGTTCGTCGCCTGCAATCGTCAGCAACTTGCCGTCGAACTTGTAGATCGCCTGGGCGGTCTGGTTGACATATTGGGGAAAGCCACAATCCTGGATGAGAATGGTCGCCCGTCGAGGACGGGTGTGCGCGACCAAAGTCAGTTTGCCGATGTACCATTCCTGCCGCCGCGCGCCCTGGAACCGAAGGGAATTGCCCGAAAGCGTCATTCGGCATTCGCCGTTCCCCGCGCCCAGTTCCTTCCCCACCCAGTTGCCCTGCATTTTGGCCAGGTCGTGCCGGGGCGTGGAGGCGCAGCCGGGGGACAGGGTGATTCCGACGACCGCCATCAATGCGAATAGCATGTTCTTGCTCATGTTCATGTCCGTTGTGCTCCTGCGTACCGAATAACCGCCTGGTTTG
>Ga0335071_10005547_pt1 | contig 13090 bp, 9 predicted proteins | sample Lox_Sample_15_FD_206724 | JGI IMG/M metagenome (GOLD analysis project Ga0335071, IMG submission 206724) | Soil microbial communities from Loxahatchee National Wildlife Refuge, Florida, United States - Lox_Sample_1.5 | ecosystem: Environmental > Terrestrial > Soil > Wetlands | place: USA: Florida...
GCAGGCCGCGCTCTTCTGGGTCGCCGGCGCCGTGGTGGTGGCGATTGGCTCACGCCCGACGTCCATGCTCCGGGGCCTCGCCCTCTGGAGCGTGGCGGGTCTCGCTGTCCCCGTCGTCATCATGGGCTGGCTCGCGTGGCGCGGTGGCCTCGGCCCCTTCGTCTCCATCGCCGTCGGCTACGTGCTGCCGCTCTACAGTCGCGTGGGACGCGTGTCGCTCTGGGAAGGTCTCCGGTGGCACGTCTACGGCTGGCAGATCTGGAGCGGCCTGATCGCGCTCGCCCTCCTCGGATTCGCTCGGCGCGTGCCGGAGCCGTACGGGATCCGGCGCGGGCTGGCGCTCGTGGGCGCCGGGTACGGCGTTCTCCACTTCGCGCTGCAGGGCAAGGGCTGGGAGTACCACCTCTATCCGTTCGCGGCCTTCATGTGTGCGCTCGCGTCCGTGCCGCTGGCCGCCCGCGCCGAGGGCACCCGGGCGGGATGGATGCCGGCGGCGGCGCGAGGGCTCGCATTGACCATCCTCGTGCTGACCGTATCGCTCCTGGGCGCCAAGGGTGTGGCGGCCGCCGATGCCCCGTGGATTGCCGACAAGGAGCGCCGCGTCTCCGCGCTCGTCCGCGATCTGGAGGTCCTGGCGGGCAACGGGCCGGTGCAGGTGATGGACGTGACGGAAGGCGGCGTGCACGCGCTCCTGCGCCTGCACCTCCGGCAGCCCACGCGCTTCCTCTACGACTTCCACTTCTTCCACGACGAGGGCGATCCGCGCATCGAGGCGCTCCGGGCCGAGTTCGTGCGCGACCTGGAGCGCCGGCGGCCCACCGCCATCGTCGTCTTCAAGGACACGTGGCGGCGCCCGGGCTATGATCGCCTGCGCGAGTTTCCCGCCCTGGCGAAGCTGTTGAGCCGCGACTACACGCTGGCGGCGGATCGCGACGGCTACCGGATCTATGCGCGCCGAGCCTATTCTTAGCGTCATCCGCGCCTACGACGACTGGGTCGTCCGCAGCTACTGCTGGGGACGGTTCTGGATCCTGCGCCAGCGCTTCCTCGACGAGATCGGCCAGTACCTGCCCGAGCGCGGGCGCGTCCTCGACCTGGGCTGCGGCTTTGGCCTCTTCTCGCTCTACTACGCGAGCATCCGGCCCGGCCTCCGGCTCGCAGGCTTCGATCGCAATGCCCGCCGCATCGCCATGGCGCGGGCCGCCGCGGGCCGCCTCGGGCTCGCCAACGTGCGCTACGAGGCGGGCGACGTGATGGACTTCCGGGGCGGCGAGACATTCGACGCCGCCTACATGCTCGACATCGTCCACCACATCCCGGAGGGCGCGGTGCGCCCGCTGCTCGAGCAGGTCGCGAAGATCCTGCCGCCGGGCGGCCGGCTCCTCATCAAGGACGTGGACCGCCGGCCCGCCTACAAGCGCTGGTTCACGCACCTCCTCGACAAGGTCATGGATCCGGGGACGCCGGTGCGGTACTGGGAGGCCGAGGAGCTCACGCGGCTGCTCGACGCCGTAGGCTTCACCGTGTACCGCCACGTCATGGTGGACATCCTGCCGTACCCGCACATCCTCTACATCTGCGCGCGGCGGCCGTGAGCCCGCCGCTCTTGCGCGCGGAAGGACTGACTGCCGGATACGGCAAGGTGCCCATCCTCCACGACGTGACCCTCGAGGTGCACGCGGGCGAGATGGTCAGCGTCATCGGCCCCAACGGCGCCGGCAAGTCCACCGCGTTCAAGACCATCGTGGGCTTCGTCCATGCCACGAGCGGCCGCGTCACCTTCGACGGCACGAACATCACGGGCCTGCGCGCGGACGAGGTGCTCCCGCGCGGGCTCGCGTACGTGCCGCAGGGGCGCATCGTGTTCCCGCAGATGACGGTGCGGGAGAACCTCGAGATGGGCGCCTACATCGAACGCGACCCCGCCCGCGTGCGCGCGTCCTTCGATCGGGTCCACGCGCTCTTTCCCATCCTGGCCGAGCGGCGTAGCCAGCGGGCCGGCACCCTCTCCGGGGGCGAGCAGCAGATGGTGGCCATCGGCCGGGCCCTCATGACTCACCCGAAGCTGATCCTGCTCGACGAGCCGTCCCTGGGTCTCTCGCCGAAGTTCGTGTCGCTGATCTTCGAGACCCTCGTCCAGATGAAGGGCGCGGGCTACACGCTCATGGTCGTCGAGCAGAACGCGGCCCGGGCCCTGGCCGTGGCCGACCGGGGCTATGTGCTGGAGCTGGGCCGCAATCGGTTCGAGGGGACGGGGGCGGCATTGCTGGCCGACCCGGACGTCAAACGGCTTTACCTTGGCGGCTGATTTCTGTATGGTGTACCGGGTTTAAAGGGAGGCCAACGACTCGAATGGATCGGTTTTTGCGGCCCAGTGGGGCCGCCTATCTCGTTATCGCCGTGGTGTTCGTCGGGTTGCTGGTCGGCCTGCCAAGCTGGGCAGCCAAGAACTCCGCCAATAGAGCGCAGACCGCGTCGGCCGCGGTGCCGGTGGCTCCCAAGGAGCCGGCCGCGGGCGCGCATCCCGTGCTCGGTCACGGCGTCACGCACGACGATGCGCTCCTGAAGCGCGGCCACGATCTCTTCAATCAGTACTGCGCCTCCTGCCACGGCGAGTCGGGCAAGGGCGACGGGCCGGGCGGCGCGAACCTTTCCATCAAGCCTCAGGACCTGACGCTGGGTGCGGTCATGAATCCGCTCACCGACGAGTTCCTGCACCGGATCATCTCGGATGGCCCGCAGTCGGTCGGTCTCTCCTCGCTGATGCCGCCCTTCAAGCCGCAGCTCGGCGACAAGCAGATCGAGGAGATCATCCAGTACGTCCGCACGATGGCGGAGCCGGCCTTCGATCCCGCCAAGGTCCTGCCCATCGCCGCCAGGCGTGAAGGGCCGGTGCAGCCCATCTTCTTCAGCCACGTCATCCACACGGGCTCGTACCAGATCGCCTGCCAGTATTGCCACTCCAACGCGCGGCGCAGCCCCGATGCGGGCGTCCCGTCCGTTGAGAAGTGCATGGGCTGCCACAAGATCGTGGCCGCGCAGGGCAACGAGCAGGTGCAGAAGCTCCACGGCTACTGGGAGCGGCAGCAGCCGATTCCGTGGATCCGCGTGTTCCGGATCCCGGCGTTCGCGCAGTTCCCGCACAAGAATCACATCCAGGCGGGGCTCGTGTGCCAGACCTGCCACGGTCGCATAGAGGCCATGGAGCAGGTGCACGCGCGCACCGGCCAGAACATCGTCAACGACGTGATGAACCTGGCGGCCATGCCGGTGCCGGGGCCGAAGCTGACCATGGGCTGGTGCGTCGAGTGTCACCGCACCGTGAACGCGAAAGGCATCCAGGCCGTGCAGCCGACGCCGGATGCGTGGGGCGCGGCGCCGAGACCGGCGGGCGCCGACGACAAGAAGCTGCGCAACGCGCCCCTGGAGTGCGTGGCCTGCCATCATTAGAAGAGCCTCAACATGCCTTTGGCATGTTGACCGTGGGCCTCTCGGGTTAGAGCCGCACGCTTCGCCTCGCCTCCCCCTCATCCTGCCCTCTCCCCCTCTCGGGGGTGAGGTTTCTTCCTCTCCCCTCAGGGGAGAGGGCAGGGTGAGGGGTGGTTGCCGTGAGGGGTGGTTGCTTCGTGGAGTAGCATGAGCGCCGTGCCCGCCTTCAAGTTCGTGCAGGTCGACGTGTTCACCGATCGTGTGTTCGGCGGCAATCCGCTGGCCGTGTTCCTCGACGGGCGCGGCCTCGACGACGCCGCGATGCAGCAGATCGCCCGCGAGATGAATCTCTCCGAGACCGTGTTTCTCCTTCCGCCCTCGCGTCCCGACTGTGCCGCGGCGCTCCGGATCTTTACTCCGGCGCGCGAGGTTCCCTTCGCCGGGCATCCCACCATCGGCACGGCGTGGGTGCTCGCCACCCATGGTCTGGTGCCGCGGGGCGCCTCGCGCTTCGTCCTGGAAGAGAAGATCGGTCCGGTGCCCGTGGAGCTCGAGGGCGACCCGGCGCGGCCCGACTTCATCTGGATGTCGCAGCAGGACGCTGTCTTCGACCCCGCGATCGAACATCGCCACGCCGTGGCGGCCGCGCTCGGGCTCGCGGAGGCCGATCTATGGCCGGGGGCGCCGATCCAGCCGGTGTCGACCGGCAACAGATTCCTCTTCGTGCCGCTGCGCGACCGGGCCGCCGTTGATCGTGCCGCGCTCGAGGTGCGGGCGATCCTCGCGGCGCTGGGCGAGCGGCCGCGCATGGGCATCTTCGTCTTCGCCCCGGACCCAGATCGCGCGGCGGGTCGCGCCTACTCGCGCATGTTCGCGCCGCATACCTCGGGCGTGCCGGAGGATCCGGCCACGGGCTCGGCCAGCGGGCCGCTCGCCGCATACCTCGTCCGCCATGGCTTCGTGGACCGGGCGGATCGTGTGACCATCGTCAGCGAGCAGGGAACGAAGATGGGGCGGCAGAGCTTCGTGCACATCCGGCTCGCGGTGCGCGGCGCGTCGATCACCGACATACGGGTCGGCGGCGGGACGGTGCCGGTGCTGAGCGGGGAGCTGCAGGTCTAGCTGAGGATGGCGGTGAGGCTGCGCAGATCCGGGCAGCCGTCGAGGTCTTCGACCATCTGCCTCACGGAATCGGCGCGGTCCTCGGACAGGACGATCCGCGCGCAGTCCATGAACTTCTCGCGCAGCTGATCCCGCGACAGCGGCAGGCCCGGATGGCCCGGCACGGGCCGCGGGTCGATGGCCACCTCGCGCCCGTCGGTGAAGCGCACGGCCACCCGCGTCCACATGTGGCGCTCCATGTCGCCCGGGATGGACGGGTCCACCACCACCCGCACGCGCTTCATCAGGCTCGTGATCGCGGGATCGTCCGTCTTGTCGTCGCGGAAGGTCGCCATGCCCACCCGGCCTTCGCAGAGCGCCGCCGCGACCGAGAACTCGCCCGAGAACTTGGCCTCGAGCCCGCTTCGCGGGCGGGAGTGGATGAGAATGCGGGGCACGGCGGCATTGACGGCCACCGTGACGTCGGCGATCTGGGCGGGATCGATCCGATGCGTGCGCTTGAGCTCGAGCGCGCTGTCGATGATGGAGTGCGTGCAGGCGCACGACGGGTAGGGCTTCACGGCCACGCCGGACTCCAGGATCTTCCACGGCGCGCCCAGCGACTCGAGCGCCTGCTCCTCGCGCTTGCCCGCGCCCAGCACCGCGAAGTAGCCCTGCGGCCCCTCGAGGGCCTGCTCGGAAGCGGTGAAGCCCTCGCGCGCGAGCAGCGCCGAGAGCACGCCGCTCCGCGCGGCATGGCCCGCGTGGAAGGGCTTGGTCATGGTCCCGAAGTTCTCCTTGAGACCGGAGGCCTGGGACGCCGCGACGGCCAGCGCCGCCCGCGTCTGCGCGGCGTCGAGCCCGAGGAGCTTCGCGGCCGCGGCCGCCGCCCCCATGGTGCCGAGAGTGCCGGTGGCGTGAAAGCCCTTCTCGTAATGCGGCGGGTTGATGACGCCGGCGAGCGTGGTCTCCACCTCGAATCCGACGAGGAACGCGTGGACGACGGCGCGGCCATCGGCCGTGGCCAGCTCGCCGGCGGCCAGCGCGGCCGAGAGCACCGGCGCCGACGGGTGTCCCAGCATCGCGAAGTTCGTGTCGTCGAAGTCGAGGGCGTGCGCCGCGGTGCCGTTGGCAAGCGCGGCCCAGGCGGCGCCCGTCCGGAGCGGCGTGCCCACGACGGTCGCCAGGGGCGAGCCGCCCTCGGCACGGGCCACCTCGGCGACGATGCGCGCCGCCGGCTCCACCGATCCGGCCAGCATGCAGCCGAGGCAGTCGAGGATGGCGCGCCGCGCGGCGGCCACCGCCTCGGATGGACAATCCTCCCACCGGCTCTTCGTCACGAACTCCGCCACCTGAGAGGTCGCGCGCATGGCGAGAGCCTATCACAGGTCTGCTATCATCGGCCGATGCTGCACGCGCGTCGGCTCGTGCTCGCGTTCGCGCTCGTCGCCCTCGTCGCGCCAGCGACGGCACACGCCCAGGTCTTCATCGCCTCCGTGGCGGACCCGGCTTTCGCCATCGGGCCGCTGGTGATTCGCGCCGCGGTCACGCCGGCCCTCACGCCGGTCGACCTGGAGATTCGCTGGGGTCTCGACGTGGATCCGGGCAAGAGCCGGGCCGGCCTCGAGCAGGACATCTTCCTGCTGTGGCCGGGAGAGGTGACGAGCCCGCTCGGGCCGGCGCCGGGGGACAAGGCGCTCGAGAAGTACGTGGAGGCGCGAGGCTTCAGCGTCATCGGCGGCGGCAAGCTCCCGCTCTATGCGCAGAACATCTACGCCGAGGGCGTGGAGGCCGCCCCCAAGCCGCTGGGCCAGGTGCCGTACGTCACGTTCGTGCAGGACAGCCACGCGCTCGGGCTGAGCCCGCCCGGGACGTGGATACGCATCCCGTGGACGCGCCAGATGGCGGACGTGACGTTCATGATGAGTCTCCGCATGCGCGTGAGCGGCGTGATCAGGCCGCGGCAGGCGCATTTCTTCGAGACCCTGTTCACGGGGGAGCGCCATCAGTTCTCGCTGTCCTTCAACGAGGTGCGCGACCGCCCGCTCTTCCCCATGTACGCCGAGCATCGCGACCGCGTGATCCGCCTGGCGGATGCGCCGGCCGAGCTGGTCGTGCACTTCACAAACTCCGAGCACCTCCGCATCGAGCAGGTGTACCCGCCGACGAGCATGCGCCGCCTCAGCGAGACGATGGAGAGCACGGAGGTGGTCTCCCTCTTCATGGGAGCCGGGGAAGGCGTGGTGCCGCAGCACCTGGCCGTGCAGTTCGGCTACTTCTCGCGGCTGCAGGGCGCCATGATCGTCATCATTCCGCTCCTGCTCCTGGCCGCAGGGCCCGCGCTGGGCCCTCTGGTCGGGCGATCGTTCGCTGCGCTCGTCACGCGCGTGCGCACCCGGCTCCACCTGGGGGTGCCGGGAGGCAAGGTGCTCCCGCGCGAGCGTGGAGTGATCCTGGGGCCCGACATGCTCGAGCGCATTGTCCCGGGCCGGACCACGCGCGAGGAGGTGCTGCAGCTCTGCGGCACGGAGGTCGAGGAGGAGGAGCGGCGCGGCGAGCCGGACCGCAGCGCCCTCGTGTACCGCGGCTGGCGCGCCGTGCCCGAGACGCGGCAGCGCATGCGATGGGTCGCGACCGTCGAGGCCTGGGCGATGTGGGCCCAGGAAGCGCGCATCGAGATCGAGCGCGGCGTCGTCAAGGACGTGCAGGTGCGGGTTCGGCGCAGCCGCGGCCCCAGCCCCGAGCCCATGGAGTCGAGCGCGTGAGCCCCGACCGCGAGTCGCAGACCCCGGATCCCCTCGATGCCCTCCACGCGCGCGGGGTGACGGACGGCCTGCCCGTCGTGCTGCCGACGCCGGCGCGGGTGGCGGCGGCCGTGGCCGCGAGCGGGCGCGCCCCGGACGAATTGATCGCGCTCGTGGCGCCGCGCCTGGGCCGCGCCACCGTCGAGAAGGTCGCCATCAACGCCGTGATGGCGGGCTGCCGTCCGGAATACATGCCGGCCGTGATCGCGGCCGTCGAGGCGATCTGCGATCCGGCGTTCGCGCTGGTCGGCGTCTCGGGGACGACCGATGCGGTGGCGCTCCTCCTCATCCTGAATGGCCCCGTGCGCGCCGCCCTCGAGGTGAACTCGGGGGCGGGCGCCTTCGGCCCCGGCTGGCGCGCCAACGCGACCATCGGCCGGGCCGCGCGACTCGTGTGGCAGAACGTCGGCGGCACCGCGGCCATCAGCATGTCCACGTTCTCGCAGCCCGGCCGCTACTCCTACTGCATCGGCGAGCACGAGGAGGCGAGCCCGTGGGAGCCCCTCCACGTCGAGCACGGGTTCGCCGCGGACACGAGCACGGTGGCCGCCATCGCCGCCGAAGCGCCGCAGGTGGTGGCGAACACGCAGGGCCGCACGGCCCGCGACGTCCTCGCCTCCGTCGCGCGCAGCGGCCTCGTCATCGCGAGCGACGCGCATGCCGGCCTCACCGACACGGTGCTCGTCATCGGCCCCGAGCATGCCCGCACCATCGCGGGCGACGGCTGGTCGAAGCAGGACGTGCGGCGGTTCCTGTGGGACGAGATGCGCGTGGGCACGGGACGCGACGCGCGGCCGAAGCTCCGCGGTCCGGAGAATATCCGGATCGTGGTGGCAGGAGGCACCGCGGGCCGCTTCTCCGCGTGGATTCCCGGGTGGCCCTTCCCGGGCTCACCGTCGTCGATGGTGATCAAGGCCCTCGGCGGCTAGCGGCGATCAGATCTCCCGGGGCCGCGTGAGGCCGTCGCGCGACGTCCACCAGCTCAGCAGGAAGATCACGCCGAGCAGCCCCGCCGTTCCGTTCACCAGGAGCGAGGTGCCCACGCCCCACTTTTCCGACACCGAGCCCACGAGAAAGGCCCCGATGGGGAACACGCCGCCCCACACGAGCGTGTAGAGGCTCATCACCCGCCCCCTGAGCTCGTCGGGCGCGGAGAGCTGCATGGCCGTGTTGCAGCTCGCCACGAGGACGAGGCCGAAGAGGCCGGTGAGGAAGAGGAGCACGGCAGCCAGCGAGAACACCCGCACGGCGGAGAGCAGGACGAGGGTGGTGCAGGCCAGCGTGGCCGTGCCGAACATCACCGCCGTGGGCGGACGGCGTGCCCCGAGCGCGCCCACCGTGAGCGCGCCGGTGACGGCGCCCAGGCCAAGGCAGGCCATGAGCAGCCCGAATCCCTCGGCGCCCAGATGCAGCACCGTGCGCACCACGAGGGGAACGTAGACCGTGAAGTTGAACACGAAGATGCTGACGAGGAAGAGCAGGCCCAGGGTGAGCCGTATCTCCGGCGTGCTCAGCGCATAGTGAATGCCCGTGCGCATGTCGGCGAGGACGCCGTCGCCCGACCTCGCGCGGGGCAGGCCGGCCGCGCGCAGCGTGAGGAGGGCGGCGACGGAGATCGCCGAGCCGAGCCCGCTCACGATGAAGGCCGGCGTCACGCCGTAGCGCGCGATCAGCACGCCGCCGAGCCCCGGGCCCACGATGCGCGCCGCGTTGAACGACGCCGAGTTGAGGGCGACCGCGCTGGCCACGTCGCTCCGCCCGACCATCTCCGCGACCAGCGACTGCCGCGCCGGCTGGTCGAGCACGTTGATGAGGCCTGAGCAGAAGGCCAGCACGGCGACGTGCCAGTACTCCACGTGCCCGGAGGCGACGAGCGCGGCAAGCCCGAGGGCCTGGCAGCCCTGCGCCATTTGCGTGGCGACGATGAGCCGGCGCTTGCGCACGCGGTCAGCGAGGGCTCCCGACGCGAGCGAGAAGAGGAGGATGGGCGCGAACTGGAGTGAGCCGATGAGCCCGAGCTTGAACGGCGACGGCGTCAGCTGGAGCACGAGCCACGACTGCGCCACGGTCTGCATCCAGTTGCCGATCTGCGCGATGAGCTGGGCCGTGAAGAATCGACGGAAGTCGGTGTGGTTGAGTGCCCGGAGCCCGACGGGAAGCGGCATCGCCGCCGCCTAGCATACGCGAGCGCGCGGCGGCCGTGCGCCGCCGATGTCCGATCAGGCCGGCGTGCCGCTCAGGCTGTAGGCGGTGACGAGCGCCTCCTTGCCCCGGAGGGCGAGATCTCCGCGCCGCGTCGCCACGATGCCCGGAGGGAGCGTCAACCGCTCGAGCAGGCTGCCCGAGACGACGAGCTCGAGGCTGGAGCGCTTGGCGTGCTCCTCGAGGCGAGCGGCGGTATTGAGGATGTCGCCGACGAACACGATCTGCTGCCGCAGGTCGCCGAGCTCGCCGCCCGTGACCGTGCCGCCGTGGAGCCCGCCGCGAAAACGCGGGACGGCGCCGAACTCGCGCTCGTAGCGGACGGCGTGACCATGGACGGCGGCGCGGATGTCGAAGAAGCAGCGGACGCAGTTGGCGCGGCGCAGGCCGGCGTCCATGGGCCACGTGACGAGGACTTCGTCGCCGGCGTACTGATAGATCTCTCCCTGGGCCTGGAGGACGGGGTCCGTGAGGTCGTCGACGAAGCGGCGGAGGAGCGCGAAGTAACGCGCGCTCCCGAGCTCCTCCGCGAGCCGTGTGGAGCCCTCGAGGTCCAGGAAGAGGAAGATGCGCTCTTCCGCCTTGGGGTGGCGATAGACGCCCGCCATGAAGTAGCCGAGGACGTTGGCACCGACCAGCCGGTTCATCTGGAGCACGAACTGGATCGTGACCGCGAGCACCACGAAGAAGGGCACCGCGTAGATGAGGTGGGCATCGGCGAAGCTCGTGAGGAACCGGCGCGGCTCGAGGGTCGTCACCACCTGGCCCAGGGCACGGCCCACGAGGAAGAGCGCGAGCACGATGGCGCTGCTGAGCACGAGGTCCGTCCAGAAGGCCAGGCGCTGGAACCAGGGCCGGAGCCGCCCGTCGCGGAGGAAGAGCAGGTAGCCGCCCACGAGCAGGGTGATCAGCATGCCGTCCACCACACCCCGGATCGCCGATCGGACGGACGCCTCGCTGGTCATGACATTGAAGACCGGTGTGATGGTGCAGGCAACGACCATCGCCCAGGCGATCTGCCGCCAGCGAATGCGCGCGCGAGCCGATCCCATGGGGTGTGAGCATAGCCCCGGGCCCGCGGACCGCGCCACCCGGCGCGCTTGACCACGCCCCTCGGGCAGGTCTACACTCCCCGAACGGCGGTGTCTCGCCGACTTCTGCCTATTTCGTAGGGGGTTACCCCGTGACGTGTCCACGCTGCCGGGCCCAGAGCCGCGAAGGCGCCCGCTTCTGCGAGCAGTGCGGAGCGAAGCTCGCGCGGGCCTGTGCCTCCTGCGGCGCGGAGGTGGCCCCGGAGGCGCGTTTCTGCGGCTCCTGCGGCGCGGCTCTCGCTGCGGGGGCTCCCGGACCGGCGCGATTCTCGGATCCGCAGTCGTACACGCCCAAGCACCTGGCCGACAAGATCCTCACCGGCCGGGGAGCCCTCGAAGGCGAGCGCAAGCTCGTGACCGTGCTCTTCGCCGATGTCAAGGGCTCCATGGAGCTCCTGGCGGATCGCGATCCAGAGGAGGCCCGCCGCATCCTCGATCCCGTGCTCGAGCGGATGATGGAGGCGATTCACCGCTACGAGGGCACCGTCAATCAGGTCATGGGCGACGGCATCATGGCCCTGTTCGGGGCTCCGGTCGCCCACGAGGATCATGCAGTGCGCGCGTGTCACGCGGCGTTGCGCATGCAGGAGACGGTGGGGTGGTACGCGGACGAGCTCCGCCGCGCCCAGGGCATCGACGTGCAGATCCGCGTCGGCCTCAACTCCGGCGAGGTCGTGGTGCGGGCGATCGACAGCGACCTCCACATGGACTACTCCGCCATCGGGCAGACGACGCACCTGGCCGCCCGCATGGAGCAGCTGGCGCGCCCGGGCACGGCCCTCATGACCAAGGACACGCTGAGGCTCGCCGAGGGATACATCGAGGTGCGCCCGCTCGGACCGGTGCCGGTGCGCGGCCTCGCCGAGACGGTGGACGTCTTCGAGATCATCCGGGCCGGTGCCGTGCGGTCGCGGCTCCAGGCGGCCGCCGCGCGCGGCCTCACGCCCTTCGTGGGCCGCGACGGCGAGCTGACGCGCCTGCGCGAGACGCTCGAGAAGGCGCGGGCGGGGCAGGGGCAGATCGTCGCGGTGTCGGGCGAGCCCGGCGTGGGCAAGTCGCGGCTCTTCTGGGAGTTCACGCACTCGCACCGGACGCACGGCTGGCTGGTGCTCGAGAGCTCGCCGGTGTCGTACGGCAAGATGACCTCGTATCTCCCGGTCAGCGATCTCCTCAAGACCTACTTCGGCATCGAGGACCACGACGACGCCCGGCGGATCCGCGAGAAGGTCACGGGCAAGCTGGTGACACTCGACGACAGCCTGCGCAGCACCATCTCCGTGTTCCTCTCGCTCCTCGACGTGCCCGCGGACGACGCGGACGGGCAGGAGGCCGACCCGCGCGAGCGCCGGCGCCGCACGCTGGATGCGCTCAAGCGCCTGCTGCTCCGCGAGAGCCAGGTGCAGCCGCTTCTCGTCATCTTCGAGAACCTCAACTGGGTGGACGGCGAGACGCAGGCCTTCCTCGACAGCCTGGTGGAGAGCCTGCCCGCGGCGCGCATGCTGCTCATGGTCAACTACCGGCCGGAGTACACGCACGGCTGGGGCGGCAAGAGCTACTACACGCAGTTCCGGATCGATCCGCTGGAGCCCGAGAGCGCCGAGGAGCTCCTGCAGGCGATCCTGGGGCCGGACGTGGCGCTTCAGCCGCTCAAGCAGCTCCTGGTCCAGCAGACCGAGGGCAATCCTTTCTTCCTCGAGGAGTGCGTGCAGTCGCTGGTGGAGACGGGCGCGCTCACCGGCGTGCGCGGCCAGTATCGCCTGCAGACCGCCGTCGAGAGCCTGCAGATGCCGCCGACCGTCCAGGCGGTGCTCGCGTCCCGCATCGACCGGCTCGAGCCCGAGGACAAGCGGCTGCTCCAGGCCGCGTCCGTCATCGGCAAGGACGTGCCGTTCGCGCTCCTCGACGCCATCGCCGAGCTCCCCGAGGAGGCGCTCCGGTCCGGGCTCATGCGGCTGCAGTCCGCGGAGTTCATCTACGAGACCACGCTCTTCCCGACGCTCGAGTACACGTTCAAGCACGCCCTCACGCACGACGTGGCCTACGGCAGCCTGCTCACCGGGCGCCGCCGGGCGCTCCACGCGCGGGCCATGGAAGCGCTGGAGCGGCTCAACGCGGATCGCCTGAGCGAGCACGTGGAGCGGCTGGCGCACCACGCGGTCCGCGGCGAGATCTGGGAGAAATCCATCACCTACCTCCGCCAGGCCGGCGCCAAGGCGGTGTCGCGCGCCGCCAACCAGGAAGCGGTGGCCCTCTTGGATCAGGCGCTGCAGGTGCTCACGCACCTCCCCGAGGGGCAGGCCAAGCTCGAACAGTCCATCGACATCCGGCTCGAGCTGCGCCCGCCGCTCCTCCAGCTGGGCCGGCTCCGCGACGTGCTCCAGCTCTCCAAGGAGGCGGAGCATCTGGGCGCCGAGCTCGGCGACGAGTCGCGCCTGGGCCGCGTGTACAGCTACCTCGTCAACT
>Ga0335071_10005548_pt1 | contig 13090 bp, 9 predicted proteins | sample Lox_Sample_15_FD_206724 | JGI IMG/M metagenome (GOLD analysis project Ga0335071, IMG submission 206724) | Soil microbial communities from Loxahatchee National Wildlife Refuge, Florida, United States - Lox_Sample_1.5 | ecosystem: Environmental > Terrestrial > Soil > Wetlands | place: USA: Florida...
CGCGACGTCCGCGCCGCTGCCCGGCAAGCCCAGAGTCGGCTCGATGGCGGAGCTGAGCGGCCTCAGCCCTGAGGCGTACGACGGACTGTTCACCATCACGGCCGTGACCGACGCCTCCCACTTCCAAGTCAAGCTGTCCGGCGATCCCGGTGAGGATGCGAAGGTGTCGTCCGGCAGCACCGTGACGGACAAGGCGTGGGTGAGCTACCTGAGGTGGAAGGACGTGGTGAGCGGCACCATCACGGGCGTCGACCTGATCCCGCTCAAACAGGACGTGAGCAAACGCATCAGGACGTACCTCGAGGAGCACACGCTGGACTACCCGGGCATCGAGGTCACCGACGAGTACCTGCGCGACTACCCTCACGGCGACCTGGCGGCGCAGGTCCTCGGGTACGTCGGGCCGATCTCCGCGGAGGAGCTCAAGACGCAGCACTTCAAGGGCTACGAGGGCGGCGACGTCGTCGGCCAGACCGGACTCGAGTGGAATTACGACAAGTGGCTGCGCGGTCGTGACGGCCTGGCCAAGGTCGAGGTCGACGCGCAGGGTCACCCCAAGCAGGGCGCCCAGGTGCCGGGTGGGCGCATGGCAGAGCCCGGCGACACGCTGGTCACCACCATCGACGACAAGGTGCAGGAGGCGGCGCAGCAGGCGCTGGTCAAAGGTATCGAGCTGGCGCACAGCGACGGCCAGTACGACGCCAACGGGGGCGCCGCGGTGGTGCTCGACGTCAGGAACGGCGACGTGCTCGCCATGGCGAGCTACCCCACATACGACCCCAAGATCTGGGTCGGCGGCATCAGCGGCAAGCAGTACAGGGCCATGCAGGAGCCGAGCCAGAACTACCCGCTGATCAACCGGGCGATCTCCGAGACCAAGGCGGTAGGGTCGACCTTCAAGCCGATCACCGCCGTCGCGGCCCTCGAGGAGGGCGTCATCACCGCCGGGACGACCTTCTTCTGCCCGGGGTACTACGTCGCGCCGCAGGACCTCGCCAAGCCGCCTCACAAGTTCCCCTGCTGGGATACGAGTGGCCACGGCACCCTTGACTTGATCGGCGCGATCACGCAGTCGTGCGATGTGTACTTCTACAACGTCGGCGACCGGTTCTACGTGCGCCCGGGCAATGCGCTCGAGGACTGGGCCGGGCGCCTCGGCTTTGGCAAGCTCACCCGCATCGACATCCCCGGTGAGGCGGCCGGTCGTGTGCCGACGCCGGCGTGGCGGAAGAGGTACTTCAAGTCCGCCTGGGACAAGCAGTGGCGACCGGGCGACTCCATCAACCTGGCCGTCGGCCAGGGCGACCTTGAGGCCACGCCGCTGCAGCTTGCGCAGGCGTACGCCGCCATCGCCAACGGCGGCAAGGTCGTCACGCCGCACCTGGGGCTCAGGATCGTCGATCCGGTGGGCCAGACCGTGCGTAGCCTCGAGCCCACCGACCCCGCGCGCAAGGTGGACATGTCCCAGGGCACCCTCGCTGCGGTGCACCAGGGGCTGTACGAGGCGGCGCACAACCCCGCCGGCACATCGGCGCCGGTCTTCTGGAACTACAAGATCCCGGTGTCGGGCAAGACCGGTACCGCCCAGGTGTGGGACGAGACCCGCAAGAACTACGTCGACTATGCCTGGTACGCCAGCTATGCGCCGTCCAACGACCCCAAGTACGCGGTGGTCGTCATGATCGAGCGCGGCGGCCACGGCGCGACCGCCGCCGCGCCGGCCACGCGCCTGATCTACGACGCGCTGTTCCATGTGAACGGCGGTTCCTTCAACGGGACCGTGAACGGCGACTGAGAGCCGGCGAGCGATGCACGATCAACTCCTCACCAGCACGCGCCAGGCGGCGTTCGGACGGTCACGGACTCGGGTGTTCGACTGGCGCGGCTATCTGCTGCACCTGGACTACCTGCTGGTACTTGCCACGGCCGGGCTCATGGTGTACGGCGTCCTGATGATCTACTTCGCGACCCGGCACGACTTCGCCGGCCACCCGCTCGTCTACGTGCGCCAGCAGCTGCTCGCGCTCGTGGTGGGTGTGATCGCCGCCGTGGTGGTCTCACTGGTCGACTACGAGATCTACCGCCGCTTCCAGTGGCTGCTCTACGCGCTGGCGGTGCTCTTGGTGGTCGCGGTGCTGCCGCTCGGCGAGAACGTCAACGGCGCGACCCGGTGGATCGATCTCGGCGTCACCCGGTTCCAGCCGTCGTCGGCCGCGGTGCTGCTTCTCACACTCAGCATCGGCGCCTTCCTCTCCGACCGCATGGAGATGCTCGGAGCGAAGCGGGTGACGTTGATCACACTCGCGCTCGCGGTGATCCCCGCCTTCTTCGTGTATCGCGAGCCCGACTTCGGCTCGGCGGCGGTGATCATGACACTCGCCGTCGCCATGCTGTTCTTCTACGGCACGCCCTGGACGCACTTCGCCGTGCTCGCCGGCGCCGTGCTCGGTGCGTTCGTGGTCGCGCTCAAGGTCCTGCCGCTGGCCGGCATCCATGTCATCCACCAGTACCAGGTGGACCGACTCTTCGTGTTCCTCAACCCGGGGCACGACTCGAGCGGGGCCGGCTACAACGTCATCCAGTCCATGATCGCCGTGGGGTCCGGAGCGTTCTCGGGGCGCGGCAACATGGCGACGCAGACCACGCTCGACTTCCTGCCCGAGCACCACACCGACTTCATCTTCGCCGTGATCAGCGAGCGCAACGGGTTCATCGGCGCGACGATCCTGCTGGTGCTCTATGCTCTGTTCATCTGGCGCGCGCTGCGCATCGCGGTGCTCGCGCGCGACATGTACGGGAGCATCCTCGCCGGCGGCATCGGCGTGCTCGTCTTGTTCCAGGTGTTCGTGAACATCGGGATGACGATTGGTATCATGCCGGTGACCGGCATCCCGCTGCCGTTCATCAGCTACGGCGGCACGGCGCTGATCGCGTTCCTGATCCTCGTCGGCCTGCTCGAGGCGATCCACTTGCGGGCCACCATGACTCCTGAATCGAGGGGGGCGACTTGGCCAGTAGCGTGAGCATCTCGAAGATCCTCAAGGCCGTCACCGACGCGCGCGGTACGGCAGAGGCGCCGCGCCTCTGCGTCGTCGGCGCCGGCGACGACCTCGCCAGGGTCGTGAGCGTGCTCTCGGCCGGCGCGAACGACGAGATCGGCGGCGTGTCCGCGCACGTCGACGCGCTGGCGCCGGCCGACTTCCCGCACGAGCAGCGGCTGGCCTCGCGCTGGAACATCGTCGTCTTCGTGGCGGCCGGCTGCCCCGCGGCCAACGTCGTGCCGGCGGTGCACGCCGCGCGTCGCGCCGGGTGTGCCGTCATCGGGCTTGTCGAGACGCCCGGCGACGCCCTGTGGGGGCACGACGCCGGGCTCTTCGACGACGAGCTTGCGCACGGCCTCGGCGGTCATGCAGCCGCCAGGCCGACGCTCGAACACAAGATCGTCCAGGCGGCCGCCGACGGCGCGGGGTCACTGGCCCAGGCACTGCCGTCCATCCGCCGCACCTATTGCGACCATGTAGTGCTCACCAACGCCGCCCAGAACGGGGTCATCGGCGTGGTGGTCATCATCCCCGGCGCCGACATGCCGGCGATGACCGCCAACCAGATCCGCATGGTCCTCAAGATCGCACACGCCTACGGCGAGGAACTGACGCTCGATCGGGCGCTCGAGATCCTCTCCGTGGTCGGCGTTGGGTTCGTCCTTCGCATGGTAGCGCGCCAGGCGCTCGACTTCGTGCCGGGATTCGGCTGGGCCGTCAAGGGCGCGGTCGGCTTTTCCGGCACCGTCGCGCTGGGCCAGGCTGCCATCGCGTACTTCGAGTCCGGGGCGCCGCTCCGGGTCTCGCGGATGCAAAGGGTCAACAGACAGGTTGAGAAACTCACGTCCCGGCTTCCCGGGCCACTCAAGCGACTGGCCTCCGGATGAAGTAGCGAGGCTGCTGGCGCGCGTCACGCGCCCCGGGCGCTACGCGGGTGGTGAGTTCAACACCCGCGACAAGGCCAGGGTGCGTCCCCGTATCGTCCTGTCCTATCCGGACGTGTACGAGATCGGGGTCTCCAACCCCGCGCTGCAGATCCTCTACAGCCAGATCAACGACGCCACGACGGCCTCCGCCGAGCGTGCCTACTGCCCGTGGCCGGACATGGCCGACCTGATGCGGGCCGCCGGCGTGCCGCTGTGGACCCTGGAGTCGTTCGCGCAGGTCGGCGAGTGTGACCTGTGGGGCTTCACCCTTCCTCACGAGCTCAGCTACGCGAACGTTCTCGAGATGCTCGACCTGGCCGGCGTGCCGCTGCTCGCCGGCGAGCGGGATGGGGAGCACCCCATCGTCCTCGGCGGAGGCCCCGCCGTCGCCAACCCCTGGCCGCTGGCGCCGTTCTTCGACGCCTTCTTCATCGGCGAGGCGGAGGACCGGCTCGGCGCCCTGGTGGCGGCGTTGGAGCAGGATGGCCGCGAGGCGCGCCTGCGGACGCTCGCGGCGGTGCCCGGCGTGTGGATGCCGGGGCGCAGTACAGGGCCGGCCGAGCGACAGGTGTTCATGGGGTTCTCGGCCAGCCAGCCTGTGCTGCGCCCGGTCGTGCCGGTGCTCGAGGCGGTCCACGACCGCGCTGTCGTCGAGGTCATGCGCGGCTGCACCGCGGGCTGCCGCTTCTGCCAGGCCGGCATGTGGTACCGGCCGGTGCGCGAGCGGCCGGTCGACCTGGTGGTCGCGGCCGCCGACCGTCTGCTCGGCGAGACCGGCTGCGACGAGGTCTCGCTGCTCTCGCTCAGCTCGTGCGACTACAGCGGCGTCACCGAAGCGCTCACGCGCATCCGCGAGCTGCGACCGGGTCTGCGTGTCTCGCTGCCGTCCTTGCGCATCGATTCGGCGGCGGAGAGCCTCGCGAGGTTCGCTGCCGACCAGCGCGGCTCCGTCACGCTCGCCCCGGAGGCGGGCACGCAGGAGCTTCGCGACGCCATCAACAAGGGCGTCGACGAGGCGCAGTTCGACGAGGCCGTGCGCGCGACGTTCGAGGGCGGGTTCACCGGTCTCAAGCTCTATTTCATGATCGGGCTGCCGGGGGAGACCGACGAGGACGTGCTCGGCATCGCGCGCATGGCCGGGGCGGCCACGCGGCTGGCCAGGGAGATCGGCAAAGGTCGCGCCCGCGTGTCCGTCGCCGTGTCGTCGTACGTGCCCAAGGCGCACACGCCGTTCGAGCTCGAGCCGTTCGCTGGCGAGCAGGTCCTGCGCCGCCGCCAGCAGCTGGTCCGTGAGGCGACTCCCAGGGGCGTGCGCGTGGCCTTCCACGATGTGGCGGCGTCGGTGGTCGAGGCTACCCTGGCCCGGGGCGGACCCGGCACCGCCCGTCTGGTCGAGGCGGCTTGGCGCCGCGGAGCTCGCTTCGACGGCTGGAGCGAGCACTTCGACGTGCGGCGCTGGGAGGAGGCCGCGGCGGCGACCGGCATCGGGCTCGGCGAACCGGGCGTGGGGCGCCCGTCGTGGCGAGAGGCTGTCGACGCGCGCCTCAGCGAAGGCTTCTTCGCCGACGAGGTCGAGCGCAGCCGCGCCGGCGAGCCGACGGAGGACTGCCGCGACGGCGCCTGCGGCGCCTGCGGCGTCTGCGCCGGGGAGATAGGGATGGACCTGATCGCATGAGCTGGTGGCTGCTCACCTTCTCCCGGCGCGGACCGGCGCGGTACCTCTCGCACCTGGATACGCAGCGCGTGGTGCAGCGCACGTTCGCGCGCGCGGGGGTGCCAATCGCCCTCTCACAGGGGATGCGGCCCAAGCCGCGCCTCTCGCTGCCGCTGCCGCTGCCGGTGGGCGCCGCGGGCGACCATGAGCTCGCGGTGGTCGAAGTGCCCGAGGGGATCGAGGTCACCACGGCCACGCTGAAGGCGCTGCGGGAGGCGAGCCCACCCGGCTTCGCGCCGGAGAAGATCGTCGACGCGGGGGAGCGCCATCCGCGCCCACAGCCGCGGGCGGCGGAGTACGCCTGCGTGCTCGACGGCGACGCAGGCGCGCTCACCGCCGCCGTCGAACGCTACAACGAAACGGAAGTCGCGGTCCGCGAGCGCGTCAGCCCCAAGGGCACGCGCCGACTGGACCTGAAGGAGTACGCCGGGGACGTCGTCGCAATCCCCCTGGGCGGTGGGACCGAGGTTCGGTTCACGATCCGCCACCGGAGCGACGGCGCTGCCCGGCCACAGGAACTGATCGACCTGATCGCCGAGTGGGCACAGGTCGAGCCCGTGATGCGGGGCCTGGAACGGCTGCGCATCACGTGGGAATGAGTGCCCGCCGCGCCTGAGGGGCGCGGCGGCGGAAGGAGTATGACGTGGCCAGAAGCAAGAAGGGCGCGCCCGGCGACCAGCCGGGAGCCGCGCCCGCCGTGCCGGAGAGCGCGGCACCCGGGGCCGGGGCCGACCTGCCCGGTGGAGAGAGCCAACCCAAGCGCCGCCGGGGCAGTCGCGGCGGGCGGCGGCACAAGAAGCCCGCGGGCGAGGCACCAGCCGCGGCTGCACCGGCGCAGACGCCATCGTCGCCGCGCGACGGCTACGCGGTCGCTCCAGCCGGCCCTGCAGACCTGCCGACCGCGCCGCTGATCCCGGTCGGCCCGGCCGCCGCGGGTGGACACGCCGGGCGCGGTCCCGGGTCGTCTGCGCCCCGCGAGGCCGAGCCTGAAGCGGAGGCGCCGACCAAGCAGCGCGGCAGCGGCTCGCGGCGCGCGAAGGCAGCCCCGACCGCGGGCAGGCCGGAGAAGACCGCGAGCCCGGAGACTTCGCCGGCCCAGCCTGCAGTCGAGGACCGGCACACCGCCGGGATGCCGGCGGAGACCGAGCCGGCGACCCCAGCCGGGACGGGATCACACGACGGTGACGGCGAGCAGGCGCCTGCGAGGCGTCGCCGGCGCGGCAGCCGCGGCGGCCGCCGGCGCCGCAAGAGCGCCGACATCGAGCACGAAGAGGCCGCCCGCGAGGCTGAGGAGGCCGCTGGGGAACCCGCCGGCGGCGCTACGGCGGAGGCCACGGCGGAGCGCGGCGAAAGCCCGGAGGTCGCTGAGACTCCAAGGGCGGCCGCCGAGGCGGCCGTCGAGCCCGGCGAGGCCGCGGAGGTCGAGGCCGGCGAGGCTCCGGAGACAGAAGCCGGCAAGCGAAAGCGCCGCGGCGGCCGCAGGGCGCGCGGCAAGCGCGCCGCCGAGACGGCCCCCGAGGGTGAGGCCGGTGAAGCGTCCGCCCAGGCCATCGGGCCCTCCGTCGCCGAAGAGGCCGAGGCGGAGCTTGAGGTCAAAGAAGAGCCCGGCGCGAAGGCAGAGCCCAAGGCGCGCCGCCAGCGCGACCGCGACCGCCGCCGGCCCAAGGCGATCGTCCGCCAGGACGAGGGCAGTGGGCTGGGAACCGCCGCGGTCGAGGCCGCGCAGCGCCGTCCCACCGTCGTCGCCGAACGCCCGGAGCGCAAGATCATCCTCGTCACCGACGACGGGGAGGAGCTCCGCGTCGCGCTCGTCGAGGACGGCCGCCTCGCGGAGATCTACATCGAACGCCCCGACCGCAAGTCCTACCTGGGCGACATCTACCAGGGCAAGGTCGAGAACGTGATGAACGGCATCGACGCCGCCTTCGTCGACTTCGGGCTCGAGAAGAACGGCTTCCTGTACGTCGACGAGGTCACGACGCCGGAGGGCGAGAAGCGCGCCCGCCGCATCGCCGACGCGCTCAAGAACGGCCAGCAGGTCCTGGTGCAGGTCATCAAGGACCCGATGGGGCACAAGGGCGCCCGGCTGAGCACCAAGATCTCCCTGGCCGGGCGCTATCTGGTGTACGTGCCGGGCGGCAGCGGCGTGGGCGTCTCCCGGCGCCTCAAGCAGGGCGAGCGCGAGCGCCTGCGCGACATCAGCAAGCAGCTGAAACCCAAAGACGCCGGCCTCATCATCCGCACCATCGCCGAGGGGCACGGCCTGGAGGACCTCAAGCGCGACCTACAGTACCTCTCGCGCCTCTGGGCACGTCTCAAGAAGAAGGCCGAGACCGTCAAGCCACCCGGCCTGGTGCACAAGGAGGTCGACATCTCGATCGAGGTCACGCGTGACCTGTTCAACCAGACGTGCGAGAGCCTCATCGTCGACGACCCCAAGCGGCACAAGGCGATCCTCACGTTCCTGAGCAAGGAAGCGCCCGAGCTCCTCCCCAAGGTGCACCTGCACACGGGGGAGGAGCCCCTCTTCCAGGCCTACGGCATCGAGGAGCAGATCAACCGCGCGCTCGAGCGCCGCGTGCCGCTGCCGAGCGGGGGCAACCTGATGATCGACCACGCCGAGGCGCTCACCGTCATCGACGTGAACACCGGCCGCTTCACGCGCGGCAAGGGCCTCGAGGACACCATCACCAAGACCAACATCGAGGCCGCCAAGGAGGTCGTCCGTCAGCTCCGTCTGCGCGACATCGGCGGCATCATCATCATCGACTTCATCGACATGGCGCACGCCAGGAACCGGGAGCTGGTGCTGGCGACGCTGGAGGCCGAGCTGGAGACGGACCGCACCAAGACGTACGTGGTCGAGCTCTCGCCCCTCGGCCTGGTCGAGATGACCCGCCAGAACACCACGGACGGCGCCCGCGGCATCATGACGCGCGCCTGTCCCACCTGTCAGGGCAGGGCGCGCGTGCTCAGCGAGGAGACCATGGCGCTGAGCGTGGAGCGCCGGGTGCGGGCCCTCGCTCGCAAATCGCAGGCCAAGGCCTGGCTCATCGAGGTCAACGGCGGCGTGGCCGAGCGTCTGACCGGCGCACGGCTCAAGCTTCTGGAGAAGCAGACCGGGCGCCGCGTCTTCCTCGAGGGCGGCTCGACGCTGCCCGTCGACTCGTTCCGCGTGATCAGCGAGGGCAGCCTCGCGCACGTGGAGGAGCAGCGCGTGCCCGTGCGCGAGGGCCAGGAGGTCACGGTCGAGCTGGAGTTCAGCCTCACCTACAGCCCGCGCGACGCCGTCGGGTACGTCGACGGCTACATGGTCATCGTCGAGGGCGGCCGGCAGCACCTGGGCAAGCGCCGCAGAGTGCGGATCACCGAGATCGCCCGGACCGGCGCACGGGCGACGGTGCTCAAGAAGGACGTCAGGGAGGCGGACCCCGCGGACTGACACCGGCGACGCGAATTGACCCCGGCAGGCGGTTTGGCTATCATTTCCTGCCGTTGTCTTGAGGGAGAAACCAATGACGAAGTCCAACGACACCTACGCGGTCGTCCGCTGCGGTGGCCAGCAGTACAAGGTGAGCGCCGGCGACACCATCGTCGTCGACAGGATGGACGCCGAAGAGGGCAAGAGCGTCACCCTCGACGTCCTCGCGGTCAGCGACGGCACCGGCAAGTTCGATGCCGATGCGACCAAGCACGCCAGGGTCAAGGCGACGGTCGGCGAGCACATCCTCGGCGAGAAGATCAAGGTCTTCACCTACAAGCCGAAGAGCACGTTCAAGAAGACGAAGGGTCATCGCAGTCGGCTCACCAAGCTGACCATCGACTCGATCACCCTGAAGGGCAGCAAGGAGTAAGTCATGGCCCATAAGAAGGGTGCGGGGACCAGCCGCAACGGCCGCGACAGCGAGGCGAAGCGCCTCGGCGTCAAGGTGTTCGCAGGCCAAGTGGTACCTGCAGGATCGATCATCGTCCGTCAGCGCGGCACCCGGTTCCGTCCCGGCGAGAACGCCGGCATCGGTGTGGACCACACGATCTACGCCAAGGTCACCGGCAAGCTCGTGTTCACCGAGAAGGGCGCCGGGCGCTTCATCTCGGTCGTCCCCGAGGCCTGACCCCGAGGCCGGCGCCGGCCGGCTTCACCGATCGCCATGCTCGACAGGGCCAGCATCAGCGTGCGCGGAGGACGTGGCGGTAGCGGCTCCACCAGCTTCCGCCGCGAGAAGTACGTGCCCAAGGGCGGGCCCGACGGCGGCGACGGCGCGCCCGGCGGCGACGTCGTGCTGGTCGCGACGCGGCAGCTGCACGACCTCTCACACTTCCGTCACAAGCACCACTTCCGCGCCGCCAACGGCGGTCACGGGCGCGGCGCCAACAAGCGAGGCGCCGACGGGCCCGAACTGCTCGTCGAGGTGCCCGTCGGCACCGAGGTCCGCACCCAGGAGGGCGAGCTCCTCGGCGACCTGGTCGTCGAGGGCCAGCGTCTGCTCGTCGCCCGCGGCGGCGAGGGCGGGCGCGGCAACGTCTGCTTCAAGAGCTCCACGCGCCAGGCTCCGAGATTCGCCGAGAAGGGCCTGGAGGGCGACGAACTCTGGCTCCAGCTCTCGCTCAAGCTCCTCGCCGACGTCGGCCTGGTCGGGCTGCCCAACGCCGGCAAGTCGTCGCTGTTGGCCGCGCTGACGAGGGCGAAGCCCAAGGTCGCGGCCTATCCCTTCACCACCATCGAGCCCAATCTCGGCGTGCTCCAGCTGGACGAGGGCCCGGTCGTGATCGCCGACATCCCCGGGCTCATCGAGGGCGCCAGCGAGGGGGCCGGGCTCGGCCACCGCTTTCTGGCGCACATCGAGCGTACCGCCGCCGTCGTCTACGTGCTGGACGGCGGCGATGGTCCCGAGGCCTGGCCGGTGGCGCTCAGGACCGTCCGCGGCGAGCTGGGCGCGTTCCGCGGCGAGCTCCTGGAGCGGCCCTCACTGGTCGTGGTCAACAAGGCCGACCTGCTCGACGAGGAGGGCGTCGCGGCTGCGGAGACGTTCCTGAAGACGCTGTCCTGGCCGGCGGGCACGCTGGTCACGTCCGCCGAGGACGGACGCGGGCTGCATGAGCTCGCGGACGAGCTCTCCACGATCATCGGCCGTGCCCGCTCCGCGGTGGCCGAGGCGGTCCCGGCCGAGCCTGAAGTCCTGCGTCCCGGCGCCGACCGCCTCGAGGCGTTCACCATCGAGCCAGTCGACGACTACTACGTCGTCCACGGCGCCCAGCTCGAGCGCCTGTTCGCCAAGGCGGACCTCGACAACGAGGACGCCGTGGCGTACCTGCAGGAGGTCGTCGAGCGCGCCGGCCTGAACGACGCCCTCCGGCGCGCCGGCGCCGAGCCAGGCGACACGGTCGTCGTCGGCGAGGCCGAGTTCGAGTTCGCCTGAGCCGGCCGAGACCAGAGGCGTCGCCCCGCTTTGCTACAATGCCGCCCGTGAAGACGCTCGTGGTCAAGATCGGGTCGAGCACCGTCGCCGACGATCAGCTCCACCTCCGCCGCCGCCTCCTCGCCGGACTCGTCGCCGACATCGCCGAGCTCGTGCATGGGGGGCGCCGGGTGGTGCTGGTCTCGAGCGGCGCCATCGCCTGCGGCCAGCACGTTCTGGGCGTCGCCGAGCGTCCGCGTCAGGTGCCGGCGCTGCAGGCGGCCTCCGCCGTCGGTCAGGGCCGCCTGTTCGCCCATTACGAGCGCCTGTTCGGCGACCACGAGCTCACGGCCGCCCAGGTCCTGCTCACCAGCGAGGACTTCAACCGCCGCGACAGCTACGTCAATGCGCGCAACACGCTGCGCCGGCTGCTCACCTGGGACGTGGTGCCGGTGGTCAACGAGAACGACACCACGGCCACCGACGAGATCCGCTTCGGCGACAACGATGTGCTCGCCGCCCAGGTGGCCATCATGCTGCGGGCCGACCTCCTGGTGCTGCTCACCGACCAGGAAGGCCTGTACACGGCGGATCCACGCAAGGACGGCTCGGCCGAGCTCGTCCGCAGGGTCAGCGACCCGGCGCAACTCGCCGGGCTCGAGGTGGGTGAGGCATCGCGGCGCGGGGCCGGGGGCATGCGAGGCAAGACCGCCGCGGCCGTCATGGCGGCCGCGGCCGACGTGCGCACCGTCATCGCCAACGGGTCGCGCCCCGGTGTGCTCGCCGCGATCGTGGCGGGCGAGGACGTCGGCACGCACATCCCCGCCCGCGCCACCAGCGCGTCCGCCTTCAAGCTGTGGCTCCGGTACGCCAAACCGGTGCGTGGTACCCTTGAGGTCGATGCCGGGGCCGCGCGTGCCCTGGCGCAAGGGGGGAGCAGCCTGCTTCCGGTGGGCGTCACGGCGGTCCACGGAACGTTCGCGGCCGGCGACGCCGTCGCCATCGTCGGCCCGGGTGGCAGGGAGGTCGCCCGGGGGCTCACGACGATGAGCGCCCGCGACCTGCGGCGCGTGTGCGGCATGCGCAGCGACGAGTTGCGGGCGCTCAGCCCGCATCTTGACGACGAGGTGGTGCACCGGGACCGTCTGGTGCTGGTCGGCGAGGAGGCCGGATGAAGGTAGAGCAGCTCTGCGCCGAGGCGCAGCGGGCGTCACGGGTGCTCGCGGGGCTCACGCGTGCCCAGAAGGACGAGGCCCTGTTCGCCGTCGCCGACGCGTTGCGCCGCCGCTCGGCCGAGATCCTCGCAGAGAACGACGAGGACATCCGGCTCGCTCGTGAGAACAAGCTCGCCGACGCGCTCGTCGACCGCCTGCTGCTCGACGAGGACCGGCTGCGCGACGTCGAGGCCGCCGTGCACGACGTCGCCGCGCTGCCCGATCCCGTCGGCCAGCTGGTGGACGGCTGGCGCCTGGACAACGGCGTCGAGCTGCGCAAGGTCCGCGTGCCGCTGGGCGTCATCGCCGTCATCTACGAGGCGCGGCCCAATGTCACCGTCGATGCTGCGGCCCTGTGCCTCAAGTCGGGCAACGCCGTCATCCTGCGTGGCGGGAGCGCGGCGCTGCACACCAACCGTATCCTCGCCGAGGTCGTGCAGGGCGCCGTCATCGAGGTGGGCCTGCCGCGCGAGGCGGTCATGTACCTGACGCCGGACCGGCGCGAGCTGGCGGAGCTTCTCAAGCAGCGCAAGTACGTCGACCTCGTCGTCCCACGCGGCAGTGAGGACCTCAAGGAGTACCTGCTCGAGAACAGCAAGGTGCCGGTCATCTACGCCGCCGGCGGCAACTGTCACGTGTACGTCGACGCGGCCGCCGACCTCGACAAGGCGCTGCCGATCATCATCAACAGCAAGTGCCAGCGGCCGGGCGTGTGCAACGCGGCGGAGACGCTGCTCGTGCACGAGGAGGTCGCGGCCGCGTTCCTGCCGCGCGCTGCGGAGGAGCTCAAACGGCGCGG
>Ga0335071_10005549_pt1 | contig 13089 bp, 15 predicted proteins | sample Lox_Sample_15_FD_206724 | JGI IMG/M metagenome (GOLD analysis project Ga0335071, IMG submission 206724) | Soil microbial communities from Loxahatchee National Wildlife Refuge, Florida, United States - Lox_Sample_1.5 | ecosystem: Environmental > Terrestrial > Soil > Wetlands | place: USA...
ACTTAGCCGGCCCATGACGCAACTCGAACTGGTGCGTGCCATTCGCCAGGAGTTGGGCAAAGGACACAGCATCAGCCAGTCGTACCTGTCGCAGATCGAGAACGGGACGCGCCCGCACATGACGCAATCGTCGCGGGCGCTCCTGGCGAAGTTTTTTAAGGTTCATCCGGGATTTCTGGTCGATGATCCCGAGGGTTATCACACCGAGTTGACCTCGGACCTGCGCACTGTGGAAGGGCAGATTGATGTCTGGCTGCTGCAGGGCTCGGAACGTTTCGCCAGCGATCCGGAGATTAGCAATGTTCTGATTAAGGCGGCGCGGGAGAAAGACACGCGGCGATCGTTGCTCCTGCTGGGCGCGATTCTCGATACGCCGGGACTTGCCGACCGGTTGCTCGAGGCGTTGCGGCCGGATTTAGCGAGCGGGAATCACCACGGAGCCGTGATGGCGGAAGGGAGGCGAGGGCGATGACATCCAGCGGTTTCACCTGGGCGGATTTCTATCTGATCTGTTTTGCTGTCGGCTTTTGCTTCAGCTTTATCTCGTTTGTGTTTGGCAGCCCGCGCATGGGCCACCTGCATATGCCGCACTATCACGGGCATGGCATGCCGCATGCGCCCGTGGCGCATGGTCCGGCGGTGCAGGCGGGACACGCGGCTCCGGCTGGACAAGGTACCGCGTCCTCCACGGGCAGCGCGCAGATCGCGCGCTGGAGCGGAGTCTCTCCGGTGAATCCGCCGACGATCGCGGCTTTCCTGGCCTGGTTTGGGGGCACGGGGTACCTGCTGACACGCTTTTCTGCGTTCCGCGTTGGGATGGAGTTGCTGCTCTCGATCCTGGTCGGGCTCGTCGGGGGAGCCATCGTCTTCTTATTTCTGAGCCGCGTTCTGATGTCGGACCAGGAGTGTATGAACTCCGCCGACTACGACATGGTGGGCGTGCTCGGAAAGCTCTCCGTACCCATCCGGCAAGGCGGCACGGGCGAGTTGATCTATTCGCAGGCGGGCACGCGTCGCGTCTGCGGCGCTCGCAGTGAGGACGGGAATCCGATGCCCAAAGGCGCGGAGGTCGTCGTCACGCGCTACGACAAGGGGATTGCCTACGTGAGCTTGTGGAGCGAAATGTCGGGGGAAGAGGATCAACCGGCAGAGCAGTCGAACGGTCGCTAATCGAAATGAGGCAATGATGACTCGTGAATCCTACAAAGTTCCGTTGTGGCTGGTGCTGCTGATGTGGCTGGCGCTCCCACTCTCGTGGATGGAGTACCACCAGAACTGGGATCAACTGCCCGCCAGGATGGCTGTACACTTCGACGCCAACTGGCAGCCCAACGGATTTACGTCGCGCGAGGGAGCGCTCGACTTGGGATTGGGAATCATGGCCGTGATGCTGGTCGTTTTCACGGTCTCGTGTCTGGCGGTCAGGGCATTAAAACCGCAGGCTTCGTGGCCGGCACTGCTTATCGCCTATGTGGCTTTGGGGTTTTGCTGGTATGGCAATCACTCGATCGTGAATTTCAATTTGAAATCGCAGCCGGCACATGCGGCGCTGCAGGGCGGTCAGTTTTGAGTTTGCAATTCTCCGGTCCGCACCGTTTCGAGAGCCTTGACGGAGAACGAAAACCGAGAACTGACAGCCGGTTCCGAAGAGGAGGCGTTTATGTTCGAGATGTCGCGAGTGGTGGAGATGTGGATCATTGTTGGCCTATGTCTGATGGCCCTTTTCTTCCTCATGGGAATGATGGCGCGCCTGTACCGCAAGGCGGGCCCGCATGAGGCGCTGATTGTGTACGGCTTCGGTGGAACGCGAGTGGTTAAGGGCCACGGCACGCTCGTGTTTCCCATGGTGCAGATCTGCCGCGAGCTTTCGCTCGAACTGATGTCGTTCGACGTCGCTCCGCAGCAGGACCTGTACACGAAGCAAGGCGTGGCTGTCACGGTGGAGGCGGTCGCACAAATCAAGGTGAAGTCCGACACCGAGTCGATCCTGACCGCCTCGGAGCAGTTCCTGACCAAGACCGACGAAGAGCGCCAGGGATTGATCCGTCTGGTGATGGAAGGCCACCTGCGCGGCATCATCGGACAACTCACGGTGGAAGAGATCGTGAAGCAGCCCGAGATGGTTTCCGACCGCATGCGCTCCACATGCGCCGACGACATGAACAAGATGGGCCTGGAAGTCATCTCGTTCACGATTAAAGAAGTCCGCGACAAGAACGAGTACATCACCAATATGGGACGGCCCGACGTCGCGCGCATCAAACGCGACGCCGACGTCGCCGCCGCTGAAGCCGACCGCGATACGGCGATCAAGCGCGCGCTGGCGCAGCGGGAATCCGCTGTGGCGAGAGCGCAGGCCGATCAGGAGCGCGTCGCCGCCGAGACCGCTTCACTGGCCAAGCAGGCTGAAGCACAGCGCGATCTCGAGGTCAAGAAAGCGCAATTCCTCGAAGTCACGAAGCGGCAGCAAGCGCAGGCCGACAAGGCGTACGACATTCAGACCAACATCATGCAACAGCAGGTTGTCGCTGAGCAGGTGAAGGTGCAACAGGTTGAGAAAGAGCAACAGGTCAAGGTGCAGGAAGCCGAGATCAACCGCAGGGAGAAGGAGTTGATCGCCACTGTGCTGAAGCAGGCTGAGATTGAGCGTCAGCGGATCCAGACTCTCGCCGAGGCCGAGAAGGCGCGGCTGATGGCCGAAGCCGAGGGGCACGCTTCCTCAATCCGCCAGCAAGGCGAGGCGGAAGCCGAGATCATCTTCAAGAAAGGCGAGGCCGAAGCGAAGGCGATGAACGTGAAGGCCGAGGCCTACCAGGAGTACAACCAGGCCGCGGTGGTCGACAAGTTGATCACCGGTTTGCCGGAGGTTGTAAGGGCCCTGGCCAGCCCGCTGGCGAATGTGGACAAGATCACGGTCGTCTCCACCGGCAACGGCGATGCCGCAGGGATGAACAAGATCACCGGCGACATCACGAAAATCGCGGCACAGGTTCCGGCGCTGTTCGAGACGCTCTCGGGCATGCCGCTGGGAGATTTGCTGAGCAAAGTCAGGCCGATCGGCGACAAGGCACCGAAACCAGAAAACGGAGACCGCACGCTAACGAAGTAGTTCGTGCGATGGGATGCTCACTCGGGACGGGCCGAACCCGTCCCGATGAGCAAAGAAAAGCGCAGAGTTTGGAGATGGTCATGAATGGCAAGGCGAAACACTCGGGAACAGGATGGATCATCGCTCTGGGAGCGGCGTTAGGGGCAGCCCTCGGCGTTGCCGCAGGAAACATCGGCGTATGGCTCGCGATCGGAGTTGCGATCGGTGTCGCCCTGGCGCCGCTGTTCCGCAAACAAAAACCGGGATGTCCGGAATGTGCTGCGCTTCACGGCGCGCACCAGGAACGGCAGAGGTGAAATGAGCAAGCTAGAAGCTAAGAGCTAGAAGCTGGAAGCTGAAAAGGGGGGTTCACCATGGCACTACTGGAAAGAGTTGCAACTTTAGTTCGAGCCAATCTCAATGATCTTGTGGACAAGGCAGAAGAGCCCGAAAAGATGATCAAGCAGGTTGTTCTGGACATGCAGAACCAGTTATTGCAGGTCAAGACGCAGGTCGCGATCGCCATCGCCGACCAGCACTTGCTCGAAAAAAAGCAGAAAGAGAACGAAGAGAAAATCGCCGAGTGGATGCGCAAGGCCGAACTCGCCGTCGACAAGAAGGAAGACGACCTGGCGCGCGCATCGCTACAGCGGGTAGAGAGCTATCGCGATCTGAGCCACAGCTTTGCGCAGCAGGTTGCCGATCAAAAGGCACAGGTGGAAAATCTGAAGTCCGCGCTGCGGCAGCTAGAGCAAAAGCTGACGGAAGCCCAGGCCAAGGCCGATCTGCTGATCGCGCAGCACCGCCGAGCCCGCGCCGTCGGCAAGGCCAGTGAAGCGCGTCTGGCAGTGGGCGATGACTCCAAATCGGCCACCTTCGACCGCATGAAGCACAAGGTCGCTCGCGCCGAAGCGGTGAGTGAAGCCACGTCGCAGATCGCTGATGACAACATCGATGATCGCCTGGCCGCTCTCGAAAAAGAAGATCGCATCGAGCAATTGCTGGCGGAGCTGAAAGCCAAGCGCGGCGCCTAGCCATCACACGGGCGTCCGAGAGAGAGTCAATATGAAATGCCGCACAATCAGTGCGTTCCTGGGTGTCAGTCTTTTCGTGTCCGCGCTGGCAGTCAGTTCGCCTCGCGCGCTCCACGGCAATACGTGGCACCTTATCGGTGGAGTGCTGCTCGGTGTTTCCATAGCGCTCATGACGCTCGGATCTCCGCCGCATCGCAACCGCCGACCCAGGTGATGACAGGCGTTCGTTTCTCAATCAATTCGGAAAGGAGCAATCGTATGGTGGCAGTTAGGACGAAGGCATTTTTACTTGCAGTAATTCCCTTGATCCTCTGCACTTTTGCAGTCTCGCAATCCAAACCTGAGGCGGTGGCTCAGCAGTCGTCCACGGCGTGGCTCGCACTGGTCGATTCCGGGAAGTACGACCAGAGCTGGGACGAGGCTGCCGACTATTTCAAGCACGCAGTCAGCAAAGCGCAATGGCAAGGCATGCTGCAAAGTACACGAACGCCGCTGGGTAAGCTGATTTCACGAAAGCTGAAAGCGGCCACTTACACAAAGTCTCTGCCTGGAGCGCCCGATGGCGAGTACGTGGTCATCCAGTATGACTCCGGCTTTGAGCACAAGGATGCAGCTGTCGAAACCGTAGTTCCCATGCTCGACAAAGATGGAACCTGGAGAGTGTCGGGATACTTCATCAAGTAAGGCGCAAGCCTCCACGTACGTCGGCGCCGCTGTTTCTACAGTGCCGTGCGGCGCCGAGTACAGTCGCTTCCACCCGCTGATCATCCGCCAGCGCAAGGGCTTACCTCCAAAGGCAACAAATCTCGTCACTACGGGTTTCTAACAACAGCATTGAATCATCGCCGCGGCCAGCATGCAGGCAACGGTATTGCAGCGCCCACTTCCGTCATCGAAACGGAGGAGCAATTCTATGAAGCAGTTTGCATTGGCCGTATTGCTCGTGCTCGGATTTGCTTTGGCGGGCTGCGGGTCGAACCACTCCGGCAACATCAATGGCACGTGGAACGCCACCTTGCTGGACACAAACAACACGACCGTCTTCAGCTTCGGAACCTCGCTAACAGAAAATGGCGACGGTTCGCTCAGCATCTCGAACTTTCAATTCACCAGTAACTCACCCTGTTTCGTTTCCGGCGAGACTGAGAGCGGTTCATTCACGCTCAGCGGTGACTTCAACGGAAATGTTTCCGGAAGTTTCGGACTCACCGTGGCCTCTGGAAGTCCCGCCGGCAACACGCTCAAGCTGAACGGTACAGCTGCCGGTAACACAATTTCCGGTACCTGGACGCTCACCGGTGGAACGGGCTGTACGGGTTCCGGCGCTTTCACAATGACCAGGCACTAGTCTTGGCCTGCGGCTTGGAGGGAATGCCCTATCCGACGGGGACCCTGGTTCAACACCGGGGTCCGGCCTGCCCTTGCATCCATTGACGCACCTGCCCGCATCTCTCTATTCTCAGTGGTGATCTCCATCCAAGGAAGGTTCATGAAGAAGCTCGTTTTAATGGTTCTGTTGGGCTTGGAATTGGTCGTTATGGGATGTGCAACGAGCACGACGCCCGCCACCCCGACAACCTCCGCCAATGGCAATTGGGAAGCGACGTTGACCGGAGGTGCCGGCCCAGCGAGCCAGTTGGACTTCATTACCGCGTTCACGGTGAAAGACACCAACGGAGGATCCAGCCAGCCCCTTAGTATCAGCGGATTCAGCTTTATCAACTCCGGATCCTGTTTCTCATCCACTGCGGTGACTGTGAGCGGCTCGGCCGCCCTGACCACCAGCAATAACAACCAAGTGACCGGGACCATCAGCCTTACCGTCACCGGAGGCAGCAGCAGTCTTATCTTGGATGGCACGACTCTGACTGGCACGGCCAACAGCGGCGCTCTGAGTGGAGGAGCTGTCACCGGAACCTGGAGCCTCACCGGCGGGAGCGGATGCAGCGGTTCCGGCAATTTCACCATGTGCCAGAACGCGACGACCTGCAGCACAACGACCTGACAATTGCGCGAGTTGCAGAGCGTGTGCTGCTCTCCTTTCCTTATAAAAGATAGGCTGCTATACATTGGAGCCATGAAGCGTTCGCTGACGGAAATCGCTGCGGCCGTTGGCGGCCGGGCGCTCGGGAATGCCAACCAGGGCATCAACGGGGTTGCTAGCATTGAGTCGGCCGCACCTGGCGATCTGGTGTTCGTCGAAGACGAGAAACACCTGCCCGCCGCCCTGTCCTCCAATGCGAGTGCTCTGATTGCCGGCGAATTCGCCGCTTCCGTCACGAACCGGCCGCTGATCATCAGCGCCCACCCTAAGCTGGCGTTTGCCCGCGCGGCGATCCTGCTTTGCGACAAGCCTTCCGACGCAAGCCGGGGTGTGCACCCGACCGCCGTGGTGCATCCGACGGCCAAGCTCGAACCCTGTGTCCATGTCGGAGAGCGTGCCGTCATCGGCGAGCGGGTCCAAGTCGGGGAGAACACAATCGTCGAAGCTGGCTGTGTGATCGGGGCGAATGTAGCCCTCGGCCGCAACTGTCGCATCTATCCCAATGTGACGATTTATCCCGGTTCGATCATCGGCGACCGCGTCATTGTGCATGCTGGAGCGGTGCTGGGCAGCGACGGCTTCGGATATGTGCAGGAGCGAGCCACCGGTCATTACGAGAAATTCCCCCAGGTCGGACGCCTCGTCATCGAGGACGACGTCGAAATCGGAGCGAATACAACCATCGACCGGGGCGCACTGGACGAAACCCGCATCCGCCGTGGCGTGAAACTCGACAATCTGGTGCACATTGGCCACAACTGCGACATCGGGGAAGACGTCGTGATCGCCGCCCAGACAGGCCTCTCCGGAAGCATCGTCATCGAAAAGGGAGCCGTGCTCGGAGGGCAGGTGGGCATCGGCGAGCGTGCCAGGATCGGGGAAGGCGTTATGCTCGGGGGCCAGGGAGGCGTCCTCCCGAACAAGATCCTGCGCGGCAAAGGCGTAGCATTCTGGGGCACTCCGGCTCAGCCCTTGCGTCAATACTTGAAGCAGCTTGCCATGCTGGCACGACTGGCCAGGAAGGATTGACTGTGGCTCTGGTTGTGATAGGCGGACACTCGCGGAGCGTGGGCAAGACCAGCGTGGTTGCCGGACTGATCGCCGCACTGCCGGAGTTTCGCTGGACGGCGGTCAAGGTTACGCAGTATGGCCACGGCATCTGCTCGGCAAACGGCGAGCCGTGCGATTGCGCTACGGGGGATCACTCCTGGGCGATTTCCGAGGAACGAGATCGTTCGGGAAAATCCGACACCTCCAGATTCCTGGTCGCGGGAGCGGCGCGAGCGCTGTGGGTGCGCACAGAACAGGGCAAACTCGCGGAGGCTATGCCGGAACTGCGGCGCCGATTTGAGCAAGCCGATAACTTGATCCTGGAATCGAATAGCATTTTAAAATTCATCCGTCCGGATCTCTATCTCACGGTACTCGATCCGCGCACCGCTGATTTTAAGAACTCTGCCCGCGAATTCCTGGATAGAGCCGACGCGGTAATCCTGCACAATTCGAATGAAACCGCCTGGCAGTCAGTCTCCCTAAAGCCAGTAGCAGATAACCCGGTGTTCCGGATCACCCCGCCGCCGTACGTGACCGCGGAAATCGTAAATTACGTCCGTGAAGGTCTAGCGAACACGGTGGCCAATCCTGACTCCTAACCCCTGATCCCTGACCGCTGACCCCCGCTTTGTTATCCTTTTCCGTGCGGCAAATCCACTCCAGCGCCTGGCTTCTGGTCGCGGTCTCGGCATTTCTCCAGGTCGTCATTTTTCCGCTGCCCGGCTGGTATGTGCTCTCGTGGTTCGCTCTCACGCCGCTCATTCTTGCGTTGCTCCGGGCGCGTCCCGCCGGAGAACTTGAAATCTCCGGATTCCGAAGACTGAAGCCGGCTTCGCCCGGGCAGGGTTTTCTTCTCGCGTATGTTTGCGGAATTCTCTGGTATGCGGGGACCTGCTACTGGGTCTTTGACACGATGCGCCAATATGGCGGGCTCAGCGCCCCCATGGCGCTGCTGGTTTTGTTTTTGTTCTGTTGCTACCTCGGTCTTTATCACGGTGTGTTTGGCTTGTTACTGAGCGTGGCTTCCGGGTCCGGAAGTGACCGGCAACCGTTGATTCTCACGCCTTTTCTCTGGGTCGCGTTGGAATTGGCCCGAACGCGACTGACCGGCTTTCCCTGGAACCTGCTGGGTACGGCGCAGGTAGATAACGCCCCCTTATGTGGCATCACCGCCTTCACGGGAGTCTACGGCGTTTCCTTCGAGATCGCATTGGTCGGAGTCGCCGTGGCGGCATCGTTTCTCGTGCCCCGGCAAAAACGAGGAACCCTGCTCGTTGCTTCTCTCGCGGCCGCTGCGGTACTCCAGGCCGGAAGCCTGATCGAACTGCCACCGGCTCACCCTGACCATTCGGCTCTCCTGGTACAGCAGAATATTCCGGTTACTGCCGACTGGGCTCCAGCCTTGTTCCAGCAGACTCTGGAGCAGTTGAAGGAACTCACCGATAAAGCAGTCGCCGCTCAAACGCCAGGGACATTGCGTCTGATCGTCTGGCCGGAATCGCCGGCTCCCTTCTTCACGAATGATCCAAAGTTCCGCGATACGGTTAGCCAGATGGCCCGCGTTAACGACTCGTGGATTGTGACCGGTTCCATCGGAAGCGACGCCCCAAATCCCAATGCTGAAGCCCCCGTATTCAACTCGGCAGCCTTGGTCAGTCCCGCCGGACAATGGACCGCTCGCTACGACAAGGTTCATCTGGTCCCGTTCGGGGAATACCTGCCATTTCCGAGCCTGTTTTCTTTCGCAGGCGGCCTGACCAAAGAGGTCGGACAGTTTGCGCACGGGGCGTCACGAACTCCCCTCGATGCTGGTGGCGAGAAACTCGGAGTCTTCATCTGTTACGAATCGGTTTTTCCCGGCGAAGTGCGGCAGTTCGCCAATCACGGTGCGCAGGTGCTGGTGAACATCTCCAATGACGGCTGGTATGGCGACAGCGGCGCGTACGCGCAGCATCTGAATCAAACGCGCATGCGGGCCATCGAAAATAACCGCTGGATCCTGAGCACGGCGGATACCGGGGTCACCGCATCGATCGATCCCAGCGGTCGCATCGTGGCGCAGGTCCCGCGCAAGCAGATGAGAGCCCTGGTGGCGCCCTACAGCCTCATCTCGGGAACCACTTTCTACACGCGCCACGGCGACTGGTTCGCGTACGCCTGTGCGATAATTTCGTTTGGAGTGCTGGCGTTCAGTGTCTGGCCTCCTCTATCCAAGAAAAGGCTGATTGAGTCGAAATGAACCAAGAGTTGGTGCAGGAATACGATAAGCTGGGCAAGAAGGTGCACGAACTCCGGGAGTATCTTTGACGCCGGAAAGCTGCGCCCACAACTAGCTGAAATCGAGAAGCAGGCCTCCGACCCGAATCTTTGGTCGAATCCTCAGAAATCGCAACAGGTCATGCGCGAGAAGAAGCGCCTGGAACATGTGCTCTCCACCGACGCCGATCTGGAGCGCCGCGTGGGCGACATCAGCGCCTATTTCGATCTTGCCGGTGAAGGTGAAAACGTCGATGCCGATCTGCAGCGTGAAATCGAATCTCTGCGTGCACTGATCGATAAGCTCGAAACCGAAACGCTGCTCTCGGGCGAGAACGATGCCCGCAACGCGATCGTGACGATTCATCCCGGCGCGGGAGGAACGGAGTCGCAAGACTGGGCCGACATGCTCCTGCGGATGTATTTGCGCTGGGCGGAGCGGCAAGGATTCGAAACGGTGCTGTACGACTATCAACCCGGCGAAGAAGCGGGTCTCAAGTCCGCGACGTTCGCGGTGAATGGCGAGTATGCCTTTGGGCTGCTCTCGAGCGAAATCGGAGTTCACAGGTTAGTAAGGATCTCGCCCTTCGATCAGGCCAAGCGTCGTCACACATCGTTCGCTAGCGTATTCGTTTCCCCGGAGATCGACGACAGCATCGAAGTCGTCATCAAGCCGGAAGACATCCGTGTCGACACTTACCGGTCGAGCGGAAAAGGCGGCCAGCACGTGAATACCACGGACTCCGCCGTCCGCATTACCCATATTCCGACGGGCCTGGTCGCCAGTTGCCAGAATGAGCGCTCGCAGCACAAAAATCGCGACCGCGCCATGAGCATGCTGCGCTCGAAACTCTATGAATTTGAGATGGAGAAGAAGCGCGAAGCTACCAAGAAGATCGAAGATTCCAAGCTGGACATAGATTTCGGCTCGCAGATCCGGTCCTACGTGCTCCAGCCCTACCGGATGATCAAGGATCACCGCACCAAGACAGAGGTTGGCGACGTCGACCGCGTGCTCGACGGAGATCTGCAGCCATTCATTCGCGCCTACTTGCTGGCGCGCCGTGGAGAGAAACAGCAGTGAAGCCAACCTCGAAGTCGAAAAGCCGACGGCGGCGATCATCGAGTGCGCAAAAAGTGACCCGCCTCGGTCCGCGATTTCTTCGTGCATTTCAATTCGCTGCCAGGATGCATGCCGGTCAGGGCCGCAAGCACTCCTGCGTTCCCTACCTCGCTCACCTTATGGGTGTCGCAGCCACGGTCCTCGAAGCGGGAGGGGACGAAGATCTCGCCATCGCGGCGCTCCTCCACGACGTGGTGGAGGACTGCGGGGGAAGGCCCATGCTGAAGGAAGTGCAACGGCGTTTTGGCAAACGAGTCGCCAGGATCGTGGACGGCTGTACGGACGCGTACGAATCCCCAAAGCCACCGTGGCGGGAGCGCAAGGAGAATTACATCGCACACCTGGAAAAGGCGGACAAGGATACGCGCCTGGTCTCAGCGGCCGACAAACTCAACAATGTACGTTCGATTCTCATCGACTATCGTGAAGTCGGCGAGTTCGTTTGGGAACGCTTCAACGGAGGACGAGAGGGAACCCTCTGGTACTACCGGACGTTGCGAGACGAATTCCTGCGTGACAAGCGCAACCGCGTGACACGCGATCTGGATCTTGCGGTGCAAGAACTGGATTCACTCGTTCGGTCCTCGTCTCGGGAACGGAATTCTGCAGCTCTCGGGACATGAAACCATGGCGCGTGTCATCGACCAAATCCGGGCTTCCAAGCTGCCGTCCAGCATGATGCAGTTTGCCGCGCGCGGGGCTTTGCAGGTTCCCGCCGCCGAAAACATCGAAATCCTGGTCCACCTCGCGCTCCATAACAAGGTCTTTGGCGAACTGGCGCGCATGACGTTGGCGGGTTGGGACGAAAAAGCGTGCCGTGCCGCCGCCGCCGATCCGCAGACATCCCGCCAGGTGCTTGATTATTTCATCGCGCCCGACAATCTGCGCCCCGCGTTATTACCCGCCCTGCTGGAGAACCCCGCAATACCCGAGGAGCAATTGGCCAAACTCGCCGGCTCAGCCATGCGGGAGACGATAGAAGCCATGCTGAAGAGTGCGCGCATACAGTCGCTCCCCAGCGTGCTCAAGGCGCTGCAACGAAATCCGTACCTCAAAAAAGAAGAGTCCCTGATCATTGACAAGCTGCGCGGTTCCTCCACGCCTTCAGCGGCCAGCCCGGTAGCGGGTGAAGCACCGAAGACGGAACTGGCGGAGAGCGTAACGACCCCGGAGGGAGCTGCTCCTGAGGAAGATCCCGAAGAGCCCGAAGCATCAGTCGAGCACGCAAACCCGGAATCCGATGAGGATGTTGCGGCATACCTGAAAGAACACGCGCACGAGATCGTCGCCGAGGGTGAAAAACCTTTTCAGGCCGTCGGCGGAGTCGTTGAACTGCTGGGGCCGGACTACTTCCCGGTGACACAAGAAGCCGATCTCACCAAGCCTGATCCTGCGGCGGTTCCTGCGGCGCCCGGCGCGGACAAGAAGCCGCGCGTCGCTCCGCCAAAGAAGCGCCAACCCGACAGTGACGGAAAGCGCGAGAACACGCTCCAGAAAATCAAGAACATGGATGTGAAGGGAAGGATTCAACTCGCGCTCAAAGGAAACAAGGAAGAGCGCTCCATTCTGATCCGTGACGGCACGAAGGTGGTAGCGCTGGCCGTCCTGGAAGCTCCCAAGCTTTCTGACGGCGAAGTCGAGCGCTTTGCCAGCCAGAAGAATGTTCTGGAAGCCGTACTGCGCCAGATCCCGCTCAAGCGCCGTTTCATGAAAAACTACATTGTAGTCCGGAACCTGGTTGCCAATCCGCGTACGCCGCTTGATATCGGCCTGGGGCTTATGAAAAATCTGCTTGCCCAGGATCTGAAGAACATTGCGAACAATAAAGACGTCTCAGAGACCATTCGCAAGCTCGCACTAAAGATGTACAAGCAGAAGATGGAAAGCGCGAACAAAAAGTAGTCTGGAGGACTTCTTGGCCTCTCTACCCAAATCAGATCCGATTGGAGACTTGCTGGCCCGTTCAAAAACGATTGCCGTGGTTGGCTTGTCCGGCAATCCTTTGCGTCCCAGCCATGGCGTCTCGGCCTACATGCAGAGTCATGGATACCGCATCCTCCCGGTCAATCCCAACATCGAGGAGTGCTTGGGCGAACGTGCGTACCCGTCGCTGCTGGATGTGCCCGGCGCGATCGATATCGTGAACGTGTTCCGGCGCTCCGAATTTCTTCCGGAAATCGTCGATCAGGCGATTCAGCGCAGAGTACCCGCCATCTGGATGCAGGAAGACGTCGTTCACGAAAAGGCCGCTGAGAAGGCGCGTCAGGCGGGAATCTTCGTTGTGATGGACCGCTGTATTCTCAAAGAACACCGCGCCCGGCAGCGCTGATCAGCGATTCACACCCACAAACACAACGCTGGCATCGTCGCGAACGCCGGTTCGATTCGCAAATGACCGGACATCGTCGATGATGCTGAACGCGGAAGCATCTGCGGAAGCGGCGTGCTCAGCCAGGCGGCACAGACCGTATTCTTCCTCGGCCTCATCCAC
>Ga0335071_10005550_pt1 | contig 13087 bp, 14 predicted proteins | sample Lox_Sample_15_FD_206724 | JGI IMG/M metagenome (GOLD analysis project Ga0335071, IMG submission 206724) | Soil microbial communities from Loxahatchee National Wildlife Refuge, Florida, United States - Lox_Sample_1.5 | ecosystem: Environmental > Terrestrial > Soil > Wetlands | place: USA...
TTTTCCATAAATTACCTCAGAGTAGGACCATTTGCCGGAACATTCTTTGCTTCGACGAGTCTTAAAAAATGGATCAGAATTTCAGGCCCGCATTTCGTCAGAACCGATCCGCCAGGCGCAAAGAGGTCGCTGTTGAGCAAATAATAGTGAACCAACCCCATCCAGGTATTAAACATGAGATGGATGGAATAAGAGGCCAGCCTGCCTTCTTTTATTTCCTTTTCAGCAGCCTGACCGATATGCAGCGAAATGGATGATTGGATCATGATGAAGACATAGCGGGCATTTTTTGGAAGCAACCGTCCCTCAATCACCAGCCGAGTGTAAAAAGACTCATACTCTGTCAGCCCTTCAAGATGAGCCAAAAGGACTTTCTTCAGGCTGGTTTGATTAGCTGCTAGCTCGTGAAGTCTCAAGGAAATCCGGGTGCCAAATTCTTCAATCACTTCAACCAGCAGGGCTTCCAAGGTGGGGAAATGGACAAAAACGGTACCATGAGCCACATCGGCTGCTTTTGCAAGATCCGCGGTTGTGACCGTCGTAAAACCCCGTTCGGCAAATAAGTGGATGGCGGTTTCAATCAAGTGCTTGTGGGTCTGTTCTTTTTGGATTTGGCGCAAATTTCTCATAGGTCAAATATTATATAATGACTATATACTCAGTGAGTATATAGTCATTATATATAAAGATCGCCATCTTTGTCAAGAGGTCTTTCTTAGGTGCGGACTAAAGTTCAGGCAGGGAAATGAAACGATGGAAGTAAAAGCTAGATAACGTGAAGTGCAAGTTTAGGAAGTAACGAGCTTGGCAAAACTTAAAAAAGAGATGTTCTCAAGAGAACAAAAGTAGGCTGTCAAGGTATGGCTCAAGAATTTTCTCATCCGACGCGAAGTCAGATGCCAGAAATCTCCGCCCATTATCTACAAATCAAATCAGATCAATAGTTAGAGTGAATTTTCCTTTAGATTTGTTCCACAAATTTCAAAGTCTGTAATGTATGGACACAATGGACATAAGTTTTCTTGACACTCCTTTATTGGTTCCCTATAATGCCTCCTAAGAAAAAGAATGAGTAGTATTTACTCTAGAGGGAGGCAATGTCATTTTTGCCGGCCCTTCATAATGTTCTTGGGTTACAATGGCGCTCTGGCGCCATGGCACCTTAATAATCAAATAGCGCATCCGCAAAAACCTCATTTTCAATCTTCCTCTATCAAAAATAGAACGGAGGTATGAAAATGGCTAACAGACGTGGCAATCACGAAGGCAGTCTGTACTTCCACAAAACCCGCAATCGCTGGTGTGCTCAGGTCACTCTCAATGGACATCGAATCACCAAATACGGCAAGACCCGTGTTGAATGCCGTGAGTGGATTAAAGAAATGATTGCAAAGGTCAACGCTGGTCTTACCTATGAAGGGATGCAGTTCACCGTCGAGGGCTTCCTTGAAGCCTGGCTTAATGGTAAGGAGCTCTCTCGTCGACCCAAAACAGTCTTGCAGTACAGGCAAGTTGCACATCAGCACATCCTGCCTCAAATAGGTGGAATGCAACTACAGGACGTTCATCCCAGTCACCTAAAGCAACTATATGCCTTGAAGAGAGACGAAGGCCGAGGTGCTCGTACAGTGCAGTTGATCCATGCCGTCCTTCATAATGCCTTCAAACAGGCAGTGCTAGAAGGTATCCTGGGTCGTAATCCCGCTGACGCTGTGGAGCGTCCGAGGGTCGAGCAATCCGAAATGCAGACCTTACATGAGAACCAAGCCCGTCAATTCCTGCTAGCGGCCATGGGATCTCCCTTTGAAACGATCTATTACCTTGCCTTGACGTCGGGCATGCGTGAAGGAGAGTTGCTTGGCTTGAAGTGGTCTGACCTGGATCTGAATAAAAGCACCTTGTTCGTTCAACGGCAGCTCCAGCAAATCCCGGGTCAAGGATATGTCCTTGTGCCGCCCAAGACCAAAGCCGGTCGTAGGGAAATCAAATTGGGGCAGGGTACATTGACACAGCTTGAGGCTCATCGTGAACGACAAAAGCTTGCGAAAACCAATGCTGGAGAGAAGTGGCAGGAGAACGACTTCATCTTTCCCACCAGTCTAGGCACACCCCTTGACCACAAACGCGTGAGGAAAGAGTTCAAACGCATCCTCAAATCCGCGAACCTACCCAACATTCGTTTTCACGATCTGAGACATACGTCGCTAAATGCTTTGTTGGATCATGATGTGCCTGTGAACGCTGTTCAGAAGCGGGCAGGTCACGCAACGCCCAGTACAACTGTGAATATCTATGGTCATGCGACAGCACGTTCACAGGAAGATGCCGCAGAAAAGATTGAGGAGTTGGTCTCACCGATTGCAGTCAAATTGCAGTCAAAGTAAAAAATCCTAAAAACGATGCCCCCACATATGGATCATATGGACAAAAAATACCGTTTGCAAACGGTATTTAGTGACCGACCAGGGACTTGAACCCTGAACCCACTGATTAAGAGTCTAAGTTGGCGACTGCTTGACGTTTCCCCGCGCGCGGCATAAAATCCAATTCAATAACCTAAGAACGGTCAGTCAGCGGCGAAGCCGGTGTGAATCCGGCACTGTCCCGCAACTGTGAGTTAGCTTTGCTAACAAGTCAGGTCGCCCGCGCTGGCCGGTTCACCACTCTCTCGTGGAAAGGAGGTGGAGGATGGCATAATCGGATTGCCGCTCCAGCCTCCCCAGTCATTGACTGGGGAATTTGATTCTATTCAGGAGAAAATATGTGCAGTCTCAGCCTTTGCCACATCGTTGACTTCATATCTCATGCTGAGTTCAACCAGCGAATTACATTAGGCGATCAGCCGGCTACTCGGCGGTGTCAGCCTGAGCATCTTGAGCGGCGCTAGTGCACTCTTGCTTGCAGGCTGTCGCGCGTGGTGATTGCTCCTTAGGAGTTGCCTTTGGGAATCATCACGGCATTGGCTGGAGCGCCATTCTTTCTGTGAATACTTCAGCGTGCCAAGAATCAGGGATTTTGGTAATACATAAGGAGTCTGAATGAAAAAAGGATTGTTAATCGTCAACACAGGTGACGGCAAGGGCAAGACCACTGCCGCACTGGGCATAGTTCTGCGCGCTTGGGGAAGCGGCTTTCGTATTTGCGTGATCCAATTCATCAAAGCTGAAACGGGGCAATGGGGCGAGGTTAAAGCCGCGAAGAAACTTGGCATCGAATGGTATAAAACCGGCGACGGCTTCACAACGATGTCCAAAGATATGGATGAAACTACGGCGCGCGCGTTACGCGGCTGGGAGATTGCCAAGGAAAAGATCACCAGCAACCAATATGATCTGATCGTGCTGGACGAATTTACTTATGCACTGCATTATGGCTGGATCAATACCGGCGAAGTATTGGAATGGCTTCGCCTCCATCGGCCGCTGGGCCTGCATCTTGTCATCACTGGCCGCTCTGCCTCTGAGGCTTTGATCGAGCAAGCTGACCTCGTTACCGAGATGCAACCTATCAAACATCCCTATGACCAAGGAATTCTAGCCCAGCCTGGAATTGAGTTCTAGAAATATTGAGCGCGAGTTTTGCCAGTTGGTGTGTCTTGCTGATATGGAAACAACCGCTCGCGCGTCCCGATGGTTTGGGCACTGATTTTTCTTCGAGACTGCGGGCAGGTTCTGTTTTACTTGGCGGCTTGATTCCTCCCGGGCTCGCGGTTTAGCTGGGAGAAATCGGTTTTCTCGCAATTGGATTAGGATTACTTGTCACAGCCCTTATTCTGTTCGTGGCAAAAAAGAATTTGGGCGGCATCCCAGGCGATATGCCTGGAATGATCATTGAAGTCGCCGAAACAATGTCATTCTTGTGTTTGAGATAAGACTCTAAAGATTTCGTTGGCAAATATCCACTTTGAATGGTTATGATCTACATGAACATTCCAATTGAAGGCATCTACTTATCTGAAACGCCTGAAGTCATCCATATTCAAAGCGCGTCTCCATTAACTGCGCTTTCATCAGCCATCGTCGGAGGCGGCTTTCAACGAGTTCGCCATATCTTGAACGCACACGTGGATAAAAACTATGCCGCGCCCAACCCCAAAGAAGACCTGCGCGTTCTAGCCCACCGTCAAAATATCCGAGAACCGTTCATTGGCTTGTTGACCGCGGTCCATTTACGCAAGGCACGCACGGCTTTTTTTGAGTCGAATGGATTGAGTGTGGGCGCGGTGATTACGGCTGGCATGAGCAATGCAACCTGTGCGGGAGTCACGCCTCCTTTTTCGTATCAACCAGGAACCATCAATATCGTCCTCCTACTGGATGCCAACCTGACGCGCGGCGCAATGTTGAATGCCCTCATCACTACCACCGAAGCTAAGTGTGCGGTACTGCAATCCAGAAACATCCGCACGCCTGATGATGATCCCGCCACGGGTACCTCCACGGATACGATCACCATTGCCGCGACAGGCAAAGGTAGCCTGAATTCATACGCGGGACCAGTCACGACCATTGGCTGGTTGATTGCGCGCGCTGTGCGCCAGGCGTTGGAAGATTCTCTGTCAGCGAGTTAACCTTGCCCATTTTGTTTGCCATTCTTCTCGACATTATTTTTGGTGACCCGCCTAATCGATTCCATCCCACTGCCTGGATGGGGAGTTTCATCGGCTGGTTTTTACGCTTTCGTCCGCGCGCGAATCACTTTGCTGAATTAATGTATGGGACTTTTATAATTTTGATCGGGCTTGGACTCACCGCCAGTGCAGGCTGGATGATTTTGCGTCTTGCGTCATTCCTCCCAGTCTGGGCAGGATGGCTGATCGAGGGAATGTTTCTCAAGCTGACAGTTTCCCCACGCGGACTCGACCGCGCCGCGCGTGAAGTTCAAACTGCCCTGGAGAAAAAAGATTTGCTCGAAGCGCAGCGTTTACTTTCATGGCACCTGGTCAGCCGAGACACTTCTCAATTGGACGAATCCAAAGTCTCATCCGCCGCAATTGAATCTGTGGCTGAAAACGCCTCGGATGGAATCATCGCCCCATTATTTTTCTTCGCCATTGGCGGGTTGCCAGCCGCGTTTGCATATCGTTTCGCCAACACCGCTGACTCCATGCTCGGCTATCATGATGCCGAGCATGAGTGGCTTGGCAAAGTCCCTGCCCGTTTGGATGATGTGCTAAATTTCATCCCCGCGCGGTTGGCGGGGCTGTTCATTATTTTGTCAGCGTTTGTAGCTGGCGCAGACGGTAGAGAAGCATGGCAAATCATGCGGCGCGATGCGCGTGTGACAGCCAGTCCCAACGCGGGCGTTCCCATGAGCGCCATGGCGGGCGCGCTAGGCGTGAAACTTGAAAAAATCAATCACTACATTCTTGGAAAAGGTTTGCGCGCGCCCACTACTGCCGATATTGTCCATGCCCGCCACCTGTTATATTTTACGATTACTCTGGCTGTTTTCTTTTTCACGTTAGGGAGCTACTATGTCCACCCACATTGAACCCGTCACACACGGCGCCTTGGATTTTGCCGAATTGGAACGGCTTGGCATTCATCCCGATGATGTGTTGGATTTCAGTGTGAACAGCAATCCTTTTGGCGCATCGCCGCAGGTACGGCAGGCTATTCAACAAACGCCGTTGGAGCGTTATCCTGACCGCGAGTCGATTGCTTTGCGGCGGGCGCTCTCGCAACGATTAAATGTTCCAGCGGAACAAATTGTCGTTGGTAATGGCACAGCGGAATTAATTCAATTGACGGCACAGGCATTTTTGCAAAAGGGCGAGAATATTCTTATCGCTGAACCCACTTTCGGCGAGTACGAACGTTCCGCCCGTTTAATGGACTCGAATATTGATCGCTGGCGCGCAACTCCCGAAACGGGATTCATCCCTCATCCTGATAAAATCCAAAAGAAGTTGAATGAGCGGAAATATCGCCTGATGTTTTTGTGCAATCCAAACAATCCGACGGGACAAGTCTTTCCGCTTGACGATTTAGACCGGCTGACAAAAAATTTCCCCAACACATTGTTTGTCGTGGATGAAGCTTATCTTGCGTTTGTGCCTGGAATGAAATCTGCCGTTACGTTGCGCCGCAAAAATATTTTGACTTTGCGCTCGATGACCAAGGATTATGCCATTGCCGCCCTGCGGCTTGGATATGCAGTCGCGGACCAAGCTATCATTCAGGAATTGGTAAATCTCCGCCCGGCATGGAATGTGAACGCGCTGGCGCAAGCCGCTGGACTGGCCGCTTTGCAGGATGAAGCGCATCAGCGTGAGACGTTAGCTCAGTTGCAACAAGAAAAACACTTCCTGCTGAATGAGCTGACTGCCTTAGGTTTTGCCCCCGTCCCATCCCAAACGCAATTTTTCCTCCTCCCGGTGGAAAATGCCACCCTTTTCCGGAAAAACCTCCTGCCTCACGGCATTCTGGTACGCGACTGTACCTCGTTTGGCCTGCTCAACCACATCCGTATATCCCCGCGCCGGCGGGAGGAGAATCTGCGCCTGCTCGCGGTCTGCCAGACCATCGTTTCAAACGCAAAACGTAAGTGACGTTTCACCACTCAAGCAATTACAATCATTACTGGAATTTTACATTTAACGCTTCTATAATAAAATCAGGTATTAACCTCAGCACATTTAAAAAATATCCGTCAAGGTGACCCGATTGCCCGGATGTTAGGGCTTAAAAGGTGGAAGCTGGTGCAAGTCCAGCGCTGTGCCGCAACTGTAACTGGTGAACAACCAGAAGCCAGGAAACCTGCCTTGATGTTTTTTCCATGTTTGTCCTTCTCGAGCAAGGAGGCAGTGTCTTCGGGTTGGATGATTTTGCCGAAGAGACAGGCTTCTAAAGCTCAATCCAGAAAAGGATTGAGTTTTTTATTTAAGCCTCCTTGCGGAAGAATAATTTTTTCATGCCAAGGAGGCACCTATGAAATTTCCACGTGTTCGTATTCAATTCAAGACGGTATTCTGGCTTTTGCTGGCTTTGCTGGTAGGCTTTGGCATTCAGCCTGCGCTGGCCAAACCGCAGCAGATGCACATCATGGAGGGTTATCTCCCGGTGGGCTGGTGCATCTTCTGGTTTGTAGTAGCGATCCCCTTCTGGGTGGTTGGCTTCATTCAGGTCAGACGGTTAATTAGCCAAAAACCGGAATCTCGACTGATGCTCGGCCTGGCTGGGGCATTTACATTTGTGCTCAGCGCGCTCAAGATGCCAAGCGTCACCGGTTCATGCAGTCACCCCACCGGCACCGGCTTGGGAGCGATCATGTTCGGACCGTTTACCATGTCCGTTCTGGGAGGCATCGTCTTACTGTTCCAAGCCTTGCTAATGGCGCACGGTGGATTGACTACCTTGGGAGCCAACACCGTCAGCATGGCGATCGTTGGACCGCTGGTGGGTTGGGGCATCTGGATGGCTTTGAAAGGCCGGCTGCCGGAAGGTTGGGTTGTTTTTCTGGTGGCGGTGATGGCCGATTGGCTGACCTATGTTACGACTGCCATACAGCTCGCCCTAGCTTATCCGGATCCAACAGGCGGTGTTATGGCTTCTTTTCTTAAGTTTGCTGCCATTTACGCCGTTACGCAGGTGCCTCTGGCGATCAGTGAAGGCATTTTGACGGTGCTGATCTTCAGAGCTTTGCACAGCAATGCACCTGCTGAAATGAAATCGTTGGGATTAGAAGGAGCATAAATGAATAAAAAATGGACGGTAAATCTCTTACTTATTATCGCCGTGATCGCCCTAGTGGTATTGCCGCTGGCTTTTGCTCCCAAAGGCGCTGAATTCAGTGGCTCCGATGATCAAGGCTCAGCCGCCATTGCCCAACTCGTGCCTAATTTTAAGCCCTGGGTTCATCCGCTATGGGTGCCCCCTAGTGATGAGATTGAAAGCCTGTTATTTGCGGTTCAAGCATCCTTAGGCACCGGCTTTATCGCCTTTTTCTTTGGATACAAAATGGGCTCACAGAAGCCCCAAACAAAATCCAATACCAAATCTCTCTCTACCGCCAACCAGGTTTAATCCAATATGCATTGGATAGATCGCTACGCCTATAGCAATCGCATTCGCAAACTTAACCCGGCTTATAAAGCCGGGTTAAGTCTGATCGTCATATTGGCCTGTCTGATCATTGACCGTTCTCCGGTGAGTGTAGCGGTCATATTTCTGGCAACAAGTTTGAGCATTTTTTGGGCAGGGTTACCGGCTGGATTTGTAATCAAGGTACTGACTGCAGAAGGAAGTTTTTTGTTGTTTGGCGTTCTGGGGGTCGCAGTTAGCATCAACACCGTACCCGTCCAAGGAGGATTGGTAATCGGACCATTCTGGGTCAATGTAACACCTGAAACAATAGATCTGGCAGTCAGGTTATTGTTAAGGGCGTTGGGTTGTACAGCGATGATGAATTTTCTGGCCTTAACCACGCCAATGGTCGATTTAATTGATTTACTGAAGCGAATGCATGTATCGGAGATATTAATCGATTTGATGACCTTAATTTACCGTTTTATCTTCACCCTATTGGACAGTCTGGATCGAATGATCCTGGCACAGGAAGTGCGCATGGGCTTTAACGGATGGCGCAATAGCTTGCAAAGTACTGCCAATATTGGTGCAAACCTGTTCATTGAAGCATTACGGCGCTCGCGCCGCCTGGAAACGGCATTGGAAGGACGAGGTTGGGACGGAAGTTTCAGGGTTTTACCACAGGAATACGAAAAGCTTAAGTGGCCCTGGAAACGTTGATCCACTCGAAATTAGGCAGGTTCATACAGTAGGCGTTATGGAATTGACATTTGACGACATTCATTATTCCTATACCGATCAGGAGCAGGAGGCGCTGGCAGGCATTTCATTGGAAATTCATGTCGGAGAGCGGATCGCATTGATTGGAAGAAACGGTTGCGGAAAATCCACCTTGATGCTGCATGCCAATGGGATCAAGAAGCCACAAAAAGGAGAAGTCCGGGTGGACGGAAAGATTGTGCGGTATATCAAGAAAGATTTACTTGAACTTCGCAGGCAGGTCGGACTGGTCTTTCAGAACCCTGAAGATCAATTATTCAGCGCCAGTGTATTTCAGGATTTAAGCATGGGGCCGCTGAACATGGGTTTGACTGCCGAGCAAGCGCGTCTTCGTGTTCAGAAGGTGGCTGAACTATGCGATTTAACCGATCTGATGAACCGACCGACCCACGCTCTGAGCGGCGGGGAAAAAACCAAGGCAGCATTAGCCGGGGTTTTGGCGATGGAACCACAAATTTTATTTGCGGATGAGGTGACGAATAGTCTGGATCCATGGATACGTTTACAAGTGCTGGATATTTTAAGCAGTTGGGTGGACCATGGGCATACGGTGGTTTTATCCACCCATGATTGGAATTTGGCTAGCACATGGGCACAAAGGATTATTTGGATGGATAAAGGGCGTGTGTCCCGGCAAGGAACACCTGCTGAAGTTCTTAAAGGACAAGATCTACCAGAAGGAATGCATAACCATGACCAACCTACCCAATAAACCAGAACGCCTGGCGCATCACCATTCCGAGGATGGGCGTGATGGTGAAGATCACCATGCCCAAGAGCACTCGGGCGGATGGCTAGGTAGGTTCCTGCCCGGAGCGCATTCTCACAGCCATTACGCGGCAGCACTTGACCCGATACTGGCCACTGATCGGGGCATCTGGGTGCTCAAAGTATCCCTGATTGGGCTGCTGTGTACGGCCCTGGTCCAGGCGACCATAGTTATCAGCAGCGGCAGTGTCGCCCTGTTGGCCGACACGATTCATAACTTTGCGGATGCGCTGACGGCCATTCCCTTATGGCTGGCATTCGCCCTATCACGACGTGCGCGCAACCGGCGCTACACCTATGGATATGGCCGGGCTGAAGACCTGGCCGGCGCGGTGATTGTGATCGTGATCTTTCTCAGCGCCATCGAAGTATTTTATCAATCCTTCGAGAAAATCATACACCCCGCGCCGGTCAGCCATGTGGGCTGGGTAGCGGCCGCGGCGGTGGTCGGCTTTCTGGGAAACGAGATGGTGGCGATCTTTCGCCTGCGCGTCGGACGTGAAATCAATTCGGCGGCGCTGGTGGCGGATGGCCTGCATTCCCAGGCAGATGGCTTCTCCTCGCTCGGTGTGCTGGTTGGCGCGGCCGGTGTGTGGCTGGGCTTTCCATTGGCCGATCCAATAGTAGGCATTGGGTTGGGAATAGCAATTCTGTGGGCATCTGCGAGCGCCGCCCGCGAAATGTGGCTCCGGCTGATGGACGCCACAGATCCGCAGGTGACTGCGCTTATCGAGCATACAGCAGTGGCTGTGCCGGGTGTGGTGGCCGTGCCAGACGTGCGCTTGCGCTGGGTGGGACACAGGCAACACGCAGAATTGCATATCACCGTTGATGGGCAATTACCCACAACCGCCAGTCACGTCGTGGCCGAGAACGTTCGACATAAACTTTTCCATGCCCTCCCGGCGCTGCAAGAGATTATGGTGCACATCGACCCTGTTGAAACTCAACCTGGCTGCGAGCACCTGATCACCGCCCATCATCACCTATGAGATTGAGCAGCGAAGAAAAGGAGCGGGCAGCGCGTATCTCCGAATATACAAAATCCCATCAAATGGATTTATGGATGTATACGGATTGCGTATGGGAAAAACCTTTGCTGGACAGAGACAGGCTTGGCTATTGAGATTTTATGAACCTGGTAGACATCATTATGAATGAACCATGCCGGAAGGAACGTAGAAACCCGGCGTTACCTTATCATGGCATAAAGCCAAAGGATCATGCTGCTCAAACAGAGTTTGGCACAGAACTGCATGGCAGAGTGGCATACAAATAGGGCTTCTCTGCTCTATTTTTCATAAGTGTAGAATATGAATAAAAAAGCTCTTCTCGTGATTAGTTTTGGAACCAGCCATACGGAGACCCGTGAAAAATCAATCACGGCAACCGAAAACGTTCTGGCGAGGGCGTTCCCGGAACACGACCTGAGAAGGGCATTTACCTCGCATGTTGTCATCAAAAAACTGGGAAAACGTGATGACATTGCCATAGATAGTGTCACCCAGGCAGTCGAAAAACTCTATTTGGAAGGATATAAAGAAGTTTTGGCGCAGCCGTTACATGTGATTAACGGCGCCGAATACCACTCGGGGATTGTTGAACTAATGCCATACCTGAAGAAATTTACCAAAGTCAGCATTGGACGCCCATTGCTAACTCACCATCAGGATTACGTGGCTATTGTTGATGCGCTCCGTGACGAACTTCCTGAAACCGGACCAAACGAAGCGGTTATTTTCATGGGACATGGTTCCCAGCATCCCGCGAATTCAGCCTATTCAGAACTTGACTATGTTTTCAAGGACGAGGGCTTCCCGCATGTGCATATTGGCACCGTGGAAGGATTCCCAACTTTGGACTCAGTCATCAAGCGCTTGGAAGCGGAAAACATTAAAAAAGTGACCTTGCTGCCTTTCATGTTTGTGGCAGGCGACCATGCCCAAAACGATATGGCTGGGGACGAAGAAGATAGTTGGAAAACTATTCTGGAAGACAAAGGTTATACGGTCGTTACTCGCCTAGTTGGACTAGGTGAAATTGAAAAAATACGCCAGATTTACGTCGATCATGCACGAGCGGCGCTGGATGGCGGGGCTGCATGAAAGGAAGTTCAACGGGCATGGTTTATCTTATTGGTGCCGGGCCAGGTGATCCAGAATTGATTACCGTTAAAGGTAAAAAACTACTTGCCAGCGCCGATCTAGTTCTCTATGCCGGCTCTTTGGTGTCAGACGAGATTTTGAAATACGCTCCAGCGGATGCTCAGTTCCACAACAGTGCTGGTATGAAATTAGAACAGCAAGTGGCGCTTATGTCTGAGGCTGTGAGTCAGGGAAAGCAGGTCGCGCGCCTGCACACCGGCGACCCATCCCTTTATGGCGCAATTGACGAGCAGATGAAAGCCTTGGATGAATTGAAAATTCCCTATCAAGTGATTCCAGGAGTCAGCTCAGCCTTCGCTGCCGCCGCCGCCCTCCGATTAGAATACACTTTACCGGAAATTACGCAAACAGTTATCTTAACTCGCATGGCTGGGCGTACGCCTGTTCCTCCTGCTGAAAAACTGCGTAGTCTGGCGGCGCATCATACCAGTCTGGTTATTTTTCTTAGTACCGGTTTGTTGCGTGAGATTGTTGAAGAACTGCGCGCCGCAGGATATTCCCTGCATACGCCGCTTGCTGTCGTGTACCGCGCCAGTTGGCCCGACCAACATGTCGTGCGCGGTACACTGGCGAATATCGCTGACTTGGCTGAACAACAGGAACTCACCCACCAAGGTTTGATTATCGTCAGCCCAGTGCTTGAAGTTAAAACACCGATCCCCTCCCACTTGTATGGTGGCTTTCAAGCTAGGGCGTTTCAACGCAAAGGCACAGCAATCTTAACCCTGACAGTTCCTGCCGTTCAACTGGGGCGCAAATTGTTGGAGCATTTGCCCGATGCGACACTCTACCTGCCTGAACGGTTGAACGAAGCGCAGGATAAAGCCCGGCAGAACATCCATCCTTTTCAAGAGTCCATCCGCCAGGTTTTGCAAAGCGCGTTTGTGGAATACGAGTCGCTGGTTTGCATTATGGCGTCGGGCATTGTGGTTCGCGAACTGGCTCCCCTGCTGAAAAACAAACACAGCGACCCAGCGGTGGTCGTGATGGATACCGAAGGACGTTTTGCTGTCAGCCTGCTGAGCGGGCACGAGGGCGGAGCGAACCGTCTCGCGCGTCGTTTGGCGGAATACATCGGCGGGCAGGCAGTCATCACCACAGCCAGCGACATCCAGCAAATCCCCGCGCTGGATGTGCTGGCAAAAGAACGGGGCTGGAAACTGCACCCCAAAAGCCAATTGGCAGCAGTGATGGCGGCATTGGTGAATGGAGAGGCTGTTGGAATTGTTCAAGATACGGACTATGACTGGCTGGCGGATGATCAAATACCCGATTTGATATTCTGCCCATCCTGGGAAGCCGCTCGGGAACATGGTTTGCCAGCTCTGATACTGCTTACCGTCC
>Ga0335071_10005551_pt1 | contig 13087 bp, 15 predicted proteins | sample Lox_Sample_15_FD_206724 | JGI IMG/M metagenome (GOLD analysis project Ga0335071, IMG submission 206724) | Soil microbial communities from Loxahatchee National Wildlife Refuge, Florida, United States - Lox_Sample_1.5 | ecosystem: Environmental > Terrestrial > Soil > Wetlands | place: USA...
GGTTATCGAAGCCCACCGCGTCGGCATCTTCCGGCACCGCGCAGTAGTAGAGCTGGCCGATCTTCGCCCAGTAGAGAGCGGCGAGACACATGGGGCAGGGCACGGAGATGTTGTAGATCTCGCACCCCGACAGGTCGGCGGTTCCGAGGCGGCTTGCCGCGGCGCGGATGCCGACGATCTCGCCATGCGCCGTGGGATCGCCGGTCAGTCGCACCTGGTTGTAGCCCTCCGCCACCACCTCGCCGTTCTTGACGATGACGCACCCGAAGGGGCTGCCGTGGCCGCTGTCCACCGCATACCGCGCGAGCGCGATCGCGCGGCGCATGAACTCGGTCTTCTGCGGCTCGGTCTTCTGCGACATGAGATGCTCCTGGGGCCCAGCCCACGCTAGGGAGGGCGGCGTGTTGCCGTCTATTATAAAAAACTCTACATTGTGTGCTGATTTCGAGAACGGGTGGTTCTCGCACGATAAGGGACACGCGGTGCTCAGAGCATTTGCCACCGGCCTCACCTATTTCGGTGCCGTGGCGCGTCTGCGGTCGGTTCGCGGCGCCGCGGAATCCCTGCGTATCGCGCCCTCGGCGTTGAGCCGCCAGATCCACAACATCGAGGAGCGGCTTGACGTCACTCTCTTCGAGCGCGGCCCGCACGGCGTTCACCTGACCGCGGCCGGCAAAGTCTTGCTCGCCTATCTGGAGCGGTGGGAGACGGACTTCGACGGTCTGAGCGAGGCGCTGCACGGGCTGGCCGGCCTGCGTCTCGGCACGCTGCGCGTGGCGACCGTGGAGGCGGTCACGTTTCATCCGCTGCCGCAGGCGATCCGGGCGCTGCGCGCCGAGATGCCGGGGATCACCGTGCATGTAACGGTCGGTCTGACGGATGCCGTTCTTCTGGACGTCGCGGAGGGGAAGGCCGAACTCGGGGCTTTGATCAACCTGCCAAAGGCCTCCGGCGTCAGATCGGCGTGGGAGATCCGCAACACCATGGGTGCGGTCATGCGTCCCGACCATCCACTGGCCGGTCGACGCGAGGTCACGATCGCGGAGTGTCTGGCTTATCCGCTGGTGATGCCGGATGAGCGGCTGGTGGCCTATTCGGCGGTCCGGCGCGCGATGGGCCGGATCCGGAGCGCGCCGCGCGTGTCCGCGACCTGCAACAGAATCGGTGCGCTCAAGTCGCTGGTGAAGGCCGGCGTCGGGCTGGCCTTCATGGCCCAAATCGATATCGGACCGGACGTCGCGGCCGGCGACCTGCGGTTCATCAGGCTCACCGATCGCGACATCGAATCGCCGCTCATCTCGGCAATCATCCCGAAGCGCACCAATCTCTCACCGGCCGGCAAGCGGTTTCTCGAGCTGCTCCGGCGCGAGGTGACGCTGGATCGGCGTGTTCCCACAGCGCGAACGCTCGGGCCGGCGTCCTGATCGCTGCCCGGCAACGGCGCATCGCGCTCGTCCGGTCTGCCGACGATGGCCGCAATTTGCTGTTCAGTCGAAGTCTTCGGCCAGCGCCTGGCGCACGGGCTCGGGCATCACCGCCATGTGCGAATATTCGGGGTGATCGAAACCGACGATCACCTGCGTGCGCGCGGCCTATGCCCTCTACCAGAGCGCGACGCCCGCGCTCATTCGGTCGAATCGAATTCCTCTTCTCTGGCGGCGAGCATTGCCGCCAACGTCTGCAGCCCGGTATCGAGCTGATCCATTGTCGGGGCCGCGAGCGCCAGCCTGACGGCGTTTGGCGCATGGCCGGGTGTGACGGCGAAGGTCGTCGATGGGGTCAACGCGATGTCACGCCTGGCTGCGGCAGCGACGAGGGTTTGTGAGCGCCAGTGAGAGGGTAGCGTCAACCACAGGTGATAGCTTTTTTCGTTCGCCTGAACCTCGAAGCCCGAGAGACGATCGGCTGCCAGTTTCTGACGGGCGCGGGCATCGAGGCGCTTCAATCGCACAAGCTCGGCAACCGTGCCGTCGCCCATCATCCGCTGCGCAGACGCAAACGCAAATCCTGAAGCGGTCCATCCGCCCGAGCGCACCGACGCCATCACGCTCTCGCGCAACCGCCGCGGCGGAACGACGAAGCCCAGCGTGAGGCCTGGAGCGACCTTCTTCGACAGACTGTCCAGGACGATGCAGGACTCGGGCGCGAGTGCCGCCAGCGGGGGGTCGTCGTCGAGGAAGCCGTAGACGTGGTCCTCGATGATCGGAAGCTCGAGCTTTTCTACGACGCGCAAGAGATCCGCCCTGCGCGTCGAGTTCATCGTCATGCCCAAAGGATTATGGATCACCGGCTGGACATAGATAGCCGAAAGGTTCGACTCGCGGTGCGCCTTTTGGACCGAGTCAGGCCGAAGGCCGGCCTCGTCTGTCGCCAGCGGCACCAGCGATATCCCGAGTCTCGCCGCAATTCCTTTGATGAATGGATACGTCAAGGACTCCACGCCGCAGCGGCCGCCGGTGGGAACGACCGTGGCGAGTGCCGCCGCGATGCTTTGCCGACCATTGCCGGTAAACACAAGCTGATCAGGCGAAGGCGACCATGCGCCCTGCGCCAGATAAGCGGCCGTGACGTCCCTGATGGCGGCGGTTCCCACGCTGGTCGCCTGTCGCAAGGCGAGATCGAGCGCGCCAGGTCTCTCCAGGCCGGCCAGGCTTTTCGCGATGAGCGCCGTCTGGTCGGGAAGGATCGGGTAGTTGAACTCGAGGTCGATCCGGATGCCCCGCGGCTCGCTTGGGGCGGCCGCTCCGCGTTTGGCGTCGCCCGAGATGAAGGTGCCTCTGCCAACCTCCCCGACGACCAGGCCTCGGCGCAATAGCTCTGCATAGACTCGGCTTGCCGTCGAGACGGCGATCTTGCGCTCGTAGGCAAAGTCGCGCTGGGGAGGCAGGCGGTCACCGGGCTTGAGAGAACCAGCGGCGATGTCCGCCGCTAGGGCGTCGGCCAGCTTCAGGTATTCGGCCTTCGACATTATTGCTCCGAGATCAATGTTTTAATTGTACCGAAGATTGTGTCGGAACATATGTGCCGTATCAAGCCGATTGTACCGGCATTGGAGATCAGACATGTCGACAACCCTTACACCCATGATCGGTCCTGCTGTCGCACAGGGGCCTGGCACATTCTCAAAGTTTTTCAGAGCCAGCTGGGACAAGATCGCGCACTATTTCATTCATCGCGCGGCCATCGCACACCTTCGCGAGCTCGACGATCACGCCCTTTGCGACATCGGCCTCGCGCGCCCCCAGATCGAGGCGGCGGTTCGCGGCTCCATGGGCGCGCCATGGAACTGACAGCCACCACGATCCTGGTCGCCTTTGCCGGCGTCTTCCTGATCTGCTTCATGAAGGGCGCCTTCGGCGGCGGCTTCTCGATCGTCGGCATTCCACTGCTGTCGATCGTGATGGACCCGGTGACGGCCGGCGGCCTTCTTGCACCCTTGTTCGTCGCGATGGATCTGTTCGCATTGCGCTATTGGAAGCCCTCCACATGGTCGAAACCGGATCTCGTGCTGCTGGTGCCGGGGCTGCTGATCGGAATCGGAGGCGGCTATCTGCTGTTCCGCGTTCTGGACCACCGCGCCATCTCGATTGTGATGGCGACGACCACCCTGGCCTTTGTCGGGCTGTGGTTTGTTGGAGGCGGTGCGGTGGCCATACGGCCGCGCTCGTCGCCGAAAGCGATCGCTGCCGGCTTCTCCGCGGGGATCACCACCATGGTGGCACATTCGGGCGGACCGCCGCTGGCGATGTATCTGCTGCCCCTCGGCCTCAGCAAGGAAATCTACGCGGGAACGACAAGCCTGTTCTTCACCGTCGGCAACGCGACCAAGGCGGTGCCGTGGCTATTGCTGGTGAAACCGACCGCAGCCGTGTGGATGTTGATGGCGATTTGCCTGCTCGCCATTCCCCCCGGCGTGTGGGTTGGGTGGCGGCTTCACGGACAACTGAACCAACGTCAACTCTATGGCGCCTGCTACGGGTTGTTGGTTGTGACGGCGTTGAAATTATTGTGGGACGGCGTTGGCGGTTATCTCGGCTGAGTTTGGACTGCGCGATGCCGGCCGATGTCTCGAAGGCGCTCGCCACGGGCGGACCGGCTCCGGTCGGCCTTTCGAGCGAGGAACAGCGCGCCTGGGATCAGCTCGCCGACTTTTACAAGAATGGATTGGGTTACGCGATCGAGATGAACAACCGTCCCCAGACGCTGTATGCGCTGGCCGACTCTCCGGTCGGCCTCGCGGCGTGGATGCTCGACCACGACATTCGCAGCTATCGGATGATCGCCCGGTCCTTCGACGGAACGCCCGAAGGGCTGACGCCGGACGACGTGCTGGATAACGTGACGCTCTACTGGCTCACGAACACGGCGATCTCGTCGGCGCGCCTTTACTGGGACACGGCACGGGTCGCGAAAGGGGGCTTCTTCGACGTCAGAGGCCTGCAGATTCCCGTCGCGGTCAGCGCGTTCCCCGATGAGATCTATCAGGCGCCGCGGAGCTGGGCCGAGAAGGCGTACCCCAAGCTCATCCACTACAACAAGCTCGATAAAGGCGGGCATTTCGCCGCCTGGGAGCAGCCCGAGCTGTTCACCGCCGAGATGCGGGCGGGCTTCAAGTCCCTCCGCAGGTCGATCTGAGCCTCAAGGGTGGCGCGCGTCGCGCGCCACCCTTGATCGGTTGTGCACCGTCATTCCGCCAGCCGCGCTTTGAGCCGCGGTGCGGCGAAGTCGAGAAACGCGCGCAGCTTGATCGGCAGGAAACGGCCGGCGGCATACAGGAGACTCACCGGCGAGCCGGCGGGGTTGAAGTCATCGAGGACCGTTCTCAGCGTGCCGGCCTCCACGGATGCCGCGACGTGGTAGGAGAACGCCTGGGTGAAGCCGACGCCAGCCCGGGCGGCCTCGACAGCCGCCTCGACATTCGTGACGACGAGCCGCGGATGAACCACGACCGCAAGGTCGGTCTTCTCGCGCACGAATGTCCATGTGTTCGGGGCGGGCGCGAAGAATCCCTGATAGTTGATGCAGTCGTGTCCGGCGAGATCGTCGGGCGTGCGTGGCGTGCCGCGCGAAGCCAGATAGGCGGGGCTCGCGCATATGACGCGCCGGATCGCGCCGACCCGCAATGCCATCAGGCGGCTGTCGGGCAGCACGCCGATCCGTAACGCCACATCGACGTGGTCCTCGGGCAGGCTGACGACCCTGTCCTCCAGGGTCAGACGGATGTCGATCTCAGGATAGCTGCGCAGGAAATCGGCCAGAATTGGGATCAAGTACAGACGTCCGAGCGTGGTCGGCGCGGTCACGACCAGCTCGCCGGTGGGTGCCGTGTATTCCCCCGCCGCGGCGCGTTCGGCTTCGGTGACGTCGGCGAGGATCCGTTTGGCCGCGGCGACATAGGTGCTGCCGGCCTCGGTAAGCGCCAGCTTTCGCGCCGAGCGGTCGAACAGCTTGGTGCGCAAGTGCGCTTCAAGATCCGAGATCTTGCGGCTGGCGGTTGCGGGAGGCGTGTTCAGCCGCCGCGCCGCGGCGGACAGGCTGCCGGTCTCGACCACCGCCAGCACGATCGACATAGCCTCCAGGCGATCCACGGAAGTGTTCCGTTTAATGGAAGTGTGAGTTCCGTTTTTACCTCGTAGCGCCGATTTTCGGAAGGGCTTAGGTCACGTCGTGGCCGGGCGCGCAGCCCGGCGGATTGGTCGCCAACCCAGTCGAGAAGGAGTGACCTCATGAGCGCCGTCAACACCAAGGGCACCGCCCTCATCACCGGAGCGTCCGCCGGTATCGGCGCGGTCTACGCCGACCGCCTGGCCAAGCGCGGCTACGATCTGATCCTGGTTGCGCGCAACCGCAACCGTCTTGCCACCGTCGCGCACCGTCTCAGGAGTGAGACTGGGCGGGCCGTCGAAACCATCGTTGCCGATCTCGCGGACCGGGCCGACCTCGCCCGGGTCGAGACCGTCCTCCGCGCCGACACGAACATCACACTCCTGGTGAACAACGCCGGTATGGGGGCTACGGCCCCGCTCTTGAGTGCGGACGTCGAGAAAATGGACGACATGATCCGGCTCAATATCGGCGCGCTCACGCGCCTGACCTACGCGGCGGTGCCAGGATTCGTCGCACGGGGCGGCGGGACCATCATCAACATCGCGTCGATCGTGGCGATCGCCCCGGAAAAGCTCAACGGTGTCTACGGCGGCACCAAGGCGTTCGTGCTGGCGTTCAGCCAGTCGCTGCACCACGAGCTGGCCGACAAGAACGTGCGCATCCAGGCGGTGTTGCCCGGCGCCACGGCGACCGAGTTCTGGGACCTGTCGGGCAAGCCGCTGCACGAGCTCCCCGCCGCGATCGTGATGTCGGCCGCAGACATGGTCGATGCCGCGCTCGTCGGTCTCGACCAGGGTGAGTTCGTGACGATCCCGGCCCTGCCGGACAAGGCCGATTGGGATCGATTCGAGGCGGCACGCCTCGCCATGTCGGGCAAGCTTTCGAACGCCGTCCCCGCCTGCCGCTACAGCCCGTGGTCGTGACCGAACGCCTTCGGAAGAACCCTCAATCTCAGATGCAAAGCGAAAGGATCTTGGTCATGAAACGCTTGTTACGCCCCGCCAGAGTCGCGGCCCTCCTGGCCGTCGCGCTGGCAACTCGCACGTCCGATCTGAGCGCCGCTTCGAGCACGAACGCGCTGCCCGAACACCAAGCAGTGGCGACTGCCTTGGGCGCCACCACCTCAGCCATCACGTACTGGGCGCGCGAGCCCAACGGTTGGCACGTGGTGACAACAATCGACACGGTGATCGGTCGGGGCGGCGAGGCCGAACGGCATGCGGTCGTGCGGTTCTCGGCCGTGCTCCAGCCCGGCCAGTCCCAGCTGATCTCGGTGCCGACCGCAATCGGCGAGCGGCAGCAAACACTTCGTGTCCGTCGCGTCGGCGACCGAATCGAGGTCGCATCGGTCGCCGATGGGGTCTGAGGGAGGAACCGATGCTCACCGAACTGCGCATTTTTCCCGACGAAATTTGCATCGGCCGCACGATTCGACCGGTGCCGCTCTCCCGGCTGCGGGAGCGCCTCCGGCGGCTCTGGAAGAAGCACGGCAACTCTCGCCGTAAGCAAAGATGATTACGCGCGTGGGAGCGAGCCATGATCGAAACGCCTCACATAGAAACCCGGCGCGCCCCGCCGTATGCCCCGGCCCTGCAGGCGTACGAGCACGCGCGCGAAGCCGGACAGCACGTGCGCCATCGCGTCGACGTCGTCGATGAGCCCACGTTGGAGTATGGCGTGCCCCGGCAGCGTCGGCCTTTGTCGGTATTGCCCGTCGACGGGCGGCGAGCGACAGGCGAACACGTCGAACATCGGTTCGCCGATCCCGCGACCACCGCCTTCAGGGCTGGCTTCGGTTTCACGGCCGGCGCCGGGCTGTTCCGGCTGATCGCCGCCGTATCAGGGCTGCTCATCCTGGTTGTGGTGGCGACCATCGTCGCCGCGATGGTCGGATTTTAGGCGCTGAGAACCGGAGCGACAAAACGGAGAGGGAGAAATGTCTGCAACTCTGCCAACCAGCATCCGATCTGTAATCGGATGCGATTTAAGCTGAAGGAGTTCGCCATGACTGCCAAAGTCCTTTTCACCGGCAAGACCCACAACACCAACGGCCGCGACGGTGCCGCGCGCAGCAGCGACGGGACCCTCGACCTCAAACTGCCGGAGCCGCACCCGGCGGCCGAGAATCTCTTCGGCGCTGCGTGGTCGGCCTGCTACATGGGGGCTCTGCAGCTCGCCGCGGTCCAGAAGAAAGTGAATCTTCCCGCGGGCCTGGCCGTCGATGCCGAGATCGATCTGAACCAGGAGAACGCGGGCTTTTTCCTGCGCGCGCATCTCTACGTCAGCGTGCCCGGTGTCGAGCGCGAGGTGGCGGAGGATCTGATCCACGCCGCGCACGGGATCTGCCCGTACTCGAAAGCCGTCCACAACAACATCGACGTCGAGACCACGCTGGTCTGAGGCTGCCGTCCCGAGGCTCGCGTGCCAATGCGCGGGCCTCAGGACGAAGCTTCACCTCTTGAAACCCCGGGAGACTTTCGATGCGCACCAATAGCTCCATCGACCCTGACCGCCGCCGTCTTTTCGGCACTGCAGCCGCCGCATTCGGCGTGGCGCAGCTTGGCTGGACGGCTGAAGCGAGCGCCAAACCGCTGACCGCGGCGACGCCGGGCAGTCCTACGTCCTACGGCGCGCTGAAGCAGGTCGATGCCGGACTTCTGGATGTCGGCTACGCCGAGGCCGGTCCGGCCACGGGGCGGCCGGTCATCCTTCTGCACGGCTGGCCGTACGACATCCACAGCTTCGTCGACGTGGCGCCGCTGCTGGCGGCGGCGGGCTACCGGGTGCTGGTCCCGTATGTGCGCGGCTATGGCCCGACCCGCTTTCTGTCGGCCGAGACGGTCCGTAACGGCCAGCCGGCGGCGCTCGCGCTCGACCTTACGGCGTTCATGGACGCCCTCAAGATCGAGAAGGCGATCCTCGCCGGCTTTGACTGGGGTGCCAGGACGGCCGACATCGCGGCCGCGTTGTGGCCGGAGCGTGTCAATGGCCTCGTGTCGGTGAGCGGGTATCTGATCGGCAGCCCGAAGGCCGGCCAGGTGCCGTTGCCGCCCGCGGCGGAATTGCAGTGGTGGTACCAGTTTTATTTCGCCACCGAGCGTGGCCGGCGCGGCTATGCCGAGAACCGGCGCGAGTTCAACAAGCTGATCTGGAAGCTCGCTTCGCCCAAATGGACGTTCGACGACGCGACGTTCGCGCGCAGTGCGGCTGCGTTCGACAATCCGGACCACGTCGACATCGTCATCCACAATTATCGCTGGCGGCTCGGCCTCGCGGCCGGCGAGTCGCGCTACGATGACCTGGAGACGCGGCTCGCGACGGGCCCGGTCATCACCGTGCCGACGATCACGCTCGAGGGTGACGCCAACGGAGCACCTCACCCGGAGCCATCGGCCTACGCCAAGAAATTCACCGGCCAGTACGCGCATCGGACGATCAAAGGCGGTATCGGTCACAACCTGCCGCAGGAAGCGCCCCAGGCTTTCGCCCAGGCGATCGTCGACGTCGAGCAGGCATAGCGGCACGGCCTTCCCGGGCGGGTCCGGCTCCGCGGTCGGCCCGTGGGTGTTCCGGCTCACGAGCCGGTCGCGGCGCTGGCGCACATCGCCGGGGAGCCTGATATTCCACTTTTCGGAACAGTACCTTCCGAAGTCACGGTCTATTGCCTCTTTTCGGAAAGGTCTAAGTCTCAGGCGCGACCTGGGGTCGCACTTCAGAAAGAGGCCTCCCATGCCCGACTCAGGTGTTGTGACTCGCTCCGAAACCGTTGGTGTCGATCCCCAGGCATTCGCGCGGGAGACGCGGCGCGCGGCCGGATGGCGGCGCTTCAAGCCCGGTAAGCGTGCGCTCGGCGGCACGGCCGGTCTCGTCCTCGCGGCCGCCGCCGGCTGGTATGGCTGGTCCTATTGGACAGTCGGCCGGTTCATCCAGAGCACCGACGACGCCTATGTCGGCGGCAATGTCGCCCCGCTTGCCCCGCATGTCGATGCGTTCGTCGACGAAGTGCTCGTGACCGACAACCAGCGCGTCCGCGCCGGCGACGTGCTGGTCCGCCTCGATCCGCGCGATTATCGGACAGCACTCGAGCATGCCCAGGCGGTGCTCCAAGGACGGCTCGCCGCGGCGGCCAGCCTGCGCGCGCAATCGGCGCTTCAGCAGTCGAAGATCCAGCAGCAGGATGCGGACCTCGTCGCGAGGAAGGCTGAGGCGACGTTCGCGGCGCACGACGCCGAGCGCTATCGCGTTCTGGCACAAAGCCAATACGCCTCACGCCAGATCCAGGAGCATAGCGCGGCGCTGGATCAGGAGTCGCGGTCCGCCGTCGTCTCCGCCCGTGCGGGGCTCGAGGCCGCGCGCCAGCAACTGAAGGTGCTCGATGCCGAGATCGCCGAAGCGGATGCGGCCGTGGCGCAGGCGCAGTCGGACTTGCACACGGCCCAGCTCAACCTCGGCTACACGGAAATCCGCTCTCCCGTGGACGGGTATGTCGGCAACCGCGCGGCCGAGGTGGGGGCATACGCGAGCAAGGGCACCTATCTGATCTCCGTCACGCCCGCCCAAGGGCTCTGGGTCGACGCCAATTTCAAGGAAGACCAGCTCGCCCGGATGGTGCCCGGCGAGCCGGCGAGCGTGACGGTGGACGCGTTGCCCGGGCACGTCTTTCACGGCCATGTGGCGAGCCTGGCGCCCGGCACGGGTGCCGTGTTCAGCATAATTCCCGCGGAGAACGCGACCGGCAACTTCACCAAGATCGTGCAGCGCGTGCCGGTGCGCATCGTCCTCGACGCGAATGACCCGGAGCTGGCGAGATTGCGCCCTGGGCTGTCGACGATCGTGGAGGTCGATACGCGCAAGACCGGGAGCGCGTCATGAGCTCCGCCGCGCCAAGGCCTGCAGCCGCCGCCCAGCACCCGCCGATCCTGCCGTTCGTCGTGATGTGCGTCGGCATGTTCATCGCACTTCTCGACATCCAGATCGTCGCGTCGTCGCTACAGAACATCGGCGGCGGCCTGTCGGCAGCGCAGGATGAGATCAGCTGGGTGCAGACCGCCTATCTGATCGCCGAAATCATCATGATCCCGCTCTCGGGCTGGCTGACCCGCGTATCCTCGACCCGGTGGCTGTTCACGATCTCGGCGCTCGGGTTCACCGCTGCAAGCATGCTGTGCGGCCTCGCCTGGAACATCCAGAGCATGATCCTGTTCAGGGCGCTCCAAGGCGCGCTTGGTGCATCGATGATCCCGATCGTGTTCACCTCGACTTTTTACTTCTTTCAGGGCTCGCGGCGCGTCTATTCCGCGGCCGTGGTGGGGTCCATCGCGGCGATCGCGCCGACGCTCGGTCCCGTGATCGGCGGATGGATCACCGATACGCTCAACTGGCACTGGCTCTTCTATGTCAACCTCGTGCCGGGCGTAGCGATCTCGGTGCTGGTGCCCATCCTGGTACGGATCGACGAGCCCGACTTGTCCCTGCTGCGGGGCGCCGACTATCCGGGCATCGTTCTGATGGCCGTCGGTCTCGGCACGCTCGAATACGTGCTCGAGGAAGGCACCCGCTGGAACTGGTTCAGTGATTCGACGATCGAAACCTGCGCCTGGATCTCCGCTGTCGCCTGCACGCTTTTCGTCGTGCGCAGCCTGACGTACAGCCAGCCTGTGGTCGACCTCAGGGCCCTCCGGAACCGCAATTTCGCGATCGGCTGCTTCCTGTCGTTCGTTGCCGGAATCGGCATCTTCACGACCATCTATCTGACGCCGCTGTTCCTCGGCTATGTGCGCGGCTTCAGTGCCTGGCAGATCGGCACGGCGATCTTTTCGACCGGCGTCGCGTCCCTGATCGGCACGCCCATCTACCTCATCCTCGCCCGCAAGATCGACCTGCGCTGGCTGCTGGCGCTCGGCCTGGCCTCATTCGGCCTCGCCATGTGGAGCTACAGCTTCATCACCCACGAGTGGGGCGCCGACCAGTTCCTTTGGCCGCAGATCCTGCGCGGCCTGCCGCAGGTATTTGCGGTGGCGCCGGTGGTCAATCTCGGGCTCGGCAGCCTGCCCCCCGAGCGCCTCAAATTCGCGAGCGGCCTGTTCAATATGATGCGCAACCTCGGCGGCGCGGTCGGCATCGCGGTGAGCGCCGCCGTCATCAACGATCAGACCAACCTGCACTTCCAGCGCATTGCCGCACACCTGACGCCGGCCAACGGTCCGATGGAGAGGTTCCTCCAAGGGTCAACCCTCCGATACGGCGCGCTGCCCGGAACCGTCCATGGCGGGCACTCGGCCGCCCTCGAGCAGCTGTGGCATCTCGCCTACCGTGAAGCCTCGACGCTGGCGTTCGCCGATGCGTTCCGCGCCATCATGCTTGCGTTCGTCCTGGCAACGCTGCTCGTCCCGCTGTTGCGCAATGTTGCGGCGCCCAAAACGCCCTCGGCGGATGCGCACTGACCTTTGAGCCAAGCATTGCCCTCCCCAACCAGAATTGGGGGAAGGGATCAGTCGAAGTCTTCGGCCAGCGCCTGGCGCACGGGCTCTGGCATCACCGCCATGTGCGAATATTCGGGGTGATCGAAGCCGACGATCACCTGCGCACCGGGCTTTCGGAACGCCGCCACCTGGGCGTCGGTGAACGGGAAATGCACGAAATGCACCGACGACGTCTTGCCGTCGGCCTTGGTGCGCTCGACATCGGTCTCGGCCACGGCACGGATCGTGTCGCCTGCGACCGACAGGAAGACGTTGGCCTCGATCCCGCCGAGCTTGCGCAAGGCCGCGTCGCGCCGCACCGGCTCGTCGATCTCGAACATGACGGTCGCCACCAGCTCGCGCCCCTGCGGGATCAGCGGGTTGTAGGCCGCAAGCTCGCCGTCGATCTGCTCCTCGCCGCCCTTCTCGATGTAGAGCATCTCGTGCACCTGGTGCCACATCGTCTGATAGTTCTCGAACGAGAAGGTCGCAAACGGACCGACCTCGAGCCGGCGGCGCTGCTTCACGGCGATCACGTTCTGGCGCAGCGACCGGCGCTCGGCCGTGTATTTGTCGAGCGCCACGATGTCGGCGCGCGTGATGGCATGCTTCTGCGCCATGGGATGCTCCACGTCTCCTAGCGGTCCGTGGTCGTCAAACCATAGGCCCGGGCGAAGAGTTCCACCGGGTGGATCGAGTGCTCGATCTGCCGCGGCAGCTCCGCCTTCTCGTCCGCGTCCAGGCGGTCGATGACCTGGACGAGGTGCTCGCCGGCGAGCGGGCACTCGGAGGCGAGATAGGCCTTGGCGTTCTTGACGGCCGCGCGCCCCGCGGGCTTGCCGACCTTCAGAGCCGTCGCGAAGTTCGCCTTCATCACGCCCCACGACCCGCCGTGGCCCGAGCAGCGCTCGATCACCGCCACGTCCGCCTTGGGGATCAGGCGCAGGAGCTCCGCGGCCTTGGCCCCCATGTTCTGGGCACGCGCGTGACAGGCAAGATGGACCGACACCCCGCCGTCC
>Ga0335071_10005552_pt1 | contig 13085 bp, 15 predicted proteins | sample Lox_Sample_15_FD_206724 | JGI IMG/M metagenome (GOLD analysis project Ga0335071, IMG submission 206724) | Soil microbial communities from Loxahatchee National Wildlife Refuge, Florida, United States - Lox_Sample_1.5 | ecosystem: Environmental > Terrestrial > Soil > Wetlands | place: USA...
TCAGCGTCGTCGCGTCCGTATAATTCTTCTCCATCGCCCGCCGAACGTAATTTCTCGCCACGCCAAACAGGTACGCGCCCAGCGCGCCCCGCTGCGGATCGAAATCGCGTCCCCGCTGCAGCAGAAATACGAACACGTCCTGCGTGACCTCTTCGGCCACCTGCGGCGACCCGCTCATGTGCAGCGCAAACCGGTACACCGGTCCCTGCCTGCGCCGGTACAACGCAGTGAACGCCTCTTCGTTTCGGTTCAGCGCGAGTTCTAGTAGTTGTTCGTCGGTGTGCTCGGCTAGCAACGCCACCTCGGCGAAAGTCCTTGCTGTCGCTACCAATAGTATTTCACCCGGGGCAGGGAGAAAGTTCCGCGGAGTGCCCCAGGCCTTGGCTCCGCGCAGTCGCCACGGTGTCCGTAGGGGACCTGCCGGGGAACTGCACGGGACGCTAGCCGCCAACTGCGAAGCGGACATGGGTGGTACCCCCCTCCCCCCCCACCCCAAAAATTCCTTGTTTTCTTGAGGATAGCGGGATTTTCGGCGCAAATTCCTGCGCATGTATGACTTGCAGGTAAAGTATTCCGAACAAGAGATTTACAAGTTCTTCTTGAGGTATGGAGGAGTGCTGGAAAGGGAAGCTGCGTGGTCGAGCGATGAAAAGTGCAACAAGCCACAGGGCGAAACCGCCTAAGTTAGGTTCGACGATGAGGTGGTATCCAGGCGTCGTCCCTTGGAGACGACAACTCCCCTCAGCGTTCTGGGAGGGAGTTTAAGGATTCTGGGGTTCGGAAAGATAGGACGTGGGTCACGGGGGAGTGTGACATGGCAGTGGATTGTGGATAGTGGCTAGTGGATAGAAGTGACCCCGGCAATTGCCAACTGTGGGCACTTGCAGGCCACCTGTCACCCGTTCCAACACGGCGAGACGGCTTTCCCGCAATGAGATATGCCGACAAAGGTTTCGGCAAGAATCTCGGCCCCTGGGCTCCCACAATTGCCAACCGCAGGCAATTGTGGGCCACCCGCCAACGGCGAGGCTGCGGAAGCCGGAGCCAGACTCGTCCTCGCGCGAGCGACCAAGATAGGGAAAGCTGGCCAACGCCAGAAAACGTTCGGTGATGGTGTCGATCAACCGATTGGCCGTATCCACGCTTCCGCTGTCGTTGGCTACGTAATACCAGATGTCGTCGAGATCGGCTTCGGCGCGTGGAGCGAGACGATGCGCCATCAGCGAGGCGCGTTCAATTCTGCGAGTAGGCGGGAGCGTCCGCGCTCCTTGATTTCAGCGGCGAGTTGCCGCATGGAGTCGGTCGTAATCTCCCGGCCTTCCCCGCGTGCGACCGACGCTTTTGCCGCTTCGAGCGTAAGCAGGAATTGAGCACGTTCCCGCTCACGCTCTTCCCAGAGAGCAAGCGCTTCTTGTACGGCGTCCGCCTCCGAGTGCAGTCGCCCGCTCTCGATGGCGCGCTGGGCAAACGCTCTCTGTTCCGGAGTGAGCTGAACATTCATGGCATCAGCATAGGGGAATCTCAAGCGTCAGGCAAAAGGATGGAAACTCCGGTTGTCTCCTACGTACTGGCCTTCGCCACCGCCAGGAACACCGCCCCGATGCAAGTAAACAGCAGGGCCATCGATGCGATGATCAGTGGCAACGCGAAGTAGTTCCGGTTCCAGCCGGCTCCAAGCCTCGCCTGCGACAGGTTCGCCGGGTTGTAGCGGAGCCGATGCCACGAGCCGACAGGGAACTGCTCCACCCGGGTTCGTGTCGCCTCGTAGTTCCGGCTTTCAAAGCTGATGAGTTCCGCCGTGACGGGCTTGCCCTCTACGGTGTACAGCACCTGCAACTGCGCGCGGTAGAGATTTTCGTGTCCCTCCGGAGTTCCGAGAACAACCTCACTCCGCAGGACCTGCGCATTGGTCTCGGGCCAACTGCGCAACACTTGGATCTGGTGCCAGAAAAACGGAAGGCTGAACACCAGAAAGATCGTGGCAAAAATGAAGTTGGCGGCGGCAATCATGCCCAGCGTGCCGCGCTTTTGATGCAGCCACTTGCTCTTAGCGGGAGCGCTCAAGGTCCTTCATTTCCTTGCGCGCGCGGCGAAACCGCCCGGCGAGATACCACACATAGCCAAGCTGCACCAGGATCGTCACCGCATACGCTGCCTTTAACGCCACCGTCCCGCTCATTGCGCCATTCCTTTCAGGGCCAACTCAGCGTGCGCGGCCTCCAGCGCGTTCTCCATCTTCTGCAGCCGATAGCGCGCCACGATGAAACAGATGCCAATGCAAGTGAACGCCAGAAGGTTCCAGAGGAACGCGTGCAGCATGGTCGGATCGAGCCCGGAGTTTGCGCCGCCGCCCATCACAGGTGACGGATGCTGCGTGCGGAACCAGCGGATCGACATGTACACAATCGGGACATCCACGAAACCGAAGATGGCCAGCGCCGCCGCAATGGTCTGTGTCTGGCTGCCCGCGGCAAAACGCCGCAGAACGAGATAGCTGACGTAGATGAGCCACAGCACCAGAGTAGTCGTCAGCCTCGCATCCCACGTCCACCAGATTCCCCAAACCGGCCGCGCCCAGATTGGCCCCGTGATAAGCACGATGCTGCAGAACACCACGCCAACTTCGGCGCTGCCGACAGCAAGGGCGTCTGCGTCAAGGCTCTTGCGCCACAGGAAGTAAAGCGACGCCAGGAAGTTCACTGCAAAGCACATCCCTGCGACCCACGCCGACGGCACGTGGTAGTAGAAGATGCGCTGCACGTCTCCCATGGTTTGCTCGGTCGGAGCAACCACCAGTGCCTGGTAGGTGCTGAAACCCAACAGGGCCAGCGTGAAGATGACAAATCCGATGGAGAGAGGCTTCATTCTGCGTTTAACACCGTTTCGAACAGGAGAAGGCAAACCAGCGTGAACACCACATCGTAAACCAGCAGCATTTTGAGCCAGAAGTCAGGCGTGCCTTCGCCACTAAGGATCATAGTTGTGGCGTCCACCATTCCGATCAGCGCGGGAATCGAAATGGGGAAGAGAATGAGCGGCAACATGATTTCGCGGTTGCGGGTGCGAATCGACAGAGCCGCAAAAAACGTGCCGTTCACCACCAACGCCCAGGTTCCGAGCAGTGCCACGACAATCAACTGCCACACCGGTCCGACGGAGCGAAGTTGATAAAACACCACGAACAGTGGCGCCATCAGTGATTCGAGTACAACGACGAACAGAAAGTTCCCCAGCGCTTTGGCGAGAAACAACGCATTCGGCGGAGCCGGAGAAACACGATACGCGTCGAGCACCTGGTTGCGAAGTTCGCGCGCCCATGTCTGGTTCAGTGCCACGACGGCGGCAAACAGGAACGCAACCCAGATGAGTCCGCCCGCGATGAGGCGCGACTCCTCCGCCGTCGGATTGAATGCGAAGCTGAAGATGACGACCACCAGCAACGCGAAGAACAGCATGGAATTGATGGCGTCTTTTGATCGCCACTCCATGCGCAGGTCTTTGACAAGCGTTGCGCGCGTAACACTCATGGCGCTCATCGCACGCTCCTCGGCTCGCGGCTCACGATCTGTCCAGCAGCCATCTGCACGAACTCGTCGGCGACCGGTTCCATCAGTGCGGCCTGATGAGTGACAACGCAGATGGTCTTGCCCTGGTCGCGAACGCGGCCCAGCACGTTCGCCATATCGTGAGCGGAATGCACATCGACGTTCGAGAACGGTTCGTCGAGCAGGATTAATTCGGGATCATGTAGCACAGCCCGTGCCAGCGACAGTCGTTGCCGCATGCCTTGCGAATACTGGCCGACGCGCCGTTCGAGCACCGGATCAAGCCCAACCTGCCTTATCGCATTGCGGCAACGTTCCTCGTCGCTCAATCCGTAGAGACCGGCGAAGTAACGAAGATTCTCCATGCCGTCGAGCTCGTCATAGAGCAGCGGCGCGTGTCCCATATAGCCGATTCGGTGCGCGACCTCACGGATGGTGCCCGCCCCGAGCAGCGTTACCGAGCCCTTGCTGGGCTGGGTAAGGCCGGCGACGACGCGCAAGAGCGTACTCTTCCCGGCGCCGTTGTCACCTACGACGACGTAGAGTCGCGCCGGAGCGAAGCTGGCGGTGACTCCGCGCAAGGCGGCGAACCGGCCAAAGAACTTCACCACGTGCTGGAGCTCAATTACAGGAGGGCTCGACAATCCCGCGGGTGTCGCAGATTGGAGCTCGGTGTGGCCGATTGGCGCCAAGCTACTGGCCTTGGCCTCCCGGCTGGCCGTTGGCGGATGCTGTCTTCTGCGGAGCTTCCGCGGCAGGCGTCGCTCCCGGCTGCTTGGGCGCGTACTTGGAAGCGCACTTTGCCTGGATGTTCGTGGCGTGGAACACGCCGTCGCGTCCGTATTTACCTTCCGCCAAGGCCTGCGCGTTGTCCTTGAAGGTGTCAGGAGGAGCTTCAGTGCCGCTGTAAACAACGGAGATTGTTCGGCCCTCTTCCTCAAGTTCGAACTCGAGGTGCGTGCCCTGGCGCTTGATGGAACCTGGCGCGACGTTTCCTGCAACGCGGAGGCGCTTGCTGTAAGCGCCGCTGCCCATGCCGTTCAGTTCCTTGATGGTTACGTAATAGCTCTTACTGTCCTGAACGCCGGTGTACGCAAGATAGCCGAGCGCGACAAGGATCAACGTGATGACGGCGCCAAAACGTAAATAACGACTGGACTGCTGTGACATGACTGGCAGATAACCTCAGATCGAGTTAAGGATACTGCCTTTGGCAACCGAATACCATGTGATTCTCGTCACATGGGAGCGAGATTTAGCGGCAGGATTAACGGAGCGGCGTTTGGGCGCAGCCGCAAGTATCGACTGAAACTCGAACTCGAAGGCAGCCAAATGCTGGCGGCCGAAGTCGGCCGCCCCAGGAAACAAAAGTCTAAGCGACCGACTCGCCGTAGATTTCGGCTACGGCCTGAAACCAGTCCTGTTCCGGCGAACCACCGCGTCCGCCACGTCGCAGGTAAAGCTCGTAGGCGCGGATGCGGATTCGCTCTTCCAGCGACGGCATCGGAACAACCTCTTTGGCTGAAGAACGGTCGACGGCCGCAACAGCGTGTGCGGAACCGCTCTCAGGTGAACGCTCTGCAAGTATTTCCTTCGGCGCTGGAACAGGCTTCTTGGCGCGCGACTTCTTCGGGGCGGCTGCGTCCACTGGAGCCAGCACATTGATGGTATCTTCCGCTGTGTCTTTGGTGGCAACTGCGAATTTGCGGGTGCGCTTCTTGGGAGCATCTCCTTCGGTCGAACGGGGTGCTTTGGGCATTGCTTACGTCAACTCCTGGGAAAGTTCGGAAGTTCGCAATGGTCGCCGTCGACCCTTCAGGGCGGCACCGATTGCTTCTTTCTATGATACCGGATGAGGGCCGAAATTCGTCAGGTCGGTGCCGTTTTCGGCAACAAATGCAGTTTGTGACGGAAATCTGCAGATCAGCTGCGGATTTCTGTAACTCGCTCACAAGATTGATTTTAGAGCGTCTTAACAGCGTACACTGGCGGCTCACGACGGCCCCGGACTTCGGAACCTGTTTGCTTCCGCCGACGTACAAAAAACAGGAAGGAATTCCTCCGACCGCGCATGTCACCTCTAGAGATCATCCGGCAGATGCTGCGGACTTTATGGGCGCACAAGTTGCGTTCGTTCCTCACTATGTTCGGGATCGCTTGGGGTGTCGGATCGCTGCTGCTGTTGGTTGGTCTCGGCGAGGGCTTTCGGTCAGGCAACCGGAAGGAACTCAACTCGATGGGTGAGGACATCATGTTCATGTTCCCGGGCCGAGCTCCGGCTGTAGCCGGGAATATGAGCTCGGGTCATCCGTATAAGCTGACATACCAGGATTACTTGGATATCCAAAAGGAGGCTCCTCACGTCAGGGCAGTTGCCCCCGTTTTGCAGCGGAACGACATTCGCGAGGTCAGCGAGTACGGAAACACAAACGGCCAAGTCATCGGGATACCTCCAAATTTCAATACGATCCGCTACTTGCCGCTGGCTGAGGGCCGTTGGCTGAATGAAGCCGATGAGGCACAGAAGCGGTTCGTTTGCGTCATCGGGGATGAGATGGTGAAGAACTTATTCCCCGGCGGCAGGATCGCGGTAGGGAACTACATCCTCCTGAACGAGGTCCGGTTCGAAGTTGTCGGTGTGGTGCAGCGGGTTGGACACGGGGACAATAACGCAACGAACAACCGCGTGTTCCTGACATACACGATGATGCACCAGTTCTTTCCGCTGAAGGGCGACATGGAGGACAACGCGATTTCGTTCCTGAACTATCGTCCTCGGGTAAGGGACGAGCACGATCTGGCTCGGCAGGAAGTGCGGAAGATTGTGGCTCGCAACCATGGCTTCGATTGGCACAGCGAGGATGCCTTCGAGGACTGGGACACGGTAAAGAATGCCGAGGCGGTGGGCAAGATCTTCGACGCGATGGACATCTTTTTGGGTGGAGTCGGTCTGGTGACGCTGGCGCTGGGTGCGATTGGGATTATCAACATCATGCTGGTGGCAGTGAGTGAGCGGACGCGCGAGATAGGCCTACGCAAAGCGCTGGGCGCGACGAACCGCAGCATCATGGCACAGTTCTTCGTAGAGGGTGCGTTCCTGACGTTGATGAGCGGCGCGATCGGCATGGGAGGCGCCGCGCTGATTATGGGAATGTTGAGCGGGCTACAGGGAGCGGCCCCCGGATTTGATCCGCCAACGATGTCTTATATGTCGGCAATGGTGGCGATTGGAACGCTAACTGTGGCGGGAGTGGTGGCGGGATTGTATCCCGCGCGCAAAGCCGCCATGCTGCAGCCGGTGGAAGCCTTGAGGCAGGAGTAAAGCGATGGTCAGGGATCTGCTCGGACAAGCCTACGAGGCAATGCGTTACAACCGGCGCCGGACCGCGCTAACGATGTTAGGCATGGCATGGGGCATCGCGACTGTCGTACTGCTGCTGGCATACGGTAATGGATTTGGACGTGCGATTGAGACCATTTTTGCGCAGTGGGGCACTCGGATCATTGGGGTTTTTCCGGGACGGACTTCGCAGCAGGCAGGGGGTCAAAAAGCAGGAACAGCGATCCGCTTCACGATAGAAGATTTAGACCGAGTTACCAATGCCGCGCCACTGGTGAAGCTGATCTCGCCAGCGGCGTACAAACAGTCCACGGTGCAATACGACGTACGTACGTACACGTTCAACGTCGAAGGCATTGCGCCGACGATGTTCAGAATCCAGGCAATGCGTTTGGGGGAAGGACAGTTTTTCACCGAGGAAGACGAACAGGCAAGGGCCCGAGTGGCGGTGATTGGTTCGGAAACGAAAACCAAGTTGTTTTCCGGGCTGCCGGCGTTGGGACAGTACATCCGCGTCGACGGGATCAGCTTCAAGGTGATAGGTGTGCTCGCTCCGCGTATGCAAGAAGGCGACGACGGCGTAAACCGGGTCATCGAGATTCCGTTCTCGACAATGGGTGATCTGAAGAATACGCACTACCTCGATGGCATCTGGGTGTCCTACGAAGGCGATCAGTACGAGCAGGTCGAGCGGCAGATTCGCGGAGTGCTGGCACAGCAGTACAACTTCAAGCCGGACGACAAGCGAGCGATCTTCGTTTTCAACATGATGAAGCAGCTCAGCCAGTTCCAGATCATCACCGTGGGCCTGAAGATTCTTCTGGGCTTTATCGGCACACTGACTCTGGGGATCGGTGGAGTGGGGCTGATGAACATCATGCTGGTGGCGGTGACGCAACGTACGCGCGAGATCGGCGTGGAGAAAGCGCTGGGTGGCCGACGGCGGGACATTCTGTTCCAGTTCCTGGCGGAGGCGCTTACGATTACTGCGTTTGGTGGACTGGCCGGCATCGTTCTGGCGTATGCGGTATCGATACTGGCGGGGAGGATTACGTTCTACAGCGCTCTCGCGAAAAACGCAGAGGCAGCCGATATTCGGCTGATCATCGATCCATCCACCGTGATTGTAGCGACAGTCATTCTTGGACTGGTGGGGCTGGTTAGCGGGATGCTGCCGGCAATTAAGGCATCGCGCCTGGATCCGATTGAGGCGTTGCGCTACGAGTAGCTTTCACTCGGCTACAATCGCGATGTGAATCCTGATCGACTCTTGCGCGTACAGCAGCAGCTGAAACTCTACGAGCATCCGCTGGTGGAGTTTGATGCACGTGAGAAGGGTGAAGCGGTTGAGGTAATTATTCGGCCGAAGTTCACCGATCCGTCGGTGCACATCTACTACTTCGAGTTGCACCCGCGCGACCTGGACGACCCGCAGTTCGAGTGGGCCTTCCAGCGGCAAATCTTCGATTGCCTGCACGATTATCTTGTGGAGATGTTCATCCGGACGCCGCAGCACCGGCGGGAGCATCAGCAAATGGAGCGTGAGGGCAAGTTTTGAGCCTGCGCGAAATCATTTGTGACGAGATTCGCCGCACCGGGCCGATTCCGTTCTCCCGGTACATGGAGCTTTGCCTGTATCATCCCGAGCTCGGGTACTATTCGCGGACGGCTGAGCAGTTCGGCAAGGCCGGGGATTTTTACACCTCGAGTGACGTGCATGCGGTGTTCGGACGTCTGCTGGCGCGGCAGTTCGATGAGATGTGGCGAATTCTTGACTCACCGGCGCGAATTGATTTGATCGAACTGGGGCCGGGGCGCGGATTGTTCGCACGCGATGTTCTGGATTGGTCGGCAGAGCATTTTCCAGAGTTTGCGAAGGCTTTGTATTACGGACTCGTGGAGCAGTCGAAGGTGTTTCGCGAGCGACTGACACAAAGCGTTGTGAGTCACGTGCCGAGCGGCAGAGCCAGAGTATTCGACCGTCTTGAAGAAGCCGCTGCGACTGCCTGCGAGCACGTAATCGTGTTTGGGAACGAATTCTTCGACGCTCTGCCGGTGGAAGTCATCGATTCACGCGGGGCCGTGCGGGTAACGGAGACCGGCGGCCGATTCATGGAGCAATTCGTTGCTCCCTCGGCGGAAGAACTCGAGTTTCTGGATAGCTACGGCATACATCCCAAAGACGGAGAGCGTGTCGAGATCTGTTTCGCGGCACTGAGTTGGGCGCGGAGAATTGCAGAGTCATGTCAGGATCGATCGGGCTTCGTGGTCTTCATCGACTACGGCTATCTGCGGGAAGATCAGCTGGAAGGAAGGCATCGCGACACTCTGATGACCTACCGGCAGCACCACGCGTCTTGTTCACCCTACGAAGCACCGGGTAAGCAGGATATTACCGCTCATGTGAACTGGACGGCGCTGCTGGACACTGCCGAGCGGAAGGGACTCGAACTACTGGGATTGCTGACACAGTCACGGTTGCTTCTTGGAATCGGCGAGAGTACGCAGTTCGCCGATGCATTTCAGTCTTGCAATCTACCGCAGGAAAGGGCCAAGGTGGCGTTACAGTTGCAGCACTTGATCTCACCGGAAGGAATGGGAGAGGCTTTTAAGGCGCTGGTGCTGTCGCACGCGGTTCCAAAAGAAAAAGCCGCCCAGTTGAGCGGCCTCAGTTTCGCCCGGTAATTTTCGAGCATTATCTACGGTGCCTGCACGGCCTTCAGGATGTTCAGCAATCCATAGCCAAATACCGCGTTCGGCACGGCCTTTCCAGAATATGAACCGCAGTTTTGCGTGCTGGTCAGCGGGGTGGCGTTCTGCGTCAGATAGGAGATTGTGCTTGAAATGTCACCCCTGAGCGACGGCTTAGCCTGCCACAGCAACGCTACTGCGCCAGCAACTTCCGGAGCAGCCATGGAGGTCCCCTGCCAATAACCCTGGTACATGTTGTTGTAAGCGATGGCGCCGCGGATATTCAGTCCAGGGGCCACCAACTCAGGCTTCAAGCGGTTACTGCCGTCGACTGTAACCGGCCCCCGGCTGCTGAAATAGGCAATGTTATTGGCTGAGTCGGTGGCTCCCACGGAAAACGAACTGGCGTAGATCTCAGGCGACGTGTTGACTGTGCTGCATGCAGAGCCGGAGTTGCCTGTTGCCATGGTCTGGAAAATTCCCGCTGCGCGAATGGCATCCACCGCCGATTGCAGAGTCGTGATTGTGCAGCCTTCGGAGGCTGGACAATCCCAGGAGTTGTTGATAACGTCCGGGGACATGGTAGGATCCGCGAACTCGGGATGGCCCATTGGATAAGGCGCGAGGAAAAAGTCGAAGCACTCAAGGTACTGAGCGGGAGAACCAACTCCGTGCTTGTCCATGTTGCGGCAGGCAATCCACTTGGCGCCCGGCGCCACGCCGACCTGATTGCCAAGTCCGTCGTCACCTACCATCTCGCTCATGGTAAATGTGCCGTGGAATTGGGGATCCACCGGAGTTGGAGAATGGTCGCTGGTGGCATCGTGCCAGCTGTAGCTGTGGTCGACAGTGCTGCCGTTCCAGCCGCGATAGTGTGCCTTCAGCGCGATGTGGTCCCACTGCACGCCAGTGTCTGCGCCTGCGACGACGATTCCATCACCACGAAATCCGAGCGCCCAGACTTGCGGCGCATTGACCTTCTGGACATTCCACTCGGGGCCGCCCGTCGTGGCCGCGGTCACGTTGGTGGTTAATGCGCTCAGAGCGGACAGGTTTGACAGCGGCAACGCGACTCTGAAGTGCGGATTGGCATCGATGCGCTGTACATCGCTTCGACCCGCCAGGTCATAAATGTCGTCTCGGTTGGCCGTGATTTTGATCATGTTGACGACATAGAAAGATTGGAACGGTATGCCCTTTGCCTGCAGCATCTGGCGAAGCGGAGCCTGGCTCCGTTCGGCGACGGTGCGTAGTGCACTATAAACGTAGCGTGCTTTCTGCACTCTGTCGGCCAAGTTGTCCGCGCCGCTGAGGTCCGCCTGCTCGCTTAAGACGAGTAAGGCTTCGCTGCTACTGCCGTCGGCGATGGCTGTCGCCAACGCCGGTGCGATCTTTGCGGTCGGGGCGGTATCCGGTTGCGCTACATCCGAAGCGGAGAGCGTTGCAAGTAGCATGAAAAATACCGCACAAAGAAAAGTCGCCGATCTAGCTCGGCGACGGTTGACGGACGGCGTATTTGCTCGCTCCCAGCGGAAATTGCTCGCTAGAGGTACGTGGTTAATGATGTCCATGATTCACCTTTGAGTATTGGGGGTTTACCAGACGCGCTGCGCTGGCCCGCGCGATCAGGATTGTCCATACTAAAGGCAAGGTAAGCCTTTGCAATACGACTAAAGTTACTAACTAGGCACGTTTGAACTAGTGTTGCAGAAATTACACAATCCACTTGCTACATTTTCAATGACATACAATTTTGATAGTAACCATTTTGTGCGACTATTTTGATTACTAAAGTGTACTCTATTACGTCGGACACAGGGCTTTCGTTGACAGCGCGCGACTCAGACTTTGAAAAACACCCGTTAGAAAAAACCGGTTACTTCTCGCACAAGCAGCTTGTGTTGTGGTCCTTGATTTTTCACAATGGGTTCGCTAAGCCGGTCGACGCTCCCCTAAGCTGCAGGCGCTTGCAAGGCATGCGCAGACACGAGAACGTGTGGAGCAGCCATTGAACAAATTTCAGACACTGTAGCGGGCTGTGGGAAGGAGTGATCCCGCCGAGCAGGGCAACGGAACAAGCTTAGACACACAAAAAGCATCGCCGCTGAATACGGCGATGCTTTCGAGGATTTAAAGACCGGTCAGCTGCGCTTACGTAGGTACCCGCCCAGAGCGAGCAAGCCGCCTCCCAGCAACATCAGCGACGAAGGCTCAGGAACCACCGTTGAGGGTGCCCAAGCGACGCCACTGCCAGCCGTGCCATCCTGCGCCGACACAAAGCCCGGCGTGACCGAACGTGCATTCGTCTCGATGACCAGCTGCACAGTGGTGGTGCCCGGAAGAATTTCATCCAATGCCGGGAAGTTGAAGCCTACGACTGGTCCCAGTCCGCTGCGGTCAATGAGCGTTGGATCATGAACGCCAAAGGGCATCGTACCGACGTCCAGCAAGAAGCCCTGGAAGCTGGTCATGGAGTAGCGCTCGTTTACGTCAGGACCATTGTTCGTGAACTGGTAAACGAAATCCAGGCAACCAGCGCACCAGGTGTTCAGCGGGTCAGAATATACCCACTGGACGTAACTAGCGGAAAATGTTGGAGCGATAATGGTGCCCGAAGCCGAAGCGACCAACGATCCACCTGGGAACATCGGGCTCGGTGGAACTGAGCTACCGTTGCCTAGGATGGACGCCTGTGCGCAGGGCAACAAAAGCGTGAACATCAAGAGAATGAGCAACTTCGAGGGCGACTGAATCCCACCACTCACACGTGCCATCAGCTTACCTCCCATGTCGGTGCACAAGTCTAAACAATATACACGAACTCGTGGCTTGGCGCAGGTTAAATTTGTCCCACTGTTGCTGAGTCAGCTACCTGACTCTAAGGTACAAAAGTAACTGCAATTTCGGTTCCCTTCAATGAGATTCGCAAGTGATTGATGCCATTGCCTAAGGTCAACCGCAGGCGATAACGAGGCTATGAGGAGTGCAAATGAGTGCACATAGTGTCCAAGTTCGTTCCGTAGTAACCATGAATGAATTACACGCTAGTTGACTGGACAAGGATATTCGGCCTTTCACGCTCTGATCGCTAACGTAACCAAGGTAACCAGGGTACGCAACAAGGAAGGCGTCTGAGAGCTATGGGTAACCGCTGGGCAAAACGCTAAGCCAATCATAACACTACTAGTTGCCGGTCGTGGCCCCTTGGGGTGTGTAGGGTGCCTGGAGGTACTTGCGGGCTTCGTCCAATGCGCCGGCTGTGTTGTCGTTCGTCTGGAGCGCCTGGCGATATTCATTACTGGCGCGTTCACGTTGACCGGTGAGATCAAAGATCTTTCCTAGTTGAACATGGCTCCAAACTTCGGTCCAGCGCGGCTCGCCGTCGCCGTTAAGAGCTTCCCGATACGAGTTCGCCGCAGCCTGATAGTTGTGCTGCAGGAAGAAAACCTCGGCGATGCGGTAGTGGGCGAGAGAACTGTTACGGTTGACGTCGAGAGCCTTCTGGAATT
>Ga0335071_10005553_pt1 | contig 13084 bp, 17 predicted proteins | sample Lox_Sample_15_FD_206724 | JGI IMG/M metagenome (GOLD analysis project Ga0335071, IMG submission 206724) | Soil microbial communities from Loxahatchee National Wildlife Refuge, Florida, United States - Lox_Sample_1.5 | ecosystem: Environmental > Terrestrial > Soil > Wetlands | place: USA...
TCAGACTCTGGGAGTCTGTCCTGCGAGGTCTCTTTCCTGTGGGATATACTACGAAGCTGGAAACGGCGGATACAGCCAAGGGGACACCTACGGGGTACCGCGCCAGCCTTCGACCCTACCAGGGCCAAAGAACGTCTGCACGGCAATGCGGCCTTGGCCCTTGCTTGAGTAGCGGGCCCCACAGTCCGGACAGCGGCGGTGACGCTCGAGGTCTTCGGCGACCTGCTCGGCGACGATGCACTCCTGGACCCCGTGCAGCAGCGCCTTGCCCTCGGCCAGCGTGAGGCCCAGCGTCTCCATCGCCCGCTCGGTCCGTTCGAGGGCCAGCACCTCATGGCAGGCTTCCGCCCCGGTCTCACTAACGCAGCACAGCTGCACCCGGATCTTCATCGCCCCATCCTCCCGCGGCCGAAGTGTACCGCCAATCGCTCATAGGCTTCGCGAAGATTGAAGCGATCCGGGCGGAGTGGCCCGGATGCCTCCAGACGGCGATCGATACTCTCCCACCCGTCCCGGAGGAGGTTCCAGACCTTGGCGGGCTGCTCCAGGTACGTCGTGGCCAGCCACTGCACGGTCGCGTCCACGAGGGCCGGATCACTGACCCAGGCACCTTCTTGCTGGCGTTTGAGCATGAGCCGGTAGCCGCGTGGGCCGCCGCACCCTTCGGGCGGAGCGGCCCCCCGGCCAGCAGGCACCGGGGTTGACGGTCCTCCGGCGTGCCGGCGTCCACATCGAGCACCCGGATCTCCCATTCCCAGAGGGGCAAGGTGTCGGCGATATACTGGAACTTCTCATGGCGGTGGAGCTGAAACGCGCGGAGGGGCTGGGGCCGGGTCTTCCGGCGGAAATTGTTGAACTCCTGGCCGTGAATGCGGAAGGAATAGCCGAGATCCAGGTTCCAATCCAGGAGGGCTTGAAAAATTTCGTACAGGTCGGTCAGCTCCGTGTCATCGGGTACGGATCCGACCCGGATGACCATCGGGCTGACCTCACGCAGAACGGCTCGCAAAATCAAGCGCTTGATGGGCGCCGAAGGAGGCATCCGCCGGAGTGTAGCACTATCGCTCTACGGTCGTGACCCCCGATTCGTTGACGCTCTCCAACATGTCGTGACCCTCGCAATAGGTTGCGAGTCCCGGGCGGCCCGCCCCGCGCGTCGCGAGGGAGGCCTCCTGGTGTAACTCCCCGTTCTGCCAGCCTTCCAGCGGCCGCACCCAGAGCAGCACGCTCTTGGCCCTCCGATTGCTGTTTCCAGGGAGCGTGAAGGCCGGGACCGCGGGCGTACCCTGGCAGGGCGACACCGAGCGACCTGGACGCGCAGGGGACACAGACCTACGAGGGACGAGATGAACGCCGGAATTGGTGCACGGGTCATTCGGGTAGCCAAGGTGCTCGCGTCCCTCTGTGCGATCGAGTTATGCCTGCCCGGCGGCACCCTGATCGTGCTGGGCTACTTCTTGGCCCTCCGACCCCACCTTCGCCCATCGGCCGAGGGTGAGGGCGCCGTGACGGCCTGGCGCAGCTTGCGGGGGCTCATATCCGCGATCACAGATGACGGCGGTTCGAGCCGGGCAGACGACACCAAGAGTCTGCCGAACTCTGGGCGGACCGGCCGGTGAGCGCGTGCGCGAGCGAGGACAGCACCTCACCCTATCGTGGCTCGCGTGGGAGCGGGGACGAGAAACCATGGCGAAACCGATTGTTGCTATTCTAGAGACTTCTCCGCAGGAAGTCCTTGCTGACACTACTCAGGTGATGCAGATGGCCGAAATAGGCGAGGCCTTGAATCCGAGGGTCCCGACCATCTTGAAAGACAACATCTCCTGGCATCTTCCGTTCCTCTCGGCGAACACGACTCCTTGGCAGTTGGAGGGGACGATTCGAGGACTCAAGGCTGCAGGGATCTCCGACCTGGTGGCCGTCCATAACAATACCGTGGTGACCGATCCTTATAAGGGGATCCGTCTGAACAAGCTGGCACCGGTCTACCGGCGATATAGGATTCCAGAGAAATGCAACTTCCTGCCGCAGGATATGACCTGGGAAATCTATCATCCGAAGGCGAGAATGCGCGTGCTGGATCGGATCTACCCGAAGGGAATCCAGGTGCCAGGTTATTTCTTCGGGAAAAACATTGTCCATCTGCCGACGGCCAAGTGCCATATCTACACCACGACCACCGGAGCCATGAAGAATGCCTTCGGCGGACTCCTCCGCACTCACCGCCATCACGCCCACAGCGTGATCCATGAGACACTGGTGGATCTCCTGGCGATCCAGAAGGAGATCCACCCCGGGATATTCACCGTCATGGATGGCACGTTCTTCGGGAACGGGCCCGGGCCACGCACCATGGTCCCCGTCGAGAAGGGCTTGATGCTCGCGAGCGCCGATTCCGTCGCGATCGATGCCGTGGCGGCCACGATCATGGGTTTCGATCCGATGAAAATCGAGTACATACGGTGTGCCCACGAGGATGGGCTCGGCGTTGGCCGGCTCGAAGAAATCGAGGTGGTGGGAGAGGACATTCGGAACATGAATTTCCACTTCTCGGTGGGAAACAACCTGGCCAGTCGGGTCGGAAAATTCATCTGGCACGGCCCGCTGAGGCCGTTGCAGAGGTTCTTCTTCCGCACGCCGCTCGCTTATGCGTTCATCGCGGGCTCCTTTATCTATCATGATTGGATCTGGTGGCCTCTGGTGGGGAAGCGCCGCATGGCGCGAATAGAGGCGACGAGTGAATGGGGCGGACTCTTCGCACGCTATTGTGCGGACTGACCCGAGGGAACCAATGGCAGCGACTTTGCTCATGACGCAGGAGAGGCTTCCCCCCGACGCGAGCCGATCAGGCGGAGAGCGATGGACAACCCCTCCACTGGTCGTTGACCTCGACGGTACCCTGATGAAGACAGACCTGCTGATGGAATCCCTTCTCGCCCTGATTAAACAGGACATCCGCTATCTGTTCGTTGCCCTCTGGTGGCTGTTTAGGGGGATGGCGTACCTCAAGCGACAGATCAGCCAGCGCGTATCCCTGGACGTGGGCGGATTACCCTACCATCGCGAACTGCTGGAGTACCTGAAGGCCGAACGGGCCCGCGGCCGCCGGCTGGTCTTGGCCACGGCCGCCGATGCGTGCATGGCTCGACAGGTGAACGATCACTTGCAACTCTTCGATCAGGTGCTGGCCAGCGATGGGACCATCAACCTGGTCGGGCGGCGGAAACGCGACCGCCTGATCGTGGAGTTCGGGGAGAAGAATTTCGATTATGCGGCGAATGCGCGGGGCGATCTCCCGGTCTGGTCGTCCGCCCGCACAGCCATCCTCGTCAATGCGGGCCCGAGGGTGACGCGCCGCACGGCTCAGGTCGCCCTCGTGGGGCGCGTCTTCTTTGGCGAAGCGCACAGGCTGAAGGCGTGTCTCCGGGCGCTTCGGTTGACTCACTGGCTGAAGAATCTGCTGATCTTTGTCCCGCTCGTCATGGCGCACCGTTTCGTGGATGCGGCGCTCCTCGCCAAGGCAGTCCTCGCGTTTCTGGCCTTCGGGTTGTGCGCCTCCAGCGTGTACCTCATGAATGACCTCATGGATCTCACAGCCGACCGGCATCATCCCCGGAAGCAGCACCGGCCTTTTGCCGCGGGCAATCTGTCGGTGCTCACCGGCCTGGCGTCCATCCCCGTGCTGCTCGCACTCAGCCTCTTTCTTACACGATTCTTACCAGGGTCCCTTCTCTGGATACTCGTCCTCTACGTTCTGCTGAATCTGGCGTACTCCTTCTACCTCAAGCGAATCGTGCTCCTCGATGTCATCGTCCTCGCCGGACTGTATACGATGCGTCTCATCGCCGGCGCGGCGGCCGTCGGCATCTGGCCCTCATCCTGGCTGCTCGCCTTCTCGACCTTCCTGTTCCTGAGTCTCGCCCTCGTCAAGCGCTATGACGAGCTGGTGGCCATGAATGCCCACCATGGGAAGGAAGTGGAGGTGCGCGGCTACCGGCTGGAGGACAAGGAACTCCTGGCCGCCATGGGTTGCGGCAGCGGCTATGTCGCCGTGCTCTTCCTGGCTATCTACCTCGCCAGCGGCGCAGCCGAGATCCACTACACGCGGTACCAATCAATCTGGTTCATCTGTCCGCTATTGCTGTACTGGATCAGCTACATCTGGCTGACGGCCCATCGGAACCAGATGCCCGATGACCCGCTGGCTTTCACCCTGACGAATCGCGTCAGCCGGATCGTCATCCTGTTGGCCGTGCTCATCGTGACGGTCGCTAGCTGAGTGCTCGGGGAAGTCCCCGGGTGACGGTCGACCGGGAAGGCCATCCATGGCAGCGAACGCCATTTCCACCAGGCAGACCCCAAGGATCGGGAGGGACAGGACGGCGAGGCGGTGCGCCATGCTCTTCGGCTTCGCCATGGCCGCAGGGCTCTCGCTGGGGGGAGCCATGGCCGGGGAGAATCATCCGGCGATCCAGAAACCGGGGAGTTCCGCCGCTCGGGAGCGGATGACCATTGTAGAACTGCAGCCCCATCGGCAGACGTATTCCATCCCGCTTCCAGGGGAAGGCGGGTCGGCGGGCAGGGCAACGCTCCTCAACCTGAATCCGCATATCAATGTGTGGTATCTCCTCCGCCTCCAGGGCTCTGGGGGAACGGAAATGAGCTACCACGTGGAGAACCCCCATCCCCGGAGCCAGACGCTCTCCCTGGACGCCGCTTATCCCCACGGACTCATCCTGGCCGGGAGCGCTGGCTGGGAGGTGTGCACGTTGTGGGGGAAAGGCGGCTCGGGCCCCCTGCAGGACGCGGCCCGGTCGAACATGCCGTATGCCCCTGTGTGCGGAGCACGGCTGTACCTCCGGAATGCCACCACGGGTCACGAAACGACGATGGAGAAAATGGCCGGGCTGCTGCGGGACACGGTGCCCGGCGGGGAGGGCCTCGTCAGTCTGGTCCGGGACAGCGTGTACGCCCATGCTTACCGGGTGCGAGCCGGGGAAACCCCCGAGTCAGAGCCGGCGGCGGGGCGGATGCCGCCGACGCTAGAGAACGGGCCGGAAGCTGCGGTGCTGGACGGAACCCAGGGAACTCGCGCCCTGAAGTCTATCCAGCTCGGAATCGCCATCGAGGGTGCTGGGACAGGTGGACTCCGGCCCGGCGCCTGGTATGCCGCCAGGGACAATCCCGGTCTGTACGTCAGCGTGCTCCAGCTGAACGCGGTGGCCCCGCCGATCTTGCAGAGCTACCCGAACCGCGTCGGTCCGCCGGACCGGGTTGAAGCGGCGGAGGTCATCTACCTCGTGGCGTTCGACCTCCAGCAGCTCGGCGTGAAATACAGCCGGGGCACGGACCACCCAAGGGTCGGGTGGTCCGATCACCTGCTCGACCGGATGAAGGACACGTCGCTGCCGGGGCCGGATGGGATCGGCAGCATCGCCCCGCTGATGGCGACAGGCCTCATCCCTCCCTGGGAGGCGGAGCGAACCGTGGCCACCTTTACCGGGGGGTTCAAGCGCACGCATGGCGCGTTCAAGTACGGCGCGCTGGCCCTGGAACACTTCGGGAGCCACTACGGATTCCTGGAGAACGGCATCGTGTTCAGCCGCTTGCAGCCCGGCCTGGCCACGCTCTACGTGCAGGACGACGGGCAAGTGGAGATGAAGACCTGGACCGAGGCGGACAATGTGCTCCTGCCACGACTCCGGTATGCCCGCCAGAATGGCGTCCCGATCATTAGCGGATTCGATCCCACCAGCCAGGTATCCATTCCGGGCGCGCTGGTCTCGCGCTGGGGGGACGGGAACTGGTCCGGGTCGGCCGACCGGAAGCTGCAGACGATGCGCGCCGGGGTGGCCCTGCAGGAGCGGCGCGGGAAGCGATTTTTGATCTACGCCTTCTTCTGGAGCGCCACGCCCTCGGCGATGGCGCGCGCGTTTCAGGCCTACCAGTGCCGCTATGCCATGCTCTTGGACATGAATGCACTGGAGCACACGTACCTCGCCACGTACCGGCGTAACGGTCAGAACCTGGTCGTCCAGCACCTGCTCCACGAGATGGAGGGCATCGACCTGACGGTGCAGGGGCAGTCCGTTCCGCGCTTCCTCGGGTACCCGGACAATCGGGACTTCTTCTACCTCGTGCGAAAGGAGACGCCATGAGAGTACCCCGCAGGCTGACCCTGACCGTGCTGGCCCTGGCCAGTCTCAGCACGGGGTTCGCATCCGCAGCCGTCGCCCCGTCGCTCCAGGAACGGAACGAAGCCGTCTTCGTGCGCCTCCAGCAAGTCCATGGCCTGTCCGAGGGGCAGCTCCGTGCCATCCGGGAGATCTTTCTCAAGTCCGGCTACCTGGGGGAAGGCAACCCGGCAATCACCGAGCATCCCCTGACGCCCAACGGCTGACAAGAGAAGCTCGGCCAGTTGGCCGTCCGGTACGAGAACCCGACGTTCGAAAAGGTGTGCGGGGTGAAATACATGGCGCCCCTCTACAATCCCGCCACCGGCCAGGTGAGCGAAGCCAAGGCCTGCATCGACCAGTTCGAGTTCCCGAATATCCCGTGCGCCTATCCCATCGTCTGGGTGCGCGCGTCGGAAGCGGCCACGATCTGTCGTGCCATGGGCAAGCGGATCTGCGATGCGCATGAATGGGAGGGCGCCTGTGCCGGCGCGCTCGAGGCACCGGATTATCGGTTCGATCTGGCGAAAGGCCTCAGCCCCAACGCGGCAATCGAACGGATGCGACAGGCCCACAACCGAACCTACGGCGCCAACAAGCGGTGGTCGTATGGCGACCAATTTACGAAGGGAATCTGCGGTTGTTCAAGCCACAAGACTCCCGGATGTAATGGCGGGAGCTGGACGGGATGCGGATCGAACACGTTTCCCGCCGGGTCCTTCCCCGAATGCCACAGCGTGCTCGGGGCGTACGACTTGAATGGCAATGCGGCCGAGCATATGAATCTCCCCCTCAACGAAGCGCAGATGGCGAGCCGGGGGAGCGTCGAGCTGGGATATACCGAGATGAAGGGTAGCTGGTTCATCTTTGACACGTACTATGCGCATCCGGACTGGTGCCGATGGCGCGCCCCGTTTTGGCATGGCAGCCGCGTGATGGATCCGCAGAGCCACCAGAACTATCATCTCGGCTTTCGTTGCTGCAAAACGGTGAATGGTGGGTAAACGCTGGGCCCCCGACGGGCGATCGCTGGCTTGGCCCATGACCGGCGGACGGCGCCGTGAGGGTGGACTGCCTACGGATGGGGAGCGCTCATGAGTCCCCACGCATCCCGGATCGGCCCTTCGTCGCTCACGAGTTGTGCCAGCCGCGGATCCTCGAGGACCGCGTACACGGAGTGGGGCTCGCCGTCGATCAGCATGGTGTCGCTGACGAGGCGAATGCCATGACTGTAATCCGCATAGCGCGCGCCGTGAACCGTGCTGAGGGGCTGAATCGGAATGCCGGTGGGGCGGTGCCAGCCATAGATAGCGAGCCGGCCCGGCTGCCGCGTCAGTCGGTTCGTCAGCACCAGATCCTTCTTCTGGCCTGAAACAAGGCCCCCCAGGGGAAGTCCGATGGCCAAGCGTTGCGCTTCGATGAGGCGATTATGCTGGAGGAAGTACTCCGTCGATCGCATCTGAGGGCCCGAGGGCAGGGGTTCTGGTACCAGCCGGAGGTCTGCCTGGGCAAAGATCGCATCCACCATTTTCTTGGTTGGCAGCACGAAATGGAGGTGCGTCGCAATTTCCGTTGCGGTGGAGAGGCGCATCGGAATCCGGAGGAAGTCGCCGTCGACACCAATCGCCAGGTAGTCCGGCATGACAAAGATGGTTGCGGTCGTAGTCTTGCTGCTCGCGGAGCGGTCGACGAGCCGGACGGGTTTCAATGTCCTGAGGAAATCGGGAAGATTTCCTTCCATAAGTTGGGTGAGGATGGCCGCCTCTCGCGTGGCGTCGTCCATCCCAGTCAGGGATTCCGCAAACGCTGATCCCGTCAAGCCGGAAACGGACCGAGGCACGATCTCTTTGAACGCAAGGGCAGGAAGATGGGCCTGGCTCGCACCAGCGGTGGTGGCAGTAGCGAACGGCAAGCTGAGGACAACGATCAGCAGAACACGGAACACTGCAGTCGGCATTCGCACCCCTGCACGGTCCAGATAGTCATGTTATTAACTTAGTTGCTGCACACAGTCAATTGCGTTCACGCATAACAGTTCGCGCGCGATGAGTTCTTCGGCCGCCAGTCTCTGCGACAGAAGAGCAGCATGTTGCCGATCACCAATTAACGTACTTTACGGAGAGATTCCCGTAAACTACGTTTTGTCACGAGCGGTAACAATGGGTCAGCGCTATTCGGCTTCGAAGAGCAGTGGAACGGTAACCCGATGACTTAGAGCAGCCTTCCGCGGGTGGTATCCGGGAGTCCGAACCAATGAGATGGAGCGGCACGCGAAAACGCAAGCGTTGGAGGAGTTCGTGGAGCGCTGCTTCCCGGGACGCTGGACGGAGTTGCGCCCCGTGACACCCCAGGAACTGACCGCGACCACTGTCCTGCGGATGGCCATCACGGAAGGCGCGGCCCCGTCTGGGCGGGGGGTCCTGCCGGTGCATGGTGCTGTAGGGGCGCCCCTACCTGATAGGCAGGTCGCTCCGACGACCCGGGAGCCGGAGTCGCTCTCCTTGACTCAATTTGGCTTCCGGCCGAGACCCGTCACCCGCCTATAGAACGGCACCGGTCGCTAGCCCGGTCGCCCTGGCGAGTCGCAGGGAGGCGGAGGGCACCATGAGGAGCAGAGGCATGAGACCAGGCCTGAGAATGGGTATCGGTGTTGTCGTCGCGGTCGCGCTCGTGTGGCCGGCGCTTGTGGGGGCCCAGACGACGCCCACGCCTCCCAACCCGAGCGCGAACGGTGCGCCCAAGGCAGACGAACGTGCGAGTGCCAATCCTTCCAAGGCTACAAAGCGGAAAAAGAACGCGTCGAGTGGCAAGGGGCCCCAAAAAGAAAAGATCACGGCCTCGGACAGCGATGATGCCAGGACCGCACCCAAGGCGGACGATAGGACGGGCGCCAATCCATCACGAAAGAAAACCCCGTAAGAGGGCATTTCGCGCGACAGCGCCGGCTCTGGACGCCTTCGGGTTGCGTGGCCGATTAGGCAGCCAACCGGACCTTCATGTGTCCCGCCGCGCGTCGCAGGGACAGGGCATCCAGGGCAGCGGGCGGCAGCGCGAGCACGATCTCGATGCGGCGCCGGAGGCCCTGCGCGACCTGGAGAAAGCGGGCAGGCTGCTGGGCCAGGGAGCCGGCGGGGGTGGCCGGGGTGGCGATCCCCCCCACGCCGGAGACTAGGAGGCCCGGCCAGACGGGGCACCGCTCCCCGGTGCGCTTGTCGCAGAGGGGAAAGACCAAGTCGAAGACGGGCACCCCGGCCACGGCGACCTCCTGCCATGGCTTGCTCCGCAGCCCGTCGACGGGCAGGCGCAGGGTCCGGAGCGTCGCCGGCACGAGCGGGTGCACCGGACCGGTCGGCAGGGTCTCGGCGGAAGCGGCCCGGAACCGGCCGCGCCCCGCATGGTTCAGGATCGCCTCGGCCAGCAGGCTCCGGGCGGTATTGCCGGGTGTGACTTTCAGCAGTATTTGGCGTACTCTTTTCACATGGACGAGCTGGCGACCCTCCCAGAGTCGCTCCGCACCCTGGCCCTCGATCGCTTTCGTCTCCTTCAGCCGCATTTAGAGCGGGACCGCCCATTACGCACCGTCGCTCACGAAGCCGGCATGCCGTACCGGGCGGCCCAACGCTGGGTTGCCCGGTACCAGCAGTTCGGCTTGGCGGCGTTGGTGCGGAAGACGCGGGGCGATGCCGGTGAGCGCCGGGTCGCCTCGGCCAGGCTCAAGGCCGCCATCGAAGGCCTGGCGCTCCAGAAACCGCCCCTGCCGATCGCTGCAATGTATCGTCAGGTCCGCCGAGTGGCGCGGGATCTCGGGGAGACACCGCCGTACTATGGCACCGTATTCGACATCGTCCGTCACTTGCCTCCAGATCTCGTGACCCTTGCGCACCAGGGCACAAAAGCCTACAGCGAAGCCTTCGAGCCGATCCACCACCGCGAAGCGGCCGGCCCGAATGCGATGTGGCAGGCGGATCATACGCCCCTCGACATCCTGCTCCGCCGAGCGGACGCGAAACCCGCACGGCCCTGAGTGACGGTGATCTTGGACGATTACAGCCGAGCGGTTGCTGGTTACTCCCTGTCGTTTGAGCCCCCGTCAACCCTGCATACCTCGCTCGCGTTGCGGCAGGCTATCTGGCGGAAAGATGATGCCCGATGGCACCTCTGTGGAATCCCTGACGTGCTCTACACGGATCACGGCAGTGATTTCACCTCGCAGCATCTGGAGCAGGTCAGCGCCGACCTGCGGATGCAGTTGATCTTTTCACTGGCGGGCCAGCCCCGCGGCCGCGGCCGCGTCGAGCGGTTCTTTGCGACGGCGAACGACATGTTCCTCTGCGAACTCGACGGCTATGCCCCTCCCAGGGGAAGCATGCGCGGGAAGCCACGCCTCACCTTGACCGAGTTTGATGGCCGCTTCCGGACCTTCCTGTTCGACGTGTATCATCGTTGCGTGGGTGCCGAGACGAAGATGCCACCCGCGGAGCGGTGGGAGTCCGGCGGGTTTCTTCCGCGCATGCCCGAGTCGCTGGAAGAATTGGACCTGCTGCTAATCCAAGTGGCCAAAATGCGGAAGGTCCGTCCTGACGGCATCCGGTTCGCCACGTTCCGGTACGTGTCCACGACGCTCGCGGCCTACGTGGGCGAATCTGTCACGATCCGCTACGATCCCCGCGACCTCGCCGAAATCCGCATTTTCTACAAGGGAAAGTTCCTGTGTCGGGCAATCTGCCCCGACCTGGCTGGCACCACGGTCCCGCTGCGCGACATCATGCGGGCACGCAGGCAGCGCCGCTCCGCATTGCGGACCATCCTGCGCGACCACCGGCAGACCGCCGAAACGCTGCTCGGCCTCAAGCGCGGTGAACCGACGGAGGTGCCAGATGCGATCGATCCAGCAGGGGAGTCGCCATCCCGAACGCCCGCACCAACGCTCAAGCGCTACCGCAACGAATAGCCCCCGCCACCCGCATGAGTTCGTGGAGACCATCGAACACCGGCGCTTTGCCGAGTTCTGTGACGCGTGCCGGCATTCGTAGAGCGGCGCGCAGTCCCGGGCCTCTCCCTCCCCGAAGAGCGGTTCGACGCGGAGCAACGCATCCAGCTGGCTCTGCGTCTGGGCAGACAGACGCGCGAGCAGCGCCCCCCCGAACCGTTCCTCGCATTGGTGCAGTGCCGATCGGATGAGCCGTTCGATGCGCTCGGGCGTCGGCGGCTCGATCTGCAACGCCCGGCACCGGGTGGAGAGGGCGGCCCGCACCCGTTCCGGCTGCCGGTCGTCGTGCAGCACATGCTCGCCGAGCCACTGGCCAGGGCGTCGCTGTCTGACGTCGTGGCCCTCGCGGTAACCGAGGAACCCGCGAATCTGGACGCGATGGTACTTGGCGGTCCGTCCCTGCCAGTCGTACTGCTCCCAGTCCGCGGCCGGAACGCTCGCCTGCCGGGCCACGTCCTCGATCGCGGCAGCGGGGATCTCCTGGGGAGCGCACGGGAAGCGGGCTTCGATTTGGAAGAACTTGAGGAGGACCGCTCGGGTCGCGCCGGTCTTCTTGCCGAGCAGCTCGCGCTCGCTCGGCAAGAAGGTCTACTGCGCTCCAAGGTCGTCGGGGGAGCAAGTGGGCGGCATTGTGCGACCCTTTGGTCGAATGCCCGTTGCCATTGGGGAAGCGCAAGAGTATATCAATTCGCTGCCAGCGGGAAAGGCGAAGCGCATCGATGCAGCACGGGAGTGCCCCTGAACGTGCGACGCGAATTCCACAAGATCTGGGTCGAACAATGCGAGGCCGCCGTGCGTATCCGAGCGGACTACGGCCTCGGGAAGGCGCTGGACTATCTTATCGGGGAGAAGCTGTTCACCTTCGTGGAGACGGCGGAGACGCATCCGGAGATCGCGGCGGAGCTCCCGGCCTTCGTAGGAGAGATTCGCCGACAGTTTTCGACGGAGGTGATCCGCGACTACCTCGCGCAGATCGAACGCACACGGATTCTGGCGCCGGTCGACAGGGAGGAGCCGGAGGAGTGGGACGATCCCGAGGAAGACCCCCTCGCCGGGTCGCTGCTCGGGGCCGAGGATTTGTTGCGGTACGCCCGGATCAAACGGCTGTTGCAGGAACAATAATACTCGCTACTTCGGAACAGAAGACTCCGCCTGATCACCTTGCACTTCATGACACGACCGTTGGGTCTACCCCCGATCGGCCCGTTCGGGGCCGATGAATTTCGAGAGTACGATTCGCCAGATCGCTCGATCCTCACCACATGGTCGGATACGGAAACTGGTCGGGGGTGGTCCATGGCGCCGACTCCGGCCAATCGCCTCTGAAGCGATCCACCCGCTGCGCGCGGGCGGGCGGCGGCACGGGCGTTGGTGTCGGCACGAGGTCCATCTGCGCGGCGCCAATGCACGCTTGCAACACGGCAACGTCCGGTGGATCGAAGCATTCTGGCACCCGCGCATACAGGGCGGCGAGGCTTCGGCAGGCGAGATCCGGCGGCGGGCCGGCTTCCGTCGGGGGCCCCGGCCAGCCCGCGACGATACTCATGCTCATAATAAGCGCAGTGCCCGAGATCCGGATTGCCTTCAGCATTGCTGCCGCCCACCCTCCAATGACAGCCCAGGGAGCGGGACACCGGTCCGTGGGCGCCCGTGCCGCTGGTCGTGACCGTGCTCGAATATTTGACTCCCCCGGATACTTAGAACGTATCCGTAAATAGATTTAGCGGTGAATCGTGATGAATTGTCGGTACGTGATCAGCGCACATGCCAACTCCAACAAACCTTCGTACCCGACCGCGGTCTTCTCGAATCGAACGAGCAGCTTGCGGAACCGGTTCAACCATGAATGCGTGCGCTCGACGACCCAGCGGCGGGGGCGCGCGTCGGGCGCCGGGCGGCGCGACGTTGGATCCGCGCCGCG
>Ga0335071_10005554_pt1 | contig 13082 bp, 12 predicted proteins | sample Lox_Sample_15_FD_206724 | JGI IMG/M metagenome (GOLD analysis project Ga0335071, IMG submission 206724) | Soil microbial communities from Loxahatchee National Wildlife Refuge, Florida, United States - Lox_Sample_1.5 | ecosystem: Environmental > Terrestrial > Soil > Wetlands | place: USA...
AAAATTCAGGGAGACGTGCAGGTCCGCCATGGGGTGACGGAGCAATGGTCCGCCATTGCAGCGGGGGACGTCCTCAAGCCCGACGATTCCATGCGCACCGGGAGAAACGGTCTGGCCGTGATTCTTGCCATGAAGTCGGGGGTCGAGAAACGGATCACCCTCCCATCGGAAGTCATCGTTGACATGGCCGACGTCCGCGACCTTACGCCGGAAGAGCTGATGCTGAAGCTGACAATGGAACGGGTTCGCTCTTCTCCCTACAAGTCGCCTGAAGAACTCTCTGCACCCAATGCTGGGGTCGTCCATGGTGCCAATGAGACGCCTGGACCCGCGCTGCCGGAGAACGACCCTGCGGCCGGGACGATGCAGTGGAACGGCGCGCGCGTCCTGTTCGAGAACGGATTCTATCCGACGTGCGCTCTCAAGGGGATGGAGCTGTACCGGCTGTACCCGGAAACCGCGAAGAAGTACACCAACCGGATACTCGTTGCGCAATCTCTGGAGCGCGCCAATCTCCGTGGCGAGGCGCTGAGTGAGTATAACACGATTCTCGGACTGGACGGCCTGACACAGGCGGAGCAAAGCACCGTCCGGCAGGAGATTAACAAACTTCAGACACACTGAAGACCAGCCATGTTCATCGGGCACTACGCCGTCGCTCTCGCCGCCAAGAAGGCAACGCCCAAGCTTTCGCTCGGACTGTTGTTCATCGCGGCACAATTTCTTGACTTCCTGTGGCCGATACTGATCCTCCTCGGGGTTGAACGGGTCAGGCTCTCGCCGGGAGGAGATCCCTTTCTCCAGCTGGACTTCGTCAGCTATCCCTATTCCCATAGCCTCCTCGGATCGGTGATCTGGTCCGTGGCGCTGGGTCTGCTGGTCTTTGCATTCCGACGGAATATAATAGAGGGTGTGACGATCGCGCTGTGCGTTGTGAGCCACTGGGTTCTCGATTTCTTCACCCATATCCCCGACCTTCCTCTCACGTTCTCCGGAACGGAAAAGGTCGGTCTCGGTCTCTGGAACTTTCCGCTGGCAACGATCATCGTCGAGACCGGTCTTTTCGTCGTCGGGATTGCATTGTATCTTCGCGCAACGCGACCCAAGGATAGAATCGGCACGTGGAGTTTCTGGGGGCTGATGGTCGTGTTGTATGCCATCTATATTGCAAGCTATGCAGGACCGCCGCCGAATGATGCGTCGCTGGTGGGCTTGCTCGCCAATCTCTCGTGGCTGTTCGTTCTCTGGGCGTGGTGGGCGGACAGACACAGGGCGGAGGGATGAGCTAAGAGTAGGAAGGAGGAAGGAGAACGTAGGAAGAATGATGGGGGGGTGCATGATGTAAGGGTTATGCAGAGAGCGACAGGCAAGAAAGCCTTTTCATCGATTGATGGAAAGGCTTTTTGAGTTCAACACCTTCCGAATTCGTGCTCGGGTGCTGCTCTCATTTCATTCACGAATTTCGTATGTTGCATTTCCACAGGTGGAGCTCGCCCGGAGCTCCTCTGCCTTTCCTTCACATCCTACTTACAGACGACAAATGAAAATCAGCGCTCTATTGCTGGTCGCGATCATGCTTTGCGTCGCGGCCTCCCCGGCCCAGGAGGGTTCGGGAAAACCTGCCAATCGCGACTCCGTGATTGCCGCGGCTCGGGAAATCATGGGGTCACAGACCTATTGCGCGCTCATCACGCTGGATTCCACCGGGGGACCGCAGGCGAGGACGATGAATCCTTTCCCGCCCGACAGCACGATGACCGTGTGGATTGCCACCAATACCCGGAGCCGGAAGGCCGCCCAGATCCAACACAATCCCCGCGTGTGCCTGTATTATGCGGATCACAAGGAAGCAAAAGGATATGTCGCCATCACCGGGAAAGCGACTCTTGTCTACGACAACGCCGAAAAGCTGAAACGCAAGAGAGCATACTGGGACCAGGCGTTCCCCGATTGGAAGTATCTCGTGTTGATCAAGGTCGTGCCCGAAAGGCTTGAGGTGGTCAACTATAGACACGGCATGTTGAACGAATCCGTGACCTGGAAAGCGCCGTCGATCGACTTTGGACAGTAAGTGAATCGTTTCCCTTGGTACAAGCCGGCGGGACAGCAGCTCTCGCCGGCCATTTCTCATCGTTTCATTATTTGAAGGGCCTTATGGCTGACGAGAAACTCACTTCGCGCTCTGTGGATTTTTCCGAATGGTATAATCAGATCGTTCAGCGTGCCGAGCTTGCGGACTACGCTCCCGTCCGTGGCTGCATGGTGGTGCGGCCGTACGGCTGGGCTCTCTGGGAGAACATGCAGCAGGCGCTTGACCGTCGATTCAAAGAGACGGGGCATGTAAACGCGGCGTTCCCGCTGTTTATCCCGATGTCGTTCCTGGAAAAAGAGAAGGAGCACGTCGAAGGATTCTCCCCCGAGCTCGCCATCGTCACCATCGGTGGCGGCGAAAAGCTTGAGGAGCCGCTCGTCGTTCGCCCGACGTCTGAAACCATCATCGGGCACATGTACGCGAAATGGATCCACTCGTACCGCGATCTTCCCGTCCTGATCAATCAATGGGGGAATGTCGTCCGCTGGGAGCTGCGCACGCGGCTTTTCCTGCGCACGCTGGAATTCTACTGGCAGGAAGGGCATACCGCCCACGCCACGGAGAAGGAAGCGCGAGAGGAAACGCTCAGGATGCTGGATGTCTACGCAGACTTTGCGATCAACGAGGCGGCGGTGCCGGTGATCAAGGGAATGAAATCGCAGTCGGAGAAATTCGCCGGGGCGAACATGTCCGTGACGATCGAAGCGATGATGGGTGACACCAAGGCGCTGCAATCGGGCACGTCGCATTTCCTCGGCCAGAATTTCGCCAGGGCCTTCGACATCCAGTTCCTCGATGAATCCAACACCCTCCAGCTCGCATGGACGACTTCGTGGGGGCTGAGCACGCGATTCATCGGGGCGGTGATCATGACGCATGGCGACGACCAGGGGCTCGTGTTCCCGCCCCGGCTTGCGCCGGTGCAGGCGGTGATTGTTCCGATCTGCAAGACGGAAGCAGAGACCGCCGCCGTCATGGAGACGGTGCGGCGGGTTCATATGGAGTTGAAGGCGGCCGGCCTGCGCGTCAATGTGGACGAGCGGAAAGAGGTGACGCCCGGGTTCAAGTTCAACGATTGGGAAATGCGCGGGGTCCCGCTCCGGATCGAGATCGGTCCGAAGGATGTGGAGAAGCATGCCGTTGCACTGGCGCGCCGGGACAAACCGGGCCGCGAAGGGAAATCGTTTGTCCCGCAGGCGGGACTTGCGGATGCCGTTCGACGATTGCTTGACGATATCCAGGCGGGATTGCTCGCGCGTGCCACGGCTTTTCGCGATAGTCACATTTTCGAGCCGAAGGACTACGCGGCGCTGAAGGAAGTCGTGCAGAACGGCTGGGCCTATTCCTGGTGGTGCGAATCGGCGGAGTGCGAGGCGAAAGTGAAGGAGGAAACCAAGGCCACCACACGGTGCATTCCGTTCGATCAAGAGGAGGCGCACGGGAAGTGCATCGTGTGTGGAAAGGATGCGGCGAGGAAAGTCTATTTTGCCAAGGGGTACTAGGGGGTACTAGTCAGACACACAAGTCAGACTTATGAGTCAGACATTAAGGTCTGACAGCTAAGTCTGTCAACTATGTCTGACATGTTTGTCAGACTAGGCTTTCCCGGGCTCACAGAGCCCAAAATAATGAGGTTTTTCTACATGTCGGAAGGATGCACAACGCCCTCCCACACTGGATCCGACCCCGTGGAAATCGTTTCGTTCAGATCCGACCTTCGGGAGGCATTTGAGAGGCTGAACCTCGCCTGGCTCAGAGCATTCGACCTGCTGGAGGAGGAGGATCTGCCCTACCTCCTCAACCCCGAGGAACGGATCATCGCCTCGGGAGGAGAGGTGTTTTTCGCTGTCGACCGGGATGGAACCGTTGCGGGAACGTGCGCCGCGATCCGCCACAATGCGGAAACCTTCGAGCTCGCAAAGCTCGCCGTCTCTTCAGAGTACCGGCGACAGGGAATCGGCCGCCGTCTGTCTGAGACAGCGATTGCCTTCGCCCATCGGGCTGGAGCCTCTCAGGTGGTGCTGACCTCAAACAATCTTCTGAAGGAAGCGATCGCACTTTACGAATCGCTTGGCTTCTGTCATGCTCCGATGCCTTCGCATATCCGGTATCAGACCGCAAACGTGTATATGGTCCTGAAGTTGAGAGGGGTTGCATAACGCCATTGCCGTGTGCGCCATGACCAGAGATCTTAGGCTCGAAAAGACCGTGCGTTGGCTTCTGATGGGGGATCCGGCAATTCGCTGGCAGGTTATGCGTGACCTCCAGGATGCGCCGGAATCCAGGTGGAGAAAGGAACGTCAGCGCGTTGCACGCGAGGGATGGGGGGCGCGCATTCTCGCCCAGCAAGACGATGAAGGTCGGTGGACGAAGCGTCTCTACGGACAGAAGTGGATCTCGACAACCTACTCGATGGTTCTTCTGCGGCAAATGGGCCTCCCTCCTGACGATCCCAGGGCTCGTAAGAGTTGTCTCTTCTTTCTTCAGGAAGGACTCGGCAGCGACGGAGGCATTGATATTTGCCCGAGTCTCAACAGAAGCGAGGAGTGCATCACCGGCTTTGTCCTCGGGCTCCTCTCCTGGTTTCACGTCGGCGATGAGCAGCGCGACGGAATTGCCGCCTTTCTTCTCCGTGAGCAGATGAAAGACGGCGGGTGGAACTGCCAACGGTATCGAGGGGCAACGCACAGCTCGTTTCATACTACGGTCAACGTCCTGGAAGGACTCCGGGATTACGTGGAGGCGGGCGGACGGCATGCGAAGGAAGTGCTGAAGGCCGAACAGCGAGGACGGGAATTCTTTCTTGTTCATCATCTGTACCGCTCCCATCGAACGGGCGCAGTAGCAAATCCAGCCTTCATGAGATTCTCGTTTCCGCCGCGGTGGCACCATGATGTCCTGAGGACGCTGGACTACTTCCGTGCGAGCGGAAGCGGGTATGACGAACGGCTCGAGGATCCTGTCGGCGTGCTGCTAAGGAAAATGCAGGACGACGGTTCGTGGCTTCTGCAGAACCGTCATCCGGGGAGGGCTTTCTTTGAAATGGAACAGTGCGGCAGGAAGAGTCGCTGGAATACGCTGCGCGGGCTCCGCGTCCTGCGATGGTGGGATGTCGTCAGTCGAACTTATACTTCCGGTAGGTCTGCACACTCTCCTCAAGCACCACCTTCATGAACCCGGTGAACGGAACCACCAGCAACATCCCGATCACCCCGAAGAAGTGCCCCGCCACGATAATGCCCAGCGCCACCGCGATCGGGTGAATGTCCACGGTCTTGCCGACGGCGATCGGTTGAACAACGAAATCGTCGACGAGCTTGAGGATGATGAATGCCACGATCACGGACCACACCCTGCCAAGGTCCCCCTGTTCCACGACGACCGATATCGCAGCGAGTGATGCGCCGGCGATCGGACCGATGAACGGGATGAGGTTCGCAAGCCCGGCGAAAAGTCCAATGTAGACAAAGAACGGGACGCCAAGTATCCAGAGCGCGATCGTGGTCAGGATGCCGAACACGAGCGCATCGAGAAACTGGCCGCGGAGATAATTGCCGAGCTGGGTGTCCATCTTGTAGAGAAGATCCATCGCGAATTCAAAATAGCGGTTGGGGACAAGCCCGATGAAGTACCGCTTGATCTGGCTCCCGTCCTTTAGAAAGAAGAACATCAGGAAGGGAATCATCACGAGCGCAATCACGAAGGAAATGGAGCTTTCGAGAAGCGCGGCAGGGATCCGTTCGGCCATGTCGGCCTTGAAACGGCTGATCTCTAAATTCAGGTCGACCTTGGCGAGTCCGAGATAATTGAAACGCGTATCGAGAAAATTCTGCACATTGTCGACGATGCGATGGGCCTGGGCGGAGGCGTTTCCTGTGTTCATCGACTGCAGCTGCTGTGCGGCGATCGGAGAGACAATGAGCCAGATCAGCGCCCCGGTGCCGAGCACCCCCAGGAGGAGCAGGCCCGCCGCCAATCCCCGGTTGATCCCACGGTATTCAAGTCGTGTCACGACGGGATTGAGGATGTAGGCGAGCAGCAGCGCCACGGCGACGGTCTCCCCCACTCCGCCGCTGTACAAAATCGTGACGAGCGAGAGGATGCCGATCAGGAACGCGATGAATCCGCCGGTATGACGTGACTGAAATCCGAGCATGGTGGCATTATCCTTCTTCGTGCCGGGTGTGCTTCTTCCGCAATGCCTCAAGCTCCACCGTCAGCGCAGTCACCCAGTCATCCGCCTGGCGCAACCGAACGCCCACGTGCCGGGCAACACTCAGGACCACCTTCACGCCGAGACGAGGGTTTCGACTGATGAGATCGAAGAGGTCCGGCTGGAAGAAGCCGAGGAGCGTGCAACTCGAGCGGGCGACGGCTGTGGCAGAGCGAGGGCCTTCATCAAGGAGAGCGACCTCGCCGAAGAAATCTCCCTCCTGCATCTCATAAAGCTGCTGGTTCTGCGGCTCCGAGACGATCGCAACTTTCCCGGTTTGGACGACGTACATCCCCATGCCGGGCTCTCCCTGGCGGAAGACAATCTCGTCCGGCAGGTACTCCCGTCGATGAAGTATTCTGTCAATTGAGGCGAGTTCGTGCTTGCTCAAGTTTTCGAAGATCGGAACACGGGAAAGAACCGCGGTGAAAGGCGGCTTGCGCTGACCGTTTTCTACGCGTGCACCGAGGAGGCGATCCCAGGGTGTCGTCATCGGAAGAATCCCTGTTCAAGAGGTTGAAGGAATGGAGTCCAAGGAAAGCAAATTCAGGGAATTGTTCAACAGTTCGATCGGAGGAAACTGAAGTCTACCACGTCTTCCGGGCTCACTCCTCTTCGGACAGAAGTGCAATCTTGCCGCTCCGCGGTAAAGCAGATAAATAACCCGAAATACCACGGCTCTTTCCGTTCAAAAAAAACTGCGCAATAGTTCCTTTCGATGTTTACTCAGTCGATGAAACTCACTATTATTCAGCGGTAGTGCGTGCATTTGTAGCCTTCCAAACCAGCAGAAGCAGCACCCGGTCTTCTTCGTTCTTTCCCTAAGTCTTCGTCTCACGCCAATGGAGTATCCATGACCATTGAATACGTAGAGCCCCTCATCAGGGGTTGGAATAGAATGAAATCAACGTTGTTCAAGCCTTTCGATTTCCGAAAGTGGTTGGTCCTGGGTTTCACGGCGTTTCTTGCCGGCCTGACCGACTGTCACGGCGGGAATCATGGAGGGTGGAACTCGAGTGAGAGGATGGACTGGGACCGGTTCATGAACTTCCCCCAGGATGCCACGGAATGGATCATCGGTCATCCTGGCTGGATGGCTCTTATCGTCATCGGCGCGTTCACCCTGATCCTGCTCGGGGTGGTCTTTGTCTGGGTGAGCTCACGTGGGAAATTCATGTTCCTCGACAACGTCGTCCAGGCCCGTGCCGAAGTCGCGAGACCCTGGCGTGAATACGCCGCGGACGCAAACTCCTTGTTTGGCTGGAGCCTGCTTTTCGGTTTTGTGGTCGTTTCCATTCTGATCATCTACCTCGCCGAGTGCTTTACCGCTCTGCACAGCATTTACATCGTCTACGAGGATCCGATACGATTGCTTCGGCCCGGACTCTGGATGCTCCTCGGGCTCTCCGGGATTCTCATCGGCGCATGTTTTGTCGATCTTCTCCTTACCAGTTTCGTCGTCCCCATCATGTACAAGGAGCGGATCAAGGTGATGGAAGCGTGGAGCCGCCTCGTGCAGGTTCTTGCTGCGCATCCGGCGCAGTTCGTTCTCTACAGTCTGTTCTACTTCGTCATTATGACGATTGTCGTCATCGCGGTCATCGTGGTGGGATTTCTCACATGTTGCATCGGGTTTATCTTCCTGGCCATCCCGTATATCGGGGATGTGGCTCTGCTCCCCATCACCTATGCCATGCGCGCGTTCAGTGTAGAATTCCTGGAGCAGTTCGGGCCGGAGTTCAAGATCTTCCCGGAGCAGTAATCGATCTTCCATGAATGCACAGGCCACACTTGCTCTGGATCCGAGCCGACGTCTGCTGCGGGCGGCGGGGGCAGTTGCCATCCTTCTTGGGTGGGCGTTGGTGTACTCGCTGGTTCCGACGCACGGCTTTGGTGTGGCCTGTCCGTTCCACGCTCTCACCGGTCTCGACTGTTTCGGCTGCGGATTGACGCGGTCGTTGCTGTTTGCAGTGCACGGTGACATTGTCACCGCGATGCGTTTTCATGTGATGGGCCCGATCATTCTCGGATTGGCGATCGGGGTTTCGCTGACCTGGATCCGGGAAGCGGCATCTGCGAACGGAACGGCATTGCTTAAGAATCGCAGCGTGCGGTTGTGGCTGGTATCGGGATTCGCTGCAGTCTGGATACTCTACGGTAGCATTCGGCTGCTCGTTGAAGTCACAGGACTTCGTCTCGTGCTTCCCGGTTGAGATCGGTTTCTCTTGCTCTCAGCGGTGTCGTAGGGTCGGCCGCGACCTGAGGCTCTGTCCCCGAAGTTCATCGACGTGGGGCACAACCCACCAGCGAATCGTGTCCTGACGTTCCTCCGCTTCTTCAATCGCTCTCTCTCGCTCTCCGAATCTCTCGTGAGGTTCAAACAAGGTGAGCATTCTGCACGCATCTCCCGCGCAGGTTGACCGATCTCGACTTGTGGAAAGGCACCGTCGTTCCATGTGGGGCGCTAGTGATTTTGTGAGAGAGAGTGGGTCCCGGGAAAATGGCAGGGGACGTACATATATTATCGACGAAAGATGTGGAAAGTTTAGCGGAGGGGCTAATCGTGGGGTTGAGAATTAGCAGAAAAACCAAAAGTCGCCAGTCGGGCACACTTGACAAACTCACATGTCAGACTTAGGAGTCATACTTACAAGTCAGACTTGTGTGTCAGACTTGGATGACAGACCAACATGTCAGACATCTTAGTCAGACTTACCTGTCATACGCACAAGTCTGACTTATCAGTCTGACTCTGGAATACTCTGAAATTTCCTTATAATCTCCCTTCTGCCGCCCCTACGATTTCTTCTCCCTCTCAAACACGACGATAATCTCATCCCGCGCGCTGCTCATCGCGGAAATGGCCGCGGTCGCGATGCCGACGACCTCCCACCCCTGCGCGGCGTAGGAGTTGATTGCTTCCTCCAGCTTCTCCGGATCAAATTTGCCTCCGAAGAACCTGTCCTTCTGCGTCATCACCTTGTACTCTTTCATGGTCTCTCCTTGCTGGTTTCCATTCCTATTTGAAGAGATCCTCCACCTTTACCACATCCACGCTTTTCACCTGGACGGGGAAGGTTTCGATTTGCTTGTCTTCGGTCAGGACGCTCTCCGGCTTCGGCGTCTTGTACGTGATCGGACTCGGTGAGTCCTTCAAAAGAGCATCCTTGAACGACGCCGCATCTTTTGTCACCGCGGCGATGACCATCGTGCCGTACTGGAAATGCTGTTTGATGGCGGTGTTGACATCCGACAACGTCATGGTCTTGAGCGCATCCCGGTACATCGCAAGATGACTCCCCGGAATATGGTAGAACCTGTCATCAAGCGCGTACCCGAGTCGTTCCATTGTCGTCGGCGCGAAATGCAGAATATACTTGGAGAGAAAACTCCGCGTGAGATCGAATTCGGATTGCGTCAGCCCATGCTCGACGAGATGCTTGAATTCACGCAAGGCCGCACGCAGCGCGAAGAACCTGGTCTCGTTCGGGACCGGTCGTATCCAGATCTCGAAGATCTGGTCGCGCCGCGCGACGTTTTGCGGTGGCACCGTCCGCATGCCACCGTTCGGGAAGTTCTCGATGTATGCATAGTCGCCGTAGTTCAGGCCGCGGCGCTCGCGGATGACCTGATACAGGTGGCTGCTTGAGTTCCGGTGTTCACCGAGCCAGGATGTTGCGAGCGCAAGAGGATACCAGTCCTTCTGTCCCCGCACCACGTCGATGGGAAATCCCATGCTGAAGGCGGTGGCAGGCGCATCCTTGTCGACGATCACGACGTGCATGCCGGGCTGAAGAGCGGGCTTCGGCGCCGGCGGGATCGTCGGCATCCCCGCAGGCAGCTGTGCAAAATCCGTGGCAAGCGCGTCGAGAAGACCCTGGTCGTATCCTCCTCCTACGCCGATCGTGGCGTTCGATGCTGTATAGTAATGCTCATAGAAACTGCGTACGTCGTCGAGGGTAATGCTCTTCACGCTCGACACCAGCCCATCGGTGATATGACCGTATCCCGTCCCCTGGAAGATGGTGGAATATAGGACCGCCTTGCCGAGCTCTTCGTCGCTGGAATACCGGAGCGTGTTCTCCAGATAGCTGACAGCCTGACTCTTAATCCGGTCAAGATCGTCCTGCTTGAACGCAGGGCGAAGAACGGCGTCCATGAGCAGAGGGTAGTACTCCTTCAGATTATCCCTGTGGACGCGACCGTAGATCACCGATTGTTCCACCGACACGGAGGCGGAATAGCTCGCGGCAAGAGGGTAGAGCTTGTCCAACACCGCCTCATAGGAATTTCTCGTCGTCGCTGCATCGGTGAGCATGCTCGCCGTGATCGCGGCCAGTCCTTCCTTGCCCTGCGGATCACACTGCGACCCGGCAAGGAAGACAAAGCGGAACGAGATGGTGGGATCGTTCTTCACGGGGAGCAGAACGAACTGGTCTTGAGACACGATGGGCCCTCCCAAAGACGTGGACGCGAGGATGGAGAGTAGGGCGACGCACAGCAGTGCATGTTTCATGACTGTGCTCCTTTCACGACGACGACCGTTCGATGATCGGGAACAAAAAACTCCCTCGCCGCTGCAATGATGTCCTGCGGGGTGATCGCCGCCATTGTCGTGTAGAGACGGTCTATCGCGCCCAGGCCTCCGGTCAACGCGACGATCCGCGCGACGCCTCCGGCCACATGGTCCGGCGTATCGAGGTGCATCAGAAAGCTGTACTTCAGCCGCTTCGTGAGGTCCCCGAGACGCTGTGTGCTGACAGGCGTGGTTTGATACTGCTGGATGGTTTTGTACACTTCGTCCTCAACATACGGGATGTCTGCAGCATTCTTGACCATCGAATAGATGGCAAACAACGGGACATCGCGGTTCATCGGGATATTCGCCTGGATGAACTCCACCTTCTGCTCTTTGATGTACAGCTTCTTGTAGAGATCGCTCGTCTCGCCGAACGCGAGCTCTCCGAGAAGCATCGCGGCGACATATTGGGTGCTGGCAGGATCGAAGGCGGCGCCTTTGTACCCGATTTCGACAATGGGGAGGGTCTTGCCGGGATAGGTGACTTCCGCCGAGCGCGGGCCATGTTGCTCGGGTTCCTGGATGACCGCGGGAGCCTTATAGCCGGGCTGCCACGCGCCATAGTCGTTGGTAATCCACTCCATCACCTTCGCCTCGTCGAAATCCCCGGCGATGACGATTACCACATTCTCCGGCCGGTAGAACCGGTGGAAAAAGGAAAGGCTGTAGTCGTATTGCTCCGGCATCGCCTTGATGTCCGCCTCGAAACCGATTGTGGTGTGCTTGTACGTATGGACGTCGTAGGCAAGGTCCTGCATCTTCTCTTCGAGCACGGCATACGGACTGGTGATGCTCTTCCGGTATTCGCCGTACACCGCACCCGCTTCGGTTTGAAAGGCGGGTTTCTCATAGTACAAGTTCTGGAACCTGTCGCTCTCGAGCTCGATCACCTTCTTCAAATCTTCCGTGGCGAAGTTCAAGTGAAAAGCGGTGTAGTCATCCGTCGTGTAAGCATTTGCGTCCGCACCGATCGAGGTGATAATGCTGTCGTAGACGCCCGCCGGATAATTTTTCGTCCCGCGGAACATCATGTGCTCAAAGAAGTGGGCGAAGCCGGATTTCCCCGGCTCGACTTCGTCTCGGCTGCCGGTCCTGACAATAGAGTAGTAGGCGACAAGCCCCGGACTGTCCATCGGGACCATGATGATCTTGAGCCCGTTGGGCAGGACCTCGGTCCTGTAGGCATAAGGGAAGATAGAGTCAGCCACGGCGAGTCGGGCTCCCGCAAGGAGGAAGACCAGCATGGCGACAATCGCTCCTAGACGCTGCATAACGCATCCTCAATGATTGTGTGAAAATCGAAGGCATGAATTGTCCAAACACTGTTCGACAAGCCGGCTAGAGCGTGGTCAGCCGATACGCAGCCCACCCACAACCGATGATCATAAGGGAAATGCCCGCAATCGAAATTGCCTTTCCGAATCGAAATGCCTTCTCCCACCCGAAGGCAAATCCGATCGAGAAGAACGGAAGAACGCAATACAGATTCTTCCCCCAGCTGGTAATCGAGCCGGCTGGATGAGTAAGAGTATAATAGAGAGAGGCGATCACTACAAGAACAATTCCCGCACCGAGAATGATGCCCGTCTCTCGCAATTCTCTCCACGACTTCCACCAGCCTATCACCGCCGCAATCGTCAATGAGCCCGCCGTCACAAGGTAGATCACGGGAGGCGGAGTTATGCCGTATATTCTACCAAAAGCCAGCCAGAAGCTCCAGCCCAGATTTCTCAGCGACCAGACAACGGAAGCAATGGAGACGTTCCACTCAAACGGCACCTGGGTGTTGAGGACGATGGCAGAACCCGTCAGCGCAACATTCTTCAGAACAGCGAGGAGGAAACCCGGGAGCCATCCTGCGGTCGCCAGCACGCACCCGAATGCCGCGCCTTTCCAACTCCTGGTCCCCATGATCTTCCAGAGGAAGATGAGGGGGAGAAGGACGATCGCGTTCGCCTTCGCAAGGTAGGCGAATCCGGCGAGGAAGCCCGTCAGCAGCGCCGCGCGCGGTCGTGCGTCGAGGCGCAGCATCGAGGCAATGCACGCGGTCCCCAGGAGCACGGCCAATCCGTCGTTGTTCACCGAGGAGGTTGTGCCCACATAGGTCGGCAACGCGGCGGTAAACAACGCGGCGACGATGCGGGCCCGTTCCGGCATCGCCGGGATTGCCCGGGCGGCAAGGTATGTCAACCATGTCG
>Ga0335071_10005555_pt1 | contig 13082 bp, 6 predicted proteins | sample Lox_Sample_15_FD_206724 | JGI IMG/M metagenome (GOLD analysis project Ga0335071, IMG submission 206724) | Soil microbial communities from Loxahatchee National Wildlife Refuge, Florida, United States - Lox_Sample_1.5 | ecosystem: Environmental > Terrestrial > Soil > Wetlands | place: USA: Florida...
CCAAATGCTCTTTGACGCCAGAATAGGCTCGATATTCCCGAAAACCGCATGCCGCACGAGCTGATGCGGCAACAGGTCCATTTCAGGAGCGACCGGGCATCCCGCCGAACATTTGCCGCACTGGTAGCACTGATGGATTATTGCGGCCAATTCGCCCGAGGGTGGAGTCACCATCCCGGTAGACTGATTCAGATTGACTTGTTGCATGTATTTTACCTCATCGTGGAGAGCGTCCTCACCAAGGGACGCTCCCGGACTTCATCTGCCGGATTGTTATTCGGTTACGAAGCAGCTTCCAAGAGCGTGTCAATCTCCTGGATGACCTGATCATCCGTGAAATGCTGAAGATCGATGGCCTTGCCCGGACAAACCGATGCGCAGATACCACAGCCCTGGCATAAAGCCGGAACGATCTCAGCTTTGTGTTCCTCGGTGATACGAGGCGCTCCGTATGGGCAGAGCCGCACGCAGGTCAAACAGGCCGCACATTTCTCGGGCTCCACCTTTGAGATGACCCCGGAGAAAGTCATCTCGTCCTTGCTCAGCATTATTGCCGCCCGTTGCGCGGCCGCGGTCGCCTGAGCCAATGCCTCGTCTATGGGCTTAGGATAGTGGGCCAGCCCCGCGAGGAAAACACCCTCGGTGGTGAAATCCACGGGCCGCAACTTCATGTGAGCTTCCATGAAAAAGCCTGTGGAGTGCACCGTTACTTTGAAAAGCTGACCAAGACTCTTATTGGATTCAGCCGGGTCTATAGCCGCGGCGAGCGTTAGCACATCCGCGGGTATGGTGATATCCTGATCGAGCACCTGATCATGAATCACAACGTTTACGCGATCACCATCCGCTTCCACTACAGGTTTCGCTTCGGGATCATAGCGGACATAAACCGTTCCCGCCCTACGCGAAGCTGTGTAATACTTCTCCAGGAGCCCGTATGTCCGCAAGTCTCTGTAAAGAATATAGTTTCTCACATCAGGATTTATTTCCCTGAGTCGCTCGGACAGGCGAACCGAGGCGGAACAACAGATCTTGGAACAGTACGGCCTTTCATCGCATCGAGATCCTACGCACTGGATGAAGACGGCATTCTTAATGCTCTTCAGCTTCGGGTCACCTTCCAGGATCCTCTGTTCAAGAGAATGCTGGGTTTCGACCGCGGGGTGCTGACCGTACAGGTACTCCGTCGGCTTTGATTCCACAGCGCCCGTAGCAATGATTGCCGCGCCGAACTCCACCTCTTGCGGCTCTTTGCCTGACTCTACGATCTTTCCTTTGAAATGACCGACATGTCCGCTGAGGTCGGAAAAAGTCGCATTTTTGTGCAACTCGATTTTCGGGTGCCCTTCCACCCTTTGGATAAGATCGGTTACAAAGGGCTTGACCTCTTCACCATGAATGGTCTTCTCGATGGAAAGAGCATTACCGCCGAGCCGCTCACTATTTTCCGTGAGATAGACTTGGAAGCCTTGGTCCGCAAGGTTCAGAGCCGCGCTCATGCCGGAGACACCGCCTCCGAGCACGAGGGCATTTGGGACCACTTTCATCTTGGATTTTTGCAAAGGAGACAGCAGCGCGGCCCGTGATACGGCCATCCGAGCCAGATCCATCGCCTTAAGGGTGGCCTCCTCCTTATGAGACGCATGCACCCACGAACACTGATCTCGAATATTGGTCATGGTGAACAGATAAGGGTTGAGCCCCGCTTTTTCCATGGTGAGCTGGAACATCGGCTCGTGGGTCCTGGGGCTGCACGCTGAAACGACTATTCTGTTAAGGTTGTGTTCCTTGATTATTTCCAAGAATTGTTCTTGCGTATCTTGTGAGCACGTGAAGAGTCTTTCGTCGGCGTAAACCACATGAGGCAACGTTTTCACATGCTCAACCACCTTGGGTACATTGACCGTATTGGCAATATTGATCCCACAACGACATATGAACACGCCTATACGCGGCTCTTCTCCCGATACATCACGCTGTGGAGGAAATTCCTCCTTTACAGTCATAGTGTTCCTAGCCGAAGCCAAGATCCGTGAAGATGCTCCGGCGGCCGCAGATGCTTCCATAACAGTTTGAGGGATATCCTTGGGGCCCTGCAACATTCCCGCGACAAAGACACCCGGCCGAGTCGACTGAACAGGATCAAAGGAGCCGGTGGAGCAAAAATGAGACTCGTTGAGTTCCAATCCCAGCATCTCAGCCATTCTCCGAGATTCCTCGGAAGTCTTCAAACCGGCTGCCAAAACAACCATATCGAATGTTTCAGTGACGAGTTTCTCGCTGTCGTCGAGATAGGTCACATTTAGATTGTTAGTAAGCGGATCTTCCACCACCCGGCTTATCATGGAACGCACAAATCGGACTCCGCCGGTGGCCTTTGCTCGCTCGTAATATGCGTCGAAATCTTTGCCGTAAGCCCGCATATCCATATAGAAGATCGTGGGCTCGACGTTCGCATCGTGTTCTTTGGCTATAACGGCCTCTTTGATTGATGCCATGCAGCATATGGCACTGCAGTGAGGCATTCCTTTTTGAGGGTCCCGGGAACCGACGCACTGAATCCAAGCCACTTTGCTGGGGTGCAATCCATCCGACGGGCGTTTTATCTCGCCTGCGAAAGGTCCGGACGCGCTTAGCATCCGTTCGAATTCCATGTTGGTGATGACATTCGGGGCCGTCCCGTACGAGAACTCGCCTCGAATCCGGTCAGGATCGATCAACTCGTAGCCTGTCGAGAGAATGACCGTTCCGACGTCCACTTCACGGATCTCGTCCGCAAGGGTATGATCTACCGCCTCCGCGGGACAGGCCTTGACGCATTCCATACACTCGGAGCAGACACCGCAGTTGAGACAGCGGTTAGCCTCTCTCTGGGCCTCGTCCTCGGAAAAAGCCAACTCAACCTCTTGAAATCCTTTGCGTTCTGATACAGGCAATTCGGGATTCTTTGCCCTAGCTTCCGGCCGAATATCAGGTATCGGTGGATACTGTCGATCCGGAGATATTTTCCAGGGGCGACCTGCGTTCAAGTCTTCACCTTTGAGATACCTGGAAATGGACACCGCAGCTTCCCTGCCCGCAGCGACTGCTTCCACGACCGTCGCCGGTCCGGTGCCCGCGTCGCCTCCTGCGAAAACGCCTTCAATGGAAGTGGAGTAAGTGACCTCGTTGACATCGATGGTGTTCCAACGGCTCATGCCTAGCTCTGGAACTCCCTCCCAAAACTTCGGGTCAATAATCTGGCCTATGGCCGGAATTATGGTGTCCGCATCAAGCACAAACTCCGAGCCCGCGACAGGGACGGGTCTGCGGCGGCCCGACTCATCCGGCGGGCCCAATTCCATCTTTATGCACTTCATGCCGCTGACCTTGCCGCCATTCGAGATCACTTCCACCGGCGCGGCAAGAAAATGAATCCGTACTCCCTCATCGATAGCGGCTTTGACCTCTTCTTCGTAGGCAGGCATTTCGTTGCGAGATCGCCTGTAAAGCACGGTGACATCCGACGCGCCTGTTCGCAGAAGGGTACGGGAAGCATCAATAGCCACATTGCCGCCACCCACAACAATTGCCTTCTTTATTCCGTTCTTGTGGGGATTCAGCGCGGCCTGACGGAGAAAGTCGACGCCCTGCACTACGCCTTCAGCTTTCTCTCCCGCAATGCCTAATCTCGAGCCATTTTGACAACCGACGCCTAGGAATATAGCATTGTAGCCTTGGCTCTTAAGGTCTTGGAGACTGAAGTCTTTGCCCAGAGCCATGTTGGTCTTAGCCTCGACGCCGAGGTCAAGGATGTGTCGGATCTCGGTTTCGAGCACATCGCGGGGAAGTCTATACTCGGGAATGCCTACTCGCAGCCAACCGCCGAGCACCGGCGCGGCCTCGAATATAGTGACCTTGTACCCATCCAACGCCAAATAATATGCAGCAGAGAGGCCCGCGGGCCCGGAACCTACCACCGCCACCTTTTCTTCCCGAGGGGTTATCTCCGGGACACCAAGAGCGGAATAGTCGATCTGGTCCGCAGCAAAGCGTTTGAGCTTGCAGATGGAAACAGCTTCTTCCTTCTCCGCTCTGCGGCAAACCTTTTCACATGGGTGCGGACAAACACGGCCCAGTACCCCCGGAAGGGGAAGATTGCGGTAAATCAACTCGACGGCTTCCTTGTATTTGCCCTGCTTTATAAGCTGTACATAGCCCTGTACGTTAATGTGCGCTGGACAAGCAACCACACAAGGAGCTCGATCCGCCTTATCAATTACGAATGTCTGCGGAATAGTCTGGGGAAAGAGTCGATAAGTCGCGGCCCGATCGCCCAGTTTCTCATCGAATTCGTTGGGCACACGCACCGGACACACTGTCGCGCAGTCGCCGCAGGCCTTACACCGATCCTTCCGGATGTATCGGGATTTTTGCCGAATCTTGACTTTAAAATGACCCTCTTCCCCTTGAACGTCATCCACTTCACTATATGATAAGAGCTCTATGTTCGGATTTTGGCCGACCGTCACCAATTTCGGGGAAAAAATGCAGGTGGAGCAGTCGTTTGTCGGGAAGGTCTTGTCCAGTTGGGCCATGCGGCCGCCAATACCGGTTTCACTTTCGACCAAATATACTTTGTAACCGGATTCAGCTAGATCCAGAGAGGCCTGAACCCCCGCTATGCCACCACCAACGACAAGAGCCGCGCCTACCACTTCCTTAGGCTGGGCCATACTACTTTCACCTTTCGATAAGGATTTTGTGAGGGGCGATGAGGTACTATCATTATTAACAATAGTGGCCCTCTATGTCAACAGATGCCAATTCGAGTCGGTATGCTTGTAAAACCTCCTTAGAAGTTCTCCGCGCTAAAATGACACTGTCGAAAGCCTTATTTTAGCGCCGATGGAGGCCTGAACCCGGCCCGCACAAAAAGGGGTAGCTCAAAGGCCATTCGCCTGCTAAATTAAAATACAGCCTGGATCGAATGGTGCTTTATGAGCTTCCGGAAGAACGACATTATAGATTATTATGATAGTCGTAAGATCGCCTGCGGACTTGTTCTGGAAGCTGACGATAGGAGGCTCAGGGTCCTCACTGAGCAAGGAAAAGAAACTAATATATCGGTTAACAGAACGTTGATCTCCGCTCACGATCCCGTTTTCCCTTTAAGTGGATCCAGGGACGAGCAGGTGAGTCGACTAAAAGAAATTTCTCTTCAGCGAGAGGAGCTGAAAGGCCAAATCAATCTACGAGAACTTTGGGAAGTGGTGGGATCGGAAGTGGATTCCATACGGATCGAAGACCTGACTGAATTGGCGTTCGGCAAGAACCAAGATATGAACAGTGGCGCCTCGTTGCTGAGGGCGATTCAGGATGATCGAATATATTTCAAGATTCTTCCCGACAGGATAGAAGTTCCCACTCCGGACCGCGTGCAACAAGCCCTTAATCAAAGGGAAAAAGAGAGAGAACGAGCAAACTTTATGGCGAGGTCCGCCGAATTTCTGATGCACCTAAAAAACGGTGTGAAATTGATGGCGGACTCAGCGCCGGAAGGTTTACTACCAATGCTTGAGCAGGCGGCCGGAGCGGGCACGGAATGGGCGGGATTCAAGCCTGTCAAGGAGATATTTTCTCGAGCCGGCTTACCGCAAGGATGGGACCCTTTCCGAGTATTGGTCAAACTGGGCATCTGGTCCGAAGATGAGAATATCACATTGCGTATTGAAGATGTCCCCGTGGAGTTCTCTCCCGAAGCTGAAGCTCAAGCGCTTTGTGACGCGGCCAAGACCCTACCGGAGAGGCACGAAGAATTACTTCAAGAAGAAGTCATCACTGTAGATGCAATCACCACTCGAGATGTAGATGACGCTCTTTCGTTGCGTTACGAGAATGATGAAGTGATCCTCGGGGTGCACATAACCGACGTTGCTCATTACATAGATTATGATTCGCCGTTAGATCGCGAGATCCGCCGTCGGGCAACGTCCATATATCTGCCTGAAGGCACTATCCCCATGATTCCGCCGGTGCTGTCCGAGAAAGCGGCAAGCCTTTCGGTCGGTGAAGATCGACCCGCGATAAGCGTTACGATGCGGGTCGGATCGGATTTGAAGTTAAAAGATTATACTGTTACTGAATCGATAATTCGGGTTAATAAGAGACTCTCGTATGAGGATGCCGACGAGAAAATCCTTGATTCCGATTCAAGGGAAGCGGCTCTGTTAAGCATTGCCATGGCTTTCAGAAACGATCGCGTTGCCAAGGGTGCGCTGATTTTCAAAGATCCGGAACTCTCGGTGCACGTTTCGGACGACAAGAAGATTGAGGTGAGCGTTCGAGAAAGAGAATCGCCCTCACAGGTGCTCGTCTCGGAGCTGATGATCCAGGCAAACCGGCTTTTCGCAGAGTTTTTGGTGGAACACCAAATCCCAGCCATTTTTCGGAGCCAACCCGGCCCCCTGGAGAAGATAACCTTGGGTGATGAATACGATCCGGTTACCTCTTATCGTGCGAAAAAGGCCTTGGCCAAAGGGGATCTGAGCAGCCAACCGGCCCCCCACTCCACGTTAGGGCTGGCTGCATACACCACCGCAACTTCACCACTACGGCGCTATCCTGACCTCATTGTGCAGAGACAGCTCAAGGCAGCCCTAGTATCCGGCGCCAAGCCGCTCGGTCGAGAAAGGCTGGAGGAAATACTCGCGGAGGTGTCTTATCGCCTCGATCGGGCTGCCTTGATGGAGCGGCAACGTCAGAGATATTTTCTGCTAAAATATCTCGAGCAGAGGAGACACGAGGAATGGGAAGCGTTGGTTCTTCAGCGGTTCCCGGGCTTTCATTTGGTTCAGCTGACGCGATTGTACCTCAACGCGGCCTTGCATACTCCGAACAATCTTGCCTTGGCTCCACATGACAAGGCAATCGTAAAGATCGAAAAAATTAATCCAAGAGATGACAAGTTAGTCCTATCTCTGGTGAAGCTGTTATGAACAAGGCGGATGACAGAATATCCATAAGAATGGTTCCCACGGCTAGTACAGAGCGTATTAGCGACCACGACCTCACGAGATTTTCGCGAATCGTCAAAATTCCATTAGAGAAGATAAAAGATAAAATCTCCCGGGGCCGAAGCATAATTATAGTTACAAGGCCGCATCCAAAGCTGGAAGAGATAATTAATCTAATAAAGTCGTTGGGTTTTTCCGTCGAAATAAGTCCACCGGAAAAATATCGGCTCGCGACGGGTTCCGAAGTCATTGCCGCCCCAGTACCAAGTGCGCGACATCCTTTGGAGCAGGAATGGAACGTAGGAGATACAATTGAGAACCTTTATGAGGTCCTTGACATAAAATACGGGGGGATGGGAGCGGTTTATTTGGTTCGTCACAGGGGGCTGAACACCATGATGGCCGTGAAGTCGCTCCTGGAACGGCTTAGGCAAAATGAAGAGGACCGAGCTCTTTTTCTCAAGGAAGCTGAAATATGGGTGGAAATCGGATTTCACCCTAATATTGCGGCCTGTTACTATGTGCGAAACATTCTGGAAAGCCCGCGGATATTTATAGAATACGTGGATGGAGGATCGCTTACTACCTGGTTATCCCGGCATCACCCCCCCGAGTGGGACCTCATAATTGATTTGATGGTTCAAGCGTGCGACGGTCTGGATCACGCGCACACCAAGGGACTGGTTCACAGAGATGTCAAGCCCGGCAACTGCTTGATGACAAAAGACGGCGTTCTCAAGGTCACCGACTTTGGACTGACTAAAAGGTCACTTTCCGGCGCAATCGACAATTCTCCGACGCCGGTTACAGACTCAGGAGCGATTTCCCTGCGCTCCGAGACAGTGACCGCCGCCGGTATGGGGACTCCCGCCTACATGGCCCCTGAAATGTGGATTCAGGGCTCACAAGTTGGGCCTCAAGCAGACATTTACGGCTTTGGAGTCATGTTGTTTGAAGTTTGCTGCGGCACAAAGCCCTTTACGATCAGACCCGGTGACAAACGCGTGAAATTAGCTTACGCCCATGTCAAGACCCCGCCCCCAATCCCCAGTTCCCTGAGATCCGACCTACCGATAGGGCTTGAGCACATAATCCTTAAATGTCTGCAAAAACGTCCCGAGATGCGCTACTCTTCATTTCGTGAGGTAAGAGCGGATCTTTCAGCCATTTACCGGGACTTGACCGGCAAGAAATTCCCTAGGCAGCAGCCTGATGAGGTAAAACTGCTTGCCGACGCGCTCAACAACCGGGCCGTATCACTAATGGACTTGAACCACTATGAGGAGGCTGAACAAACCCTTAAAAAAGCTTTGCAATCCGATCCGCACCATCCTGAGGCGGTCTACAATAAAGGACTTCTTGAATGGTCAAAAACAGGCAACCCTGATTATGAACTCGCGATCAGGCTGGAAGAGGTCGTTAAGACGCCGGAGTACGTGGGCCGTGGCGCCAATCTCTTGGGTCGCTGCTTTTTGAGGTTGGGAGACGCTGATCGGGCTCTGCAGGCCGCTGAACTGTCAATCTCGGCGGTGGGCGCCACCGAGGAATGGTTAAAGCCTTACGCCATAGCTCTGAGCGGTTCCGGCCGTGACGCCGAAGCTATAGATCGTCTGGAAGCCTACCTCGCCGAATTCCCGAATGACGATGAAGCTCTGGGTTGGCTCATCGGCTGTCTGGCAAGGAACAAAAGAATTGAAGAAGCCCTGGTTCGAATGCAAGGCTTTCGAAAAGGTTCGGAATTCGCGACATGGGACCTGGACAGCATTGCCCAAACGTTCCGTTTTTCGGGGGTTACCGAGAGATTGGTGCTAAAAGGGCATACCGGATGGGTTACGGCGATATCTCACTTCCCAAAGTCTGATCTGTTCATCACTGCTGCACGGGATAGAACATTAAAAATCTGGGAGGCATCGACAGGCGAACTAAAGAAAACGATGCCACTGCTCAGTGAACCTCCTGTATGGCTGCAAGTTTCTCCTGACGAGCGTCTGGTAGCCTTAGTAGCTGCCCAAAGCAATTCACCGGTCAAATTGCTGAACCTAGATTCAGGGCGTTTTCAAGGGAACGCACTGGCTCATGAAGGATTGTTATCTTCCGTGGCATTTTTCCCGGAAAGCGAGCAAGTCTTGACTGTGGAGCAAAGAGGCGTTGCCCGATTGTGGGATTCGCGGGAATCCAAGGCACAAGCCACATACAAAATTCCATCGCATATTGTTTCGTCGATAATGTTCGATCAATCGTCTTCGCCCGAAATTATTCTCGCTGGTATGGACAAGGTGATCCGGAGAATACGACCTGCTGATTCTCACTCAGTAGTCTTTGAACAAGGACATCGCGACACAATTACCGGCCTGGCGATAAATCCCGATGGAACTCGGGCACTTACCAGCGGTCGAGATAAGCAGGTGATTTCATGGGACGCCGTTTCCGGTCGGATCCTGTCAACGTTCCAAGCCCATCAAGACCAGATTGGAGCCATGGCGCTGAGTCCTACCGGGAAATTAGCCGCCAGTTACGATCCGAAGACCTCAATAAAATTGTGGGATACCGGAACCGGAATGGTCCTGAGGACCTTCCCAACAACAGAAGGAGAATTGAATTGCCTCGTCTTCACGCGTGATGGCGAGGCGTTGCTGGCTGGCGGCCGAGATATGGTCGCAAAGGTTTGGGACGTCGGCGGACGCCCAATAGTGCCCGCGTTGGCTCTTTCCACCATAAGACCGGTAACCAAGCAGATGAAATCAGAGCGGAAATTCAAAGTGATGGTGGAGTTGGCTCAGAAGGCCATGAAAAAAGGCTCATTTGGGTCAGCGTATTCCATGCTACGCGAATGTCAGACACTGCCCGGTTACGAGCGGTCGGAAACGGTCCTCGATCTGATTCTAAGGATAAAGGACCGAGGGACCCGCGCTTCACTACATGGAGGCTGGAAAAGAAAGGCATTGGAGACGAAGTCGGCAGTGATGAGCGCCGATTTTTCCCCGTCGGCAATTCACTTTCTGTCGGCGCACGGGGACCATACAATCAGGATGTGGAGTACCAAGACCTGGGATTGCCTCAAGGTCCTCAGGGGCCACACCAATCTCGTTACGTCTATACGATTTTCCTCGAATGGTCGGGAGGCTGTTTCAGGGAGCGATGACCGTTCCGTTCGGATATGGGACCTACATACCGGTAAAAACCTCGTGACTTTAAAAGGGCATCAGGAAAGTGTGAGTTCTGTGGCTTATTCCAGGGCCGGCAGCGAGGTCGTCTCGGGCTCCTGGGATAACATGGTAAGAGTGTGGCGTCTCTCCGACAGCGTTTGCATAAAGACTCTCAGGGGTCATGACGACAAGGTGACCGGAGTAGCGTTTGCAGGAAGCGCCAACCACGTGGTTTCCGCCGGTTTTGACGGCACCGTGAAAATGTGGGATGTTTCTTCCGGTAGAGTGCTGCGAGATCTCCGGGGACACAAGGATAGGGTAACGAGCCTCCGTGTTTCTCCGGCCGGAGATCTGCTGCTGACCTGCTCTATGGATGGCACCGCTCGAATTTGGGACTTGAAAAAGGGGCAATGCACCAAGACCATTGAAGTTAACGAAACCGGTGTCAGGGCCGGAGTGTTTTCCCCGGATCAGAAATTTTTGCTGACGGGCGGCAATGATGCGGTGCTCGGAATATGGAATGTGGAAACGGGCGTATGTGAAAGAGAGTTCCAGGGCCACGCACGTGAAATCAGCGCCGTCGAGTTTTCATCTAATGGTCGTTTTGTATTGAGCACATCCGTAGATGGCTCGGTGATGTTGTGGGAGCTTGACTGGGACTGGAAATTTGCGGAATAAAAAGATCTTGAAAGAATTGGATCGTTGAAAATTGACAACAGAAATCATGAGTTACAAGCCAAAGGAATTGTGGGACCTGCCGTGTTTCGAGGAGAAGCTGACCGCAATACTAAATTCGAGGCAGAAAAGAACCCTGTCGTCTAATGGTATGGTTACGGCCGCTGTGTTGGTCCCTCTCTTCTCAAAAGATACGCGCCAGCACGTGCTGCTGACAAAGAGGTCGGATCTCGTGGAGCACCACAGGGGCGAGATTTCGTTTCCAGGCGGAAAGGTCGATCCTTCAGATCGGGATCCGGCGTACTGCGCTCTGAGAGAAACCGCTGAAGAAATAGGGGTGCCGCCGGAAGATGTCAGGATGCTCGGTGAGCTTGACGATTTTTATACGGTCGCGACAAATTTTCACGTAGTCCCGTTCGTCGGAGTTATCCCATATCCTTACAAATTTCGGCCGAGCACGCGAGAAATTGACCGGCTCTTGAGCGTTCCTTTGGAAGTGTTCTTCGATCCCGCTCGGAGATCTGAAACAATATGGGTTTTCAGAGACCAGCCAATCGAAGTTACATCTTACGAATGGGAAGGTTACACAATCTGGGGGGCCACTGCACGGATACTCAAGCACTTTACTGAATTGGTGGAGCAGTGGGGAGACCACCAGGGAAGCGAAGGCCCATGTCCGGAAGCGGGAGCGAAACAGCCATGAATTCCCGAGATTTCCCTGAAGATTTTCAGGCGTGTGTATGTTTTCACGGGCATGTCTGTCCAGGTCTGGCTATTGGATATGCCGCGGTGAAAGCCGGATCGCGGGTGCTCGGCTTATCGACTGCCAAGGATGAGGAGATAGTGGCCCTGGTCGAGAATAATTCTTGCGCGGTGGACGCAGTTCAGGTGCTGCTTAGCTGCACTTTCGGAAAAGGAAATCTTATCTTCCGTGATTGGGGAAAGCAGGTTTTTACTTTCCTCGATAGGCGTACCGGCCGAGCGGTGCGTGTGTCATTCAACGGGCAACTGCCCGGTCGAGATGAACGTCGCTCCTTAAAGAAGAAAATCGACGCGGGAGAGGCCACGGATGCCGAAAGGCAAACCTGGGACCAACTGCGGACTCAGGCTGTTATGGCACTTATCTCAGCAGATCCTGCGAAGTATTTCCAAGTGAAAGAGTCGCATATGGAAATGCCGCCTCATGCTCAAATTGTGGCCACGCAGCCGTGCGACATTTGCGGGGAAGCAACTGTCACCGGTCGAATGATGGAACGATGCGGCCGGCGAATCTGTCAGGAATGCTTTGCGAGCCTGAAATAGCGGGTTCGCTCAAATCATCTATCGGATGATATATCGACCGAATGAATCCCGTGGTTCCGCTTCAGCATTCCGGAAATCCAAGATATTCATGATCAACAGAAAGACGATCAAGTATGAAAGTCGCTGAACACCTCTACGTGTATCTCTGGAACGATCCTCGTGAAAACAACTGCAACACGGTATTTATAGACGGCAAAGTTCCTCTCCTAATAGACCCCGGCCATTTGCCCAGGACCCAGGATCTTTTTAGCAGAATGCGCGCTGACGGGGCTGACCCAGGCAAAATCAGGGTAGTCATATGCACACATGTCCACCCGGATCATTTTGAAGGGACGCTGGCCTTCAAGGACCCCGCTGTGAAGATAGCCATTTCGCAGCGAGAGGGAAAATATATTGAAGAGATAGAGCATGCTGGCCAGTCCGAGTACCGGGTCGATTTCTATCTTAAAGAGGGTGATCTCATTCTCGGACGCCATGAGTTCCAGATTCTTTTGACTCCGGGACACACACCGGGGGGCTTGACGATTTATTGGCCGCGGTACAAAGTGTTAATTGCCGGAGACGTAGTATTCATGCAATCCGTGGGCAGGTCGGACTTTCCGGGAGGCGATGCGGGCGAGCTGAAGCAGAGTGTGGAACGACTGTCGAATCTCTCCACAGAACTTCTGATCCCCGGCCATGGCCCTGCTATTCAGGGCGGAGCAAAGATTCGGGACAACTTTGAGTTCGTGCACCGGATGTATTTCAGATAAACATGTTCAAAAATTCGGCAGGTGGGGGCTTGAATTTGATACGTTGAAAGGGTCATGATATTCAATAATTAGAGTTTTGTATCATAAGTGTTCCAAAATTTGAACAAATTAAGGCCATCGCACGGTTGGTCCGCAGGACCAACGGATCCGGACTCCAGTATTTAACTAGATGATAAAATTGACATTAATCGAACTATTATTGCCGGACGGAA
>Ga0335071_10005556_pt1 | contig 13080 bp, 11 predicted proteins | sample Lox_Sample_15_FD_206724 | JGI IMG/M metagenome (GOLD analysis project Ga0335071, IMG submission 206724) | Soil microbial communities from Loxahatchee National Wildlife Refuge, Florida, United States - Lox_Sample_1.5 | ecosystem: Environmental > Terrestrial > Soil > Wetlands | place: USA...
AACTTGCAATTGGCACGGGGGGAGGGGGTACTACTCAAATTCGCGCAGCTCTTCCGGATGCCGCCGCATTTGCCACCGCCAGAACGCATAGAACGGCGCGCCGAGAAAGACAATGCCGATTCCGACTAGCGTCTCTTTGGGACGAGTGACCAACGAATTCAGCGCCCATGCTCCCGCCATCAGCAGGTAAAGCGCCGGAAGATACGGATATCCGGTGCAAAGGTATGGCCGAACCACATCCGGACGCTTGCGCCGCAAAACAAACAGCGCCGCAACAGCCGCGACGTACGACAGCACCATCATGAACATTACGTACGTGTAGAGCTGGTCGTAACTGCCGCTGAGAGCGAGGACGATGGACCAGGCGCCAAGCGCGATCAGGCTGAACGCAGGCGTGCGGTACTTGGGATGAACGCGACCCATGGCATGAAAAAATGCTCCGTCGCGAGCCATGGCATATGACACACGCGCGCTGCACAAAATCGCGCTTGAGGCTGCGCCAAAGCAAGAGAGCGCAATCGTCGCGCCCAGCCACTTCGCCGCCCTCGACGAAAACAGCGTCACTGCTGCTGCTTGCGCAATCGTAGTTTCGTTCGCGACCTGCGTGATCGGCAGCGCGTACAAGTACACGACGTTGACGCTCATATAGATCACGCCGACCAGCAAAATTCCCAGCAGCATCGCGCGCGGCAGAACTTTCTGCGGATTTTTGATCTCGCCCGAAACCCAAGTGACGTAAACCCATCCATCGAACGCCCAGAACACGGCAATTAACGCCACGCCGAATCCGGAAATCACGTGCGACAGCGAAGCTGGCTGATCGAGCGGCAAGCTCACCGCGTAGTTCGACCACGAGCCTTTGCCGATCGCCAGTCCCAGCAGTACGAAGATGCCCATGGCCGCGAATTTGGCCCACGTCGCCACGTTGATGAGTGCCGAGCCGCGCTTGAGCCCGAGAACGTTGATCATGGTCAGCAGGATGATCGCGCCCGTTGCCACAAGATTCCCGCGCGTTAGCGTCCAGCCGAGGATCGTCGCCACCGGTTTGTGCGCCGAGGCAACCGGCAGAATCGCGCCAAAGTACTCGGCGAATCCCACCGCGAGTGCGGCGATGGTGCCGCTCTGACCAACGGTGAAGATCATCCAACCATAGAGAAACGCGGGAAACTCGCCGTAAGCCTCGCGCAGGAAGACGTATTGTCCGCCGGCTTCGGGATACATCGCCGCCATCTCGGCGAACGCAAAGCAAGCCAGCAACGAGATGAGTCCGCCGACGAACCAGACGCCGAGGAAGAATAGCGGCTTGTGTACCGCGGTGGCGATTTGCCCAGCGGTGAGGAATATGCCCGAGCCAATGATGCCGCCGACCATCAGCATGACGGAATCCATCAGCGAGAGGCCGCGAACTAGCGAAGGGCCGTGCGCGACCAGTGGCTGCGACGGAGCTTGCACAGTTCGTGACATGCCTAGCCGATCCCCAAATCTTCGGCCATCTCCAGCGGAGTTCCGCAAACCCTGCAGATCACGGCGGAACAGTCGCCACAGGTGAGCGGATCGTCCACCTCAAGCGCACAAGTGGGACAATATAGCGGCGATGGAAGTTTGGTGGAGCCGTTAGAGGGTTCTTCCGGGGTTTGAGCCATGCGATTCCGAGACTGTAGCATAGAGGCAGTGAAATCCGCGAGGGAACGATGAGTGATGGCAACCTAAACGCCGAACATCAGGTACGCGACGAGTTCAACCAGTGGGCCGAACAAGGTAAGGGCGAGGAGATGGAGGCCCACCACATCAGCATCGCCGAGCAGACGCTGGCGATGATGGACCTGAAGCCGGGCGATCGCGTGCTCGACCTCGGCTGCGGCACGGGATGGACCAGTCGCATGATTGCCAAGGCCGTTGCCAACGGGGACAAGCAGGGACAAGTTGTGGGCCTGGACGTGGCCGATGAAATGATTCGACGCGCACGTGCTGCCTCCGTCGATCACGAGAACGTAATGTTCATACGTGGCTCGGCACTCGAGATTCCCTGGGAGGAGAACTTCTTCGACAAGGTGCTGTCGGTCGAGTCCTTCTACTATTACGCCGACCAGGAGCGTGCGCTGGCCGAGCTGTTCCGCGTGCTGGCGCCGAAGGGCGAACTCTACATCCTCATCAACCTCTACCGCGACAATCACTACTCGCTGCGCTGGGTCGAGGAGTTGAAGATTCCCGTGCAGGTCCGCACGGAGCAGGAATACATCGAGATGTTGAAGCGCCACACCTACGAAGATGTGCGCGCGGTGCGGGTGCCTGATCTCACGCCGACTCCCGAGGAGTACAGCGGCCGTTGGTTCAAGAACGCGGAGGAATTGCGCGACTTCAAGCGCATCGGAGCGTTGCTGCTGATCGCGCGCAAGCCCGACATCGAGGTTCCGCCGCGGGCGATCACCGTTTACTAAGCGAACGAGAGCCCACATGTCCCCAAACCCCAGACACGTCGGTCAACGACTCTAGAGGTTGCCTTCGCCCTGCTTGAGGTGAACGCTCCCGTTCACGTTGCTGATCTCGATGCGCGTGCCGCCACTGCCCAGTTTGCCGTCGAGGCGATGGCCCATGAACTTGCCCTGCACCGTCAGCGGGAAGTCCGTCGAAATGCCGCCATTGACGGTTGAGACGCTAAGGTCGGCATTGGGCGAAGCGGGCAACCCGAGCGTTACTGCGCCATTGACCGACTTCAGTCGGATTTCCGGCACGCCTGAGAGGGAACGATAGCCAGCGGTAATTGCGCCGTTCACGGCTGACAAATCGGCGCGGCCTGCCAGGTCGTGAATCGAGGTCTTTCCATTCACCAGGTTGGTCTTGATGTCGCCCGAGACGCCGGAAATTTCCAGCGAGCCGTTCACCAGATCGATGTTTTCGAGCCGGGCCAAGCGCGGCACGTGCAACTCATAGGTCACCGTTGCGGGGTTGTTGTTGTTGTGGCCTTCGGGGTATTTGGTGCGAATGTGCACGGCGTCGTTGCTGGCCTCCACTTCGATCTTGGCTTCGTCCAGCTTCTGCTGGCTGTTGGCCTTCTTGACCGCGTCAATCTGGATCTCAGTCCTGTCCCAGCCACTGATGGTGACGTTTCCGTTGATGTTTTCGAGCGATACGCGGCCGTTTGCCGGTAGAGAAAAGGTGCGGTGGAACTCCGCCGTGAACTGGTCGTTGGCGGAAGCGGTGAGCGCAAAGGCCATCAGCGCTCCCAGAGTCAGTGCCCAAATCAGAGATGGTTTGTGTAGCTGCAGCATACAGCCTCCTGTCGCGGATTAGACGTTAGGAGATACGCAGGGTTAGGGGGATTTGTTCACGGGTAAGTGGGCGCGGGTGCCGGCGGAAACAACTAATCCTTAAAGCGATAGCGGACCAGGTCGTAGAGGGCCTTGTAGCCGTCGTGCCAGGTGATCTTCTTGCCCTCCGCAAAAGTGCGGCCGTGGTAGACGATGGGCACTTCGTAGATGCGCGCGCCCAGCTTGGCGACCTTTACGGTCATCTCGGTTTCGACGCTAAAGCGGTCGGAGCGCAGGTGCATGCGCTGCAGCAGGTCGCGTGTGAAGACCTTGTAACAGGCGGTGACGTCGTGGACGGCAATGCCTGTGACCAGATTGCACATGATGGAGAAGATCCGGTTGAGCAGAAGGCGGTAGTAACGCTGAACCCGGTGTGATCCGCTGTGGAATCGGTTGCCGAAGACGGCGTCGGCGTGGCCTTCAAGGATGGGCTTCAGCAGTTCGGGATAATCGCCGGGATCGTATTCGAGGTCGGCATCCTGGATGAGCACGATTTCGCCGCTGGCCCGTGCCAGCCCGGTACGAACGCCTGCACCCTTGCCCATGTTCTTCTCGTGCAGCGCCAGCTTCACGGTGTTGGCGCCGCCGTTGCCCAGTTCCGCCTGCAGGTCGGTCTGCTGCAGCAACTCGCGTGTGCCGTCATTGGAGAAGTCATCGACAAGGATGATCTCCTTGCGCAGGGCAACCGGCTGGTTGGCCACCTGCTTCAGCAGTTGCATCACGGTCTTCCGCTCGTTGTAGATGGGAATGATGATGGAGAGCATGTGAAACTGCGGCGTGCCTGGGTCGTCAGTCGGCATGGGGCGGAGGGTTGGCACCTTTCGAATTGCTGTGACGCGGACTTACCTGGGTGAACAAATAAACTGCGAGCATCAGTAGCATCGGGTCAATGGGATGCCGATAGCGCGGGTGCGGGAAACTCACATAGTAAACCAACGGATAGAAAATCAGCAGGCTCGCGAACAGGAACGCGCCGTGGACGCGATTGCGAACCGCTAGGACCAGTCCGGCGAAGGCCAGCAGGGAAGTAGCGAGGAACAGCGAAGTGCGGGCCTGCTCCAGCGCCTGGATGACAGCGTTGCGGGGTCTTCCCTTGCTGTCGAAAATTACAGGCCAGAAAGCCCTTGCGGCCCAACGATCGGGGTGCTCCTGCATCCACTCGGCGGTGCTGGAGAGTCGCGGCAGGCCATTCCAGTAAAAGACGAACTTGCGGAAGGTGACGATGGCGAATTGGCGGGGATTCTCGGAGATCCACTGTTTGGCGAGGCGGGATTGCTGAGCGGAATACGCGGCTTCGCCCATCTCCTGGTATTGGCGGTAGAGAATCGGATTCTGGCTGGGATGGTACATTGCTACCCAAATGCCTTCCGCAAGCGGATTGTTGCCGCAACGGAGTTCGACTCCGACGTTATCGCGCACGAAGACCGGCTTGTGGAAGACCTCGTAATTGCGTACCAGCCAGGGCATCATGGTCATCCAAAAAAGAATCGCGCCCGCGGTGGCGGGAAGGAGGAACGGCCTCCCGCGGCGATAGAGTTGATACGCCAGCCAGCATCCCGCGAAGGGCAGGAACGACAGCGTGGAGGGGTTTGTCAGGCCAATGACGCCCCAAAGAACGCCGAAGCCCGCCCACGAGGCGACACGGGCGTCGCCCTCCATCTCGACCGTCAGCATGAAGGCGAGTGTGAAGAGGAGCGCGGTGAGGCTGGTCTCCCAAATCCAGCGAACTGACCAGTAAATGACGTAGGGCAGCAGCGCCCAGATCCATCCCGACCACACAGCGACGGTCTCTCCAAACATGCGGCGCGCGATGCGATAGATCGGCCAGCACGTGAGGGCCGCGCAAAGACTGTTGAACGAGAGCAGGGCGAAGGACGCGGCGTGCGTATAGCTGCCGAAGACACGAAAAGCGACCGACACGATGAAGGGATAGACGGGCGCCGTCCAGGCGGAAGGACCGGTATCGCCGCCAAAGGGCGAACTGAAGCCGTGTCCGTTGGCCAGCGAGAAGGCGATGCGGCCGATTTCCCATCCGAAGCTGAAGTTGGCGTCGGTGGTGCGGAACTTGTACGAGTGCGCCAGCAGGATGTAGAGCGCGCGCACGACGAACCCAACGAGAACCATCCATCCCGGCGAGTGGAGGATGTGGAGCCATCGGGGGGTGGGCGCCGGTTGTGAAATGGGAGTAGTCGGTCGAGGCTGCGCCGGTTGGGGTGTCAGGGGCATGCAGGCAATGGAAAAATTGTATCCTACGTGGGATTGGCGTAGGCGCGTCACCAAGGTCATGCCCACTTGTCCGGGCTGGCGACAAAGCCTAAACTCGAGGCACGCGCTTGCGTCGCCTGTGATTCACATCACAGCCCCAGCGGGCGGTGGTCGGCGAAGATACTAGGTCAGTAGCCTCGAGTTGAGAGGGTTTCATGGGTTGGGTCAACAACCGTTTTGAGAAGAATTTCCTGGTGACGACAGTGGATTATGTCTTCAACTGGGCGCGCAAGTCGGCCATCTGGCCGATGACGTTTGGCCTGGCGTGTTGCGCTATCGAGATGATTGCGGCATCAACGTCGCGCTTCGACATCGCGCGGTTCGGGTCAGAGGTCTTTCGTCCCAGCCCGCGGCAGAGCGACCTGATGATCGTCAGCGGCACCGTGACGCTGAAGATGGCTCCGGTTGTGAAGCGGATCTACGATCAGATGCCTGAGCCGAAGTGGGTGATGTCGATGGGGGCCTGCTCGTCGGTGGGTGGGCCGTTCAACACCTATGCCGTGCTGCAGGGCGTGGACCGCATCGTGCCGGTAGATGTGTATGTCATAGGATGCCCGCCGCGTCCCGAAAATCTCTTCTACGGCCTGTTGCGCTTGCAGGACAAGATCGACCAGATGAGCATCGCCAAGCGGCCCACGGAAGTTCGGCTGAAGGAAGAGATGGTGGACAACTTCAAGGAGCAGATCCGGATCGCGCAGGCCAATTTCGCCAATCCTGAGCGGTTGGTGCAGCCGGTGGAGACAAAAGTAAGCCTGTAGAGTGAGTTGTTGCACCGACGGGGCGCGCCGAGTGCGCGCCCTTTCTGTTGCTGCGAGGTTACAGAGTTCCTCATTTTCGTGCACAATACTGGAATGGTCATTTACTTCCTGCGGCATGCAAACGCAGGCCAAAAGCAGTTCAGCAATTCCGCCAGGGACGAGAAGCGTCCGATCGACAAGGTGGGCGAGGAGCAGTCCCACGACGTGGGGCGCGCGTTGGCCTCTGTTGGTGTCACCGCGAACGTCATTATCTCCAGCCCTCTGACCCGCGCCATGCAGACCGCCAACATCGTGGCGCAGGAGATTGGCTACGAAGAAAAAGTGGTGCTCGACGATGCCCTGCGTCCGGAAGCGACCTTCGAGCAGTTCAAAGCGCTGCTCAACCGCCACAGGGACAAGCCGGCGGTCATGGTGGTCGGGCACGACCCCAGCATGACGGAGTTCGTTAACAAGGTGCTTTCCGGCGGCGCGCCAATGGCTGCCGTCGAGATGAAGAAAGGCGGGGTGGCGAAAGTCGAAAAGGAACTTCACCGACCGGCCGTGCTCCGGTGGCTCATCACACCCAAGCTTGTACAGCGCACTCAGCGCAGCTCGGCGAAGAGGTCGCGCCCGAAGACCGACTTGAAATAGCTCCGTTCCTGCTCGACAGCCCACAATTCCAGCTCAACGCCCTCGTGCGACGCGGGTGTGAGTTTCAGTTGGATCGGCCCGTCCTGCTTGATGTGGACGTGCAACTCACGCACGGCGCCGCGGCGGGCCTGGTCGAGGGCGCGCGCCAGACGGAGCAGTGCGACGGCCTTGGGGACTTGCGCCTGGTCGCCGCTCGGCACGAATTGCAGGACAGCATCGCCCGCGGCGGGCAGGGAATTGCCGACATAGCGCGCGATGGCCGCAACAATGCGGCGCTGTACCGGCGTGTAGCCGAAGATCTCGGAGTTGGAGATCACGTAGTAAGAGTGCCGGCGGCGTCCGGAGCGATTGATGTAGGCTCCGACTTCGTGCAGCATGGCTGCGGCCTCCAGCCAGCCGGCATACTCCGGCGGCAAACGATGCACCGATTTGAGCCGGTGGTACAACTGCATGGTCAAGTCGCGGATGCGCTGGGCAAAGACGAGGTCGGCCTGGTAGCGCTTCACCACCCCCAGCAGCGCGTCCCGCCGCTCGGACTCGACGCGCTCCATCATGGCAGGGCTCTGGCTGTAGTCGGCCAGCATTTGCGCCAGCAGGCCGTCGCGCAGGCCAAGCGGAAGATAGCGGAAGGCGCGCAGCGAACACATGTTCATCAGCTCGGCGAAGACCATGGCGCCGGCCACGATGATCTCGGCGCGGCGCGGACCGATGCCGGGCAGCGCCTGCCGCTCGGCCAGACTGCGCTTCGACAATTCCTTCAGGATTTTGCTTACGCCCTCGTGCGGTACGGTGTGCGGCTTGGACTCGTCATAGCCGCCGACCTTCGCCAGGTAGAGCCCGGAAAGTGCGGCGGGCGTTCCCGAAGTCGCGATGGCGGTCTGAATATTGGCCGAGCGAATGCGCTTCTGGATGCGCGCGATTTCGCGTTGCACCAGGCCGCGCATCTGCTCCAGTTCGTTTTTCTTGGGGGGATCGTGGTGCAGAAAGGCCTGGGTCAGACGCACCGCGCCAATGGGCAGGCTGACCATGTCCTCGATGTGGCCCGACACCGAGAGCGTGAGCTCGCAGCTGCCGCCGCCGAGGTCGATGAGAAGTGCGCGCTGGCGAGCGATGCGGACGTTGGAGAGAATGCCGAGGTGGATCAGACGGCCCTCTTCCAGCCCGGTGATGATTTCGGCCTTCCATCCTGTGGCCGAACGCACCCAGTCGAGAAAGGCGCGGCTGTTGCGGGAGTCGCGCAGCGCGGCGGTTGCGACCACGCGAATGCGATCGGCAGCGTGTTCCTGCACGGCGCGATGGAAGCGCTTGAGCACGCGGATGGTCAGCGCCATGGCCTCGGGGTCAAGCGTGCCATTGGCGAACACGCTTTCGCCCAGGCGGGTGACCTCGCGGTCCTCGTGCAGGGTTCGCAGGCGGCCGTTCACGACCTTGGCAACCTTCAGGCGGACAGAGTTGGAACCGATGTCAACCGCGGCGAATGTGGGCATGGGTCAGGTCGTCAGCCGCGCCGGGATTTTTCCTCGCAGCCGGTTCGTTAGCACCATAGCTGCCTCGACGGCGAATGGCAAACGGGGATACTCGGAAACCGACGGGCGCTTTGCCGTATCCTGACGGAGGGCGCAGGGCCGGCACCGCGAAGACCGGCGGTGCATCGGGCCCAGTTGGCGCATCAAATTAATTTATGGCCCAAATGGATGGCACAGACGCGGAGCTGCAGGCCCTCGAATCCGATGTCGCGGACGTACAGCAGGAGTTCACGCCTCCCGCCTCGCTGCGTTCGCTGGTGGCCACGGCGGTGCGCGCTCTGCGCCACCGTAATTTCCAGTTGTTCTTCGCCGGACAGTTGATTTCGCTGATTGGCACCTGGATGCAGACTGTGGCCCAGTCGTGGCTGGTGTACCGCATGACAGGTTCAACGCTGTTGCTGGGGACGGTCGGCTTTGCCAGCCAGATTCCGGTGTTCCTCATCGCGCCGATTGGGGGCGCGGTAGCCGACCGCTCGAACCGCCACCGCGTGGTGATTGCAACCCAGGCGGCGTCTATGGCGCTGGCATTCGTGCTCGCGGCACTGACACTGACGCATCGCATCCAGGTGTGGCAGATCATGGTGCTGGCGGCGGGGCTGGGCATCGTCAATGCCTTCGACATCCCAGCGCGGCAGACGTTCCTCATGGACATGGTAGGGCGCGAGGACCTGATGAACGCCATTGCGCTCAACTCGTCGATGTTCAACGGGGCGCGCATCGTGGGGCCGGCGGTGGCCGGCGTCCTCGTGGCGTGGGTCGGCGAGGGATGGTGCTTCTTCGCTAACGCCGTGAGCTATATCGCAGTCATTGCCGGACTGCTGATGATGAAGATTCAACATCCGGTCAATCTGGCGAATGAGGGCTCGCCGCTCGAACACATCCTCGAGGGCTTTCGCTTCGTGGCGCGGGCAGCGCCAATACGCGCGATTCTGCTGCTTCTGGGCTTGGTGAGCCTGGTGGGGATGCCGTACACGGTGCTGATGCCGGTATTCGCCAGCCAGATTCTTCATGGCGGCGCCAGAGAGTTGGGCTGGCTGATGGGCGCGACGGGCGTTGGCGCGCTGTTGGGAGCCCTCAGCCTGGCGGCCCGCGCCGGCCTGAAGGGTCTGGGCAAGAACATCGCGCTGTGCGCCGGGGGCTTCGGCGTAAGCCTGATCCTTTTCGCGTTTTCCAAGATGTTCTGGCTCTCGCTCGTGCTGCTACTGCCAGTGGGGTTTACCATGATGGTTCAAATGGCCTCGACCAACACGCTGCTACAGTCCATGGTGCCGGACCAAATGCGAGGCCGCGTGATGGCGGTGTACTCCATGATGTTCATTGGCATGGCGCCGTTTGGGGCATTTTTCGCCGGGGCCATCGCGCACCGTATCGGTGCGCCTTGGACGGTGGCCATCGGCGGGGTGTCATGCATCGCAGGGGCGGCGGCGTTTGGGACGATCCTGCCCAGTTTCCGCGCACAGGCGCGGGAGATGGTACTCGCGCAAGGGATGGTTGGCGGAGCTCCGGCAGAAGAGACGACTAGGCAGGGGCTGTCGTAGCCTCTGGACGCTGCGACTCGCAGCGCGACTCAGTTGAATTCAGCGCAAGCTCAGTGCGGCTGGGCTTTCGGCGGAGACGCCGGGGCCGCCGGCGTGACTCCCAGGCGCCTGAGACGGTCGCGGGCCTGCGCGGCTTCAGGGGAGCGGGGATAGCGGGCGATCAGGCTGTTTAGCTCGCGCACACCTGCCTCGCGCTGGCCAAGCTCCAGCAGCGCATAGCCCTTTTTGAGCTGGGCGGCGGAGACCTTCGGACTGCCCGGATATTGCTCCAGCACTTTGTCGTAGTCCTTCACGGCGGTTTCGAAATTGCCCTGGCGGTACTCGATGTCGGCGAGGTAGAACTGCGCATTGCCGGCGAGATCGGTGTTCCCGTAGTACTTCAGGTAATCGCCGAACTCCTGCGAAGAGAGGTCGTACTTGCCGGCGTTGTAATCGCGCAGCGCGGTATTGTAGAGCACTTCCGGTGGCGGGGCGGCGGGAGCGGCCGCGGTTGCCCCTGCTCCGGCGGGAACCGCAGCCATCGCCGGCTGTCCGGGCGCCAGGTTCTGCCCTCCCTGCTGCATGTCGTCGAGTTGCTTGGTGATCTTGGCCAGGCGCGCCTTGAGCTCATCGACGGTGTCGTGCAGCGATTGGATCTGGCCGGACACCTGCTCCAGGCGGGAGGCGGTGTCAGTCGATTCGGCCTGCGACTTCCGCTGCAGGTCTGTGACCGCAACACTCATCTTGTTGACCGAGTCGGTACTTTGCTCTACCAGATTGCGCAGCACGCCCATTCGTTCGTCGAGGGACTGCTGCATGCGTGCGACTTGGTCGGACAGCGTCTGCACCTGGGTCTGCAGTTGGATGATTTCCTTGCTCACGGCGAACGCGGGGCCGGCATTGGTACAAACAAGGGCGGCGATGGCCAGCCCGGCGATATGGTTTCGTACTCGCATAGACATTGGTCCTGAAAGAAATATTCCCGTCCGGAAGAGACTATCGCAAATCGCGCAGATCAACGGGACGGAATGTTGAATCGGGTATCGCCGCTGAGCGACTTTTTGTCCTTAACCATGAGCATACCCGGGGCTTGTGTCCCGGGCTAGCTGCAGAGCCGCCGCTACGCGGCTGAATCTGCCGTAGATCCAAGCATCGCCTTTCCCGAGGCGCTACTTCGAGTACAGGAAGTGAGCGCGGCGATTCTGTTGCCAACACGCTTCGGTGCTTTCGTTGCAGAATGGCTTCTCCTTGCCGTAGCTGATGGTACGGATGCGCGTGGCCGAGACGCCCTGCTGGGAGAGCGCTTGCTTGGCGGCGTTGGCGCGGTACTCGCCCAGCGACAGGTTGTACTCAATGGATCCGCGCTCGTCGCAATGGCCCTCGATGATGAAGCTCATGCTCGGATGCTGTTGCAGGAAGCGTGCGTCAGCCTGTATCACGCTCTCGCCCTCCGGCGTGATCTCGTAGCTGTCGTAAGCAAAGAACACGTCCTTCATGTTCTGCGAGAACAGGCTCGAATCGCTCTCATTCGAACTCGGGCTCGCAGCCGGCGGCGGCGCGGCCGGTGTGACAGTGATACGCGCTGTCGCGTCTTTCATGCCGCTCTCGTTCTTCGCCACCAGCCGGTAGGTGGTGGACTCGCTCGGCAGGACTTTCATGGAGCCGCTGGGATCCACTTTGCCGATGCCGTCAATGCTGACCTCGCTGGCGAAGTCGGTGGACCACGTCAGGGTCGAAGCCTGGCCGGCGGTAATGGTGTTGGGATTCGCGGTCAGCATGGCCTTGGGGGCGGGCGCCGGCGGAGGCGGCACGGGAGTCGGCGGGGGCGGCTGCTTCTTGGAGCAGGCGCTGACCGCCAAAATGACCGCTAACGCAGAGACGATCTTGATCCACTGAATCCGACGTGAGTTCAACTTCAGACCTCCATCGCGAGAGCACTCGCATCTGTTGTTGCCACGGGCGGAAGGTGCTCCTGCCGCTCAATCGCTATGTAGAAATCTATCCTACTTAAAACTCCAGTTCGGCTGCGTATTCTCGGCCGCGTTGGTCAGCTGCCGGACCTGGCTGCCGTCGGCCAGCATGCTCCAAATCTGCGTCCGGCCGTTGCGGCTCGACTGAAACACGATATGCCGTCCGTCCGGCGACCAGGAGGGAAAATCATTGCGCCCGCCGTCGTGGGTGAGCTGCACCCACTGTTTGCTGGCCACGTCCATCACATAGATGTCGCTGGCGCCGGGCGCGCCGGCGCCGTAATTCCGTACCCACGCGAAGGCCAGGAACTGCCCGTTCGGCGACCACGAGGGCGACACCGCGTAGCCCTGGTCGGTCACGCGCACCACGTTGGTACCGTCGGACGCCATAGTGTAAATCTGCGGCAACCCCGTGCGTCCGCTCACCCAGGCGATCTGGGCGTTGGTCTTGGGGTTCCACGTGGGCGAGACATCCGGGCCTTTGCTGTTAGTGAGGCGGCGCAGGTCGCCGCCCGCAACGTCAACCGTGTAGATTTCCGCATCGCCGGAACGCGATGAGGAAAAGGCAAGCAGCTTGCCGTCCGATGACCACGCGGGTGAGAGGTTGGCACCCTGGTAGCGCGGAAACGTTACCTGACGGTTGAGTTCTAGCGAATACATGAGGATTTGCCACTCCGCATTGCTCACGGCGGAGAAGGCGACGCGGGAACCGTCGGGCGAGACATGCGGCGAAAGGGCCATGGTACTGACGTGCGTCAGCTGCTTCTGATTAGCTCCGTCGTAGTCCATTTGCCAGATTTCTTTGGTGCCGCCGCGGCTGCTGACGAAGTAAATCTTGGATTCGGCGATGCCCTGGATGCCTCCGCCGAGCCGCAAAATGATCTCGTCGGCAAAGCGGTGTGCGATGAGCCGGGCGTTATCTTCACTGGCGGTTTCGCGATACTGCTTGCCCAGCACCTGCGGCGACTGCGGGTTCTTTACGTCAAACAGCCATCCCTGCACGGCCAGCGATCCGCTCTGCACCAGCGCGTTCCCGAAGGCGAGCATGTTGGCGTTGGGAGGCGGGTCGCCCCACTGGCCGACGTTGACGTCCTGCGGTGCGCCCG
>Ga0335071_10005558_pt1 | contig 13078 bp, 11 predicted proteins | sample Lox_Sample_15_FD_206724 | JGI IMG/M metagenome (GOLD analysis project Ga0335071, IMG submission 206724) | Soil microbial communities from Loxahatchee National Wildlife Refuge, Florida, United States - Lox_Sample_1.5 | ecosystem: Environmental > Terrestrial > Soil > Wetlands | place: USA...
GTATTGAAAGGGACGAATGCCTGAACCATAATTTGTCTTATGTTATCCTTGATCTTGACCTCGGCCATATATTCACATCCCTTTTCGACTTTAAGGGGAAGCTTATACAGATATTCAAGTCTAGATTTTTCTCTTGGAATATCAAGCGTCACAAGGGCTGTGTCGCTTATTGCCATGCCATGGGTCAGGTTAAAGAGCTTAACACCCACCGTTACCATCGCCATCGGGATGCCGGAGGAGTTGGCCTCGTTGAAATACAGGTCGTTGCTGAAAAATTTTACCGACAATTCGGATTTATCGTCTGTCTCATTGAACACGCTGTACCTGGGGTTCATTGCAGTCTTCAGCGGGTTGTACAGGTAAGAAAGATCCTTTGTATCCGCAGGAGGCTTCTGAATAGTGCACGCGACCATTGCAGCAATTAAGAAAATTATAGCTGCAATGCTGGCTCTTATTACCATTCTGATGATCATTCCTTAAAATTAGTAAACTTTTTATTGCGGGCAAATCTCCCAGTGAATCTGCGCCCTGCACAGCTCTGTATTATCAACGGTCCTGATCACCGAATGATTGCACAAAGCCTCATTATTTTTGCCGGCCGATGTCGCTATGATTATCTCTTCACCTATTCTCGATTCGGCAAGATAGTTTATCTCTATGAAGGAGGGATTGTGTTTCTGCCTGAATTCCAGGTCGTATGAATCTGTTATCCATTCAAGGTACTTGACATTATTCACATGCAGGTTTATGTCCAGGTCACTTATGGCAACCCTATATGCCTGCGAATGCACAGCATCACCCGCCACGGGCCCGACCTTTGAAGCGTTTCCCGATATTGCGCTTTTTACAGGGAATCCTTCATTGAAATGAGAGAGAACCGAATCGGGTCTCTGAACCCTTCTCGACGTCCTGTCGACAACCAGCCACGAAGATGATCCCAGCGCCACGGATTCGCCATGCGAATCTGTCACCTCAAAGTCCCTCAGGGCAAAGAGCTTGTCGGTTCCCCTTGGCCAGGTTTTTACATCGATCGACTCGCCCCAGGAGGGCCAGTATATCACTTTAACGGCAATCCTTGACAATACCCAGAACCTGTTCTCTTTCAGGAGATCATCCTTGCCGAACCTCAGAAGCTCGGCATGTTCGGAAGCAATATCCTGCAGGTAGTTGAAAAGAGAATGAGGGCTCAACTTTCCGTTAAAGCCCATTTCATATACAGGAATCCTGTACTTCTTTGAGAATTCAAGCTGTTCCATTACTGGTTATCTTTTAAAAATGTTTCCAGTTCGGCTGTATAATCGCCCCAGAGTGTCATTTTCTGGCTAAGTTTCTTCTTCAGGTCATTGTATTTATTGAAAAGATCCACTGTAATCTCCTGAACATTTGCAGGATCAGAAAGCCTACGGTCAAGCCCGGCAATTTCCTTCTCAAGAGCTTCAATATCATTTTCGATATCTTCAACTCTCCTGGTAAGTCTCCTGGCATTTTTTTCAAACTCCTTTTTCTCTATATATTTTTTCTTGTTATCTGAATCTTTTGTACCGGACCTTTCGGATGCCATCAGTATATCTTTCCTTTCCAGCTCCTTCAGACTCTCGATCTTCTTCCTGCGCAGGAAATCGTAGATACCGCCTATGTTCTCCTTTATCTTCTTTTTCCTGAACTCATAAACCTTTCCGACAAGGCCGTCGAGGAAGTCCCTGTCATGAGACACTACAATAAGTGTTCCATCATATTTTGAGAGAGCCTGCTTCAGAATATCCTTCGACCTCATGTCGAGGTGATTTGTCGGCTCATCAAGCACAAGCAGGTTATAAGGCTCCAGCAGAAGCCTGACAAGGGCAAGCCTTGACCTTTCGCCTCCCGACAGCACCTTGACCTTCTTATCGATATCCTCACCGCGGAAGAGGAAAGCGGCCAGAAGATCCCTTAGCTTTGACCGGATATCTCCTTTGGCCACGTTGTCTATTGTCTGGAACACGGTAATATTTTCATCGAGAAGTTCATCCTGGTTCTGGGCGAAGTAGCCTGTTTTTACATTGTGCCCGGTTTTAATATTTGCACCGGCGGAGAGTTCACCGATAATGATCCTCGAAAATGTTGTTTTGCCTTCACCGTTCCTTCCGACAAAGGCTACTTTCTCACCTCTTTCGATTGTAAAATCGACGTTGTCGAGCACAGTATGATCGTCATATGAGAAAGAAAGCTGGTCAGCCGCCACTACCACTGAACCCGAGCGTGGCGCCGGGGCAAACCTTATGTTAATTGTACTGGTATCCTCTTCATCGACCTCTATCCTCTCAACCTTGTCGAGCTGTTTTATCTTCGACTGCACCTGCACGGCCTTCGTGGCCTTATACCTGAATCTTTCAATGAATTTTTCTGTGTCCCCGATCATCTTCTGCTGGTTCCTGAATGCGGCAAGCTGCTGCTCCCTTCTTTCTTTCCTCAGTTCGACAAATTTTGACCAGGGAACCCTGTAGTCGTAGATCTTGCCCAATGAAATTTCTATCGTTCTCCTGGTTACATTATCCAGAAAAGCGCGGTCGTGCGATACCACAATAACCGCACCCTGGTAGGCCGAAAGAAAAGATTCGATCCATTGGATTGATTCGATGTCGAGGTGATTTGTAGGCTCATCGAGTAAAAAAAGTGACGGTTTCCGGAGAAGGAGCTTTGCAAGTTCCACCCTCATGCGCCATCCCCCGCTAAGCTCACTCGTGGGTCTGTCGAATTCATCCCTATCAAAGCCCAGTCCCATCAGGGTTTGTTCAGTCTCACCCATATAATTGTCGCCTCCGAGAATCCTGTACCTCTCCTCTGCCACTGTCAGGTGATCACAAAGCCTGAGGTAATCGTCAGATTCGTAATCCTTCCTGTCTGAGATCTCGCGTGTTACCTTAACAATCTCTTCCGACAGTCCGGATAGTTCTGAAAAGGCAGCCAGTACTTCATTCAGGACGGATGTAGTATCGCTTACCTTCATCTGCTGGGGAAGGTAACCTATAGTAAAGTCTTTCGGAGCTTCTATCTTGCCCGATGTCGCATTCTGCAGGCCGGCAATTATCCTCAGAAGGGTGGATTTTCCTGCCCCGTTTTTTCCTGCCAGCCCAATCCTGTCACCCTGGTTGATAAGGAATGATATATCCGTGAGAAGATCAAAGCTGCCGAAGGAAACTGATATGTTCTGTACGGAAAGCATCAGCTGAAATTTCGAAGGGCAAATATATGAAATGGTTTGTGTAACTTTGCGGCTCCCCTGTCTTAAGTTAATCCTGGAATTGTCAACAGGCTCATTTCCAGGTTAATCTGAAGCAACAGGTGGAGCAGCTGCAGAAGTTTAAAAGATTTGAAAGTGGGAAGGAAGAAAAATTTACCAGTACTTGAGAGGGTTTTGATCACCGATATTGGCGCTGAGGGAAATGCCGTTGCCAGGGTTGACGGCCAGGTGGTTTTTGTGCCGATGCTTGTCCCGGGCGATGTTGCCGATATCAGGGTGATAAGGAAGAGGAAGAAATTCATGGAGGGCCTGCCCTTGAAATTCCATGAGTATTCCGGCATGCGCATAGAGCCGGTCTGCAGGCATTTCGGAATATGCGGGGGATGCAAATGGCAGCATCTTCCCTACAGTGAGCAGCTGAAATGGAAAATGCGGCAGGTCTCAGACAATTTATCCAGGATAGGAGGGATTGATCTCCCAGAAATAATGCCGGTACTCGGGTCGGAGAATAGGTACTGTTACAGGAACAAGCTTGAATTTACCTTCTCGAACAGGAAATGGCTGACAAGGGAGGAGATTGAATCGGGAGAAGTGGCTGAACACAAAAATGCTCTTGGGTTCCATATTCCCGGTCTGTTTGACAAGGTGCTGGATATTGAGTTCTGCCACTTGCAGGATGAACCGGTCAATGCCATCAGGAATGAGATTAGCAGGTATTCGTCGGAAAACGGTCTCGAGTTTTTTGACCTGAGGGAACAGAAAGGTCTGCTGAGAAACCTGATTGTCAGGAATACGTTAAGCGGTGAAATCATGGTAATCGTCGTATTCTTTTACGACGATCCTGAAAAAAGGAAAAATCTTCTTGATCATATTGCTTCGGAGTTTCCAGCAATAACTTCCCTGATGTACATAATAAATCCAAAAAAGAACGATTCAATAAGCGACCTAGGAGCAGAACTGTACAAAGGCAAGGATCATCTTGTTGAGCATATGGACGGGCTTAAATTCAGGGTGGGACCGAAATCCTTCTACCAGACTAACAGCCGGCAGGGAGAAAGGCTTTACAGGGTAGTCAGGGATTTTGCCGCACTTAAAGGTGATGAAACTGTTTATGATCTTTACACCGGAACCGGCACAATTGCAAATTATGTAGCCAGATCCGCATCAAAGGTCATTGGAATTGAATACGTTGCGGAAGCTATTGCTGATGCCAGGCAGAATTCAGGAATTAATGGCATTTCTAACACCATTTTCTTTACCGGAGATATCAAAAATATCCTTACCGGCAGCTTCATGAATGAGAACGGGGCGCCGGATGTTATAATTACTGACCCGCCCAGGGCAGGAATGCATGAGGATGTCGTAAGAGTAGTTCTTTCTTCGTTGGCCGGGAGAATTGTATATGTGAGCTGTAATCCGGCAACACAGGCCCGTGACCTTAAAATCCTTGATGAAAAATACAGGGTCGAAGCGGTCCAGCCGGTCGATATGTTTCCCCAGACGCATCATATTGAGAACGTTGTCCTCCTTATTAAAAGATAATTCGGCCATTTTAAACCTTCAACTCTTCAACCCGGAAACTCCCAACTCATTCATTTTTTAATGTATATTTAAGGTCTGATTGAGTTATTGCGTTGATGGAGGAGAGTGTTCGGGATAATGCTGACCTTTTATCGAAGGGCGATTACCAGGGTCTTACCGACCATTTGGCCAGCCTGAGATATGCCTGGATGATTCAACAGGCTCTTCTTCCGGCCGGGGATGTGCTTGGTGGATTGCTTACCGATCATTTTGTTCTGTTCCTCCCGCGCGATATCGTAAGCGGCGATTTTTACTATGCCTGGGCAGATAACGGATTTATATGCGTGGCTGCAGGCGACTGCACAGGACATGGCGTACCCGGCGCATTGATGAGCATACTGGGTATAAGCTTTCTGAACGAGATTTTCCAGTGTGGCGTCAGGCATAAGGCCAACAGGGTTCTTAATATGATGCGTGAGAAGGTAATGAAAGCCCTTCATCAGACCGGCGATCTCTCAACGACAAAAGACAGTATCGATATCGGTATTTGTATAATTGATAAATCTTCGGGAAAGATGCAATATGCCGGTGCAAACAGGCCATTGATACGGATACGGAACGGCGAGATTACGGAATTCAGGCCCGACCTGATGACAATTGGGGTGGCACCACTGCGTGAAGTTGCCTTTACAAACAATATAATCGACCTGAAGAAAGGTGACATGTTCTATCTTTTTTCCGATGGATTCACCGACCAGTTCGGGGCCGTGACAAATAAGAAGTTCAAGCACGCGAACTTCAGGAAGCTTCTCGAGTCAGTCTCTGACCTCAGTCCTTCGGAGCAGAAAAATACCCTGGAGAAAGCTTTTTATGAATGGAAAGGGGAAGAGCCTCAGGTTGATGACGTACTGATATTCGGATTCAAAATATAACAGCTGATACCATGATAAAGCTCTCAGCATTCAGGATAAGGAATTTCAGATCAATAGTCGATACCGGGTGGCAGAACCTTTCTCCCGACAATATTACATGCCTGATCGGACAGAATGAATCGGGTAAAACATCACTGCTTGAAGGATTGCGGGCGTTTTATACGGGTACGATTACAGAGGATGTTCTGAGGAGCGACCTTACATTGCCTGAAATTACCTGCAGGTTCAGCATTGAGAAGGGATGGCTGCTGAAAGTAACAGACAACCCCGGCCCGGAGATGAAGGAACTACTTTCCGGTCTTGACCATATTGAACTTTCAAGAACATGGCAGGCCGACTTTTCGTCACTTATAAAGGTCAGCGGTGAAATTAGCGGGTACCTCGATTCGCTTGAAAATGCCTGGAGGCTTTATCTCGACCAGGTAAAAACCAAGCTGGAAGAAGAAGTCGATGAGATCAGGCAGCTCGACGAATCACTTTCCGGTCTGGAGGAGAGAAGATCGGGTCTTGAATTGAAGATAGGCAGTGAAACCAGGTCAGGAATTGGTTTCCGGCTCTTCAGGAAGAAGGAGGCGGAAACACCGGCTGCCTCAGTACCCGGTTGGCAGGAGCTGAAGAAAGAACTCGCCGAAGTAAACAGGAAAGCCGAGGAGATTAAGAAGGATTTAAAGGATAAGGATTCCCTGAGGAGGGCCGGATTGAAATACATAGCGCTGAGAGATAATCTTGAAAAGCTTGAGGGCACACTGGCGGAACTCTCATTCAAGCTCGAGGAACACCACCAGAAACTGACTCTTCTCCTCCTTCCTGAGCCGGAGCATGAGGATCCGGACTGGAACCTGGTACTTGAAGATTACCGTAAAACCAGGAAGCTCAGGGATGAGGTATCATCGGAACTTGATACCCACGTGGCCCTCAGTGCTTACATTATGGAGGGCAATCCGGAGGAAGTGGCCGAAAAGATGGTATCCGATACGATCCATACCTACAGGTCGAACTATACCAGCGAGATGCTGGGCAATAAGTACTTTGAGTACTGTCCTGTAATTGAGCTGTTTGAAGATTTCGGGAGCCTGCTGCCGAACAGGATAGATATGGAAGATATCGTTGCAGGTAATGAACAGGTGGAAGGATACAAGGCGGCACGAAACTTTCTTACAATAGCGAAGCTTGATTATACTTTCTTCCAGCAGCAGTCGAGCAGGATACTGAAACAGAAAATTGAAAACCTCAATCACTCGCTTACCGTCAACTTCCAGGATTTCTGGCAGCAGTCGATAGGCCGCAACAATAAGATACGGATTCAGTTTGAGCTCGATCATTACAATTCCTCATTCGGGGATAAAGCAGGAAAGCCTTACCTCGAATTTTGGATCAAGGATGAGGGTGAGAGACTCTATCCCAAGCAGAGAAGCCGTGGAGTAAGGTGGTTTTTGTCATTTTATATGGAGCTGAAGGCTTCGGCCAGCAAATCTGATAAGCACATGGTGCTCCTGGTGGACGAACCGGGAGTGAGTCTTCATGCCAGGGCACAGGAGGATGTTCTGAAAGTCTTTGAGGATATCAAGGACCGTATCCAGATTATTTATACCACACATTCACCTCATCTTGTTGACATTAACAAGCTTCACAGGGTACTGGCCCTGCAGAGAGACGATGTCGACAGCATGAGGAGCAATACAAGGATACTTGATCCGCTAAGGCTGTCCGCTGCCTCGCCCGACACCCTGACACCGCTCAGGAGCATTATGGGTAATCCTCTTTCAGGAGAAGGATATTCATCAGAAAGGCTGAATCTTATCGTTAATGACGTCGGTACGTTTTATTTTCTCACTGCAGTACTGCAGATAACAGGCTATTCCGGCAAAGTGAGCCTGATCCCGTCAACGGATGTCTCTACTATTCCTCTCATGTGCAACATTATGATGGGGTGGGGGCTTCGTTTTGCGGTAATTCTTTTCAGCAACGAGGATGAGAAGAAAATGGAGGAGCTGCTCAACCAGAGCATCTTCAGGACTGAAGAGAATGGCAATGAACTAATCAAGAGGATGGGTGATGCATTCCTGAACGCCGAGGATATGCTTTCGACCCTTGACTTCAAAACACATATCCTTGGGAGCAGGGAAGGCATTACCGTATCAAATTCGGTTTATCTTAAGGAGAAGGAGTTGCCAAGGAACTTCCTTTTAAGCCGGTTCCTTTCACAGGTAAAGTCTGGAACACTTACCATCAGGAATCTTGATGAAGAGAGTGTTGAGAATTTCAGGAACTTTACGGCAATGGTAAAGGGGCTGAAATAAAAATCAATATATTTTGTGCTTTAGGCATGTTTTTTTACTTTTGTCCCGCTCACACCGGGAGTGATGGGTGATCCTCCTTCGCCAGGGCTACGGCGGACGAAGGTGGCTGAATGAAATTGGAGAGATGGGTGAGTGGCTTAAACCAGCAGTTTGCTAAACTGCCGTATGGGTAACTGTACCGGGGGTTCGAATCCCCCTCTCTCCGCAAAGCTTTAATGACCCCGCCAACAGCGGGGTTTTTCGTTTGGCGAACACCCGTTGAAAGCTTGCTTTCAAAAGGGTGTGAGACAAATGAAAAATGACCCGTCAGGGTCATTAAAGCTTTGCAGGGAACCCCCAAAGGGATCATGAGCGAAGCGAATAATCCCAAACACCACGGCAAGCTGACTCATGAACTCACCCCCAGCCCCTCTCTCCTTCGCAGAGAGGGGAGAAAAACCTGCTCCGCGGGGTCTGTATTGACGGTGCAGGGAACTCCAACAGGGATCACCGAAGGTAATCCCATGAACTCACCCCACGCCCCCTTTCTCCACCGGATGGCTGAAAGTAGGGGAGTGAAAACCAGGCACCCGGTTCGCGTGGTCCGTTTTGCCGGTACCACGAGACATACCATTTTTTGTAAGTGGTAAATTTCATTCAATTACCAATTATAATTAACTTAGCAGCCTTAAAAATTTAAATTGTTTCCATTGGCACATTTGACGGTGCAAGGCATTTGATTTAAAATTTAAAGCAATCGTGGATGAACAGAGTCAAGGTAAGAGATATTTTTCTGAGCGATGAGAAATTCTTCCTGATATCAGGTCCCTGCGTCATTGAAGAAGAATCGGTAATGATGAAGGCGGGTGAGACCCTCAGGAGGCTTTCTGATAAATATAATATGCCGGTGATCTACAAGTCATCCTTCATGAAGGATAACAGGAGCTCGGTTGATTTTTTTGCGGGTCCCGGCCTTGATGAGGGACTGAAAATGCTTGAGAGGGTGAAAAATACCTTCGGCCTTCCTGTTCTTTCTGATATACATTACCCCGATCAGATTAAGGCGGCAGCCGACGTACTCGATATCATCCAGATACCGGCTTACCTGTGTATGCAGACCATTCTAGTTGTTGAGGCGGCCAAAAGCGGCAAGGCGGTTAATATCAAGCACGGGCAGTTTATAGCGCCCGAGAACATGGGAAAGGTGGTGAAGAAAATTGAATCGCAGGGCAATCATGATATTATCGTGACGGAGAGAGGCTATACCTTCGGATACAACGATCTTGTTGTTGATCCTAGAAGCTTCCACGACATGCGTAAATTCGGCTATCCTGTTGTGTTCGATATCACTCACAGTATCCGCAAATACGGTATTCCCAGCTCGGATCCTAAAGGAGGCATGAGGGAGTATCTCCCTGTTCTTTCCAGGGCCGGTGTGGCAGCTGGTGTTGACGGTATCTTTATCGAGGTTCATCCTGATCCGCCATGCGCGAAATGCGATGCGGCAAGCCAGCTGTATCTCGATACGCTGGAAGAGTTTCTGAAACCTCTTATAGATCTTCATAACACAGAAAAAAAATACCGACTTTAATCAGAAAAATATATGGAACTATTTCTTGATTCAATTAAAATTGATGAAGTAAACGAAGCCAACAAGCTCGGCTTTCTCGATGGACTGACAACAACACCGACATTCATGCACAGGGAAGGCATTAAGGATGTTGATGCTGCCATACTGAGCCTTTCAAAGCTGGTAAAGGTCCTTATGGTTGAAGCCCTGGGCGACACTGCTGAAGAGGTTGTAAAGGAAGCTGAAAGACAGCTTGCACTTGGTCTCGACAGGGACAGGATCGTTTTTAAGATCCCGATGTCAATGGAAGGGGTTAGGGCCTGCAAAATGCTCGTGGATAAAGGGCTCAAGGTTAACCTTCATCTTGTTTATACCTTGCAGCAGGCCTACCTGGCATTTGCTGCCGGCGCAACATATGTTTGTATTCTTGTCGGGAGAATGCAGGACCAGGGTCAGGACGCACTGGGACTTGTTGAACAGTGTGTTAAGACCGTGGAAAAATATAATTACAAGACTAAAATCATGTTCTCATCCGTGAGGAATGTTGAGCATGTAAAGGATGCCCTCCGCCTTGGTGCCCATAACTGTACCATTCCGTGGAGCATAATGAAGCAGCTGCCACACAACCATTTTACCGATATCGGGATTAAACAGTTCGTTCAGCATACCGAGCTTCTGACAATCAAGGCATCTGACCTTGTGGTTACGGAAAATGTGCTTATAGATTATAATGCCACTGTGCTTGAAGGTCTTATCATGATGACCAATTCAAAGCTGGGCGCAATAATTATTCTCGACGGTAAAAAGAAGATTTACAGGATCTTCACCGACGGTGATCTCAGGAGGCTGTTAAGAGCCGACAACAGCTCCATCCTTCATAAGAAATTCAGCGAGATCGGGTCAAATTCACCAAAGTCGGTCGATATTACAACATCACTGAATGATGTCATTGCGCTCTTCAGGTCTTCAGAAGTGGATAACCTTGTTGTAGTTGACGGTGATAAGCCTGTGGGCCTGATCGATATCCAGGATGTTCTGAAATGGATATAGAACAGATTTTCTCTGGCATTGGAGGCACATTTCTCTCTTCACGCGAAGAGATGGAGAAGGCTGTCTTAAATACAAAAGCCTTCATTTTCGACTGGGACGGGGTTTTCAATAACGGGATGAAGAACGGCGATGCGGGTAGCCCCTTTTCCGAGGTCGATTCCATGGGCATAAACCTGATGAGATTCAGCTTCTGGTTGAGGACCGGGACCATACCTTACTGTTACATCATTACGGGTATGACTAATCAGACTGCCATAAGCTTCGCAAAAAGAGAGCATTTCGACGGCATAGTGATGAACCTTAAGAAAAAGAAGCTCGCACTTGATGCAATCTGCCGGATAAGGGCCATTTCACCCAGGGAAGTTGCTTTCGTTTATGATGATGTGATTGATTTGGAAACCGCAAAAGAGACCGGTTTGTCATTTTATGTATCCAGGTCATCGAACCCTCTGCTCAACAGCTTCGTAAAGGATAACGCTATTTGTGACTATATCACGGCATCTCCGGGCGGTAACCACGCTCTCAGGGAAATAACTGAGCTTGTAACAGGGTTGTCGGGGAATTACCGGCAGACCATGGAATCAAGAATAGTCTTTTCAAAGGACTACGAAGAGTACCTTAAAGCAAGGGAGAAAATAATAACAGATTCAGATATCAGCTTATGAACCGGCAGTAATTACAACTGCTACATTCTCCTGAACCAGTCCATGATCTTTTTCCTGTCAACATGCTGCTGCCAATCAGGCCCGTAGGCATGTTTCCACATGTGTTCCAGCTTTATTGAAATGTCGGCCATGTCGCTGATCTGCTTCTCAGTCAGTTTGGCTGATATGTTAGCAGGAAGATCGATCGAATGCTTCACAAGCATGGCCCTGAACTCTTTCACATCTTCGCCATAGACATCTTCAAGCTGGTTGAAAGCAATACAGTTTGCGATGCCATGATGATATCCCAGAATATAGGAAAGCCCGTAAGAAAGGGCATGACAAACTCCCACTTCGCTGTAACCGATGCTCAGTCCGCCGAAATATGAGGCTACCATTAGCTTTTCATCAGCCTCCTCGCGGGTCAGGTTATCATTCAGGAAGACCTCGCGGCAAAGTACCTGCGACTGTATTGCATATGAATCGCTTATCGCGTTTTTATTTGTTCCGTTAAGTGATTCAACGTTATGGATATATGCATCCATCCCGGTATAGAACCTTTGATTTTTTGGTGCATCATGAATGAGTTCCGGGTCGAGGATTATGAGATCAAAAGGGGTGAACTCTCCTTTGATACCCAGTTTTTTCTCCGGGCCTGTCAGTACAGCGGTCATGGATACCTCGGCACCCGTTCCCGATAATGTTGGAATTCCGACATGAAAAACTGCATTGTTCTTTGCAAGGTTGAGCCCCTGGTATTTTGATGCTGGCCCCTCATTGGTAAGCATGACTGAAATTGCCTTGGCATAATCCATTACGCTTCCTCCGCCTAAGCCAACAATTGCTGAAGGAGGCTGTTTCCCGCCATTCAGGATCTCATCCCTGATTTTATCTACCATGGCAGTTTTTGGCTCTTCATCGACATTTACCCAGATCAACCTGTCGGCATCTTTTAGCGGGACCCTTTTAGCAAGCGGTTTGCCCCTGAAGCAGTCATCAACAAGGATGACAACGTAAGAACCGGCATCTTTTCTTTCCAGGTCGAGAATGTCACCGAGCTGGTTAAAACTTCCTTTTCCAAAAGCACATTTGGGAACCGTCTTAATTATCCTGTACATTTTACAGAGCTTAAATTTCTTAACCTGAGTCTAGTTATTAAAGGCTGCCTTAAAGGCCCTGTCAAGCTTGTCCATAAGGACCTTCATCTCTTCATCTGTCCACATTATCCTGATCTGTATGGAGATCAGTCTCGACATTATTGCGTCTGATGCCGGAGTCTTCAGAATGGAGTAGTCCTGTGGCGTTTTGGACAGGGTAACCGGGAGACGGGCAGCTGTGCTGAGCTGCTTCACATGATTCCAGTTTTTGAAGTAGTGGTAGTTGTTGTCGTACCAGTAGGCATAGCTCACCGATTGCTTGTCAAATTCCTTAAGCAGTTTCCTTGTCATCTGCTCATTTTCGAGGAAGAAATCGAGGAAGGTTGCGCTGTCACCGCTTTTATCAGGAATTGTCCTGAAGGTGACCTGTTTGTAGTTTGAGAGGAATTTTTCAAGCCTGGCTTTGTTGGCGCGCTGTTTTTCGAGGATGAAAGGCAGCTTCCTGAACTGGGCCAGGCCAATGGCTGCATGCAGTTCACTAATCCTGTAGTTCGTACCTATTATATTATGAGGTTCAGCACCCCTGTTATTCCCGGTATGAGTGTGGCCATGATCGGCATGTTGTGAAGCGGTATCATAAACGGCCCGGTCGTTGGTAATAATTGCACCGCCTTCAGCTGCCGAAACGATCTTGAAGAAGTCGAAGGAATAGACTGCAACCTTACCGAATGTTCCCAGCATTTTACCCTTGTAGGATGCACCCAG
>Ga0335071_10005559_pt1 | contig 13078 bp, 10 predicted proteins | sample Lox_Sample_15_FD_206724 | JGI IMG/M metagenome (GOLD analysis project Ga0335071, IMG submission 206724) | Soil microbial communities from Loxahatchee National Wildlife Refuge, Florida, United States - Lox_Sample_1.5 | ecosystem: Environmental > Terrestrial > Soil > Wetlands | place: USA...
GCCGGGACGCCATAGACCACGCCAACCCCACCCACATACATCCACGGGGACAACATGCCGTCCGCCAGCAACCCGGCGGTGCCCCGCGGACTGGACGGCCCGAACACAGGCCAATCGAAATAAATCCCCGAACGCAGCCCATAGAAACCGAGCGTTTGATCGAAGTCCGCAGGCCGCCCCTCCAGCTTCCATTGTTTGGCCGGGTCAAACAGCCCGCCAATTCCCACCGTCGAGTTGACCACAAACCGCCCGGTCTCAACGCCTGCCGCCCCGACCTTGCCTTGGAGGAGGTTGTTAACCAGGTGGATCGGGTACTTCACGTTACCGAAGAACCGGTCCACGCAGGTCCGAGCCGGGCGCGGAACTACCTTGCTGTAGCCCTTGCCCACGGGTCTGAGCACCCAGGAGTAGAGCTTGTCGTTGAAATGGAAAAAGGCGCGGTTGATTGGGCGTAGCGGGTCCTTGACGCGCGGTTGAGCTTTGGCCTGTTCGCCTTCAGTGGCAAAGGGGTCGCGAAGGGGCTTCTCGTCCGCGGCTGTAGGCCGGCTTGCCGAGTTTGAGACGTTCGCGAGGTTGCTTTCGCTGGCGAGAGCAGGCGAGAGAAAGAGAACGAGGAGGATTATCAGTAAAAACGCTTTCATGGTGTAAACGCGATACATGCTCTGGTGGTCTGCAAACGGCTAGGGCGACGCCTCCGTCAACTTGGCCCGGATATCTGTGGCCAGCTTCTCGTAGGAGGACTTGGCGAGGATCTCGTCGAATTGATCCCGGTAGTTCTTCACCAGGCTGACACCTTCAATCAGCACATCATAGACGCGCCAGTCCTGGCCTGATTGCTGCAGCCGGTATTCGACGGGATGGATGAGTGCGTCCTTCGTGGTGATCCGGACCTTCACCGAGGCGTACTCTTCTACGATCTTTTCGCCCAGGTACTCGATCTTATCCAGGTCGCGATAATACGTCTCGAAGTTGCTGACGTAGGTTTGCTCAAGCAGACGGCTAAAGAGATCAGTGAACTCCGTCCGTTGACTCGGCGTGAGCTTGGACCAATGATGGCCGAGGCTGCTGCGGGCGATGGTTGCCCAGTCAATCCGCCGGTCCAGCTCCCGGCGAACCAACTGCCGCCGCTCAGACTTGCGGTCGTCTGCCTTGAGGGCGGCGTCGCCGAGCAGAGCCAGGATTCGATCGGTCGAGGAGCGGACCTGGGTAGTGGGTTGTTCGGCGTGGGCGCACAGGCTGCCGGCTGCTACGGCCAACGTCAGTAAAATGCATGGGACGGTTTTCATAAAAGAGATGTGTGTAACGTGCAGGTTCAATGGGCTGATTCCGGTTTCGCGTCGGGCTTGGATAGCGAGCCCTGAATGTATTTCCCAATCAGGGCCTCCAGGTCCATACAGGGCTGCGTCTCGCGAATGGTGCCGCCCGGCTTGATGCAGTTGTCCGCCGCCCCTGGGGTGAGTTCGATGTATTTCTCGCCAATTAGACCCTTGGTCTTGATTGCGGCAATCGTATCCTTCTGCAACACCACGCCGCGCCGGATGACCATTCGGACCTTGGCTTCGTAATCTTCGAGCCCAACACTCCTCACCCTGCCGACTTGAACGCCCGCAATGAGCACCGGCGTGCCCGCGCACAAACCGCTGCCGTTGCTGAACGCGGCCTGCACCTCGTAGCCGTCGTTGGCGAAGAATTCCTTCCGAGCGAGTTTGACGCTCAACCAGGCCAGGCAACCGATGCCGATGGCGAGGAACAGACCCACGATAAATTCCAGATGCGCCTTTTTCATATTAGACTCGGCACTTCCCTCGGGTGAGAAATGTGGGCTGCGCCGTAGAGCAGGTCAGCGCGTCGCGCCGGCTGGGAACCCGGTTTGGCACTCGGGCAGGCGAGACGCACTGCCCTACGCTGCTTCCGTCAACGAACTGCTGCACGACCGGATCGGGCGAAGCGCAAAAGCGCTCGGGCGTGTCCATGGCGATAATGCGGCCTTCGTGCAGCATCGCCACTCTTTGCACGATCTCGAAGATGCGGGGAATCTCATGCGAGACCAGAATGCCGGTGAGCTTGAGCCGCTCGTGCACCGAGCCAAACAACTCCAGCACTGCTCGCGAGACGACCGGATCCAGGCCGGTGGTGGGCTCATCAATGAGCACGATTTCCGGATCGCGCACCAGCGCGCGCGCCAGCGCCACCCGCTTGAGCATCCCGCCGCTGAGCTGCGCCGGAAACTTCTTCGACGCATCGCGCAGACCGACTAATTCCAACTCCTCCTCGACTTTGCAGCGGATATCCGCCTCACCCAGGCTGGTCTTCTCGCGCAGCGGGAACGCCACGTTGTCATAGACCGTCATGGAATCAAACAGCGCCCCACCCTGGAACACGAAGCCGATCCGGCTTCTCAAGAACTCCAGTTGTTTCGCGCTGGCCTTTCCGACCTCCTGGCCGCCGAGCCAAACTCGCCCCCGGTCCGGCTTGAGCAAGCCGACCAGGTGTTTTAGCAACAGGCTTTTGCCGCAGCCGCTGAGCCCGATCAGCGCCGTGAATTCACCGGGCTGGAGCTCGAACGACACGCCCCGGAGCACCTCCTGGCCCCCCAACGATTTCCACAGCTCTTCGACTCGGATCATGGCTCCCCTCGCTAGAACACCACCGAGGTGACGAAGTAATCCCAGACCAGGATCAGCACGGAAGTGTTGACCACGGCTTGGGTCGTGGCGGCGCTCACACCTTCGGCGCCGAATCGGCTGTAGTATCCCTTGTAGCAGCACACCCAGGCAATCAGCAGGCCAAAGGTCAGGGCCTTATAGACGCCGCCCAGGACGTCCTTCATCTCCGCGTGGTTGCTGATCTCGCCGAAATAGGTCCCGCCATCCAGACCGAGGAGCCGGACGCCGACCAGGTAACCGCCCCAGGTGCCGACCACATCAAAGACGGCGGTGAGCAGCGGCAACGCCACCATTGCAGCCAGCAGGTTCGGCACCACTACATACCGCAACGGGTTAAGGCCCATCAGTTCCAGGGCGTCCGTCTGCTCAGTCGTGCGCATGATGCCGATCTCGGCGGCAATGGCCGAACCGGCGCGCCCGGTAACCATCAGCGCCGTCAGCACCGGCCCGAGCTCGCGAAGCAGCGCCAGTGCGACCAGCGGCCCAAGCAGGGCTTCGGAACCCACTCGCCGCAAGGTGGGAAAGCTCTGCAGGGCCAACACCATCCCCGTGAAGGTCCCCGTCAGGACAATTACGAGCATGGACTTCCACCCAATGAACCAGATCTGCTTCAGAACGCGCGCGCCTTTGATCGGTGGCGTCAGACAGCAAAACAGCGTCTGGCCCAAGAACACTCCGGTCCGTCCCAAACCGCCCAGCGCCGCCGTAGCCGCGGCACCCATCGCCGTAATCGGCGAGAAGCAAACGATTGTTCGTGTTATTGGACGCAATTCGAGCACGAAGCGCACAATGCAGGTCCCGCGCCAACGTCGAATATCATGCAGAAGTTGCCGGGAAACAGGGCTTTGGAGCCGAGAAGCAGCTTAGTAAACCAAGGACGAACTCTCGCACGTCCGAAAACCCCACTTCCTCTCTTTGTCTCTGCGCTCTTCACGCTCTCACGCTCCGACGCCCCCAGGCGAGGTTCCAAATCTCGGAGGTTCGAAGGAAAGAACAGTCTTGGCGAACCTCGCACCATTCCGTCGCATGATGGGGTGAATGAAGACAAGTTTTGAACCACTGGAACAAAACGGCCTGCGGCCCACAGACGAGATGGCCGCATGGCGGGCAGCCGTGATCGAAGAACCGAATCGCCCGGCATGTGACGTCCAAGCGACGCTCATGCCGGAGCTTGCTGGAGTGCTATCGCACCTCGAAGCCGAGCCGCAACTGGAGAGTGCGCAGCTCCAGGAGGCGGTCGTCGAGGCCAAGGCTTTCGGCGACCTGGTCGGCCAAAGCGCGGCCTTGCGCCACGTGGTGAGCCAGATCGAGGTGGTAGCTCCCACCGAGGCTTCCGTGCTCATTCTGGGCGAGACCGGAACGGGCAAGGAACTGGTGGCGCAGGAAATCCATCGCTGCAGTGCGCGCAAGGAAGGCCCGTTGGTTCGAGTTAATTGCGCTTCCATTCCCCGAGAGCTATTTGAGAGCGAGTTGTTCGGCCATGTCCGCGGCGCTTTCACCGGCGCTATCAAGGACCGGGCCGGCCGCTTCGAGGCCGCCGAGGGCGGCACCATCTTCCTCGACGAAGTGGGAGAGATTCCGCTGGATATTCAGAACAAGCTGCTGCGCATTCTCCAGGAGCGGCGCTACGAACGCGTCGGGGACGACCGCACGCGCCACGCCAATGTTCGCATTGTGGCGGCCACCAACCGGGACCTAAAGAAAGCCGTGGCTGCCGGCCGCTTCCGTGAAGACCTCTATTACCGGCTGAACGTGTTTCCGATCGAGGTCCCGCCGCTCCGAAAGCGAATGGATGACATCCCATCGTTAGCGAAGCATTTCGTCGGGCTCTCCGCTCGGGAGTTGAACTGCACCAAGCCGCGGCCGACCCGCGCCGCGCTGGAGAAGCTCCAGAGCTACGATTGGCCGGGCAATGTGCGCGAACTGCGCAACGTGATTGCGCGCGCCGTGATCCTGGCCCGCGGTGGTGCTCTGGACTTCGACCTGCCCATCACCCGATCAGGTCCTCCGCCGAGACCGAGTGCTCAGCCCGCTTCGCCCGCTGGCAGCTTGGCTCAACCCAGATTCCTCACCGAGGCTGAGATGCAACGCCAGGAGCGCGACAACCTCCTAGTGATCCTGGAAACAGCCAACTGGAAGATCAAAGGCCCCGGCGGCGCCGCCGAACTGCTGGGCGTCAAGCCCACCACCCTAATCTCAAGAATAGACAAGTGGGGCTTAAAGCGACCGGCACTGGAGCCTGCCTAAGCCGACTTGTTCCTCCGGAGTTGACCGTTTGAGCCCTGGAGTGGCCCAACAGGCCGTATGCTACGGGACGGTCTGCGGTTTCCTCAGCCCCCATTTCTTCATACGTGCGATCAGGGTTCTGGGCTGGACGCCCAAGGCCTCCGCCGCGCCGTTGGGGCCTCCGACCTTCCATTTTGCGGTTTCCAGGGCTGCCAGGAGGTTGGCGCGTTCGAAACTCCGCACTTCCACTTCAGTCAGCACCTTGGGTGCGGGGCTTGGTTTCCTTTCGACTTTGGCTTGGGGCACCAGGGGCGGAATGTCCTTGAATGGCACCTCGGTCACGGGAAGGTCAAAGCGCAACGCTCCCCCGCGGGCCAGGATGACTGCCCGTTCGATCACATTGCGCAGCTCGCGAACATTCCCCGGCCACGCGTAGGCGACTAATTCTGCAACGGCAGCCCGCGTCAGGCGGGGCCTTGCGCATTTAAGGTCCCGGACTGATAAGCCAATAAAGTGGTTCGCCAGCAGTGGAATGTCCTCCTTCCGCTCGCGCAACGGCGCAACGTGGATCGGAAACACGTGCAGGCGGTAATAGAGGTCCTCGCGAAAGCGGCCGGAGGCAATGGCCTTCTTCAGGTCGCGGTTGGTGGCGCCGATGATGCGCACGTCCGCGTGGCGCGTGCGATCATCGCCGATGCGCTCGTATCTCTTTTCCTGCAGAAAGCGCAGCAGCTTGCTCTGCATGGCCAGGGGGAGCTCGCCGATTTCGTCCAGGAATAGCGTTCCGCCTTCCGCCGTCTCAATCCGGCCGGCGCGATCCTTGATCGCTCCAGTGAAGGAGCCGCGGACGTGACCAAATAGCTCGCTCTCGAAGAGCTCTCGCGGGATTGAGGCGCAGTTGACCCGGACCAACGGGCCTTGGTTGCGCAGGCTGCGCCGATGGATTTCGTGCGCGACCAATTCCTTGCCCGTGCCGGTTTCACCCAGGATGAGGACCGAGGCTTCGGTGGGTGCGACCACTTCGATTTGACTGATGAGCTGGCGAAGCGGTCCGGTCTGGCCGATCAGGTCGCCGAAAGCTTTAGCCTCGACGACCTCCTCCTGGAGATAGGTGTTTTGCAATTCCAACTGCGCCTTGAGATGCTGAATTTCCTCAAACGCCCGCGTATTGGCGATCACGGCGGCAATATGGTCGGCGGCGATTGAACCCCAGGCGGGGGCGTCTTCGAATGGGCTCTGGCGAGAGTAGCCCGCCAATACTCCGAGCGTCTCTCCTTTGAAAACAATGGGGGCGAGACTGAGCGCGCAAATCTGCTCTTGCTGCGTCCAGCCCACGCCCACGGCTTCGTGGTCAGCGGCCGTCATCTTGGGCAGGATGACTGGCTGGAGGTCGCTGGCGACTTTGCCCAGCAGGCCGAAGGCTAGTGGAATTCGCGCATTGGGATCACCAAAGTAAGAAGCGGCTTCCGGCCCTCCGCCTAGCGGCACGCCCCGACCTGCCGTTAAGTGGAGGCAACGCTGGTGGTCGGGACATTTGGTTTGGAGAGGACAGCGCAGACAGCGGTCGCCCTCGCCAATACGCCAGATCTGCAGGCAGACCAGCTCGGGACGCTCTCCGAGAATGGCAAAGACCTTGTGCAGGGCGCCCTGAAGGGTGTGCTCGTTCGCCAGCTCGAGGAAAATTCTTGCCGCCAGGTTGGGATCCAACCGCGGCTCAGTGGACGCTTCCATATGGGTCCCAGCCTGCCGCTCGAAAACCCAGCACGCAACTGCAATCGGTAAAATCCTTCCACAGGAAAGATTGTTCCGGCGGTGATCCACTGTCGGCCAAGTGCATAGTGCTTTGGGCATTAACCACTTCCATGATTATCAGGCATCTGGCACAGCGGGTGCGTTACCCCGCCTTGCAATTACAATTCGTGTTCTCTTGCGCAAATACTTACCCAACGTGGCCCGGAGCGCCGGTCGCCGACCCGGCGCGGGACCCGGCGCCGAGTCGGCGACCGGCGCTCCGGGACCCACTGTGCAGTTGTTCGTGAAACAGAACACAAGCGCTAGGAAATGAATGCAATGCCGGACGAGGGAGTTGTGCTTGAGGTTGGGAAGGCCAACTTCCAAGCCGAGGTGCTTCGGTCCCGGCGGCCTGTCCTGGTCGTGTTCTGGGCGCATTGGAGCTCGGCTTGTCGAATAGCTGCACCTGCTCTGAACGAGGTGATGAAGGACATATCCGGACGCGTGAAACTCGTCAAAATCAACGCTGACGAGAATCCCAATCTGAGCTTGTGGTACGGGATTCAATCCATTCCAACACTGCTTTATTTTGTTGATGGCGTTGTCGTGACGCGGATTGTTGGAAGCGCCAGCAAGGAAGCCATCCTCGCCCAGTTGGAATCCTCGACCCGGAACGACGGCACCTTACCCATTTCCGGGGCTAACAATGAACACAAATGACGACAACGGCGAAAGCAAGAACCAAGTGACTTTTATGGACCGCAACGAAATGACCACAATTGAGGAACCGCCGCAGACCGGCGGCCAACAGCACCGGGTGGGAGCCGACTCGCAGGAACGGGTTCACGGTAATGGGCAAGAAGCGGAGACTCAGGCAATCCGCGCCCCGTCCAAGCTCAAAGGCCGCATTGCGATGGTGGTTTTCGCGCTGGTGGCCGGTGCGGCGTGCGCAGCGTATTACGTCCGGTTCGTGGTGCCCTTCGAGTCTACCGACAACGCGTTCATCGAAGGGTACGTCATACCCATGGCGTCACAGGTACCGGGACGCGTGGCGGAATTGCTGGTGAGAGACAACCAGGCGGTCAAAGAAGGCGAGGTGCTGCTGAAGATTGATCCGCGCGATTATGAGGCCAGCCTCGCCCAGGCGCGCGCCGATCTAGGGGCGGCCCGCAGCCGACGGGAACAAGCGAAGGCGCAGGTGAAAGCCAGCCAAGCCAAAGTGGCGCAGGCGCTGGCGACAGTTGCGGCGGGGGAGGCGGAGAACCGGCGCGCGGCGGATGACCTCAAGCGTTATGAATCCGTGGAGAGCCGCGCGGTTTCAAAAAGCGCGATTGACCTGGCGCAGTCGCAGGCGCGCGCGGCCAGCGCGAATCTGGAGGCCGCGCGCAGTCAGGCCAAAGCTGCCGAAGCGGAAGTGGCTTTGAGCGAGGCGGGGGTTGAGACCGCGAGCGCCACGGTGCAACAGGCCGAAGCCAGGCTTCGGCAGGCTGAGCTGAACCTCTCTTACACCCAAGTTATCGCGCCCGAGGATGGCCGGGTCACGCGGCGCGTTGTGGAAAAGGGCGCGTATATTCAGCCTGGGCAGGCGCTCATGGCCATTGTGCCGCGCCGTTACTGGGTCATCGCCAACTTCAAGGAAGTGCAACTGACTCACATGCGCGTCGGCCAGCCGGTCGAGGTCGAGGTGGACGCCTATCCGGGACGCACATTCAAAGGCCATATCGAGAGCATGCAAAGCGGTGCCGGCGCGCGCTTCAGCCTGTTCCCGCCGGAGAACGCCACTGGCAACTACATCAAGGTGGTGCAGCGCGTGCCGGTGAAGATCCTATTGGACGACCTGCCCGAGAGCGAACTCGCGCTTGGCCCGGGCATGTCGGTGGTTCCCAAAGTGCGAGTGAAGTAGAGGAGAGCGCCCGTCCTCGGGCGCAGCAACGGAAACAACGCGATGGCTGGAGCAAAGATGCAGACAATCAACAAGGTTGACAATGCTGCGCCCGAGGACGGGCGCGCTCCGGTCAATCCGTGGCTCATCGCGGTCGCAGTGATTGTGCCGACCTTCATTGAAGTGCTCGACACGACGGTGGTCAGTGTCGCGCTGCAAAACATTGCGGGCAACCTCGCCGCCACCATTTCGCAAGCCACCTGGATCCAGACGGGCTATCTCATTTCCAATGCCATCGTGCTGCCTGCCAGTGCGTGGTTTTCCGCATTGTTTGGGCGCAAGCGGTTTTTGCTGGTCTGCATCGGCATCTTCACGCTGGCTTCCTTCGCTTGCGGCGCTGCGCCGAATCTCCCGTTCCTGATCTTCGCGTCCATCGTGCAGGGTGCCGGCGGCGGCGCGTTGCAACCCATCTCGCAGGCCGTCTTGATGGAGAGCTTTCCGCCCGCCAAGCGGGGCGCGGCTATGGCCGCCTATGTGCTGGGGGTGGTGCTGGCGCCCGTGCTGGGGCCGGTGGTGGGCGGCTGGCTCACCGAGAATTATTCCTGGCGGTGGATCTTCTATATCAACATTCCGTGCGGCTTGTTCGCCATGTGGATGATCCAGCAGTTCGTTTTTGATCCTGAATACATAGGCAAGGCCAAACGCGGCCGCATTGACGCCTTGGGGTTCCTCGTCCTCGCGATTTGGCTAGGCACGCTGCAAACGGTCCTGAACAAAGGACAGGATGAGGACTGGTTCAACTCCAATTATATTTGCTGGCTCTCGGTCATTTCGGTCGTGGCGTTTGTCGCGTTTATCGTGAGAGAATTCTGGACCCGCGAGCCGCTGGCCGACTTGAGGGTCTTTGCTGACCGGAACTTTGTGTGCAGCACGATTCTGATCTCAATGGTCTTCTTTCTCTTGTATGGGATCATGAACCTTCAACCCATCATGTCGGGAGGCCTCATGGGATACACCTCCTATATCAGCGGATTGGCGCAAGCCCCGCGCGGCCTCGGCATGTTGACCCTGACGCCGCTGGTGGGATTGCTGACCGGGAAAGTGGACAACCGGCTGCTGATTGGCCCGGGAATGCTGCTGATTGCGACGGCCTCCTTAATAATGGGGAACTTCAATCTCGACATGTCCAGTTACGCCTTCTTCTGGCCGAACTTTGTTCAAGGCATGGGCATGGCGCTGACGACGGTACCGTTGATGACGGTGGCCCTGGCCACCATCTGCAATGAACAGATGGGCAATGCCACTGGCCTGTTCGCCTTGGCGCGCAACCTCGCTGGTAGCATCGGCATCGCCGTGGCCATCGCCATGCAGTCGCGCGGCGCGCTGCGGCACCAGGCCTACCTAGTGGGTCACCTGACGCCGTATGACTTGCCCTATCAGACCGCGGTGCAAGGGGGGCAAGTCCTCCTGGCTCCCGCGATGGGCGCCGCCCAGGCGGAACCAGGCACTTTGGGTGCGATTTACAAGTCGCTGCTGCTGCACTCGAATATGCTGGCCTTTGCGGACGAATTCCGGTGGCTTGCGCTGATCTGCTTCTGTTCCGTGCCGCTGGTGCTGGTGTTCAAGAAGACGCAATCCAGGAAAGACGTGATGCTCCATTAGCTTAACAACAAAGAAACAAAGTGACAAAGAACACGCTATCGTATTTGGAACACCTGGGTAAGCTCCGCTACTTGGTTACTTCGTTACTTGGTGTTCACTTCACCGGACCTTTATGAAGCACCGTTCTCAAAGCCTCGTCGCGAGCTTCGTCCTTGGGCTCGCTCTTCTCCAGGGCTGCGCCGTCGGCCCCAACTACCAGCCACCCAAGACAGCCACCCAGGCCCAATGGAGCACACCCATGGCTGGCGGCGAAACCAATCTCGAGCCTGCCATCGCTTCATGGTGGAAGAGCTTCAAAGACCCGGAACTGGACTCGCTGATCGGACGGGCGGCCAAAGCGAATTATGACCTCCGCATCGCGGAAGCGCGCGTGCGCGAAGCCCGGGCCCTTTACCGCATCGAGGCCTCGCGGCTCTGGCCCACCATTAATGCGGGCGGCGCCTACGCGCGGCAGAACCAAAGCAAGAACCAGCCGATCATTGGCGATCTGTCTATACCCTCGAACGTTCCCTTCGAGAACAATGTTTACCAGGCGGGATTCGACGCCTCCTGGGAGATTGATGTGTTCGGAGGCACTCGCCGTGCAATCGAGGCCGGCAAGGCCGAAGTCACCGCCGCCGAATACGGTCGCCGGAATGTGCTCGTGACGCTACTGGGAGAGGTGGCACGCAACTACGTCGAGACCCGTGGCTTCCAGCGCCGGCTGGAGATCGCCCACAAGAACCTCAAGACCCAGGAAGAGGCGCTGGCGATTACGCAGGACCGGTTCAAGAACGGGTTAACCAGTGATCTCGATGTGCAGCAGGCCGCCACGCTGCTGGCGACCACCCGCTCGGTCATTCCACTGCTGGAGACTAGCATTCAAGCTTCCATTTACCGCCTGGACGTGCTCCTGGGCCAAACACCCGGCACGCTGACGGCGGAACTCTCTCAGCAAGTACCTATTCCCACCATCCCGCCGGAGGTCCCGGTGGGCCTGCCCTCCGACCTGCTGCGCCGCCGGCCGGACATTCAACAAGCCGAACGCCGACTGGCGGCCTCGACCGCGCGCATCGGCGTGGCCACGGCGGACCTGTTCCCCAAGTTCTCGCTGACGGGGCTCGCCGGCTTGGAAAGCACAAGCGCCAGCGATTGGTTCGATGCGAGGAGCCAGTTTTGGCAGGTCGGGCCGACGATGCAGTGGAGGATCTTCTCCGCTGGGCGCATCCGGGCCAACATACGAGTGCAAAACGCCCGCCAGGAGCAGGCCTTGGCGGCGTACGAGAAGACCGTCCTAACCTCGTTCGAAGAGGTCGAAAGCTCACTGGTCGCCTATGCCAAGGAGCAAATTCGCCGGCGCTCACTCCAAGACGCGGTGAAGTCCAGCCAGGATTCCCTTTACCTAGCCAACCAACTCTACTCCAGCGGCCTCGTCGGCTTCATCAACGTGCTCGACGCCCAGCGCTCCGTTTACCTGACCGAAGACGCCCTGGTGCAGAGCGACAAAACCGTGACGCAGAATCTGATTAGTCTTTACAAGGCGCTCGGCGGGGGCTGGGAATCGCTGGAGCAGCCACCTCAGCTCGCAAAGGCGCAGATCAAATGATCTCCCCACGCCAACTGTGAACCAGCTATGGAACCGGCGAGTGAAAAACGCTTCGATCCCAGTTTCGCCGCGCAGTTGCTGGTGGAGATTGCACACGAGCAGTCGCTGCAAGAGCTGCTGCGGAAACTGGTCGAGCGCGTGATGGAGCGGCCAGAGGTCGCGTGTGCTCAAGTTTGGTTGATCGAAAAGGGTGACCAGTGCGCTACCTGTCCGTTCCGGTCTGAGTGTCAGGACCAATCCCGCTGCCTGCACCTGGTCGCCGGGAAGGCGAACTCCATCTTGGATCCGGGTAAAGGGCTGGGCCAGTTTCAAACGGCCAACGCTCGTGTTGCCTTAGGCCTCACAGCGTTGGGAGCTGCGGTCGCAAGCAACCAGGAGCGGGTCGTCAGGGACCTGGACCAGGAGCCGGCTTCTCCACCCCAGCCTGATTGGATGCGCCAAGAGCGTATCCGTTCTTATTCCATCACGCCGATCAGCTACAAAGGGGAGTCTTTGGGCGCGGTCGTATCGGCCACTCGCGAGCCCTTTCAGGAGCAAGTCCGGCCGTGGGGGCGCATCTTCGCCGATCATATCGGAGCAGCCATAGCCAACGCGCGCTCGTTCGAGGAAATCCAGCGCCTTCAAGCGCAACTGGAATTACACAACAGCTATTTGCAAGAGGCCGTGGTCGAGGCCAAAGCCTTTGGCGACCTGGTAGGAGAAAGCGCCGCCTTGCGACACATTGTCAGCCAAATTGAATTGGTAGCTCCCACGCATGCTTCGGTGCTCATTCTCGGTGAGACTGGGACGGGCAAAGAACTGGTGGCGCATGAAATCCACCGTCGCAGTGCGCGCAAGGAAAAGCCTCTGGTCCGAGTCAACTGCGCCTCCATCCCTCGCGACCTGTTTGAAAGCGAGCTCTTTGGCCACGTCAAAGGAGCCTTCACCGGCGCCGTGAAGGACCGGGCGGGGCGCTTCGAGACGGCGCAAGGCGGGACCATCTTCCTCGACGAGGTGGGGGAGATTCCGTTGGATATACAGAACAAGCTGTTGCGCGTAGTCCAGGAGCGGTGCTATGAACGCGTAGGGGACGACCGAACGCGCCATGCGGATGTGCGCATCGTGGCGGCGACCAACCGGGACTTAAGGAACGCGGTCAGCGCGGGCCGATTCCGGCAAGACCTCTACTACCGGCTGAACGTGTTTCCGATTGAAGTCCCGTCGCTGAGGCAGCGGCTGGATGACGTCCCGTTGTTAGCGAAGCACTTCGTCGAGCTCTCCACCAGGGAATTGAAGTGCGTCAAACCGCGGCTGACCCGGGCAGGCGTGGCCAGGCTCCAGAATTAC
>Ga0335071_10005560_pt1 | contig 13077 bp, 10 predicted proteins | sample Lox_Sample_15_FD_206724 | JGI IMG/M metagenome (GOLD analysis project Ga0335071, IMG submission 206724) | Soil microbial communities from Loxahatchee National Wildlife Refuge, Florida, United States - Lox_Sample_1.5 | ecosystem: Environmental > Terrestrial > Soil > Wetlands | place: USA...
CAGGCGATTCGCCCGCATGTAGGCGTCTCCGAGGGTCTGCCAGACGACCACATCCACAGGATGGAGATAGATGGTCTCCTTCAAATCGTGGATGACCTCATCCAGCAACCTTCCTTTCTTGACCAGCTTGGCATACGTCTTCATTGCCTCCTCAAGGGAGCCGGCAGCCAGCGCAGCCTGCGCAGCGGAGAGCAGGTCAGCATCTTTATCGGCAGGCGGGACGCTGGAGAGCGGGCCAGTCGCCTTCAGGTCGCGAGGGATGCTAGCAACCTGTTCAGCCGGCGCCTTCTTGACCGGGGTAGGCGGTTCGACAGCGATCGGAATCCGCGGCACTTGGAATGGCGTATCCGCAGAAGGAATTTCATCGGAGCCCAAACGCACGGTGGATGGAGGATCGCTGGGAGGCGCTTTCTCCGCCGGAACCCATTCTTCAGGGGCAGTCGGAGCCGCCTGATCGGCAACCGGAGCCGTCTCGTCCATCCAGGCGGGCATTTCAGGCTCGGCTCCCGGCGATTGGGGGGCCGACCCGAGCGGGGTCAGCATGTGGGTCTGGCCAGGCGAAGCGGGCGCACGCAGCCAGTCCGGAAGGTCGGTTTCCGCTTGCGGAGCTTCGGGACCCGGCTCGGGCTCAGGCTGAGGGGTAACAGGCTTGTTCAAGTCCTTCAACCATTCAGGCAGATCTTCCTGGGGAGTTTGTTGAGCTTCCGATTCCGCCTGCGGAACTGCCGGCATCGGCACATCCGTCTCGGTCTTGTCCAGGTTGCTCAGCCAGCTCGTGATGGTGGCATCTTCCGGTTCTCCAGCGAAGGAAGCCTGGGGCGGTTGTGGCGCAACCGGCTCTTCCGCAACAGGCACTTCGGATTGGGAAAAGGGTTCGGTTGGGACGGCTTTTTCGATCCGATCCGGGGTCAATTCCGGACGATCGATGGGTTCGGTCCAGGCAGACTCCGCTGTTTTTTCCTCGGCAGCCGGCGTTTCAGAAACTACTTTCTGGATCCACTCAGGCGTCGTTTCCGGGCGGTCCTCGGGATGGGTAAGCAATTCCTCGGGTTTGGCGCCTTGATTGGCGGCCAGCCTTTCTAGCCATGCCATGGTATCGTCTTCGATCTGGACTGGCTGGGCCGTACCTTCAGGCGGCGACTGCAGAGAGAGGCTGTCGTCCAGATCCGGCAAGTCGGGGATGACTTCGACCGGAGGGTGTACCGCAGGCTGGGGCGTTTGGTCGACGGGGGGGGCAGGAACTTCAACAACAGGCGCCGGGGGTTCTGCAGCAGGCAGCTCCTCTTCGAGGGTCGGCATCAGCGAGGCCGGCAGGTGATCCTGCTTCGGTGGCACTGGCGGTTCCTGGCTATCCCCAGAAGCCGCGTTGATCTCCTTCAGCCAGTCAGGGACCTCCTCGGAACGTTCCTGAGGATTGGTCAGCAATTCTTCGGGCTTTGCGCCCTGCTTGGCAGCCAGGCTTTCCAACCAGCCCAGGGCATCATCCCCGATTTCGAGCGGCTTCGCTTCGCCGGTTGGCTGGAAAGCATCTCCTTCCATGGGCGGAAGGGAGGATCCAACCTGGTTGTCCGGGGCTGGGGTAGGCGGCATTGGAGGAAGAGGTTCCTGGGGAGCTGCCATGTGGGCCAGCGTGGGCTGGTCGGCAGTATGATCCACACTCGGGGGAATCGGGGAAGGCGGCGTTGTTGGTTCGGCCGGGATATCTGTTTTGTCACCGCCCAGCCCGGCCAGCCAATCCGGCAGGGCTCCACCATCAATCGGCTGGTCTTGGGATGGCTCGGGCGTAAATTCGGATCCGGCAGGCGACGAGAACAGCGAAGATCCGACATCCGGGGCAGCCTGCTCCCCGCCCAAATTCGCCAGCCAGTCGGGCACATTCGCATCGGCGGAAGCGGATTGTTGAGGCGCATCACTGGCAGGTTTATCCCCGCCAAGGTTCGCAAGCCAATCCGGTGTGGTGTCGTCCCCAAACGGAGTCTGATCGTTCGTTTCGGATTCCGGCTGGACTGCATCGGTCGTGCCTGCCGGGGCCATGGATTGCAGCCAATCGGGAATATCAGCCTTGGCGATCGGCTCCGCCGGCGGCTCCTGGCTGAGATCGGACGGGCCTTCCTGGGCCGCGCCGGTCGATTCCTGCCAGCCAGCCGTCCTCATCCAATCCGGGACCGAGCTTTCCGCGGCAGCCGGGGGCGGCGCAGCGGGAGAAACGGGCTCATCCGGCGCCGGGGCAACGGCCGGGATCGGATTGAAACCGGCCGGGGTTTCGGGAGACGTCGCATTTTTCATCCAATCGGGCACAGGTTCACTGCGTTTTTCTCCCGACAGGTTGATCCCCAGCGAAGCCGCCCAGTTCGGCTGGGAGGCCGGCATTCCGCCGCCCTGGTAATCGAGCCGTTCCATTATCACTGCCGTATCGGCGACCTGGTCGGAGGCGAAGGCTGAGCTGGTCGAAAATGACGAGTATGGATCCAGAAGGCGCAAGCGCTGGCGATAGATTTGGGTATTCTCCCCCCGCCCGGTCCCGGGCAAGACGTCCACCAGAACGCGCAATCCATCCATGCAATAGGGGTATTTCTTGAGCAACGTGGAGGCCATTTCCGCAGCTTCCACTTTCTGTCCGGCGCGGTAGTAAGCGCGGGCCAGCATGACCTGCAGGTCGGGCCGGTTGGGATCTTCCGCCAAAACGGAGCGGATCTCCGAGATTGCCTGGCTGAATAACTCACCCTGCGCGTACATGTTGGCCAGGGCGTCCCGGCTCAGGCGGATCTTGGGCGGCTCGACGCCGTCCCGCCTGCCGTACAACCGGCGCAGTTCGCCCTGGATGGCCGGGTTGGATGGCTGGACCTCGAAGGCACGTTCCATGTGCCAGATTGCTTCATCAAGCTTGCCTTCGTCGTCCCGAATGATACTCATCCCCACGTGGGACACGAAATCATCCGGAACCGCCATCAGGGCACGTTGAAAAATATCTGCTGCGTCGGAATAACGGCGGGCTTCGAGAAAGGTTTTTCCGAGCAACCGATAGGTTTCGATGTGCATCGGGAAGGTCTTGAGGATATGCTGGCAATGCGCGACAGCTTCATCAAGGTGTCCGCCCTCGATCATCCCTTCGATTTCATGGTTATATACGCGCAAAGATACCTTGGCCATTCCTTGCTCCTGGCTCTATTATGCACTAATCTTTTAGATTATGCAATCGTATTTTCGCATAGAATTTTGAAAGGTGCAATTTTACAGTTAGTCGTAGAAGAGCGGCAGCGCAGGGACAGGTTTTTCACTCCACAGGAAGGCGTCCTGGAGGCTTTGGCGGGCCTCCGCAAGTTTTTGCGGGTCGTTGGCATGGATCGTAAAAAGGGGCTGGCCTCTCTGTACCCGGTCCCCAACCTTGTGATGGATCACGAAACCCACGGCGTGGTCCACCGGATCGCCCTTTTTCGCCCGCCCGGCCCCAAGGGCAACGGCCGCCTCGCCGATCAGACGGGCATGGACCTGTGCAAGGCACCCGTTCCGCCCAGCTTCGACGACTTCGATATTCCTCGCTTTGGGAAATTTATCCAGGTGATCGAGATACTCGACATCCCCGCCCTGCGCATCAACCAGCAGGTGGAACTTTTCAAATGCCTTCCCGGATGCGATGACTGCCTCGGCCATCTTCCGGCCGGATGGCAGGTCCGGGGCGCGCCCACCCAGGACCAGCATGTGGGCACTGACGTGCAGGCAGTGCTCGCGGAAATCCTCCGGGCCTCCACCCTGGAGGGTTTCGATCGCCTCGATCACTTCCAGGGCGTTGCCAACAGCCGACCCGAGCGGCTGATTCATATCGGACAACAAGGTTACAACCTTGCGACCGGCGAGCTTGCCGATATCGATCATCAGACTGGAAAGCTGGCGGGCTTCCGGCAGGTTTTCCATGAAAGCCCCCAGCCCGACCTTGACGTCCAGGACGATCGCCTGGGCGCCCGCAGCGATCTTCTTGCTCATGATCGATGAGGCAATGAGAGGGATGGATTGAACGGTCCCGGTGACATCCCGCAGGGCATAGAGCTTGCCGTCGGCCGGCGCCAGGTCCAGGGATTGCCCGGTCAGGACGATTCCGTCCTTCTTGAGCTGGCGCTTGAACTCATCGGTGCTCAGGTCGACCCGGTAACCGGGGATGGATTCGAGCTTGTCGAGTGTCCCACCGCTGAACCCCAGGCCGCGGCCCGACATCTTTCCCACCGGCAGCCCGCAAGCCACCACGACTGGAAGGACCACCAAAGTGGTTTTATCCCCCACCCCGCCGGAGGAATGCTTGTCCATGGCAATATCGACGATACCCGACAGGTCGAGGATCTCTCCGGAGTGAGCCATCGCCAGCGTCAGGTCGGTGGTTTCGCGAGCCGACATGCCGTTGAGCAAAACCGCCATCGCCCAGGCCGAGACCTGGTAATCCGGTATTTCGCCTTTTGTGAAGCCCGCGACGAAGGACTCGATCTCCTCGGTGCTGAGTTCCTGTCGTTCACGTTTCTTGATAATGATATCCACCGCGCGCATGGGATGCTCCTTTTCTGGGGTAAATCTATTTTATCCCAATTCAGAGTTGTCCGACAACTCTGAAGCCGCGGCGAACCATTATTTGATCAGCTTATCCACCACCATTGCCGCAAACAGGAAGGCCAGGTAATAACTGGACACCCGGTACAACCGCCAGGCGAGTTTGTTCGTCCCTTTCCGCCAGACCAGCCAAGCGACGTACAGCATCGCGCCTCCCAACAAGACCGCAGAGGCGAGGTAGATATACCCGGCGATCCCTAATAGAGTCGGCAGGAACGTAACGGGCAGCAAAATCGAAGCGTAGAGCATGATCTGTCCGCGGGTGAACTCCAGCCCGCGAGCGACCGGCATCATCGGAATCTTGGCAGTCGTGTAATCCTTGAGCCGAACGATCGCCAGGGCCCAAAAGTGCGGCGGTGTCCAGAGGAAGACGATCGCGAACAGGAAGACCGCCCACAAGTCCAGCCGGCCGGTGACCGCCACCAGGCCGACCACGGGAGCCATCGCGCCGGCCCCTCCGCCGATGACGATATTCTGGACGCTGGTCCGCTTGAGCAGGAGCGTATAGATCAAAACATAGTAAACAATCCCACCCAGCGTGACCAGCGCTGCCAGCCAGTTGACGAGTCCGGCCAGAAGGTAGATCGAGATGATGCACAAGGACAGGCCCCACGCCAATCCCTCGGCCGGGAATAATCGGCCGGCAGGGATCGGTCGTTTGGCGGTGCGGGCCATCAGTTTATCGATATCCCGATCGACGTATTGGTTGACTGCCTGCGCACCGCCGGCAGCGAGCCCACCGCCCAATAGCGTCCAGAGGGCCAGGAGCGGATTGGGCCAGGCTTTACCGCCGATGACCATGGCGGAAAAGGCCGTGACCAGCAGGAGCAGGACGACCACCGGCCGCGTCAGGGTCAACAAATCCTTCAGGTATTGCCGGCCAGAAGCGGGTTTTGGGAGAATCCTTTCACTCCCCTCCGGCTGGCGTTCGAGCCCGGTCGCGACGACCAGGATGACCATCCCGGCCCAGGTGGCGGCGGAGGTGGTTATTTGTAAAGCGAGCAAAAACGGTGGGTAGTCGCGGGTGACGAGCAGGGCTCCGATGTACGCCTGCGCAAAGTACAGGATTGTGGTAATCGCCGCGGCCGGAAATACCGCGATGCGATCGCGTTGGGTCAGCCAGGCTCGAACGTATAAAATCACGAGCAAAACGCCGGCCACGCCAACGATGAATCGATGCGCCATCTGAATCCAACCCAGGGCATCCGAAGGGAATATCCGGCCGGTGCAAAGCGGCCAACCCAGGCAGGCTTTGGTCGCCTCGCTGCCGGCGACGACCGCGCCGCTAAGCAGGACCACGAAAAGGACCGCCGTCGACCAGATCGCAAGGCGCGAAAACGGACTGCGGTACTGGAGGGCGGCTGAAAGGTCCGCCTCCCGGGTAGGCAGGAATGCCGCTACTGTGGCCGCCAGGCACATCGCCAGGGTCGCCAGCGCCACGCCCAGATGAATTGCCACGACTGCCGGCTGAGTCCTGGTCAGGACCGTGGCCGCCCCGAGGGCGATCTCGACGACCAGCAGCCCGAACGCGATTGCCATCGGAGCCGCGATCAGGCGGACCCTGCGAAAACGCCGCCACGCCACCACCACGGAGGCCAGGATCAACACGCCGGTCAGCAAAGCCACGAGCCGGTGGACGTACTCGAGGATCGCATCCGGGCGCAGGGGCGGGAGGACCCTTCCGAAGCATAACGGCCAGTCCGGGCAGCCAAGCCCGGACTTTGTCACCTGGACGATGCCGCCCATGACAATCAACAGAAAGGTCATGATGGACGTGCAAAGGATGAGGATACGAAAGCTGCGCAATGGAGATTGTGTTGCGGTCATACAAACCTCATTTCGTACCAACTGATTTCGTCAGGATCTGTTCTTCAGCAGTATCCTGGATCTGCCAGCCAAGCTCATTGACCAGTTTCCGCAGGCGGTCCGACTCGGCCCAATCCTTCCGGGCCCGCGCCAGCCTGCGCTCTTCGAGCAACTGCAGGACTTCCGCAGGCGTTTCGGAGCCGTCCGGTTGGGGCGCCGTCCGGATCAGTTCCCAGACCGGCGCCGGGATGCCCTCTTCCGGGTTCCCGGGCCAACGCACCTCGCCCAGTTCGGACAGGGAAAATTCCGCCCCGCTGGGATAGATCTCCGGATTGCATTCGCGCAGCAAGGTCACCGAACTGACCCCGCTGACCCGGCATTTCCCGGCCTGGAAATCGATGATCAAACCGGTGTGCTCGTCCAGGCCGACGGTGGTGAAGCCCGGCGGCAGCATATCACACCACTGGCTGAAGCGCTCGAGGCCGACGAAGCAGCGGCTGGTATCCACATCCGCGCCGCCGTCCGTATTGTTCCAGTGTGGAATGAAGGAAAGGGCCAGGCCGAAATCTGCGAACAGGTCCAGGCCCGGGAGGGCCTGGACATCCTGCCCGACCTTGTAAATCTCATAGACCGGCAGCGCCCACGCGCCGACCGATATGGTTGCCGCGCTCGCAAAGACGAGCGCCGCGCCCTGGCGATGGCGCGCCCGTACCAGATCCCAGGCCAGTGTGCCTTTCAACTGCCGGACGGCATAGGTCGGGCTGCCGGGGCCCATGAAGATCAGGTCGGCAGTCAAGAGAGGCGTCAAAACGGAGGCGTCCTCCGGGCTGAAGGCGGTGCCACGCTTGCGGGCCGGTACGACGTCGATCTGCGGGTTGAAGGCTTGCAGGCGGGTCTTGAGGAATTCGCCCACCCGGCCGGCCACCTGCGGGGAATTCAATTCGAAGCCGGCCGGCGTCTCGAGAAGGGCCACCCGCAGAGGTCGCGGCAGATTCTGGGCGATGGACTCGAACACCCGCCCGCCTGCCAGGGAGGTCTCGCCGGAACCAAGAAGTGCGATCAGACCATCGTTGTTTTGCATCTCCACCTAACTTTCCAGCAGCTTCCGGACCGTCATCCAAATCTGGTCGAACATCTCGGCTGTCAGTCGTCCCGTCTGGGTATTCTGGCGGCTGGGATGATAGGAACAGACCAGGTGGCAGCCATCCGGAAGCTGGTGCACCATATTATGCCCGAAGGTCAGGGCCGAATTCGGGAGGGAATGGATCCGCAGGATGCTCTCGAAGGCGATCCGGCCAAGCGCTACGAAAACCTTCGGCGCAAGAAGCTCGACTTCTCCCTCGAGGTATGGTTGGCAATTGAGCATTTCCTGCTGGGTGGGCTTGTTATCGGGTGGAGCGCAGCGACAAACCGGAGCCGTATAAAGGTCGGTCAGGGTCAGCCCGTCGTCCCGGGAAAGCGACTCCGGCCGCGAGGCGAAACCGGCCCGGTACAAAGCCGGGTAGAGGAAATCGCCCGAAGCGTCTCCAGTGAACTGCCGCCCCGTCCGGTTCGACCCGTGCGCTCCAGGGGCCAGCCCGACGACGAAGACGCGGGCGTGTGGATCGCCAAAACCCGGGACCGGCTTCCCCCAGTAGTCCCAGTCGCGATATGCCCGCCGTTTCTCCCGCGCCACTTTCTCGCGCCATTCCACCAGGCGCGGGCAGCGGCGACACGTTAGAAGTTCATGGTTAAGCTCATCCAAAAACATGAATCAATTCTACCCTAATTGTCTTGAAATTATCCAAATTTGCGCTAAACTATTATCAAAGCATAAGGAGGAAACCATGAAATCGTTCCGCAAGAATGTTGCAATTGCCATCGACGGCGGCGGCATCCGCGGGGTGATCGTCACGAAAGCCCTGTCGATGCTCGAAGATCATCTAAAGACCCCGATCCATGACATTTTCCGCCTCGCCGCAGGCACGTCCACCGGTTCGATCATCTCCGCCGGGATCGGATCAGGTTTGACCGCAGTACAACTGCACCAATTATATGTCAGCCTCGGCGATACCATCTTCAGGAAGTCCTGGCGGACTTTCTTCTGGCCGCTGACGCGCTACCGTTACCCGCACGAACCGCTGGCCAAAGCCCTGAAGGAAAATATGGGGGATCACAAAATGGGCGATTTCTGGAGCGCCTCCCCTCACACCGACGTGGTCATCTCTACCTTCGACCTGCTCTCGAACCAGACCCGCTTCATCAAACCATGGAAACCGGAATATAAAAACTGGCCGGTCATTCGGGCGATCCTCGCCTCCAGTTCCGTCCCGACTTTCTTCCCGGTCGTCGAGGGCCGCTACGTGGACGGCGGGGTCGGCTCGTACGCCAATCCGTGCTACTTGGCCGCCTACGAAGCCAAATTCTGCCTGAACTGGGATCTCAAGGAAACCACCCTGATCAGCCTGGGGACCGGACGGGACCCGCAGGCAGTCAAGGAAGGCCAACCGAACCGGTTCATGGCCTGGGATTGGCTCGCCCCCACCCTGGACGCTTTCATGGCCTCCGCCGGGGACCAGCAGGTCAACCTCGTCGAGACGTTCTTCGACGACCTGGACTTTCGCCGGTTCCAGGTCGACCTGAAGACTTCCATCCCGATGGACGAGCCCAGCCAGATCCCCGAATTGCTCAAGTACGGTGAAATGATGGGAAAAATGATCCTGAACGACCAGGTCGACCGCGCTCAGGGTGTGATTCCTTCCCGCGCCCCCTGATTCGCTTACAGGATCAACATCGCATCCCCGAAGGAATAGAACCGATAGTGCTCCTGCTTGGCGACTTCATAAGCATGGAGCACTTTTTCGCGCCCGGCAAATGCGCTGACCAACATGATCAGGGTGGATTTTGGCAGGTGGAAATTGGTGATCATGCCATCCACGACTTTGAATTGGAATCCCGGCGTGATATACAGGTTCGTGTTGCCAGTGTAAGCCGAGAGCGGACCCGCCGCGGCCGCCGCCGATTCGAGCGTCCGGACGGAGGTGGTCCCGACTGCAATGACGCGCCCGCCAGACTCGCGGGTCCTTACGATCGCATCGGCAGTCTCCGGCGGCAGCTGGCACCATTCGGTATGGATCTGGTGCTCGGCCGGATCCGCTTCGGTGACCGGGGCGAAGGTATCCAGGCCGACATGCAGAGTGACATACGCGACTCCGACACCCTGGCTTTGGAGCTCGTCGAGCAGCCGGGTGGTAAAGTGCAGCCCGGCGGTTGGCGCGGCCGCCGACCCCGGATCATGGGCGTACACCGTCTGATAGCGCTCCGGGTCGGATAATTTCTCGTGAATGTAGGGCGGGAGTGGAACGTTGCCGACATTCGGAAAAAACGGCTCGATCGGTTCGGCAAAACGGACCCGGCGGCGTGAGCCATCCATCACTTCGACAATCTCACCGGATGGACCGTTATCGATCGCGAGCGTTTTTCCCTCCGATAAGCCTTTCCCGCCCACCAAGCATTCCCAGGTCAGCAGATTCTCCCGCCGCAGGAGCAGGAGCTCGATCCGACCGCCGGTGGCCTTGTGGGCAAAGATGCGGGCCGGGATAACGCGCGTCTGGTTCAGGACCAGCAAGTCGCCGGAACGCAAGAATTGGCCGACCTCTCTAAAAACACGGTGTTCCAACGTGCCATTGCCCCGCCGAAACACCAGAAGACGGGAGGAATCGCGCGGCTCGACGGGAGTCTGGGCGATGAATTCGGGAGGCAGGTCGTAATCGAAATCGGAAGTCTTCATAAAGAGATTATTTCTTGAACAAACGGATTACCAGATTAACAACGATCGTCAAGAACAAGGAAAGCAGAAGACAGGTAGTCAAAGGAAAGTAAAAGCTTCCTTGTTTGCCGACGATCCGTATGTCCCCCGGCAAGTGCCCGAGCGGAAGGTTGAATTTTCCCAGCAGAAAGAGAAGTCCGCCAACGACGAGGAAGGCAATCCCTAACAAGACGAAAATCCGGGCGATCGGCTGCATGTCACAACAGGCGCGGCTGGGTTTCTTCGTTATACTCCACACCGAGGTGTTCGTAGGCCGCCTTGGTCGCGACGCGGCCTTGCGGCGTGCGATCGAGGAAACCGAGCTGGAGCAGGTAGGGCTCGACCACATCCATGATCGTATCCGGCTCTTCACTGATCGCCGCGGCGATGGTATTCAGGCCAACCGGTCCGCCATGATATTTCGAGATGACAGTCTTGAGGATGCGCCGGTCCAGATCGTCCAGCCCGAGCGGATCGACTGCCAGCAGGTCGAGGGCTTCCCGGGCGACCGCCTGATTGACGGACCCATCTGCCCGCACCTGGGCGTAATCCCGGACGCGCCGCATCAGGCGGAGCGCCACACGCGGGGTCCCGCGGGCACGCCGGGCGATCTCCTCCACGCCGCCGGTATCCGCCTCTACTCCCAGCATCCCGGTCGCCCGGCGGACGATGGCCTGCATGGCTTTCTGGTCATAATAATCCAGCCGGTAGACCGCCCCGAAACGGGCCCGCAGAGGCGCGGTCATGAGCGCCAGGCGGGTGGTCGCACCCACGACTGTGAAACGCGGCAGCTTCAACCGGATGGACCTGGCCGAGGGCCCTTTCCCAATGACGATGTCCAGGGCGTAATCCTCCATGGCCGGGTAAAGGACCTCCTCGACCGCCTTACCCAGGCGATGGACCTCGTCGATGAAGAGCACGTCGCCGGCCCGCAGGTTGGTCAGGATGGCCGCCAGGTCGCCGGCGCGCTCGATCGCCGGACCGGAAGTCACCTTGATGTTCACGCCCATCTCGTTCGCCACGACATGCGCCAGGGTGGTCTTTCCCAATCCGGGCGGACCGTAGAAGAGGACGTGGTCGAGCGGCTCGCCACGTTGGCGGGCCGCGGCGATCAGGATGGCCAGGTTCTCCTTGACATTATCCTGACCGATCAGGTCGGTGAGATGCTGGGGACGCAGGGTCTGATCCAGGCGGTCATCGGGTTTCGGTTCCGGGTCGAGGACCCGTTTCGCAGCCTCTGTCATGCCATCGATTATACTTTATCCCCCCGATGGGTTCGTGTCGCTGTCTGGAGAATACCCCCATAAATAAAAAGCCGGCAGCGCGTGTGCGCCGCCGACTTCCACTCACTTCAGCTCATGGGGTCGGCATCGCCGGGAAGGTCCCATCCGGTGCATACCAATCCTGTGGATTGATATTGGTCAAAGTCGCGTTGCTTGTCACGGTGACCGGGATCAGGGTATGGTCGGTGCAGGAAACGCTCAGGCCGCACGGGACCGCCTGTGAATAACCGGCGGCCAGCCCGGTCGGGAATCCGCTGCCGCCGAGCGAGTACGCCACGACCGTGTAAGTCCCGGTTGGAACGCCGAGTTCGTAGCTGGTCTGACCGGCGACGGTATCGACGGAATAATAGCTGCCGTCGGCGGTGCTCCAGGCCACCACCCTTTCCGGCGGGATGGCCGAAGCCGGATAGTTCACCGCGCCGGTAATCAAGCCGGTCGGGAAGCTGGACATGGGAGTCGTGGAAAGGGTATCAGTGGGGCTGGCCGGTGGAACGGTCGGCGCCAGTGTGTCAGTCGGAGCCGCTGCCGTTGCAGGGGCGGCCAGCGCCGTCAACGTGGCGTCCACCATCGCTCCGACGTCCGCCGTGGAGGTCGGGCTGGCTGCCGGCTGGGAGACACAAAAAATGCCAGCCAAGGAAAGGACCGCCAGAGCTAGAATGATTTTCTTGTTCATCAGACCTCCTGGAATAATTCCACAGATTTATCGTGATTGTACAGGATGAATTTTTATGACAAACTTTATCAATTATAGTCTCTATTTTATAAAATAAAACCAGGCCGTCTGGATTTAGCGGCCTGGTTTACGGGTTTTGATCAGCCAATCAAGGATTGGGAACGCCGGCCGGCTTGGCCCGGTAGGATGCAGCCCAGTCGGTGATGTCACAGGTGACGGTCTGCTTGGATATCACTGTCACCAAGCCGGGGCAGCCGCCCGAGTTTCCCGAGGAGTCATAAGCGACCACCTGCCATTTCCCGGGAATTAAATAAGTCGTGAACATCGAGTAAGATGTGCTGCCGGCCGGCAATATCAGGTAAGAGTAATTGTAAGGAGGCTCCTGTCCATAGGCAACAATGACGAGGGCCGGGATCGATCCGTACGGGTAACCGCTGATGTTGCCTTCGATCCCACCTGGGTCAGGGATCGGAGTGACGCTTGCGGTCGGCGATACCAGCGGCGTATCCGTATCCTTCGGCGAGGCAAGAGTAGGCGTATCCAGCGGAACCTGCGGGGCAGATTGGGTCAGGGCAATCAATGTTGCCGCGACCTTCGTCTCAATGTCCCCCGAGGACGATCCCTGTCCTCCAGTTTGGGGCATGTTGCAGGCTGAGAGCAGGATGATTACAGAAATTAACGACAGTAAAAGGCGACCAACCTTTCTCATGATTCTTATCTCCTTATCGTTTCGGCGTTGCCTAATTATAGACAATCTTGGGCAAGATTACTATCACCAATTCTTAATCCTCCAGGCTCTTGACACATCCATTTTACGGGCATATACTGCCGGCGAGTTGAAAAGTTGAACCATGGACGCAAACCGAACCATCGAACCTGATCCTCTTCTTATTCACCGCTTCCCTACCACTGGTAGGATCGTGCCCATTTGTCGG
>Ga0335071_10005561_pt1 | contig 13076 bp, 15 predicted proteins | sample Lox_Sample_15_FD_206724 | JGI IMG/M metagenome (GOLD analysis project Ga0335071, IMG submission 206724) | Soil microbial communities from Loxahatchee National Wildlife Refuge, Florida, United States - Lox_Sample_1.5 | ecosystem: Environmental > Terrestrial > Soil > Wetlands | place: USA...
TCCAGTAGGCGACGAGGCCGATGGCCGCGAGCTTGATCATGGTCTTGAGCGACTCGACCAGGCTCCGCGAGCTCACGAGCCGCCGGAAGCCCTGCGCGGGATTGACGCGGCTCCACTCGGGCTGGAGCCCGCTCCACGAGACGGCGAACCGCGTCTGCACGAGCTGGACGGCCAGCGCGACGAGGGCGGGTACGAGCAGGAGCGGCCAGGCGAGCCGCCCCAGAGTGAAGGTCGCCCCGGTGAGGAGCGCGAGCGCGCCCGTGGTCGAGAGATCGGGCGCGGCGGCGGCGGCGAGCCCGTGCTGCATGGCGACCACCGCGTCGCTCACCAGCCGCGGCCCGCCGATTGCCCCAGCGCCGAGGGCGCCCATGAGGAGCGCCGCCGCCGTGAGATCGGTGCTCTTGGCGATCTGCCCCTTGCGGCGCGCCTCTTCCTGGCGCTTCGCGGTTGGCTGCTCGGTCCGCTCCTGGTTGTCCGGCTCACCGAAGGCCATGGATCCCTCCGCCGAAGAGCCTGTCGAGGATTGCGGGCAGGCCGCCGATGAGTCCGGCCATCACCTCGGAGACGTGCGGCACCGTGTGGAGCAGGCCCAGCAGGCCCAGGCCCACGGACACGGGGAGGCCGATGATGAACACGTGGGCCTGCGGCGTGGCGCGGGCGACGAGGGCGAGGGCCACGTTGAGCACGAGGAGCATGCCAATGAGCGGCGCCGCCAGCGCGACCCCAGACTGGAGCACGGTGCCGCCCAGCCCCGCGATGCCGCCCGTGACCGCCGGTTCCAGCACCGATCCGGGAGTGAGCCGCTGGAAGCTCGAGGCGACGGCGCGAATGATCAGGTGGTGCCCGTTGACGGCGAGGAAGATGAGCAGGGCGAGGATCTGCTCGAAGCGCGTCACCACCCCTGGGTGCTGGCCGGTCGACGGATCGAAGACGGCCGCCGCCGACAGCCCCATCTGAAAGCCGATGACCTCGCCCGCCACGTCGGCCGCGCCCATGACGATCTGGGCGACGCTGGCGATGGCAAGGCCCACGAGGGCCTCGCCCGCGAGGAGCAGCGCCCAGCCGAGCATCTCGCGCGAGGCGGGCGCGGGACGGGGCCCGGGGAGGAGCGGCGTCAGCACGAGGGCGAGCGTGAGAGCCAGGGCCGCGCGATACGGGATCGGCACGCTGCGATGGCCAAGCACGGGGGCCCACGCGAGCATCCCGCTCAGCCGGGCGAAGGCCGGCAGGAACGTGTCAAGGTGCCGCGTGAGGAGGAGGCTCAGCTCGTTCATGTCAGCGCGCGTAGGCGTCGAGGTTGCCCAGGAGGGAGACGGTGAAGCCCACCAGCCTCCCGAGCATCCAGTGACCGAGGAGACCCAGGACGGCCAGGATCACCACGAGCTTCGGGATGAAGCTCAGCGTCATCTCCTGGATCTGCGTCACGGCCTGGAAGATGCTCACCGCGAGGCCCACCACGAGCCCCGCGCCGAGGATGGGCCCGGCCAGGATCAGGATGAGGAGCGCCGACTCGCGGGCGAGCGACATCACCGTATCGGGAGTCATGCGCGCCTCACCGGAAGCCCGCCACGAGGGCGCGCACCACCAGGTGCCAGCCATCTGCCAGCACGAAGAGGAGCAGCTTGAAGGGCAACGAGATCATCACGGGCGGGAGCATCAGCATGCCCATGGACGTGAGCACGCTCGCCACCACCATGTCGATCACGAGGAACGGGATGAAGAGCACGAAGCCGATCTGAAACGCGGTGCGGATCTCCGACAGCGCGAAGGCGGGAATGAGGACGTGCGTGGGCACGTCGTCGGCGTTTCGCGGCTGCGGCAGCTTGGCCAGCTGGGTCATGAGCCCGAGATCGGCCGGGCGCGCCTGGTGGAGCATGAAGTTGCGCAGCGGCGCCATCGACCGGTTCAGCGCTTCCGTCTGGGAGATCTTGTGGGCCGCATACGGCTCCCACGCGGCCGTCCGGATCTCCTCACCCACCGGGGCCATGATGAAGAGGGTGAGGAAGAGCGACAGCCCGACGAGGACCTGGTTCGGCGGGAGCTGCTGCACGCCGATGGCCTGGCGCAGGAGCGACAGCACGATGATCACCCGCGTGAACGAGGTGAGCATCAGGAGGATGGCGGGGGCGAGGCTCAGGACGGTGAGGACGGCCACGATGCCGAGCGCCGTGGAAACCTCCTCCGGCGACTGGGTGCCCACTCCCTCCAGCGTGATCCGCGGCACGGCGATGGCCTGGGCCTGAGCGTGCGCGGGCCCGGCCAGGAGCGCGATCAGCAGGGCTGCGGCCAGGGTGAGGCTACGCACGCGGGCCCCCGGCGTGGACGGAGTTGACGCCAAGGCGGGCGAGGCGCTCGCGGGAGCGCGCGAGCATCGCGCGCATCGAGCTCTCGCTGGGCTGGGGGCGCGCCCCCACCGCGCCGGAGAGCTCGCGCGCGAAGTCGTCGGGCGCCGGTTCCCTCGGGATGCGCTCGGCCCGCGCCTCGGCGGCGGGGGCTCCCGGCGCTTCGAGCTTGCCCAGGAGCGTGATGCGATGGGCGGTGACGCCGACCAGGAAGCGCTCCGGCCCCACCCCGATCACGCAGACGGACTCCTTGGCCCCGACGTAGCTGCGCCCGAGGATCTCCACGCGCGCGGCCGCGGCCCTGCCCGCGGGCATGAAGCGCGCGAGCCAGCCCGCGCGGGCGCCGGCCGGGCGGCGGAGCCGCCCCCGCCCGCCGATGCGCTCGGCCCGCTGGAAGACCCAGCGCAGCCCAACGAGCGTGAGCGCGAGGAGCACGGTGACGGTCGACATGGCGCCCAGGAAGCGCGCGCCGACCGTCCCGGCGGATGGCCCGGCGACCTCGGCCCAGGCGCAAGGCGCCCCGAGCGCGACGAGAGCGAGGGTGATGCAAGCCGCGGCCGCGCGCGTCATCGGAGCGTCTTGATCCGCTCGGTCGCCGTGACGATGGAGGTGAGCCGCACACCGAAGTTCTCGTCGATCACCACCACCTCGCCCTTGGCGATCGGACAGCCGTTGATGAGGATCTCCACGGGGTCGCCGGCCGACTTGTCCAGCTCGACGATGGAGCCGGGAGCCAGCTTGAGCACGTCCTGGATCTGCATGCGGGCCCGTCCGAGCTCGACGGCCACGGGCAGCATCACGTCGAGGATGAGGTTGATGCCGCCGGCGCTGGGCTCGGGGCGCGCGGCCCGGTCCGCGGCGGCCTCGGCGCTGGCGCCGAGCATGACGATCTCCCGGGCGAGATCGGAGCCGACGGTGAGCGTCATCTCGACCCGGAAGCCTTCGGGCCCCGTCGCCTCCGCCCGGATCAGCCACACGCGCTCGTGCTGGGCGGAGAGGTCCGAGGGCACCTCGTCGGAGTCCTCGATCATGTGAAGGGTGGCAGCACCGAAGCCGATGGAACGCTGAATCATCGGCATGAGAGCTGCGGAGGCCGATCCCAGGATCTGGTTCAGCGTCTGCTGCATCGCCTCCACGTGGCCGGGCTGGAGCTCGAGCGCCTCGCCGCCTTCGCCCTTCCCCTCGCCCACGAGCGCGTGGCCGAGGATGAGGGCGCTCGACTTTCCGAGGATGAGCCAGTGCCCCCCGGTGAGGCCACGGGCATAGGGCAGCTCCAGGAGCACCCACGGCAGCGGCAGGCGCGTGCGGAGCTCCGCCGTGGTGGTGTCCTCGATCCCGAGGAGGCTCACCTCCGTGGGCCGGTTGAGCATGGTGGTGAGCACGGGCGCCGCCCCCTCGAAGAAGGCCTGGCCGAACTGGCTGATGCGGTCGGGCGGCGCGATGCCCTTCTCTCCCGCGAGCGTGGACGGGCTATGCGGTGTGAACACGGGCTTTCCTCGTTCCGGGGGAAGCGTCACGGGCGACCTCGCCGGTTGGAATGGAGGACAGGATCTCGAGCGCCTTGCGGCGGTTCACGATGCCCGCGCGGGCGGTGAAGCGCGGCGCGCCCTCCAGCTCCACGATCGCGGGCGCGTCCACGGAATGGCCGGAGGAGAGGATGTCCCCCGGCTTCATGGTGAGGACGTCGCGCACGGTGAGCGGGATCTCGGCGAGGACGCCGCGCACGGTCAGATCGACGCGGAGGAGGTTCTTGTTCAAGCCCTCGCCCTCCTCCGGCGTGGTGGCCCGGGGCGGCGCGGAGAACCGCCGGTGGGTGCTCAGCTTCGGCATGACCGGCTCGAGGAGCATGTGCGGGTAGACGATGGTCATGGGCCCGCCGATCTCTCCCACCTTCACGTCGAAGGTCACGGCCACGACGGCCTCGTTCGGCGAGGTGAGCTGGACGAACTGCGGGTTCGTCTCGGTGTGGTCGACGCGGAAGCCGAAGGAGCCCAAGTGATGCCAGGCCTGGCGCAGGTCGACCATGGCGCGGATGCCGATGCGCTCCACGAGCACCTTCTCCACCTCGGTGAAGTCGCGGACGCGTGCGGGGAGCAGGCCGGTGCCACCCAGGAGACGGTCGATGACGATGAAGAGGATGTGGGCGTCGATGTCGAGGACGGCGCCGCCCTTGAGGGGCTCCATGTTGAAGATGGCGAGACAGCGGGGCGGCGAGAGCGACACGATGAACTCGCCGTAGCTCACCTGCTCCACCCCGCGGAACTCCACCTCCACCAGCCCGCGCAGCAGGGTGGTGAGGGAGGCGGTGTAGAGGCGGGCGAAGGTCTCGTGGATGCTCTGGAGCATCTTCAGCTGGTCCTTGGACACGCGGTTCGGCTTGCGGAAGTTGTAGGGGACGATGGTCTTGTCCGGCCGGGGGCCGCCGTCCGCGTGCGGGATGTCGCCGCGGTCCACCGCGGAGAGCAGCGCGTTCACCTCGTCCTGCGACAGGATCTTGTCCATGAAGCGCCCCTTACTGGATCACGAACTCGGTGAAGTAGACGCGGCTCACCTTCTCGAGCCGCAGCTCCTCGTGGATGCGCTCGAGGAGCGCCTTCTTGAGGTCGAGGCGCCCCTCCTCGGAGCCCAGCACCTCCAGGGACGCGGCCCCGAAGATCGAGATGACGAGATCGACGATCTGCGCCTTGTGCTCCTCGAGCTCCTTCGTCTCGCGCGCGTCGGTGACCCCGATCTCCACCCCGACCTTGAGGTAGCGACGCGTGTCGGGCGCGCCGATGTTGACCACCACGGAGCCCACGGACAGCGTGGCCTTCACGGGCGCGGCCGCGGCCGGCTTCTCCTGGGCCTCGGGGGCCTCCGCCTTCGCGGGGGCGTGCCGGACGAAGGAGAGCCACCCCCACGCGCCGAGACCGGCCACGAGCAGGACGGCGCCGACGAGGAGCAGCAGGCGCACGGGCAGCCTTCTGGTCGGCGCCGGCGCCTCCGCGACCGGGTCACCGGGGGCCGCGGGGCCGGCCACCGGGTTCGCTGCAGCCTCTCCGCTCATGGCTCGTTACTGGGTCAGGTTGACCAGCTCCTTCAGGAGCTGATCGGAGGCCTGGATGGTCCGCGCGTTGGCCTGGAAGCCCGTCTGCGCGAGGATCATCGACGTGAACTGCTGGGCCAGATCCACGTTGGACGCCTCGAGCGAGCCCGGCGTGATGGCGCCGCGTCCGCCCGTTCCCGCCCCGCCGATGTTCGCCAAGCCGGAAGCCGCGCTCTCGCGGTAGTGGTTCTGACCGACCTGGAGCAGCCCCTCGGGGTTGTTGAAGCTGGCGAGCTGCACCACGCCGAGGCTCGAGGTGGTGCCGTTGCTGAAGTAGCCCGTGAGCGTGCCGTCCGCGCCCACCGAGAAGCTCTGGAGCGGGCCCGAGGGCAGGCCGTCCTGGCTCGAGAGCGAGACGGTCGACGGGCTGGCCAGCCCGGTCATGGGCGTGCCGTTGGCGGCGCTGCCGAAGTCGAGCGTGATCGACTGCGGCGAGCTGACGCCGGACGCGGCGGGATAGACGAGCCCGATGCCCTGGCTCGCCCCCGACGCGATGGCGCCGGTGGCGTCGAAGGTGATCGAGCCGGTCGGCGTGGTGATGCTCGACACGGACGGGTCCGTGGTGTTGGCCGACCAGTCCCACTGCCCGGGGGCGGCCGCGAAGTTCTTCGTGAAGGTGACGGCGATGGTGTGCGGCGCGCCCACCGAGTCGCGCACCGCGAAGGTGGCGGTGGTGCTGGCCCCGTCCGGCACGGAGAAGTCGAGGTTGCCCTTGAGCAGGGCCTGCGTGGTGGGCGTGGCCGGACTCTGCTGGCCGAGGTCCACGTGGATGTTGCCCGTGGCGCCCTGGACCTTGTAGCCCGTCGAGCCTTCCACGAGATCACCGGTGGCGTCGAGGGTGAAGGCGCCCGCGCGCGTGTACAGGCGGTCGTTGCCGTTGGCGACGACGAAGAAGCCGTCGCCCTGGATGGCCATGTCCGTGGCGCGGTTCGTGGTCTGGATGGAGCCCTGGAGGAAGCTCGGCGTGATGCTGCCGAGGGCGACGCCGAGGCCGATCTGGATCGGGTTGATGCCGCCCAGGTTCGTGCCCGGCGCCGAGCCCGCGCTGATGGTCTGGCTCAGGATGTCCTGGAAGACCACCTGCGAGGCCTTGAAGCCCGGGGTGTTGGAGTTGGCGATGTTGTTGCCGATCACGTCGAGCCATTCCTGGTTGCTTCGGAGGCCGGACACGGCCGAGAACAGCGACGATGACATGGATGTCTCTCTCCTTGAGTGTGGGTTCCGGGCTATTGCTGCACCGCGATGACGTCGTCGGACCGCACGAGCGCGCCGCCGACCTGATAGCGGAGGACGCCGCTCCGGAGATCGAAGCCGGTGAGCGGTCCCTGCCCCACCGCGGCGAGGGCGTCGGGCGAGCCCGAGCCGGCGACGGTGGCGACCCTGTAGTGATACGTGCCGGGGCTGACCGGGCGCCCGTTGCCGTCCAGGCCGTTCCAGGTGGCGCTGTAGTCGCCGCTCGTTCTCGCGGCGATGTTGAGGGTGCGGAGGATACTGCCCTGGCTGTCCAGGACCTGGACCTGCACCTGCCCCGCGGCTCCCTGTACCGTGAAGGGCAGGACGGGAGGGTTGCTGCCGTCGTAGACGAAGTCCTGCCCGGCCACGGTGACGGTCTTGCCGATGAGGGCGGCTGCCTGGGTCATCCCCGACGTCGTGCTCGATCCCTTCATATCGGACAGAGCCTGGTTGATCTGCTGGAGCTGCTCGACGGAGGTGAACTGCGCCGTCTGCGACAGGAACTGGTTCTGGTCGAGCGGATTCAACGGATCCTGGTTCTGCAGCTGGGTCACCAGGAGCTTGAGGAAGTCGTTCATGCCGAGCGTCTTCCCCGCGGCCTGCGCGGTGGCGAGCTGACTCGCCGGCGTCACCCCATCGAGCGTCACATCAGCCATGAAGCGTTCTCCTTCCCTGTGAGTGGCTCACACCCATAGATCGAATCCCTCCCGCGCCGGCTCCCGCCAGGCGGGCGCGGCATGAGAGGTCACCTGATGACTCGGCGCCGGCGGCGCCTCGGCGGGCTCCTGACGCTGCGATCCGGCGAAGCCCTGGTCGGAGAAGCCGCGGCTCGACGCGTCCAGCCCGAGTTCGATGGTGACGCGGTTCGCCTCGATGCCCTGCTGCGACAGTGTTTCGCGAAGCTGGGGCAGCGACTGCTCGAGGGCGACTCGGGCTGCGTCGTGCTCCGTCCGGATGTGGAGCGTCAGCCGCTGGCCGTCCAGCACGGCCTGAATGCGCACGGCGCCGAGCTCGGGTGGCTCGAGCCGGAAGGACACCTCCTCGCGCCCCTCGCGATGCGCGATGCCGATGTGGTCGGCGACCTGCTCCACGGGGCTGCGGGTCGTCGCCGCCGGGGCCGTGCGCTGACCTCCGTCCGCGGCGCCGGCCGCAGCGGGGCCCGAGGCGGCCCGCGCGTCGGCGATGAGGCCGATTCCCTGGCTGTGCTCTCGCTCGCCATGGCCGCCGCGAGGGTCGCCGGCGTCGCCGTCGGAGGAGCCGCGGAACGCACCCTCGCCCGCCCCGTCGACGGCCCGGGCCAGCTCGCGCCGCGTCGCCGCGCCGGTCTCGCTCGGCTGCACGTGGGGAGCGCTCGGGCGCGACTCTTCGATGCGCGACGGTGTCGACGCGGCCTCGGCTGCCGTGTCGGCGACGGGAGGCCGCGGCGCCGCCACCGGCTTGGGGAGGGGCGGTGCCGCGGCGACCTCTCCGACCCCCGCCTGAGCGTCGGCGGACGGGCTCGATGCGCCCATCTTCCAGATGCCCTGCGCCGTCTCGCTCACCGTCGCCGAAGCGACGACGCGGGGGGCTTCCGGCGCCGTGCCGCCGGCCTGTCCGGCGGCCAGGGGCGGCGGCGGGATCTGGGGAGGCGCCGCCGGGATCGGGTCCAGGGAGAGCGCGAGCAAGGGATCCGCCGCGGGCTGCTCGTCCGCGTGCGCATCCGGCTTCTTCTGCGAGCCCGGCTCAAGGTCGGCCCGCGATTCGCCGATGGGCTGAAGGAGCGCGTCGGAGGCGATCGCCCCGGTCCCGCCCAGGAGCTGGGCGAGGAGCTGCACGAAGTTTACCGGCCCCGTCGGCGCGCTCTCCGGGCGCTCGGCCAGCGTCGGCGAGGTGGTATCGGGAGCGGTGGAGGAGGCGGCGATCGGCCCCGTCATGATTTTTCTCCCACTCGAGGCTTCGCCGCCGGCGCCGTGCTCGCCGCCTGGGGCTTGCCCTGATTCATCCGGGTGACCAGGTCCGCCGCCGTCTTGGGCGGCAGCTGGCCGAGGATCTTCGCGGCCTGCCGCTCGGGCAGCCCGCTGAGTATCGTCACGCTCAGCGCGGGATCGAGCTGCCCCATCACCGCCGCCGCCTCCCTTGGGCGCATCCCGCCGTAGAGGCGGATGAGCCGTTCCTGGTCGGGATCGCGAGCCGGGGCTGTTCTCTCCATCGCGGGCCCCTTGTCGGGAGCGGGCACGGCGGCCGCCTTGTCGGCAGCGGGAGCTGGCGCCGGCCTGTCCGGAGCCGGCGCGGGGAGCTGGGTCTTGTTGCTCGCCGTCGAGGGCTTCGCGTCACCCTTGCCTCTGGCCACGGTGCGCTGGCTCGGCTGGGGCGAAAGGTAGTAGCGCCAGCCGACGAATGCGCCGCCGCTGATCAGGAAAAGGGCGAGGAAGGCCAGACCGAGACGCAGGGCCGGCCTCATCGGGGGCTCTTCGCCTCGCGGCCCGTCTGGGCCCGGCGCCACTGAAGGCCGGCCGCCGTCGTCTCGTCGGCCTCCCGGCGCTCGACGGCCTCGCGCCGCTCGTCGTGAGCGCGGCGCTGCGACTCCTCGAGCCGCTCGAGCATCTGGCGGGCGCGCGAGGCCTCCACGACGTCGCGGCGCGCCTGCTCGGTCTTCTCGCGCTGCGCGTGGGCGTCCGCGACGGTGGTGATGGAGAGACGCTCGAGGGATTCGACGTCGCGCGCGAGTTGCCCCAGCTCCATGCCCGTCGCTCCGAGGTGGACGCTCCGGGCGATGGTCCGGCCGCGAGCCGCGATCTCGCCGCGGATCCGGGCGAGACGACGGTGGAGCGTCTCCAGACGCCGGATGGCCTGCGCCAGGTCGCGCGCCGCGGCATCCTCCAGGCGCCGGCGATGGCCGAGCACGGGAGCGAGACGGAAATGAAACGCCATGATCGTCGCTATCCTTTCGTGGCGGCGGCCGGGAAGAGTGCCTGGAGTCCGGAGAGGGTCTCGCCACGAGGACTGCGCTCGTGGCGCCCCTGCCGGAGAAACGCGTTGACGGCGTCGAGCGAGGCGAGGGTTCTGTCGATGCGCGGGTCGCTGCCGCTCACGTAGGCCCCGATGGAGACGAGGTCGCGAGCCGCGCGATACGTCGCCAGATGATCGCGCAGGGCGCCCGCCGCCCGATGCTCGCCGGGGGCGAGAAGATCGTCGGTGAGCCGGCTCACGCTGCCGAGCACGTCGATGGCGGGGAAGTGATTGGCTGCCGCCAGCTCGCGCGAGAGGACGATGTGGCCGTCGAGGATGGCCCGGGCCGCGTCGGCCACCGGGTCGGCGAGGTCGTCGCCTTCCACGAGCACCGTGTAGATGCCCGTGATGCTGCCGGGGCCGCGCGTGGTCCCCGCACGCTCGAGGAGCCGGGGCAGGAGCGCGAACACGGAAGGCGGGTAGCCGCGGGTGGCCGGCGGCTCGCCCACGGCCAGCCCGATCTCTCGCTGCACCATGGCGAAGCGCGTGAGGGAGTCCATCATGAGCAGCACGGTCCGGCCTGCGTCGCGGAAGAACTCCGCGATGGAGGAGGCGACGAACGCGGCCTGGCGGCGCAGCAGCGGCGGCTCGTCGGCGGTGGCCACCACCACCGCGGAGCGCGACAGCCCTTCGGGGCCAAGGTCACGCTCGATGAACTCGCGCACCTCGCGCCCGCGCTCGCCGACGAGGGCGATGACGTTGACGTCGGCCGCGGCATGGCCGGCGAGGCTCCCGAGGAGCACGCTCTTGCCGACCCCGCTCCCCGCGAAGATGCCGACGCGCTGGCCGCGCCCGATGGGGAGGAGGGCGTCGATGGCACGCACGCCCGTCTCGAGGGGCTCCACGATGCGCCGGCGGGAGAGCGGGGCGGGCGGGGCATGCCGCTGGATGGGCACCAGGGTCGCCTGCGGGAGCGGGCCGCGGTCGTCCAGTGGACGGCCGAGGCCGTCGATCACTCGTCCGAGGAGCCCGGGGCCCACCGCCACGCTCTGTGGCCGCCCGAGGGGCGCCACCTCGCTGTCGGGGTGGACACCGACCATGTCGTCGAGGGGCATCAGGAGGAGGCGCTCGTCCCGGAAGCCCACGACCTCGGCGAGGAGCCGTCGCTCGCCGCTCCGGATCTCGCAGACCTCCCCCACGGAGGCGCGCACGCCGGTGGCCTCGATGGCGAGCCCGAGGATCCGCGTGATCTTTCCGAGCGAGCGCACGAGATCGGCGTGCACGAGGCGCTCGTAGCCGCGATCCGCCGTGGCGAGGGCTGCCGTCACGACGCGAGCCCTTCGAGGAGGCGCCAGGCCTCCTCGAGCTGCGACTCGACGCGACCGTCGAGGAAGCCGTCGCCCGTCTCGAGCAGCCACTCGCCCGGGCCCAGGGCGGGATCGGGCTGGACGCGCAGGAGCGAGGTCGCATTCGACTCCTCGTGGCCCGCGCTCCTCCACGCCTCGAAGGCTTCGACCGAGGCCGGATGCAGCTTGACCACGGAGGCGTGTGCGCAGCCGCCCAGCCGCTCCGCGATGCCGCGGATGACCGTCTGGGCCGCCGTCTGCGAGACGGTCAGCTCCTGGCGGAGCACTTTTCGCGCGAGCACGAGGAGGAGACGGGGGAGCTCCCGCTCTACGCTGGCCGCGACCTCGACCCGCGCGGCGAGCAATGCCTGTCCCGCGCCTTCGAGGGCACGGGTCGCCTGCTCCAGCCGGGCTGCCCACTCGGCCTGCGCGCGCTCGCGGCCCTCGCGGAGCCCGATGGCCAGGCCTTCCGCGTGCGCCGCGGATCGCAGGCTCTCCAGCTCCTGAGGGCTGAGCGCGGGCTTGGCGGCCGGCCGGCTTCCGACCGGGCGAGGTGCCGTCTCGGCGGGCTCTCCCCGGAGCGAGGGCAGGCGCAGCGGCCGGACGGCGGCCGCCTCCGCGCGCGGAAGATCAGGCGACAATCTGGTCTCCTCCGCCCCGGGCCACCAGCATGATCTCCCCCGCTTCCTCGAGCTTGCGGGCGGCCGCCACCACCCGGCGCTGGGCCTCCTCCACGTCCTTGAGGCGCACCGGCCCGAGGTACTCGATCTCCTGCTTGATGACGCCCGCCGTGCGCTCGGACATGCTCTTGAAGATCTTGCCGACGATCTCCTCGCCGGCCCCCTTGAGGGCGAGCACGAGATCCTTCTGCTCCACCTCCTGGATGAGCCGCTGGAGCCCGCGGTCGTCCACGTTGACGAGGTCCTCGAAGGTGAACATGAGCGCTCGGATCTGATCGGCCAGCGCAGGTGCGTTCTCGTCGAGCTGGGCAAGGAGATCCTTCTGCGTGGTGGGGTCGACGCGGTTGAGCAATTCGGCCACCGTCTTGTTGCCGCCCCCGTAGGACACGCCCGACGTCAGCCCCGCCGAGACCTGCTTCTCGAGGACCTGCTCCACCTGCTTGACGACCTCCGGGCTTGCCTTGTCCATGGTGGCCACGCGCAGCACGACCTCCGGGCGCATGTCGGCGGGAAGGCCCGTGATGATGGCGGCGCCCGTCTCGGGTTCGAGGCTGGCCAGCACCAGGGCCACGGTCTGCGGGTGCTCGCGCCGGAGGATGCTCGCGAGATGGTTCGGGTCGGCCTTCTTCACGGCGGCGAAGCGGGTCGGCTCCACGGCGGCCTGGATGCGTCCCACGATCTCCACGGCGCGGTTGCGCCCCACGGCCTTGTCCAGGATCTCGAGGGCGTAGGTGAGGCCGCCGGACGTGATGTACTGCTTGGTCAGGGCCATCTGGAGGAACTCTTGCGCCACCCCCGCGGTCACGGCCTCGTCGACGTTGGGCAGGCGGCTGATCTCGGTGGAGAGCACCTCGATCTCGCTCTCCGTGAGGTTCTTGAAGATCTTTGCGGAGACGTCGGCTCCCAGGCTCGCCAGGAAGATGGCGGCCTTCCGCGCGCCCGACAGGGTCTCGAGCTCAGCCGACATGCTGGCCGCTCCCCACCGGCTGCAGCGGCTTCTTCTTCATCATCCAGGCCCGCACGAGCTGGGCGGCAGCTTCCGGCTCCGCGTTCACCAGCCCGAGCGCCTTCTGCCGCACCCCTCCGCGCTCCTTGCTGATGCGCGCGAACTCGGCGGGGAGGCCCTCGATGGAGGGCTCCTCGGCGTCGGCGGCGGGGGTGCTCCGCGGGTCCAGCCGTCCCTGCATGTGCAGCGAGCGGGCGACCTCCTCGAGAGTGCGCCGGCGCGAGCGCTGCCGCAGGAGCCACGTCGCGACGAGGGCGGCGACCACCACGGCGACGGCCACGAGGAGGGTTGTGACCGACCCGCCCAGCCATCCCAGCGGGCCTGTACGATCCCCGGGCTCCAGCAGGGCCTGGCCGCGATCCCGCAGGGAGGTATCGAAGGGCATCTCCATGACGGTGATCTCGTCGCCCCGCCCCTGATTGAATCCAACGGCGCTCATCACGATGCGGCGGATCT
>Ga0335071_10005562_pt1 | contig 13075 bp, 11 predicted proteins | sample Lox_Sample_15_FD_206724 | JGI IMG/M metagenome (GOLD analysis project Ga0335071, IMG submission 206724) | Soil microbial communities from Loxahatchee National Wildlife Refuge, Florida, United States - Lox_Sample_1.5 | ecosystem: Environmental > Terrestrial > Soil > Wetlands | place: USA...
GGCGACGCCAGCCTCGCCTGGATGCTGCTGGGTGCGGTGGTCCTGGCCGGGGCCATCCTGGCCGGTCTCGCCCTCAACAGCAGGCTGCCCGCGTGAGTCCGTCCTAACCGATCAGGTCGGCAATCGCCGGTTGATCAGCAGGGCCAGCACGGTGGCGATCAGGGCGACGACGACGCCCAGGCGCAGCCATCCCGCGCTCCCGGGACCCGGCACCGTGCGATATCCGATGTCCTTTTCGATGGCGTTGTAGCTCTTGTTGAGCTCGGCGATGTTGCTGGCGGTGTAAGACTGCCCACCCGATAGCTGGGCAATCTTTTTCATCTGGTCCGTCGAGACCGGCACGGCGACGCGTTGCCCGTCCATCTCGATCTCGCCGCCTTTCGTGCCGAACGAGATCGTCGAAATGGGCACGCCCTGATCCTTGGCCAGCCGCGCGGCGGTGTACGCGCCGTCGTGCGGGTCGCTGGGATCGGTCGGCTTGTTCTCGCCGCCGTCCGACAGCAGCACGATGCGGGCCGGCGGTGGAGTGTCCCCGCCCGCGACGGCCGTGGCCCCGACCGCGTGCAGCGCGGTGAAGATGGCCTCGCCGGTCGCCGTGCTGTCGGCGAACTGAAGCTTTGTCAGCGCATCGAGGGTCGCCTGGTGCTGCGGGGTCGGGGGCACCAGCAGGTAGGGCGTCCCGGCAAACGCGACCAGCCCGAGATTGATGCCGGGCGTCAGCTGGCCGGCGAACTGACCGGCCGCCTGCTCGGCGGCCTTGAGCCGGTTGGGCTCGACGTCGGTCGCCCGCATGGAGTTCGATACGTCCATGACCAGCACGACGCAGGCGCGGTTGCGCGGGATGCGCATGTCGTGCGTGGGCGTGGCCAGGGCGACGGTCAACAGCAGCAGGGACAGCAGCGACACCGCGATCGGCAGGTGCCGCCACCACGATTGGGGCACCTGGGACTCGGTGAACCGGCGCAGGCGGCGCCGGCGCCGGGCCTGCACCAGGACGTAGACGGCGAGCAGCGCCAGTGGGACCAGAGCGAAGAGCAGCAGGACCGGACGCTGGAACCCGTACAGGGGCAGCGGGCCGATGCCGGGAAGTGACACCTGCGCCAGTAAAGAGGACACTCGGTGGCCCGTCAAACGCGGCGGGCCATTCGCGCCCTATTCGCGCCTGAGCCGCCCCTCGACGAATTGCTCCAGCTTCTCCCACTCGCGGACCGCCGCGGCGTACGGCGGTGCGGGCTTGGCGACCGATTCCGGCTCCAGCACGGAGCCCACCAGCTTGCCCAGGGGCCGGCCGGTGTCGAGCGCCTTGTCCACCGCGGGATCCTCCGAGTAGTCGCCGACGTCGCGCAGCAGCTCGACGGCCAGGTCGAGCTGGTCGCGATCCACCGCGTCCGGCCCGTCGGCGAAGTCGTCGGCCAGCCCGCTGAGCACGTAGACGTTGTCGTCGGTGACGTCGACCGACAGCGAGCCGTCGGTCGCGGCGGTGCGGATGTCGTCGTAGGTGCTCAGATCGGACAGGTCGTGGTCGTGTTCGTCGGCGAGGTAACGCGCCAGCGCCCGCTCGGAGCTGAACACGCTGATCCGGCCGTTGCGGCCGAGGAAGATCGGGCGGTCGTCCAGGTAGCAGCGCAGCGTGTAGAACGTGCCGGAACCGGTGATGATGCGAATCGGGTCGATGCCCACCTGGACCCAGAAGTCCTTGTCGCCGCCCAGCACGACGGTGTCGCCGGCGGCGCGGCTCTCCTCCTCGTCGGCTTCGTCCTCTTCGTCGGCTTCGTCTTCGGGCTCCTCGGCCTCGTCTTCGTCTTCCGCGGAGTCGGCGGCCGCCTCCACCGTGGCCTCTTCGCCGGCCTCTTCGCCGGCCTCTTCGACGTCCGGTTCTTCTGGCCGCTCGGCCAATTCCTCGGCGGCCTTGGCCGCATATTCGTCGTCGACCTCGGGGGTGCTGACGATCTCGTCGATCGCGCTGAGCACGTCGTCCCAGCTGCGCGCGATGACCTCGGCGATCGAATTCCAGCGCCTTTGACCCGCCTTGCCGGTGAAGGTGTCGATTCCGCCGGCCACCGTGCCCAGGGTGGGGTTGCCGTTGAAGAACTTCGCCACCGCCGGCAGCTCGCACACCGATCCGATGGACGACACGATCGCCAGCGTGCCCGCCAGCGCCGTCACCGACTCCTCGCTCGGCTTCTCCGACACCAGCTCCTCGACGGCGACCAGATCGAACTGCTTGTCGTCGGCGGGTTCGAAGCCGTGCGCGTGCGCCGACGTCAGGTCCTTCCACGCCGGGTGGTCCACCAGGTCGTTGTCGTCGTTGGTGCGCACGAACGCGACGAGGTCGGCGACGGTCTCGAACGCGTACAGGTCCTCGTCCTTGCCCAGAAACGCCTCCCACTCGTCGCCGGCGTCGCGCCAGCGCGGCGCCCACACGGTGTAGCGGTCGCCGGCGGACAGGCTCAGGCGGATGGGCACGAGGTCAGCAGCCATGCGGCACAGAATAGCGACGGGCGGCGAGGGCGCCCGGGTCAGGCGGCCCAGATGGTGGCGATCGGCGCGGCGCCGGCGGCGTAACCGATCTTGGGCAGCCCGTACATCTGCTCCAGCGTGGAAAGCACGCTGTAGTGGTTGATCTGCTCGTTGTAGGTGCCGGGCTGCACGTGCCCGCCGTAGATGATCGTCGGGATCTGGTTGCGCGGGCCACCGTCGTCCTCGTCCCACGTCACGATGAGGAGGCTGTTGTTGGCCACCGCCCAGTTGGCGTACCCCGACAGCTCGCGGCTCAGCCAGGCGTCGCCCTGCGCGATGGAGCCGTCGTGCATGTTGTCGTCGTTGTTGGGAATGACGAACGACACCGTCGGCAGGCTCGCGTAGTTGCCCATCGGGAAGGCCGAGAACGGCAGCGAGCCGGCCGCCGGCACGTTGGTGAAGTTGGCCCACGGAACGTGCTTGCGCGCGTACTTGCCCGCGCTGCACACCGTCGAGCCCGGGGCGGGCAGGCCTTCGGCGTAGCCGACGAAGGTGTAGCCGGCCGTCAGCAGTTCGGAGGCCAGGTTGGGGGCGGCGCCGCCGTTGACCGGGCACGAGTCGTTGGTGACTCCGAGCGTGCTGCCGGCGAACAGGGCGAGGTAGTTCGGCTCGCTGGGGTGCGTCTCGGCGAACGACTGGGCCATGTTGGCGCCGCCCGCGGCCAGCGCGTTGAGGAAGGGCGCCGACGTGTTGCCGATGATGTGGGTTGCCGAGCGGTTCTCTTCCACCACGATGATCACGTGCGCGGGCTGCGGCAGCGCGCCCGCCGCGAGCCCCACCCGGGGCGCCGTGGGGATGACGGCCAGGGCCGTCAGCGCGGCCGCGCCGGCCAACCGGAGCGCACGATATGCCTTGTCCACCAACCCTCTCCGACGGCGCACCACGGGAGTATACGAGCGGATCCGGCCGGACGGTGCCGGCACGAGCGTGTCTGCGTTGCCGGTCGCAATCGTTATATAGGGTCGAACGCCATGGAGGTGCGCGTCGTCGATCACCCGCTGGCGGCGGCCCGGCTGACCACGTTGCGCGACAAACGCACCGACAACGCCCACTTCCGCGCCGCCTTGCGCGACCTGACCGCCATGTTGATTTACGAGGCCACGCGGGATGCCGCGCGCGAAACCTTTCCGATCCACACACCGCTGGCCGAGACGCTCGGCGTCAGGCTGGCCAGCCCGCCGCTGCTGGTGCCCGTGTTGCGCGCCGGGCTGGGCATGGTGGAGCAGGCGCTCGCGCTGTTACCCGAGGCCCGGGTGGGATTCGTCGGCGTGGCCCGCGATGAGGAGACCCACCTGCCGAGCGGGTACATGGAGTCGCTGCCGGACGATTTGACCGGCCTGCCGGTGATGGTCCTCGATCCGATGCTGGCCACCGGCGGGTCCCTGACGCACACGATCGGGCTGCTGCAGCCCCGCGGCGCATCGGACATCACCGTGTTGTGCGCGGTGGCAGCGCCGGAAGGCATTGCGGCACTTGAGAAATCGGCGCCGGACGCGCGGCTTTTGACCGTGGCCGTCGACGACGGGCTCAATGAGATCGCCTATATCGTGCCCGGCCTCGGCGATGCGGGCGACCGCCAGTACGGGCCCCGCTGAATCACCAGCCGCGCACGTCCGAGGCGATCTCGTCACGCAGCGCCCGGGCCCGCCCCCGGGCCGATGCCACGTCGTCGGCCGGCGCGCAGCGAATCTCGATGTAGCACTTCAGCTTCGGCTCGGTGCCCGACGGCCGCACCACCACCCGGGCCGACGTCTCCCCGTCGCCGCCGGTGAAGATCAGCGCGTCGGCGATGTCGGTGACGGTGACGGGGAAGCCGGCCACCCGGCCCGGCGGGGCCGCGCGCAGCCGCCGCATCAGTTCGGCGGCCTCGTCGGCGTCGGCGACGCTGCGCGACACCGCCGCGTCGTCGTGCACGCCGTGGCGCCGAGCGAGGTCGTCGAGCAGGTCGGGCACCGAACGACCCTGCTCCTTCAGCGCGGCCACCAGATCGCACACCAGCACCGCGGCGCTGATGCCGTCCTTGTCGCGCACGGCATCCGGGTCCACGCAGTGGCCGATCGCCTCCTCGTAGGCGTACACCAGCGTTTTGCCCGGCGTGTTCGCGTCGGCGCGCGCCAGCCACTTGAAGCCGGTGAGGGTCTCGACGTGCGTCGCACCGTACTGCGCGGCGATCGCCGCCAGCATCCGCGACGACACCACGGTGCTGGCCACGACCGCGGTTGCGGCATCGGTTTCGCTAGACAGGATGTAATCGCCCAGCAGCCAACCGGTTTCGTCGCCGGACAGCATTCGCCAGCCCGGCGTCGCGAGGATACCGACCGCGCACCGGTCGGCGTCGGGATCCAGCGCGATCGCGACGTCGGCCGTCGTCTCGGCGGCCAGGGTGAGCAGGGCGTCGCTGGCGCCGGGCTCCTCGGGGTTGGGTAAGGCGACGGTCGGAAAGTCGGGGTCGGGTGCGAACTGCGCCCCGACGACGTGCACCTCGTGGAATCCCGCGCGCCGCAGGGTCTCCACGGCCACCGCGCCACCGACCCCGTGCAGGGGTGTCAGCGCCACCCGCACCGAACCGGCGCCGCGGCGCACCGCGGCCGCACGTTCGAGGTAACGCTCGACCAGGTCGGTGTGCGCGGGTGCGACGGACTCGCGGGCGATCTCGTCGGCCGGGGGAGCGGCGGCCATCGCGGCTTCGATCTGGCGGTCGGTGGGGGAGACGATCTGTGCGCCGCCCTCGAAGTACACCTTGTAGCCGTTGTCGCCCGGCGGGTTGTGCGACGCCGTGATCTGCACCCCGGCGGCGGCGCCGGTGTGGCGCACCGCGAACGCGACCACCGGGGTGGGCACCGGGCCGGGGAAGAGGAGCACCGAAAAGCCCTGGGCGGCAAGCACTTCGGCGGTCACCGTGGCGAACAGCGCCGACCCGTGCCGGGCGTCGCGGCCGACGATCACCGGCGAGCCGGCCAGGCCACGTTCGGTGAGCACGCGCGCCACCGCCCACGTCGCGCGCGAGACCACCGCGGCGTTCATGGCGTCGGGCCCGTCGCGCACCGGACCGCGCAACCCCGCGGTGCCGAACCTGAGTGGGCGGGCCGGTGTCATGTCGCTACAACCGCGCGACGACGTCGGCCAGCAGGGCGCCCATCCGGCTCGCCGACGCGGCCCCGGCGGCCAGCACCTCGGCGTGGCTGAGCGGTTCACCGCTGATCCCCGCGGCCAGGTTGGTCACCAGCGACACCCCCAGCACCTCGACGCCGGCCTCCCGGGCCGCGATCGTCTCGTGCACCGTCGACATGCCGACCAGGTCGGCGCCCAGCGTCTGCAGCATCCGGACCTCCGCGGGGGTTTCGTAGTGCGGTCCGGGCAGGCCGGCGTAGACGCCCTCGGTCAGGGCCGGGTCGGCCTGGCGGGCCAGCTCGCGCAGCCGCGGTGCGTAGGCATCGGTCAGGTCGACGAAGCGGGGGCCGACCAGCGGCGAGCGGCCCGTCAGATTCAGGTGGTCGCTGATCAGCACCGGCTGGCCGGTCGCCATGTCCGGGCGCAGCCCGCCGGCCGCGTTGGTCAGCACGACGATGCGCACGCCCGCCGCGCAGGCCGCCCGCACCGGGTGCACGACGTGGCACAGGTCGAGCCCCTCGTAGGCATGCACGCGACCGACCAGCACCAGCACCCGGTGCGCGCCTATGCGCATCGACAACAGCTCGCCGGTGTGCCCGACGGCGGTCGGTGGCGCGAATCCCGGCAGCTCGGCCTGGGGCAGCGCGGCGGTCGGGGAGCCCAGCGCCGTCACGGCCGGCCGCCACCCCGACCCGAGGACGATGGCGACGTCGTGCTCGTCGACCCCGGTGCGCTCGGCGATGGCCCGCGCAGCCCGCCGCGCGAGGTCGTCGGGATCGGACGCGGGGGCGCTCACACTGGGCGAGCCTAGCCGGGCAATCAGGCCTGGCGCTGGGCGTACGGGCACGGCTTCGGATTACAGGGCCGGATCTCGGCGGTGGGATACTGCGAGAGTGCCCACAGCCCCGTTGGACAGCGTCGAGGATGTCGTGCGGCGACGTGGCGCCGACCTCGTCGAGTTGTCCCACGCCATCCACGCCGAGCCCGAGCTGGCGTTCGCCGAGCATCGCAGCTGCGCCAAGGCCCAGGCCCTGGTCGCCGAGCGCGGTTTCGAGATCACCGCACGGGCGGGCGGCCTGGACACCGCCTTCCGCGCCGACTTCGGCAGCGGACCGCTGGTCGTCGGGGTGTGCGCGGAGTACGACGCGCTGCCGGAGATCGGGCATGCCTGCGGCCACAACATCATCGCCGCGTCGGCTGTGGGCGCCGCGCTGGCGCTGGCCGAGGTGGCCGACGACCTGGGCCTGCGGGTGGCGCTGCTGGGCACTCCCGCCGAGGAGGCCGGCGGCGGCAAGGCGCTGCTGCTCGAGGCCGGGACGTTCGACGACGTCGCGGTGGCGGTGATGGTCCATCCCGGGCCGACCGACATCGCCGCGGCCCGCTCGCTGGCGTTGTCGGAAGTGACCGTGGACTACCGGGGCAAGGAGTCGCACGCCGCCGTCGCGCCGTTCCTCGGGCTCAACGCCGCCGACGCGCTGACCGTCGCGCAGGTCGCCGTCGGGCTGCTGCGTCAGCAGTTGGCCCCGGGGCAACTGGTGCACGGGATCGTCACCAACGGCGGGCAGGCCGTCAACGTCATCCCCGGGCACACGACGCTGCAGTATGCGATGCGGGCGCTCGACTCCGAATCGCTGCGACAGCTGGAGGGCCGGATGTACGCGTGCTTCGCCGCGGGCGCGCTGGCCGCGGGCTGCGAGTACGAGATCGACAGCCCCGCGCCGCCCTACGCGGAGCTCAACCCCGATCCCTGGCTCGCCGACGTCTTTCGGGAAGAGATGCGCCGGCTCGGCCGCGAGCCGGTGGCCGCCGAATTCGAGACCGGGCTGCCGATGGGCAGCACCGACATGGGCAACGTGACGCAGGTGCTGCCCGGGATCCATCCGGTGATCGGCATCGACGCCGGCGGTGCCACGGTGCACCAACGCGCCTTCGCCGCGGCCGCCGCCGGTCCCAGCGCCGACCGCGCTGTGGTCGACGGCGCGATCATGTTGGCGCGCACCGTCGTTCAGCTCGCCCAGACCCCCGGCGAACGCGACCGGGTGCTGGCCGCGCAGGAGCTCCGAGGAAACGGGGCGCGGGCATGAGCCTCGTCGACAGCGCCGAGTCGTGGTTGGCCGCCCACCACGACGACCTGGTCTCGTGGCGTCGGCACATCCACCGCTATCCGGAATTGGGCCGGCAGGAGTACGCGACCACCCAGTTCGTCGCCGAACGACTGGCCGACGCGGGGCTGAACCCGAAGGTGCTGCCCGGCGGGACCGGGCTGATCTGCGACATGGGGCCCGAGCATGAGCCGAGGATCGCGCTGCGGGCCGACATGGACGCCCTGCCGATGGCCGAACGGACCGGCGCCCCGTACACCTCGACGATGCCGAACGTCGCCCACGCCTGCGGGCACGACGCGCACACCGCCATCCTGCTGGGCACGGCCCTGGCGCTGGCGTCCGTGCCGGAGCTGCCGGTCGGGGCGCGGTTGATCTTCCAGGCCGCCGAGGAGCTGATGCCGGGCGGGGCGATCGACGCGATCGCCGCCGGGGCGCTGTCCGGGGTGTCGCGGATTTTCGCGCTGCACTGCGATCCCCGGCTGGAGGTCGGCAAGATCGCGGTCCGGCAGGGCCCGATCACCTCGGCGGCCGACCAGCTGGAGATCACGCTGTATTCGCCGGGCGGGCACACCTCGCGGCCGCACCTGACCGCCGACCTGGTCTACGGGCTGGGCACGCTGATCACCGGGCTGCCCGGGGTGCTGTCCCGGCGCATCGACCCCCGCAACGGGACGGTGCTGGTGTGGGGCGCCGTCAACGCCGGCGTGGCGCCCAACGCGATCCCGCAGACGGGCGTGTTGGCCGGCACCGTGCGCACCGCGAGCCGCCAGACCTGGGTCGCCCTGCAGGACATCATCCGCGAGACCGTGACCGCGCTGCTGTCCCCGCTGGCGATCGAACACACCTTGCAATATCGGCGCGGGGTGCCGCCGGTGGTCAACGAGGACGTCTCGACGCGCATCCTCACCCACGCCATCGAAGCAGTCGGCCCCGATGCGCTGGCCGACACCCGGCAGTCCGGCGGCGGCGAGGACTTCTCCTGGTATCTGGAGGAGATCCCCGGCGCGATGGCGCGACTGGGCGTGTGGTCGGGCGAGGGGCCCCAGCTGGACCTGCACCAGCCGACTTTCGATCTCGACGAGCGGGCCCTGGCGATCGGGCTGCGCGTGATGGTCAACATCGTCGAGCAGGCGGCCCTCTTCTAGGGCAGGCCGTTCGCTCCCAACAGCAGCCCGCCGGTGCCACCGGGGCCGGGCGTGCCGCTCGCCGTCGCGCCCGGCCCACCGTTGGCACCGTTGCCGCCGTTGCCGATCAGCACGGCGTTCCCGCCCGGGCCGCCGTCGCCGCCCGTCGACCCGCTCGCGGTGGCCTGCCCGCCGGCCCCGCCCGCGCCGCCGGTGCCGACCAACCCGGCCGCACCGCCGGCTCCGCCGGCCCCGCCGCGAGTTCCCTGGATCGTTATCCCGCCCGCCCCGCCGGCCCCGCCGGAGCCGCTGAGCATGCCGCCGGCGCCGCCGGCCCCGCCGCGGCCGCCGGTGCCGCTGCCCGCGATCCCGCCGTCGACTCCGCCGACGCCACCGGCGCCGCCCGAGCCGAACAGCCCGGCATTACCGCCGGCCCCGCCGGTACCGGCGGCGATCACGGCGGCGTTCAGGTTGGTCCCGCCGGCTCCGCCGGTGCCACCGTCCCCGAACAGGCGCCCGCCGGCGCCACCGGCCCCGCCGGCCGCCGACGTGCCCGTGGTGTTCCCGCCCAGGCCGCCGCTGCCGCCATCGCCGCCGTTGCCGAGCAGCCCGGCGGCGCCGCCGGCCCCGCCCGCGCCGCCGGCACCGGTGCTGAGCGCCATGCCCCCGTCGCCGCCGGTTCCGCCGGAGCCGTGCAGCAGGCCGCCGGCCCCGCCGATGCCACCGGCCCCGGCGGGGCCGGTGCTGGAGAACCCGCCGGCCCCGGCCGCCCCGCCATGGCCGAACAACACGGCGTTGCCGCCGGATCCGCCCAGGCCGCCGGCGCCGCCCAGGGCTGCTATCCCGCCGGCCCCGCCGGGGCCGCCGTTGCCGAACAGTCCCGCGTTGCCGCCCGGGCCGCCGACGCCCGCGTCGCCGGGGCTGCCGCCGCCGGCCCCGCCAGGCCCACCGTTGCCGACCAGCAGCCCGCCGGCGCCACCGGCGCCGCCCGTTCCGCCGGTCCCGCCCGCCCCACCGGGACCACCGTTGCCGATCAACCCGCCGGCCCCGCCGGCCCCGCCGGGCACCCCGGGAAGCGTGCTCGCGCCGCCGCTGCCGCCGTCGCCGTACAAGAAGCCTCCCGGCCCGCCCGGCTGCCCCACGCCCGCGATGGTCGTCCCGTTGGCGCCATTGCCGATCAGCGGGCGGCCGAACAGCGCCTGCGTGGGTGCGTTCACCGCGCCGAGCAGGTCCTGCTCCAGGGTCTGCAGCGGCGAGGCGTTGGCGGCCTCGGCAAGGGCATATGAGGCCCCACCCGCGGTCACGGCCCGCACGAATTCGCCGTGGAACGCCGCCACTTGGGCGCTGAGCGCCTGGTATTCGGCGCCGTGGGCGCCCAGCAACGCCGCGACGGCTTTGGAGACCTCATCGGCGCCCGCGGCCAGCACCCCCGTCGTCGGGGCCGCCGCCGCGGTGGTGGCTGCGGCGATCGTCGAACCGATGTCCGCCAGATCCGTCGCCGCCGACTCGACCATTTCCGGCACCGCGATAACAAACGACATGCCGCACCTCCGACCAGCTCACGGCATACGGATCGTATAACCCACCGTCCGGCCGGGCGAGGGCCTTTGCGGCCTTGACGGCGAGCAGACGCAAAATCGCGTTGCCCAGGCCTTCCAAGTGCGACTCTGCGTCTGCTCGACAGCTACCTCGCAGCCAGTTGCCCTATCGCTAGGCGCTGGTCCCCGGGCCGACGTTGCTGGCCGGCCGGTTGCGCAGGTCGCTCACGTAATCGTCTGGCGCACCGGCGATTTCGGCGGCGTCGGCCATGACGCCGAGGTAGCGCGCCGACGGCAGACCACCCTCCCAGGCGTCGAGCACATACAGCCACGCCAGCACCGGGTCGGTGGTGGTGTCCGACGAGATGCGCTCGACCCGGCACCGGATCTTCTTGTGCACCCCGAACTCGGAGCCCTCCCACCGGTCCAGGTTCGTCTCGTCGGCCGGCGTCATGTCGTAGAGCACGACGAAAACCTTCGAACCCGGGTCCTCGACGATCGTCGCCAGGGCCCCCTCCCAGCCGATGTCCTCCCCGCCGAACGTCAACCGCCACCCGTGCAACCAGCCAGTTCCGGCCATCGGCGAGTGCGGCGCGCGCTTGAGCATCTGCTCGGGATCCATGTTCGACCCGTACGCGGCGTAAATCGGCACGGAGAAAGCTTAAACGTCACACGCTCGCGCGGTGTTCACCCGAGCGATTCGCGGGGTCCCTGCGGCCCGGTTAGGTTAGGGCGTGTGGTGACCCGCATCGTGATCCTCGGTGGGGGGCCGGCCGGTTACGAAGCCGCTCTGGTCGCCGCCACCTCGCATCCAGACACAACCCACGTCACCGTGATCGAGTCCGAAGGCGTCGGCGGCGCGGCCGTGCTGGACGACTGCGTGCCGTCCAAGACGTTCATCGCCTCCACGGGGCTGCGCACCGAACTGCGCCGGGCGCCCCGGCTGGGCTTCGACATCGACATCGAAGACGCCAAGATCTCGTTGCCGCAGATCCACGCCCGGGTCAGGACGCTGGCCGCCGAGCAGTCGGCCGACATCACCGCCCAGCTGCTCGGCGTGGGCGTGCAGGTGGTGGCGGGCCGCGGCGAACTAATCGACCCCACTCCCGGGCTGGCGAAGCACCGCATCAAGGCCACCGCCGCCGACGGCACGACGAGCGAGCACGAGGCCGACGTCGTGCTGATCGCCACCGGCGCCAGCCCGCGGATCCTGCCGTCGGCGCGGCCCGACGGCGAACGCATCCTGACCTGGCGGCAGCTCTACGACCTGGAGGCGCTGCCCGAGCACCTGATCGTGGTGGGCTCGGGGGTCACCGGCGCCGAGTTCGTCAGCGCCTACACCGAGCTGGGCGTGCAGGTCACCGTGGCGGCCAGCCGGGACCGGGTGCTGCCCTATGAGGACGCCGACGCCGCGCTCGTCCTGGAGGAGTCGTTCGCCGAACGGGGCGTCAAGCTGGTCAAGAACGCCCGCGCGGAGTCGGTCACCCGGACCGACTCCGGCGTGCTGGTCACCATGACCGACGGGCGCACCGTCGAGGGCAGCCACGCGCTGATGACCATCGGCTCGGTCCCCAACACGAGCGGCCTGGGCCTGGAGCGGGTCGGCATCGAGCTGGATCGCGGCGATTACCTCAGGGTCGACCGGGTTTCGCGCACCTCGGTGCCCGGTATCTATGCGGCGGGCGACTGCACCGGGCTGCTGCTGTTGGCGTCCGTGGCCGCCATGCAGGGCCGGATCGCGATGTATCACGCGCTGGGGGAGGGCGTCAGCCCGATCCGGTTGCGCACGGTGGCGGCGACGGTGTTCACCAGGCCCGAGATCGCCGCCGTCGGGGTGCCGCAGTCGATGATCGACGACGGTTCGGTGCCGGCGCGGACGATCATGCTGCCGCTGCGGACCAACGCGCGGGCCAAGATGTCGGGGCTGCGGCAAGGCTTCGTCAAGATGTTCTGCCGGAAGTCCACCGGCGTGGTCATCGGCGGCGTGGTGGTGGCGCCGATCGCCTCCGAGCTGATCCTGCCGATCGCGGTGGCGGTGACAAACCGCATCACCGTGAACGAACTGGCGCAGACGCTGGCCGTTTACCCCTCGTTGTCCGGTTCGATCACCGAGGCCGCGCGGCGGCTGATGGCCCACGACGATCTCGATTAGGGCCTAGCCTGGGAACCGCACACCTACCGACCAGTAACGAGACAGGAGCCCCCGCAGTGAGCGACCCGATCGACGCGCTCGGACCGCAGCAACGCAAGGCGGCCTGGGAGCGGCTGGGTGCCGAGCAGTTCGACGTGGTGGTCATCGGCGGCGGCGTCGTGGGCTCCGGGTGCGCGCTGGACGCCGCCACGCGCGGCCTCAAGGTGGCGCAGGTCGAGGCCCGCGATTTCGCATCGGGCACCTCGAGCCGGTCGTCGAAGATGTTCCACGGTGGGCTGCGATACCTCGAGCAGCTGGAGTTCGGACTGGTCCGCGAGGCGCTCCACGAGCGTGAGCTCTCGCTGACCAAGCTCGCACCGCATCTGGTCAAGCCGATGCCGTTCCTGTTCCCGCTGACCAAGCGCGGGTGGGAACGGCCATACATCGCCGCCGGCATCTTCCTCTACGACCGCCTCGGCGGCGCGAAATCCGTTCCGGCGCAAAAGCATTTGACCCGCGCCGGTGCCCTGCGCCTGAGCCCGGGCC
>Ga0335071_10005563_pt1 | contig 13074 bp, 12 predicted proteins | sample Lox_Sample_15_FD_206724 | JGI IMG/M metagenome (GOLD analysis project Ga0335071, IMG submission 206724) | Soil microbial communities from Loxahatchee National Wildlife Refuge, Florida, United States - Lox_Sample_1.5 | ecosystem: Environmental > Terrestrial > Soil > Wetlands | place: USA...
GCACGGGAGGATGAAAGGCAGTTTTGAGTTTTGAGTGCTGAGTTTTGGGTGATGAGTTGAGGGGCATTGAATTACTGATACTGTGAAGAACCAGAGGCTGACGGTATGAGACTCACACACGTTGATAAACATGGTAAAGCCAAGATGGTCGATGTGGGCAGCAAGCCGGACACCGAGAGGCAAGCCATAGCCCGCGGTCATGTGAAGATGTCGCGGGAAGCCTACGACCTTGTGCGCAAAGGACACGGACCCAAGGGTGATGTCTTTGCAGTGGCCAAGGTCGCAGGTATCATGGGTGCAAAGAAAACAGCAGAATTAGTGCCGCTCTGTCATCCGCTTGCCATCACTTTCGTAGATGTTGTCTATGATTTTGCAGACAGCGACCAGACCATCGGCGTCACGTCGACGGTCAGGACCAAAGGGCCGACCGGGGTGGAGATGGAGGCCATCACCGCCGTGATGGTAACAGCCCTCACTATTTACGATATGTGTAAGGCAATAGACAAGGGAGTGGAACTGGGCCCCTTTTATCTCCTGGAAAAGAGCGGGGGCAAAAGCGGCATTTACAAGCGCAAGGCTAAAGGATAAGGGATAGAGGGAAAGACGTTGCGGGTTGCGAGTTACGGGTTCAAAAAACAGCGATTCAAAATGAAGCGAAAGCAAGTGAGATGAGCGGCAAGTAAAAAGCTTCAGATGCGCGAAGTTCCGAGCCGCGTGGATCTTCGACGTACTCTAGTACGCCTGCGATCCCCCCGGCGAAGGGCGACAAAGCAGATGAACTTTTTACGCCGCCGCTTGGAGGCAGAATGAAGGGAAAGATAATTTCGGTTAATATCAGCGCCGACAAAGGCGAAAAGAAACACAACATACATAAATGCATGCTCAAGGAAGGCCACGGCCTGACAGAAGATGCCCATGCCGGGCCTTGGCATCGCCAGGTAAGTCTGCTCGCAACAGAGAGTATCAAGAAGATTAAAGACAAAGGTCTCGATGTCCATGCAGGGGACTTTGCCGAGAACCTGACTACGGAAGGTATAGATCTCCCTGCCCTGCCCGTTGGCACAAAGCTTAAAGTGGGAGAGAACATCATCATGAAAGTAACCCAGATCGGCAAGGAGTGTCATACGCGCTGCAATATCTTCTACCAGGTAGGTGACTGCGTTATGCCGCGTGAAGGCATCTTTGCGGAGGTTCTGACCGGTGGAGAGATAAAGGTCGGCGACGAGATAGAGGTCGTACAGTGAAGTATAAAGCCGTCGTTATCACGATCAGCGATAAAGGATCATGCGGCCAGCGCGAAGATACTAGCGGACCGGGGCTGCGGGACATGCTGAAGGGTGACTTTGAAGTGGGCGACATCATAATCATCCCGGATGAAGTCGATACTATTGCCAGCACCATCAGGCAACAGGTGGATGAGTTCGGCATAGATCTTGTCGTCACGAACGGCGGCACAGGTCTCAGCAAAAGGGATGTAACCCCAGAAGCAACACGTATGGTCATAGAGAAGGACCTTCCGGGCTTCGCTGAAGTCATGAGGACAGAGAGTTTCAAGATAACACCGACCGCGATTATATCCAGAGCCGTCTGCGGCATACGAAAAGAAAGCATCATCATAAATCTGCCTGGAAGCCCGAGGGCAGCGACCGAGTGTCTGGGATTTATCAAGCCAGCCCTGCCGCACGCACTGGAGAAATTAAAGGGCTCTACGGCCGACTGCGCCCGGTAGCTTGAAGCTGGAGCCGGCGCTCCCACTGACAATATAACCAAGCATTCGATAACTCGATATTCGAGCAGTCAGATACTCACCGGACAGCGGTTAAGACAGGAAAGTGAGGAATAGATGGAACGTATTGGCACATTCAGGTTTGTCGGCAACAAGGTGATCATGCTCTTGCGGGACAGGGTCTGCGAAACCCCTGAAGAGCTGCTGGCAAGCGAATTGTTTCTGCAGGTGCTCACGCGTTTCATCGATGACCTCAAGCGGAAGCACTCACCTCTCCTCGAGATATTTGGGAAGGAGCCCCAATCCATCCAGCTGCCTGATGTACAGGAGCTTGTTGACGTGTTTCAGGTTCTTCACAAGCTGAACATTGACGCGGTTTCGAAGCTGGTGAAAAACGGAGACCGTTATATCAGGAATCCGTCGCTCCTCCTGACATTTGCTGAGAATCTGTACAATTACTGGAGACAGTTCGAGCGCTTCATCATATGTGACTCAACCGGTGATCGCCTGGACAAGCGTCCGTATCGGACCTTCAATTCAACAATCGAGTCCCTTACTCATCTGGTGCGCCAGACGTATCGGGATGTGGAAGAGAATATTACAGGCCAGCATCCGGCTGTATACCGCCAGGTAAGCGCGGGCGCTGAAGTTGCGGTGATTGCCTTGCCGAAACAGATCGCATTACCTGAGGGTAGTTACCAGAAACTTCGCACCATCCCGCTTATACGACAGCTTCTTCTTTATCCGCCCCTCTTGCTCAACCCGCCGATGAATAAGAGAACAGGCAAGTTCGAACGGATCGCGGGCAACCCTTTGGACCTGCTGGACATCAACCCTGTGGAGTGGCTTTGCTATCCTGCTAAGGTAGGCCCCTTGTTGATTCTTGTCTACATTCATGAAAAGTTCTTCGAACTCGGCCTTTCCCTGTGCAACCTGTTTGAAGTGGCGGAAGATGACTTCCTCGATCGTCCAATAGATGCGGTCTATCTTTTTGGCGTTCCTGGAAATGCGCTCGATTCTCTTGCTCCCATGCCCACCGTCTTTTACGATGACGTGGAGAACGGCCTGCTTGCCGCAGCCTGTCCGAATAATAATGAGTTTGCTTATTTCGGATATCTTAAGAAGATGGTATTGACGCTCCACAACATCAAGATCATGAAAATGGGAAGAATGCCTTTCCATGGGGCCATGGTGAGGATAGTGACAAAGAACAGCGGCTCGTGGACTGTGCTTATCATCGGCGATACAGGAGCAGGAAAATCGGAAACCCTTGAAGCCTTCAGGACCATCGGGGAGGCCGCTATTGAAGAAATCATCATCATTGCCGATGACATGGGATCGCTCGAAACAGATGAGCGCCAAAAGGTCATGGGCTACGGCACAGAGGTGGGCGCATTTGTGCGATTGGATGATCTCCAGCCGGGTTATGCCTTCGGCCAGCTCGACCGATCGATCATCATGAATCCCAACCAGGTGAATGCGCGGATCGTACTGCCCGTGACCACCTATGAGCAGGTGGTGAAAGGCTATCCTGTGGATATGGTCCTGTACGCCAACAACTATGAAGAGGTTGACGAGGATCACCCGATCATCGGGCGTTTGTCCTCCCCGGACGCAGCCCTACATGTATTCCGCGAAGGGACAGCCATGAGCAAGGGCACCACCACGTCGACAGGGCTGGTGCATACCTATTTCGTGAACGTCTTCGGAGCGGTTCAGTACAAACCTTTGCACGACCAGATAGCGAAGAAGTTTTTTGAAGCCTTTTTTGACAACAACACCTTCGTCGGGCAGCTCAGGACAAGGCTCGGCATCCCCGGCCGGGAGAGAACAGGACCGGAAGAGGCAGCGCGAGCATTATTGTCTATGCTATCAGGCGAGATGGGTAACGCGGTCTAAACTTCCAGGATTGCCCCGCGCTGCCTCAACTGCTTCTGAACAATCTCAGGTGAAATCTCTCTCGGTATTATTTTAGAGTCTGCAGAGTGCGCAGCGAGAATACCTGCGGCCTCTCCCATCGCGAACGCCGGCCCTATCACACGCGCAGAGGCGTGCGCTGCGTGCGTAGCAGACAAGCAGCGTCCCGCGACCAGCAGGTTTTCAACGCCCTTTGCAATGAGACAGCGTAAAGGTATCGTGTAGTAGTCGTCCTCTATTTCAATAAACTTCCAAACAATTCTTCGCATCTCAGGATCGTGCGTCTCCATGGGCCATGCACCGAGCGCAATGCCGTCGTCAAATTTCATGCCCTTGAGCACGTCCTTCTCTTGCAGCACGTATTCCCCTTGAACGCGCCGTGTCTCTCGTATGCCTATCTGGGGCGCAAAGGAAGAGAGCTCCGCATCCTCAAATCCCGGGAGGTACTTTCTGAAAGCCCTGATGTATTCCAGCACCTGTTTCCTGCCCTCCATCTCAGCCTTCGTAAGATCCTGCGCATCTGTGGCAATCAGATCCGGAACGCTGACAATGTTGGCGCTCACGAGCCCCGAGGGAAGCGCAGGGTTGAGTATTCCGTCAGGCCGCTTAAAGCCGTACTCTCCTGTTTTGACCGCGTCCTCCAGCCTCTCTTTCACCTTCGGTGTCGTCAAGTCGCGCATCTTCTCTATGTCGACATGTATCATCCTGAACATGGTGGTCAACGTCTGCAGCCTTCCCTTCTCGTCTCCCATCTCACAAGGAACAGCCGCCCTGAACGCCACGTCGCCGTCGCCGCTCGCATCAATAATGATTCTTGCAAGAATAGCACGCCTTCCCGATTTGCCCTCTACGATCACGCCTGTAAGCCTGCTATTCTCTTTCTCCCACAGCACGTCCGTCACAATACTGTGATAGAGGAGCTCCACACCGCTCTGTACCGCTAATTCTTCAGACACGAATTTGAATATTTCAGGATGGAAGCGCAACGAAGCAATACGCGGATCTACTTTGGAAACCCCTTTTTCCGTGACAGAACCTCGTTCCCTGAGACGTTCGCGGAGACTCGTCGCGATCCCTCCGATGATCAGCTTCTTCTCTGAGCCTGTGGTGAAAAAACCGCAGAAAGATCCCACCATGCCCGCTGTGGCCATCCCTCCCAGGAAGCCATACCGCTCCACGAGAAGGGTGCGGGCGCCAGACTTTGCCGCAGCTATACTCGCTGCTATACCGGCTCCGCCGCCGCCCACTACCAGCACATCATACTCCCCCAGTACCTCTGTTTCGCGGGCCTCTTCACGTATCTTCTTAGTTGTCATGCGCTCCCTCTTCTAGAACTCTTTACTTTTTGGTTATCTCGACAATACCATTGTCCGCGTCCACCCGAACCCAGTCTCCCGTTGCGATCACTTTCAAGGGATCTTGATCAAAGTCGGTGATTGCCGGTGCGTGCATCACCACTGCACCGAGCGCCACCTTGGTGGTCATTTCATTAAAGAGCAGCGCCGCCGGCGCCATGCCTGCCGAACGAGCCACGTGGAATCTCGTTGACCATCCCGAAGATCCCTTGGCACCGGGAAAGACCAGAACTTTGCCCTTGAAGCTCTGGCCGGAAAGTTCATGCCTGCGGTCAATGACAATTCCTTTCATGGGGTCAATTCCTCCCCAGCCGGATAGTGTTTCCGTCGTCACAAGGGCTTCGCCTTCTGCGCATCCTCCCACCACTTTCCTGCCATGTAACACGATTTTGTCCACGTCCGCTCTCCCTGTGCCTTTAACCTTGATCCTTGCGCCTCCGGCTTCTAATCCTCCTCGGTAATCACTTCGCTTCTCCTCTTCTGCACGAAGGGAATAATGGCAGAGAGAAGGAGGGCTGCCGCTATAAGGAGACATATAGCAGACAGGGGTCTTGTCACAAATATGCCTATGCTGCCATCCGACAAAATCAATGCCTGCCGAAGGTTCTTTTCGAGCAGCGGCCCCAGCACAAAAGCCAGCACCAGGGGCGCCGGTTCATAACTCAATTTCCTCAGGACATAACCCAGGATCCCGAACACGAACATCACGTAGAGATCAAAGACGTTGGCACTGATACTGTATGCCCCGATAAAACAGAATAACAATATCAACGGGAAGAGCGTCCTGTAGGGAACTTTCAGGATCTGGACCCAGACGCTTATCAGCGGCAGATTCAGCACCAGGAGCATAGCATTACCCACGTACATGCTGGCCACAGTTCCCCAAAAGATCTCGGGATGCTCCGTAATGAGCAAAGGACCAGGCTTGACCCCGTGTATCATGAGCGCCCCAAGGAGCAGCGCCATGATAACATTGGCAGGAATGCCAAGAGAAAAGAGCGGGATGAAGCCGCTGCTGGATGCCGCATTGTTGGCAGACTCCGGACCGGCAACACCCTCGATGGCCCCATTACCGAACTCCTCCGGATGTTTTGAAAACCTCTTCTCTGTGGCGTATGAGACGAAGGAGGATATCACCGCGCCGCCGCCCGGGAGTATACCTAATAGAAAACCAATAAAGGTGCCTCTGCCGATGGGCTTCGCCGATCTTCGCCAGTCCTGTTTTGTCGGAAAAAGGTCTTTGAAACGTGTCTTGAGCACTTCCCGCTTCTGGCCCAGTTTTTCGAGATTGAGAAGTACCTCCGATATCCCGAAGAGCCCCATGACGAGCGGAACAAGCCCAACACCATCTATGAGCCCCATCAGCCCGAAGGAAAAGCGGGCCTGGCCGGTGATCACATCCTGTCCGATAAGGCTCAAGAAAAGCCCGAGCCCTGCCATGACAAGACCTCTCAACACCGAGCCCTGAGTAAGATAGGTGATGAGAGAAAGACCGAGACACATGAGAGAGAAATACTCTGAAGGCCCGAACATCAGGGCTACTCCCGCTAAAGCGTTGGTCATGAACATGAGACCGAAGAGACCAAGTGTCCCTGCGATGAACGAACCGAAAGCTGCGATACCGAGAGCGGGCCCTGCCCGGCCTTTCATCGCCATCTGATGTCCGTCGAGACAGGTGACTACCGAGGCAGCTTCACCGGGAATGTTTACCAGGATTGACGTCGTCGAACCGCCGTACATAGCGCCGTAATAGATGCCGGCCAGCATAATAATGCCCGTGACCGGCGAGATGCCGAAGGTTATCGGCAGGAGAATAGACATGGCCCCTACCGGACCTATGCCCGGCAGCACGCCGACAAGGGTACCGATAAAAACGCCGAAAAAGCAGGAGAGCAGATTCCAAGGATGGAGCGCTATACCAAACCCATAGAACAGGTCATGCAGTATCGTCATAGGTTCACTACCACCATGGAAGAATTCCCCGGGGAAGCTGGCAGTGGAGCCACACTTCAAAAACGAGGTAACTTACCAGAGCCGTCACAACTGAAAAGAAGAGACTCCAGAAATAGTTCTTTTTCTCAAGGTCAAAAAAAAGGCCGAACATAAGCAGGAAGGTGGTCAGCAAAAAACCGGCCGGTTCGATAAGAATGATGTACGCAAGGAGAAGAACCAGCGTGTAAACGAGACGTGGCCAAGCACCGATCTGGAAGTGTTCAGCACTGACCGACTGTTGCGGCCGGCGCATGTGTACGGACCGCGCAATGGCCATCGCCAAGCCCATCGCAGCAACAAAAATGCCGGTGAGCAGTGCAACAAACCCCGGCCCCGGCTGATGGAATGAGCCGAGATCAAACCGGAGCGCGAGCAGGCATATGACGAAGCCGATGCCGATCCAGACAATTCCTTCAACGGTTCCTGTCTCCTTCTCCACCATGGTAGTGCCTGCTCTCCGCCTGATTGGCCCCTGACTCTTCTCACGCCTTCCTTGCTATTTAGACCATTCCATGAGCGCTTTACCTTCAGTGCACCCTCCGAGCATTCTTCTGCGGTGCAAGGTGATTGTCTTCATTTCAGTTCACCCCTCCACTGTCCGCTCACTGCCGCTTCAATGCAGTCCTGCGTGGTCCCGAACCATGTCTGGAGACCCAGTATGGAAGGCATGTAGTGCGCCTGCTTGCCCGAGTCGGTCGCAGCCACCTTCGCGCCTTTGGGCATGACGTGCGCGAGCGCCGGGCACGTATCGGTCATCAGGATCCCGCCTGCGTCCGTGATAATCTTCGTATAGCCGTTCTGGTCGGCAATCTCTTTCAGCGCCCGCGGAGTGAAGATCCAGAGATTGGTGTCTTTGTGCACTCGCCTGCCCTTCAGCATCTTGCAGACCTCCCACACCTGATCAATTGAATAGTGCGGACAGCCCAGCATGACAAAATCAATACCTCTGTCTCCGGCCGATGAATTCAGGTTATCATAGGCCAGCTGCCTCTCCCTCGTGCCAAATGTAAGAGTAGTCTCCGGCTTCTTCCCTCCGAACGCCGCATCCAGAGACGGTGCTTCAGGCGTGATCCCAACGACATGATACATTTCCACTCCGCCGGACGATGCCGCAGCTGCACCGCAATGCTTCAGCCTCGAGAGCGTAGGGGTCCGGCGCACACCGCTCAACACAGGCACCCTCTCCTGGACGGCCTCGCCGACATAATAGCCCAACAGGTTCCAGTCCATCACACTCTCGACATCATATTCAACTTCCACCAGATGTGTGCCGAGACGATTCTCGTCAAGGTGGTAACCCCAATAAGGTATCTTGCCCGTAAGGCTTGCGGCAGCGCTGCTTTCTCGTCCTTCACAGTTCATACGGGCACCCAAGACCGAATTCGCATAAATCACCGCGGACGATTCCATCCACGCGCAGTGCTCACCCCTGACCGGTACATTCCCGACAAGGTACGGCGTACAGGTGTTCATGAGCTGCACGCCGATGCGTTTTGCAAACGCAAGGCTCTTCATGTGCAGCTCATAGACACTGCGGCTGACTCCCTCGATCTCCCAGTGATCCGGGTCCAGACCCTGAATGAGATGATACGTGCAGGCCTTCACCTCCGGGATTTCCACGGCCTCGCTTGAATCAAGGGCAAATTCAGAAAACACCGCATCGAAGCTTCCCGTCTTGTCCACAAGGTCGCGTATAAAGGGGCCCGATGCCCCGATCGCGACACAGACATTGTTCGTGTCAATAAACCGCTCTGCTCCCAATGCCTCGCCGTAGCGCACAAGAAGGTCCATGGCCTTCTGTCTGGCAGGGCCTTCTGCGCCGTCGAGCATAGCCTTCTCGTAGTCACTCAGCTTCATATATACTCTTATGTTTCGTTCGCAGTAAAAAACGGGAACTTGAGCCTGTCACAGTCTCGCCGATTGCGGGCCACTGGCTAATTGTCTTTCTTTTCTATCTCCTGTCACTTGTCACTACTCGCTATTCACTAGCCACTGCTTTCTCATTTCACCAGTCCCTGCTCTTTGAAGAATGCCTGCGCGGTCACCTTGTAGTGTGCGAGATATTTTTCGAACGTGGCTGCATCATCATAATCCACAGGCATATCCATGGCCTTATTCTTTTCCTGAAACTCCTTGTCATCGAGAATCTTACGAACGGTCTCATCGATTTTTTTCACGACATCGTCCGGAGTTTTCTTTGGCGCGAAGAGACCGAGGAAAGCGACATACGGCAGTTTGTATCCCAGTTCAGGCAATGTGGGGACATCAGGCACAGAAGGGGCTCTTTTCGGAAGAGCAACCGCAAGCACTCTCAGTTTCTTACCGTCCACGAGGGACCTGATTACATAAAGGATGGGACTGCCCACGGGAATGTGCCCCCCGAGGAGCGCAGGTACCTCGGTCGCGTCACCATCAAACGGAACGTCCACCATGTTCAACTTCTCCGCCTTAATTATACTGATCATGGTCACATACGGCGTGGTGCTTTTTCCGATATGGCCGAATTTCGTGCCGGGATTCTTACGGGCATACTCAACAAACTCCTTCATGCTGTTCCAGGGCGCATCAGCTTTTACAGCGATTGCCACAACAGGAGCGTGAATTTTTGAGACCGGCCGGAGCGCATCGCTGGAGTATGGCGCCGAATAAAAGTAGGTATAGACTTCCGGCACGGCAGCCGAACCGGGGAAATACCCGAGCGTGTAGCCGTCAGGCTTGGCGGAAGCCACCGTATAGCCTCCAACCGTGCCAGCCCCGCCGGTCTTGTTTACCACCACGACGGGTTGTTTGAGCTGTTTCTCCATAAACTGCGCCAGAAGCCGTGCGCCCATGTCAGTGGAGCCTCCCGGCGGAACACCGAGCACTATTGTAATCGTTCTATTCGGGTAATCGGATCCCGCGGCGCAAACCATTGGCGCCGACACCCAGAGCCACGCGCTGATCAGCAGTAGAAAAGAAACTCCAAGACCGGCTCTTACTGCAACTCTCATATGCCCTCCTCTTATGCGGCACTCACTCATTTTATTGGATTTATTCAGCGTCGTTTTTTTGTCTGGTCACTGCTCACTTGTCACTGATCACTCTTCTTGCCAGCCACTAATCGCTATCTTACTTCACCATCCCCTGTTCCTTGAAGAACGCCTGCATGTCTGCTTTCCACTGAACAATGTACTTTTCAAAACCCGCGCCATCCTGATAACTCATTGTCAGATCAAGTGCCTTGTTCCTCGCCTGGAATTCCTTGTCCTGCATGATCTTATGTATGGTGTCATCGAGTTTCTTCACAATGTCGTCGGGTGTCTTTTTGGGAGCAAAAACCGCAAAGAAAGAAGCATACACCGGCAGCTTGTAGCCCAGTTCACCCAGAGCCGGGTATTCAGGCGCAATGTCTACTCTCTTGTCACTGCTTATGGCGAGTACTTTCAGCTTTTTTGCCTGGGCTAAGGGTTTTACTACCGCGTACGCCGGCAACGCAACGGGAATGTGGCCGCCCATGATTGCAGGCATCGAAGCACCATCACCGTCAAAAGGCACATCCACCAGTTTCAGTCCCTCAGCCTTGGCAATGGACGTCATGATGACGTATTGCAGACCGCCTTTGCCATTGTGGCCGAATTTCGTACCGGGATTCTTTCGCGCGTACTCTACGAAGTCCTTCATACTGTTCCAGGGTGAATCTCCCTTGACTGTTACAGCAGTGTTAAAGAAATGCGAGCGGCAAATGGGCCTCAGGTCATTGGTCGAATAGGGCGCGGAATAGAAGTACGTGTAGACTTCGGGACAGGCTGCTGAATTCATGAAAAAACCAAGCGTGTACCCGTCAGGCTTTGCCGAAGCCACAGCATAGCCGCCTGTCGTCATAGCGCCACCCGGTTTGTTAACGACCACCACGGGCTGCTTCAACTGCTTCTCCATGGCTTCGGCAAGCAAGCGCGCAGCCACGTCTGTCAAGCCGCCTGGCGCCATCGGATTAATGAGTGTAATAGCTCTGGTGGGATACGTTGTTTCAGCAGCGTGCAGAATGCTCAAACTCGGCGCAAGCAGCAACAGCCCTGCCAGTATGAAGCATACCTTGATTAATGTCTCATACCTCACTTGTCTCCTTCCTCCTCATAGCCGTCAGGGTTCAAGGGTTCAAGTAAAAGGCTCCACCCTGTTGCTCTATCGTCCATCGTCCAAGTCCGCCGCCGCGGACGGTCGTCCCTCGGCTCTCCGGTGCCCCGTGACCCTTGACCCGGGTTTATTCAAAAATCTTCCCACCGAACGGGCCATCCTGCGCCCTGGTCCGCCTGAAGGGCCGTCCTCGCGTACATGGCAATCACTCCTGTCAGATGAGACGGATCGGGCGGCGTCCAGCGAGACTTTCTCTTTTTCAGTTCTGCTGCCGACAATTCCACGTTGAGCCCCCGGTTGTGAATATCCACGCGAATCCTGTCGCCGTCCTGCAGTAGCGCAAGAGGTCCCCCTACCTGGGCCTCGGGACAGACATGGCCGATGGCAAGGTAGCCTTTTGTGAAGCCGGAAAAACGACCATCCGTGATAATAACGATATCCTTCACCTGCGCGAGCTTTAGAGCCCTCACCACGCTCAGGCCACACGGCATTGCAGGTCCACCCCTTGGTCCGATGTACCTGATGACGAGGGCGTCTCCCGCCTTTATTGGGGTCGGCTTTCCCGAGAGCAATGCTTCTATCGTCTCATTAACCGAATTGAACACCCGCACCGTATAGGTCTTCTGCAGCAGATCCTTGTTTTCGACAATGGTATGCCGCGTCACCGCACCCCTGGGCGCAAGGTTTCCTTTCAGAATAGCCAGCGCGCCTTCCGGCCATATGGGGTTCTCGAGAGGCCGGATAACATCGGAATCCTTGAGCTCCACTCCTGCCAGATTCTTACCGACGCTCTGCCCTGTGACGGTGATGCATGTCTCGTCGAGAAATCGCCTGATCCGCTTCATCACCATCGGCACACCACCCGCCTTATGCAGATCCGAGAGTGTGTAAGGCCCGGAGGGCACAACGCCGCAGAGCGCAGGAACCTTCCTGCTTACCGCATCCCAGGTGTCCAGATTGCAGGGTATGCCCGCCTCGTGCGCATAGCTCTGGAGGTGGATGAGGGAATTCGTTCCGCCGCAGATCGCCATATTTGTGGCTATCCCGTTCCTGAGCGCGTTGAGAGAAAGGATGTCCCGCGGTGTGACATTCTTCTGCGCGAGGTCTACAATCCTCTTGCCTGTCTCCTTCGCCTGCCATATCTTCTCGGCCGCAACCCCCGGAGAGGTACTGGAGCCTGGCAGCGAAAACCCCATCGCCTCGGTAAGTAGCGCAAGAGTATTCCCTGTGGACATCTCACCGCAGGCACCCGCTGATGCACCGCAGCAGTTGGTGACCTCTTCCATCTTGCACTCAAACTCGTCGATAAGTTCGGGCGAAGCTTTCAACTTCTGCAGCTCCCGGATAATAATCTCCTGACCATCCACGTAGCCGATGTTCTTTCCTTCGTATTCGGAGGGGATCATCTGTCCGCCTCCTATGAAAATAAATGGCCGGTTCAGGCGCAGCGCCGCAAGCATCATGCCTGGTATAATTTTATCGCAGGCTCCAATACCGACCCATCCGTCGCACCAGCCTACATGCAGAGCTGACTCTATTGACGTGAGGATCGCTTCCCGCTGAGGCAGATCATAGTGGGCCGCATCAAGTACCGTTCTGCCCAGCATGGTGCATGGGCCGATCACGTTAATCTCAAAGGGCATTGCGCCTGCCATGCGGATGCCGGCTTTCACACCTTCTGCCACAGCCCGCAGGTGGATATGACCCGGCGACTGTTCGCTCCAGGAATTGACAACAGCAATCCTTGGCAGGGAGAGCTCCTCGCTTGTGAAGCCCATGGCCTTAAAAATACATTTGTGGCCGTACTCCATCCGGAACTGCTCAAACTGCTCCAGCGTCTTTATTTCAGCACTGCGCGTTGATTTACTTTTCTTACTCTTCACTCTGCCTCTCTTTCCGGCCACTGGTCAGTCGTCGCTGTCTCGTCATCCATCATTAGCCACTAGTCACTAATCACTAATCACTGTCTCA
>Ga0335071_10005564_pt1 | contig 13073 bp, 10 predicted proteins | sample Lox_Sample_15_FD_206724 | JGI IMG/M metagenome (GOLD analysis project Ga0335071, IMG submission 206724) | Soil microbial communities from Loxahatchee National Wildlife Refuge, Florida, United States - Lox_Sample_1.5 | ecosystem: Environmental > Terrestrial > Soil > Wetlands | place: USA...
GGGCCTGCGGGGCGCCCCCCGCGCCGGGCGCGGGGGGGGGGGGGGGGGGCGCCCCGCCCCCCTACCCACCCCCCCCCCCCCGGGGGGTTGGGGGGGGGGGGGGGGGGGGGGCCCGCGGCCGCGGGCTCACGCCCCCAGCCGGTTCTTGCTAACATCGCCTGGATGGCTGACGTGGGCCGGATCATCTCGGTAGGGGGCGGCAAGGGCGGGGTCGGCAAGAGCGTCCTGGCGAGCAACCTGGCGGTGGCCCTGGCCCAGACGGGCGCGCGGGTGACACTGGTCGACGCCGATCTCGGCGCCGCCAACCAACACACGCTCTTCGGGATCTCCCGTCCTGGCCCGGGCCTGCATGGCTTCCTGAGCGGCGAGGTGCCCCGGCTGGCAGGCGTCCGGGTCGACACGGGAATCCCCAACCTCTCTCTCGTCCCGGGGAGCGCCGGGGTGATCGGCGCGGCCAACATCCCCGCGGCGCAGAAGGAAAAGCTGATCCGACACGTGAGATCCCTCGACGGGGACGTGGTGGTGGTGGACGTGGGCGCGGGTGTGAGCTTCAACGTCCTCGATCTCTTCGACCTCGCCCAGCTCCGGCTGGTGGTGCTGACACCCCAGCTCACCTCGGCCCAGAACGCCTATGCTTTCCTCAAGGCGGCGGTGTTCCGCGAGCTGCGGCGGCTGGCCGCCGCCGAGGGCAAGGCCTCCAGGATCGACGGCGCCGAGGAGGGCCAGGAGGCCACCTCCACCACTCCTGCCCTGCTCGACCGGATCCGGGCCGACGACGGCGGGCTGGCGGAGCGGCTCCAGGCTGGCCTGTCGCGCTTCGGAGCGCGGCTCGTGGGCAACCAGGTGTTCGAACCCAGGGACCGGAACGTGGTCTTCGCGATCTCCAGGATGGTCCGCGACTTCCTGGGGATCGAAGCGCCGGTGCTGGGCGCCCTCCGCGCCAGCCGCCGCATCCACGATTCCATCAATGCCGGCCGCCCCTTCCTGCTCGACGCCCGGGGGGAGGAGGCCGCCGAGGCGCTGCGCCAGATGGCCCGCACCCTGCTCGAGGAGCCGGTGGGCCACCGGGGCGAGGAAGCGGCAGCGGCCGCCGGGCCGCCGGCCACCCCCGGCCAGCCCTTGCCCGTCACCCTCGATCGCTATCACCGCGCCACGGAGCGGTTCCCGGTGAGCTGCGAGGCGACCCTGGTGGCGCCCGGCGGGCTCAGCACCGTCCGCATCCGGGACGTGTCGGCGGGCGGGGCGCTGCTCGACTTGGCCCGGCCGCCGCTGCCGGGCGTGCGGGTGGTGCTGGTGCTCGGCGCGATCGAGAACCGCCCCTCGGTCCCCTGCGTCGTTCGCCACGCCGATCCCGTCGCCGGGAGGGCCGGCGTTGAGTTCCTCCTCGACCACGACACCACCGCGCGCTTGATCGCCCAGCTCGTGAGCCAGTTCCACGAAGCCGAGGGCGCCGCCCCGCGCCGCGAGGTCGCGGGGGGCGCGTAGCCACCTGGGGATTCCCCTGCTTTCACCTGTGGTTGGGACCGGCATCGGACCAGCGCCCGCCCCCCCTCATCGGCCGCGGCCGTCCACCGCTCTACTCCCGGTCGATCCGGAGCGATATCCTGACCCCCGGCCGCCAGCGGCGGCCGCGGCAAGGGGACCATGACGCTGCCCGCCAGCATCGCCCTGCTCTCGGCTGGGATCGCGTGTTTCGTCGCGGCCATGAGCGGCCAGTTCGCCCGGGCGCCCGGCTGGGGAGATCAGCGCTACTTCACCTTCGCCGCCCTGGCGGTGGCCCTCTACACGACCCTGAATCTCCCCACGAACGCCGCGTTCCTGCCGGACGAGGCGGTGGTCATCTGCTCCCGCCTGCAGATGGGCGCTGCCGCCCTCCATGCCTGGGCCTGGTTGCGCTACACGAGCACCATCCTCGGCCGGCGCGCCACCCGCTTCGACCGGCTCATGACCGCAGCCCTCGCGCTGGTGACGGTGGTGGGCGTGTCCACGCCTGCCTTCGTCCCGGGCGGAGTCCGGATCCACGCCTCGGCCTGGCTCGACGTCCGGTACCGGAGCGCGCTCATGACCCCCGCCGGCGACCTGGCCTGGGCCGCGCTCCTCGTGGCGATGATGCCCTCCATGGCGCGCCTCGCCGTCGCGGTCCGGCGGCGGGTACCCACCGCCGGCGTGCAGCTGGCCGCGCTGCTGATCCTCCTGGGGATGGGAGTGAACGATGCCCTGGTGGCCGCCAAGGCCTTCGACGGGCCCTACCTGGTCGACCTGGGCTTCCTCGTGCCCTTGGCGGCGGTCGGCTACTCCTTCACCTCGCGGTTCGTCGCCGACGCGCGCTCCCTGGCCACGCTGCGGGCGGAGCTGGAGCGCCAGGTCGCCGAGCGCACCGCCGAGCTGAGCCGGGCCCAGGACGCCCTGCACCGCGCGGAGAAGCTGGCCGCGCTGGGACAGTTCGCGGCGGGGGTGGCTCACGAGGTGAACAACCCCTCGGCGGTGGTCAGCGCCAACCTCCAGTACCTGAGCGAGGCGGAGGCGGACGCGCTCACCCGCTCCGGGCGGGAAGCCATCCAGGAGGCGCTCCAGTCGGTGCAGCGCATCTCCACCATCGTGCGACAGCTGCTGGACGCGGGGCGCCTGGCGGCCTCCCCCGAGCCGATGCAGGGGGTGGAGGTCCGGCCGCTGGGGGAGAACGCCCTGAGCGTGGCCCGGGCCCGGCTGGGGAAGCGAGTCGCGCTCCACAACCAGCTCCCGGCCGGGCTCCACGTCCGGGGGCAGGAGTCGGTACTGGTCCAGGTCTTGGTCAACCTCGTGGTCAACGCCGTCCAGGCCATTCCCGACCGCGGTCGCGAGGGACGGGTGGTGCTGCGGGCCGAGCTCGAGGGGGACCGCGTCCGCCTGCTCGTGGAGGACAACGGGCCGGGGATGGAGCCGGAAGTCCTCCGCCGGGTGTTCGAACCGTTCTTCACCACCAAGCCCTTCGGCAGCGGTACCGGGCTGGGCCTGGCCGTCTCCCGCGGGCTCATCGCCAGCCTGGGGGGCGACCTGCGGCTGGAAAGCGTGCCCGGCACGGGCACCCGCGCCATCATCGAGCTGCTGCGTGCCGAGAAGGGGCCCACGCCTGCGCCCCGCTCCCTCTCCCTGCGCTCCGACGAGCCGCGGCGTCGGCTGCTCCTCGTCGACGACGAGCCGGCGGTCCTCTCCTCGATGAGCCGGCTCTTGGAGCAGCGCTACGAGGTGGAGATCGCCTCGGCGGGGTTCGACATCGTGCTCTGCGACGTGATGATGCCGGCCGGTGGTGGGGAGCGACTGTACCAGACGCTTCTCGGGCGCCATCCCTCCGTCGCCTGCCGGGTCGTCTTCCTCACCGGTGGGGCCGTGACCGACGGGGCGCGCCGATTCCTGCTCGACCAGCCCCAGCCCGTCCTCGAGAAGCCCCTGGACCTGGCCGAGCTGGCCAAGGCCGAGGCGACCGTCTCCCACCGCGATCTCCACTGATCCCGGGGCCCGGGTCGCCCCGACCCGTACGGCAGGAGGCCGTTCCCGGACCGGGTACTGCTCGACCCGGTTCGGGCGCGAACGGCCCGCCATTCCTGGCAGGACTCCCTGGGCGGGTCCGGTTCGCACCGGGGCCACCACGACTCGTGGTCATGAGGACCCATCGTGAACTTCACCCTTTGTCCTGGAACCGAGCGTCAGAGGCCCGCCCTAGGGTCCCGCTCGGAGTTTCCGAAAGCCACCGAGGGATTCCATGGACGTGTTCGCGAAATGCCACGAGGTACCGTTCGGAAGGCAGCTCCAGAGCTCCGGGTTCGATCCCTTCTTCCGCGTGCTCCAGTCGGCGGACGGCGCGGAGGTGGTGGTGGAGGGCCGCAAGATGATCATGCTCGGCTCCAACAACTACCTGGGGCTGGCCAACGACCCGCGGGTGAAGCGGGCCGCCGTCGAGGCGGTGGAGCGCTGGGGGACGGGCACCACCGGGTCGCGGGTCCTGAACGGCACACTCGAGCTGCACCTCTCGCTGGAGCGTCGCCTGGCCTCCTTCCTCCAGCGCGACGACGTGCTCTTCTTCACCTCTGGTTACATGACCAACCTGGGAGTCATCTCCTCGCTGGCCCAGCGCGGCGACTACGTGGTGGTGGACCGCAAGGCCCACGCCTCCATCCTCGACGGCTGCCGGCTCTCCGCCGCCGAGGTGAAGCGCTTCCGGCACAACGACATGGAGGATCTGGACCGGGTTCTGAGGAGCTGCGGGGACGCCGGCAAGCTCGTGGCCGTCGACGGGGTGTACTCGATGGAGGGAGACCTGGCGCCTCTCCCTCGCATCGTCGACGCCTGCCGGCGGCACGGGGCGCGGCTGGTGCTGGACGACGCGCACGGCCTGGGCGTGTTGGGGCGGGAGGGCCGGGGCACGGCCGAGCACTTCCACCTCGAGGACGAGGTGGACGTCATCGTCGGCACCACCAGCAAATCGCTGCCGGCGCTGGGGGGGTTCGCCGCCGCCGACCAGCCGGTGATCGATTATCTGCGCTACGGGCTGGCCAACCGGCCGCTCATCTTCGCCGCCAGCCCGCCCCCGGCGGCGCTGGCCGCGGTGCAGGCGGCCCTGACCATCCTCGAGATGGAGCCGGAGCGCCGACGCCACCTCTGGAACCTGACCCGGCGGGCCACCCGCGAACTGCGGACCATGGGATTCGACCTCGGCCCGACCGAGACCCCCATCCTGCCGCTCGTGGCCGGCTCGCTGGAGCAGACCTTCGCCATGTGGAAGGGGCTGACCGAGGAGGGCGTGTTCGTCAACGTGGTGCTTCCCCCGGCAGTCCCGGCCGGCGGCTGCCTCATCCGGATGACCCTGACCGCTGCGCTCAGCGAGGCCGACCTCGACCGAATCCTGGCCGCGCTGGAGCGGGTGGGCAGCCGGCTCGGGGTGATCCCCGGCCGCGGGGCAGCGAAGGTGGCCGAGGCGCGCAAGGCCGGGTAGAACCCGGGTGCTTGGGTTTCACCATTTCCCCGCCGGTCGACCCCATGCTGGCCAGGGCCAGCGACGCCCTGCCTAATGGAGACGGCTGGCTGTACGAGCCGAAGTGGGACGGCTTCCGGGCGCTGGTCTTCCGCGACGGCCAGGAGCTGTACCTTCAGTCCCGCGAACTCAAGCCGCTCGACCGCTACTTCCCCGAGCTCGCCGAGCCACTCCGCGCCCAGCTGCCCGAACGGTGCGTGACCGACGGGGAGATCGTGGTGGCCGGCCCCGGCGGGCTCGACTTCGAGGCGCTCCTGCTCCGCATCCACCCGGCCGCCTCTCGCGTGAGGCTCCTCGCCAGCGAGCAGCCGGCCAGCATCGTCTTGTTCGATCTCCTGGCCCTGGGCGACCGCGACCTGCGCGGTGCTCCACTCTCCGAGAGGCGGGCGCTCCTGGAGCAGGCCCTCTCGAGGGCGCGGGCACCGGTTCACCTCACCCCCGCCACCCGGGACGCCGCCCTCGCTGCCGACTGGTTCCGGCGCTTCGAGGGGGCGGGGCTAGACGGGGTCGTGGCCAAGAGCCTCGCCGGTGCCTACCAGCCCGGCGTCCGGGCCATGCTCAAGGTGAAGCACGCCCGCACCGCCGACTGCGCGGTGGCCGGTTTTCGCTGGCACAAGGAAGGGCCGGGGACCATGGTCGGCTCGCTTCTGCTCGGGCTCTACGATGCCCGGGGAACGCTGCACCACGTGGGCATCTGCAGCGCCTTCACCGCCGCTCGGCGGCGCGAGCTCGTCCGGGAGCTGGCCCCGCTGCGCGAGGGCGCCGCCGAAAGCCATCCCTGGCGCGACTGGGCCGAGTGGTCGCGCTCGGGCAGCCCCCCCGACCGGCGGCTGCCGGGGGCCTCGAGCCGCTGGAACCGCGGCAAGGACCTCTCCTGGGAGCCGCTGCGAGTGGAGCGCGCCTGCGAGGTTGCGTACGATCACCTCCAGGGCGATCGCTTCCGCCACGCCACCCAGTTCCGGCGCTGGCGCCCGGACCGGTCGCCCACCGAATGCCGCTACGACCAGCTGGAGGTCACGCCCCCCTTCGAGCTCGAGCGGATCTTCGGGACGGAGATCACCGCTCCTCCGCGCTGAGTGCATCCGACCCGGCCGCGGGGGGCGCCGTTCCCGCCTCCCCCACGAGCGCCAGGACCCGCTGGATGGCGTCCGGATCGCGGAGGATGCCCGCGTGCGTGGTGTTGAACCCGAACTCGGTCCTGGCCTCGGTCTGGGCAGAGGGAGCGAGCTGCGAGGAAAGGGGCACGATCCCGTCGCTGTTCTCGCCCATCTTCACCTTTTGACCGTTGGCGAAGGCGAAGAGCAGAGAGTACTCGAGGCCCGTGGGGAGCGGCCTGCGGTGCAGCGCCTGGATGAAGGGGCTTTGGGGATCGAGGTCTCGCCATGCTCGGATCACCACCACTCCGTCCGCGGCTCCCCCCGCGGCCGAGAGCCCCCCCATGGGACTCGCCAGGGTAACGAGGCGGACCACCCGGCTCTCTTCCTCGATCCCGGTGCACCGGTTGAGCGCCTCCCGGACGATGAGTCCACCCACGCTGTGAGCCACGACGACCATCGGTGACGGACCGCTCCGCACCACCTTCCCGGAGAGGAAGAGGCGGTGAAAGGCCTCGCTCAGCTGGCCGAGATCCGCGCCCGAGGGGTACTGGAAGAACCAGGGCTGGTAGCGGGATCGGTCCAGCCTCTCGACCAGGGGTGCGAAGTCCCGGGCGCTCCCCCGCATCCCGTGCACGAACAGGACCGGGATCTTCCCGGGCTGTGGCTCCTCCAGCGCGTAGAACAGGAGCGGCGCCCGGGCCATGAACTCACGGGGGTTGAAGAAGCCGAGATCGGCCGTCTCCGGCGAGAACACCTCGTCGGAGAGCGAGCGAACGGTACCCGCCGGCAGGGCCGTCGTCCCGTCACTCAGGGTCGCACCCTCGACGCGGATCGCCGGCGGGCCGTCGTCGAATGCCTGCCGTACCGCGGATCGCACGTACGGGCAGCCAGCCCCGGTCAAGGCCAGGGAAAGGGCGAGCCACATCCTTCGCATGTCACCATCGTATCATCGGAGCGGCGCCGCGGTGCGGCGCCCGGGCCCGCGTCTGTCCCCTGACCCTCGGCCCGGCGGCGCCGGGGCCCGGTCGCGAGAGGTTCCCGCCTCAGCCCGGTTCCCCTGCCCCGCCGCAGAGTTCGTCGAGCACACCCAGGATCAACACCAGCTGGTCGAGCGGCAGCACCGGGGGGGCGAGTGGGTCGACGGAGGTGAGGCGGACCCGGCCGGCTTCGGCGGAGGCGGAAAGGAAGGGAACGGCCGGCGCGGCGGGATCGAGGCCGAGCACCCGGGCGAGTTCGTCCGCCGCCGCGGCGCCTGCCCCGGCTCCCAGCACCACCACCGCGGGGCGAAAGCCGTCCTCCAGGGCTCGTTGCACCTCCCCCGCGGACCCGAGCACCCGGATCCCGCTCGCCCCGGCCAGCACCACTGCGTCCTCTGCCAAGAACGGCCTGTCCATGCAGGCGCTCTGATCCGGTGAGACGCCTCGTCGTGACGTGGCCACCCGCTTACGCCCCACCCGGCCCCTCGCGCCGACAGGGTCATTCGTCCCTTCGCCTCTTGGACGGCTGCACCCGCGGCGGTTCGTCCTCGCCCTTGGCGAAATGCGGGGGCCAGGGAGCGTCGCCCTGCCCGGCGGCGCGCTGCCGGGCGGAGAGCTCGAGGAGCGGCTCCAGCGAGCCGACCGCAGCGTCCATCCCCGCCGCCGGGTCGCCCTGTCGCGCCAGCCGTTCCGGAACGGTGCGGAGGGTGAAATCCTCCGGCTGGCAGTGGGGGAGCTCCTCCCAGGTGACCGGCGTCGAGACCCGGGCGTCCGGTCGCGGTCGCACCGAGTAAGCCGAGGCGATGGTGCGATCCTTGGCGTTCTGGTTGTAGTCGATGAACACCCCCTGGCGCTCCTCCTTCCACCACTTGCTGGTGGCCAGCCCGGGAGCGCGGCGCTCCACCTCGCGGGCCAGGGCCAGTGCCGCCCGACGAACCTCGGCGAAGGGAAAACGCGGGGCGATGCGCGCGTAGACGTGGATGCCGCGCGAGCCGCTCGTCTTGGGCCAGCCTCTGAGCCCGTGCTCGAGGAGCACCTCCCGCGCCAACAGGGCCACCTGGCGAACCTGATCCCAGGGGACGCCGGGGACCGGGTCGAGGTCCACACGCAGCTCGTCGGGGTGTTCCAGATCTTCGGCGCGCACCGGGTGGGGATGGAGGTCGATGCAGCCCAGGTTCACCACCCAGGCCAGCTGGGCGAGATCGCGCACCACGATCTCCTGCGCGCTCCGGCCCGAGGGGAAGCGAAGCTCGACCACCTCGACCCAGGTAGGCCGAGAGGTAGGGGCCCGCTTCTGGTAAAACGGCTCGGCCTCGATCCCGTCCACGTAGCGCTTGAGCTGCATGGGCCGGCCCCCCACCCCCCGCAGGGCCCCCTCGGCCACGGCCAGGTAGTAGCGAACGAGCTGCAGCTTGGTGATTCCGGCCGCCGGGAAGTACGGCTTCCCCGGATTGGAGATGGTCACCTCGCGGCCGGCCACCTCGATCACTTCTTTGGCGGCGGCAGACACCGCCTAGGCCGGCCCCTTCCCGGGCTTCCACTTGATGTTGCAGCCCACGCTCGGGCGCTGGTCCGGGGAAGGGGTCCGGCCAGAAGAGAGCGCCTCGATCGCCGCCGAGAGCGAGGCGCCGGTGACCGGCTTGGGGAGCGAGGGCCGGCTGTCGTCGAACTGGCCGCGGTAGGCGAGGCGAAGCTGCCCGTCGAAGAGGAAGAGGTCCGGCGTGCAGGCGGCCCGGAAGGTGCGGGCCACCTCCTGGGTGGCGTCGAAGACGAACGGGAACCGCCATCCCTCCTCGGTGGCGAGCGCCTTCATCGCCGCCGGGCCGTCCTGCGGGTAGGCAACCTCGTCGTTCGAGTTCACCGCTATCACCGCGAAGCCCTGTTCGAGTGCCTTGTGCGAGAGTCGCACCAGGTCGCGGCGGATGTGCTTCACGTACGGACAGTGGTTGCAGATGAACGCCACCAGCAGGCCCTTCTTTCCCTGAGCGAGCTCGGCGGCATCGACGGTCTGGCCGCTCACCGCGTCGACGAGTCGCAGCCGCGGCAGCAGCGTTCCCAGTGGCAGCATCGCGGAAGGGGTCTCGGCCATGGTCTCCTCCGATAGCAGGTCTGCCGCCATCTTAGAGTGGGGGTCAATTCGCGGCACGCGAAAGGGACGGGAGCCTTCCCTTCACCGGGCTGGCCAAGAGTGGTCTACTGGGCCGGGGTGGGGATCCGGGAGGTCTGGCGATGGCCTCGAGGATGATTCTCGTCTCACTGCTCGCGGAGAAGCAGGAATTCCAGCAACTCCAGGCCGAGGATGCGCGCCAGGCGGGTGCACGCACCGGGTTCGAGGTGCAGGTGATCTGGGCGAACAACAACCCGACCGCCCAGTTCCAGGACATCATGCAGGCCCTGAGCGCGCCCGAGGGTGCCCGGCCGGCCGCGGTGGTGGTTGAGCCCGCAGCCGCCGCCGGCTTCGACGGCGCCGCCCGGGCGGCGGCCCAGGCGGGCGTCAGCTGGATCTATCTCACCGATCGCCCCGCCACCCTGGAGCGGCTGCAGCGCGAGTTCCCCAACCGGCTCATCGCCTCGGTGGGCATGGACAACGACGAGGTCGGCCGGCTCCAGGCCAAGCAGTTCCGGGCGCTCCTGCCCAGCGGTGGGCGGATGGTCTACGTGGAGGGCCCGAGCCTCTCCTTCGCCGCCATGCACCGGCGCAAGCTCATGGAGGAGGGGCTGACCGGATCCGGGATCGAGGTCGTGAAGGTGCTCTCCGGGGACTGGACGGAGGAGAGCGCCGAGCGCGCCGCGACCCGCTGGCTCAAGCTCGGAGCCAAGGGCGATCCGCCCCTGCTCGTGGGCGGGCAAAACGACGAGATGGCGCTGGGAGTGCGCAAGGCCTTCCTGGCCCTGCGGGCCGAGTGGAACCACGTCCTCTTCACCGGAGTGGACGGGCTTCCCCAGGGCGGACAGCGGGCGGTCCGGGAGAAGGTGCTGGCCGCGACGATCATCCTTCCCCCGCCCACCGGGCCGGCAGTGGAACTCGTCTCCCGCTCCCAGCGCGGTGAGCCGGCCGCGCCCTTCACCCTCCTCCCGCCCCGACCGTTCCCGGCCATCGAGGAGCTGCGGCGCGCCTGACCGCCAGGGGGGGGCGCGGCGGCCCGCCGGACCCGCGCTCCCGAACCTGGTTGCGTTGCGCCGCGTCCTGCGCTATCCGCCTGGCGCGGGACCCCCCGCCGCGAGGAGCACATGGGACGCATCTTCGAGACCCGCAAGGCCACCATGTTCGCCCGCTGGGACCGGATGGCCAAGGCCTTCACCCGGGTGAGCCGGGACATCGCCATCGCCGTCAAGGCCGGAGGCCCGGCGTCCGAGAACAACCCGGCCCTGCGACGGGCTCTCCAGAACGCACGCGCCGTGAACATGCCCAAGGACAGGATCGAGGCCGCCATCAAGCGGGCCGCCGGCCAGGGCCAGCAGGCCTTCGAGACCGTTCTCTACGAGGGATACGGGCCCCACGGGATCGCCCTGGTGGTGGAGACGGCCACCGACAACGTGGTCCGGACCGTGGCCAACGTGCGCATGCACTTCAAGGATCACGGGGGAAACCTGGGCACCTCCGGCAGCGTCGCCTTCCAGTTCCAGAAGATGGGGGTGTTCCGGCTCGCCCCCCAGGGGCTCGACCTGGAGACGCTGGAACTCGACCTCATCGACCACGGCCTCGAGGAGATGGGGGAGGCCAAGGGGGACAAGGGCGAGCCCCAGGCCGTCATCCGCTGCGCCTTCGCCCACTTCGGTCAGCTCCAGGCGGCGATCGAGACGCGCAAGCTGCCGCTCGTGTCGGCCGAGCACGAGTACGTGGCCCAGAACCCGGTCGAGCTCCCCGAGGAGCAGGCTCGCGAGGTACTGGCGCTGGTCGACGCCCTGGAGCAGGACGAGGACGTGCAGCGGGTGTTCCACAATCTGGCCTAGGGGCCGCCGGCCCGGGAGGTTTCGGTCATGCAGTACCGCGAGCTGGGACGGACCGGGTTCAAGGTCTCCACGGTGAGCTTCGGAGCCTGGGCCATCGGAGGGGCGTGGGGATCGGTGTCGGACGACGAGTCGCTGGCGGCGCTGCACCGGGCGGTCGATCGCGGAGTGAACTTCATCGACACCGCCGACGTCTACGGCGACGGCCGGAGCGAGCGGCTGGTGGCCCGTCTGCGCCGGGAGCGCCGCGACACCCTCTACGTCGCCACCAAGGCCGGGCGGCGGCTCGATCCCCACGTGACCGCCGGCTACAACCGGGCCAACCTGACCTCCTTCGTGGAGCGAAGCCTCAAGAACCTGGAGGTGGAAGCCCTCGACCTGCTCCAGCTCCACTGTCCGCCCACCGACGTCTACTACCGCCCCGAGGTCTTCGGGGTGCTGGACGACCTGGTCCGGGCCGGCAAGCTCCGGCACTACGGAGTGAGCGTGGAGCGGGTGGAGGAGGCGCTCAAGGCGATGGAGTACCCCGGGGTCCAGTCGGTGCAGATCATCTTCAATCTGTTCCGGCAGCGCCCGGCCGAGCTGTTCTTCCCCGAGGCAGCTCGGCGCAAGGTGGGGATCCTGGCTCGGCTGCCGCTCTCCTCGGGACTGCTGGCCGGGAAGATGACCCGGCAGACCCTCTTCGCGCCCGACGATCACCGCTCCTTCAACCGGGAGGGGGCAGCCTTCGACAAGGGTGAGACCTTCTCCGGCGTCGACTACGAGCTGGCGCTCGCCGCGGTGGAGGAGATCCGGCCGCTGGTACCGAGGGGCGCGACCATGGCCCAGCTGGCGCTGCGCTGGATCACCATGTTCGAGCCGGTCACCTGCGCCATCCCCGGCGCCAAGCGGCCCGATCAGGTGGAGGAGAACGCCGCCGCCGCTGACCTCCCGCCCCTGCCCGAGCCCACCATGGCCGCGTTGCGACGGATCTACGAGCGGCGCATCCGCGACCTCGTCCACAACCGCTGGTGACGGCTCGAGCGGGGCCCAGGCACCCTCCGGTCGAGGGCTCCTCGCGGGGTGACGCCGGCGAAGGGCCGGGCCCCGGAGCTTGCCGGAGGGGTCCCTTTGGCTACTCCGGCGCGGCCGGCACCGTCGAAGGGCGCTGCACCAGCCAGACGCCGGCCAGAATCACCGCCGCCCCCAAGGCGTAGGTCACCCCGGGCCGCTCGCCCAGGAGCGCCACCGCCAGCAGGGTGGCCAGGACCGGCTGCAGGTACGTGACGCTGGCCACCCGCGAGGCGGGCAGGTACCGAAGGGCGTGGGCGTAGATCAGGTAACCGACGATGGAGGGGGCCACCGACATGTAGAGGATGCCCACCCAGGCCGTGAGCCCCAGCGCCCCGGGACCCAGCCGCCACAGCCCCCAGGCGGCGTAGGGGAGGGCCAGGAGCGCCCCCCCCCAGTAGGCGACCGCGTTCACGGCAAGCGAACCGACCTCCTCCGAGAGCGCCTTCCCCCAGAGCGAGAACCCGGCGAAGAGGGCGGCGTTCCCCAGCATGATGGCGTCGCCAACGGGGCTTGCCTGCCCGCTGGGCGATCGCCCCAGCTGCAGCACCGCCACGCCGGCGGCCGAGGCGAGCATACCGATGACGCGGCGCCGGCGAAGCCGCTCCTGGCCGAGGGCCACCGCCCCGAGCAGGACCAGCACCGGCGAGGTGGTCCCCACGATGGCCCCGTGAGCCACGCTGGTGTAGGAGAGCGCCACCACGAAGGCCAGCTGGTTGGCCACGATGCCCAGCACCCCGATGGCCGCCATGCGCGGCAGGTCGCGGCGCGTCCAGGGGCGCAGGGTGGGATCGAGCCGCCGGCGGCTGGCCACCCGGTACACCGGGATCATGATGGCGCCCGAGAGCGCGGTGCGCAGGCAGGCCACGAGGAGCGCCGGGGCCTGGCGCACGGCCAGCTTGGCGAAGATGAAGTTGGCCGCCCAGATGAGGAGCATGAGGGCGAGCAGCCCGTAGAGGCTGGCCCGAGACGGCGCGCGAGGCTTGGGCC
>Ga0335071_10005565_pt1 | contig 13072 bp, 14 predicted proteins | sample Lox_Sample_15_FD_206724 | JGI IMG/M metagenome (GOLD analysis project Ga0335071, IMG submission 206724) | Soil microbial communities from Loxahatchee National Wildlife Refuge, Florida, United States - Lox_Sample_1.5 | ecosystem: Environmental > Terrestrial > Soil > Wetlands | place: USA...
CTTATCGAAAAAGGCAGGATTTACTTTCTTACGGATAGCGTAGATAGAAGAGTGAGAGTAGCCAAGGAACTCGAACAAGTTTCCCGTGATCTGGGGGACGATTACGGTCTTGTAAATAGTCTTAATATTTTGGCTACTGCGGAGATTAGCGTTGGTAATCGGGACAGGGCAATTTTGTTATTGAAGGAAGCTGAGCAGATTGAAAGGGCACGTGGATACATCGATATGTTACCGGATAACTTCTATTATACGGGGCAGGCGTATTATTTTAATGGCGATTATATACCCTCTATAGCTAAAATGGAGGAAGGAATCAGAATTAGCCAGCAAATTGGGAATAAATATTTTAAAGGTCTCATGTTAGAATATATCGGATTAGATTATGAGGCTATGGGCCGGCTTGATGATGCTCTTTTAAAATATGATGAAGGAGCAAAGTATACCTCTGATAGAAAAGAAAATTTTGGTTTGAGTTTAAACCTAACGTATAAGGCAAGGGTTCTTTTCAAGAAAAATAGGATAGATGAAGCTGAGGCATTGGTCCGAAAAGCGTTGGAAATTGCTATGGAATCTGGAATCCCTACGGCCATTCAGCATTCATTGGGTGTTCTAGTTATTATTCTGATTGCTAAGGAAGATAGTGAAGGGGCTAGAGAAGCTTTAGATCGCAGGGAAAAAATCTGCCGTGAAATGGGTAGCCCATATTGGATTAATGACTGCTTGGAACAGCGTAAACTTCTATTAAATGACACGGTTTGCGCCCATACCCCTAGCAATTGAATATATTTTTAAATGTCCAAAAGTCGATGCCTAACTTTATCTCCGACATCGAATTGGACGCACATAATTTTAATTGAATAATAAGCGTTAATCATATCGAGCAAACTCTGGACTGGTATTTAATACAAGGTGGCGTCTAGGAAAGAGCCTTTTTGAATAAAAATAATTTACTAAATAAGGCTAAAGCAAAACGAAAAAACGATAGGCGGATTTAGCGCCTTACTTTTTAGAGGCGACTTCCTGCTCCGCCAGCTTCTTTTCAATTTCAGCGAGAAGCTGCTCGTCGGACTTGCCCTTGATATCGATGTTCAGGTTCTTCGCCATCCGCTGGGCACGGGTCAAAGCTATATCGTCAGCCGACTGCGCGGGCTGGTTCACCTGGTTCTTCATGTTCTCGTACCGCTTCTCGGCCTCCATCTGGCCCACCTTGAACTCGCCCATGGACTGGCCCATGGAGCGCGCCAGCTCCGGGAGCTTCGTGGCTCCGAACAACAGCACGATCACGATGAATATGAGTAAGATTTCAGTGGGGCCGATCATTGCCATGGTCTATCTCCAATTAACAAATAGCCTATCTCTATTATAATATACTTTTTGCGGTCGCCGGCCAAAGCCTGCAAACGGGTATAAGTTCAGGAAAGGTCGGGGCAAGAAGACCTCACAATAGGCTTAAAGGCTATTTCAGCAGCTTCTCCTCGACGGCCTTCAGGCGCTCCTCGATAGAATTAAGCCGGCTATCCCTGCGCCGGTTCCAGAGGCCATAGAGCAGGGCAATTACGAACGCTATCAGGAACAGTGCCAGCACGAAGACCAATAGAATCAGTATTAATTCCTGGGACCAGATGAGAGCCATTGAATCGCCTCCTTTTTTTATAAGCGGCTATGGGGATAAATTTTGTGTGCCCTTCGGCTTCCGGAACTTATTGTAGAACAGCCATACGACGACGATGAGCAGGGCCATGATGGCCATCGTGAGTATCGAGGCCTCGGGGCCGAAGGCGCCGCCCGTCAGTATCTCGGGGCCGGGCTTCGACACGTTGATAGCGCCCTCCAGGGGGCCCATGTTGAACAGGTCGTACTCGATATAGTTCCAGATAAAGTGGAAGGAGATGGCGTTGAAGATGCCGCCGTACTTATAAAGTAGCGCGAGCACGATGCCCGCGAAAAATATCGTGGCCAGCGCGATGAGGTCCGACTGCCGGCCCAGGCCGACGATGCCCATGGAGGGGAGGTGCAGCGCAGCGAAGCCGGCCGCCGAGAGGATCGCCGCGGGCCACATGCCCAGCTCGTCGTCGAGGGCCTGGAAAATGGCGGCCCGGAAGCCCAGCTCCTCGCCGAAGCTCACGAGAAGCTGCACGACCACGCCCGTGAGCAAATAGCTGGAAAAATTGTCCCGTATAGGGCCCACCGTGATTGCGCCCAAAAGCAGGAGCCCGTTAAGGACGATGCCCATGGAGATGGCGGCGAACAGCCCTCCTTCCAGAAGGCCATTACGCGGGACTTTAAGCTTGAGGGCCAGGATGAAGAACAGCGACGCCGCGATGATCAGCGGGTACGTAAAAATGCCGGCGGTCCTGGAAAATGACACGACCAGCCAGGCATTAAAAAGATAAAATAATAGGACTAAAAGCAGCTTGAGGCTGCGCCTCATCCGAGGTTCACCACAAACTCACAGTACTTATCGCCGGCGCACTTGCGCTTTACCACTCTGACCCGGGATTTTTCGCTCACCGCATGGGTCAGGCCCGTCGAATAGCTGACACAGGCGTTGGTCTTGAAATCGGAGTTCACGTTCATGCCGTCGAAGAGCGTGGCGTAGATGCAGTCGTCCACCCGCAGGCAGATGGTGCCCGGGCCGTAGCTGCTCTCTACCATGATGTCCGAGTCGACGCCCGACAGGAGCGAGATCGCCTCAATCGGTATAAGCAGCGCCCGCAGCGAGTTCGAGTCCAGGTTCAGGTTATCGACGATCTTCTTGCCGTCATCGTAGCCGACGGCGAGGCCGGTCTCCGAGATGACCTCCAGGGCCTTCTCGCCGTACCGGTCGATGAACCGGATCAGCAGGTACTTGTTGAAACGGCCCATCGAGTTATTCTGCTGCCACTTGAGCCTGGAAGTGACGCCCACGGTCTTCCAGCTTTTTGCAAAGTTCACGTATTTATCAACCATAGCTACCACGTGCCCTAAGTCGCATAGGGGTTCATTGCCGAGTACAGGAGGGTCAGGATGCCGAACAGCTGTATCAGCAAGGATACCGTTCTTGATATGGTGCCGTCGATGACGAAATTGCCCCCGATCATGCTCGGCAGCATCGCGCATATCGTATTCAGGTTACTTCCAAAGATAATCAGGAAGAATCCCAATGCCATGTACATCAGATTCTTTTGCTTCGTACGGCTGTAGGACTCATATATGAATAAAACCAGCGCTCCCCCGAGCAGATACATGAGGAAAGCGGCTATGGCCTCGACGACTGATACCATCAGCATCATTGATCACCCAGTATACACGTTTTCTCCTTGTGCCTGATGGTGGTTATGATGCTGCTGGTGCTGATCACGCCGTCCGTGTTATCCAGGACCCGCAGTACCGAATCCTTCAGCTCGCTCATATCGCTCGTCCGCACCTTGACGAAGATGTCATAAGGCTGCAGGATCTCGTAGACCTCAAGCACGTTCTTCAACGACTTGAGCTTGCCGACGATCTCCGCCTTATAGTTCTCATCCACGTTGATGCCGATGAACGTGGTTAGCGGCATGCCTACCTTCTTGGGATCTAAGATAACCGTGAACTGCTCGATCACGCCGTCGCTGTACATCTGGTTCACTCGCTTATGCACCGTCGAGGTCGCAACGCCCAGCTCGCTGGCGATCTCCGTGCAATGGGTCCGGCTATCCTTGGAAAGCTTATCGATGATTGTATTATCTATGCTATCCATGAGGAATCGATTATTTATAGACCCTCATAGTGGATAAATATTTCGATAAATCTCGATTTAAAGAATACTATTTGCCTTTTTTTATAAAAAACGCTCGTATTTTTTTTGCCCAACCATTGGCCAACTGGTAGGCATAGATATACAGGGGCGTCTTCCTGACGTCAATACTTGTTTTGCCCTGGCGTATGGCTTCCATGACGTCCCGAGGTGTTCTTTCTGCTTTTATCAAAGTTATTGCGCTGCCGACTTGAGAGGCCTGGTGCGCGTCACTTCCGGCGACTTCCGGCATATGCCGGGCCCGTGCGCCTCTCAGGGCCATGCGATTGTGCATGCCCAGGATGTACCTGGAGTTAAAGACCTCGGCCGCGTCGGCGCCTTCGGGTATGGGCATGCCGTGCCTTGGCCGGTTATATGGATGGGGCACGATGACAAGCCCGCCCATCTTTTTTGCCTCCCTGATCGTGTCCTCGACGGCCATGCCCGGAGGGATGTCCTGCGTGATGCCCAGGACTATCAGGTGGCCCTCCTTCGTGGAGACCTCCTCGCCCGGTATGACGATCAAGCCCGGGGCGACCGTCTCCACGACTTCCAGGGCGTACCTTGCCCCTGCCGTGGTGTTGTGGTCGGTGATTGCCACGCCGGCGAGCCCTTTCGCGGCCGCGGCCCGGAGGACGTCTTCGACCGTGCTGAGGCCGTCCTTCGAGTAGTTCGTGTGCACGTGGAGGTCGAAGCGAAGCATAAGCATCAATATTCATCAGGCCGTTATAACATTTCTGTATGCGAATCTTGCTCGTGACCGGCCGCCTCGCCTATCCCGTAGTCAAGGAGCTGGCCGGGGACGCGGACGTCCTGATGCTCGACGTCGGAGTTGCCGCCTTTATTACCCCGAAGATCCTGGAGAAGGCCATTGCCCCAGTCCGGGGCGACTATGACATGGTGCTCGTGACCGGCCTGGCTGCATCCGATTTCTCGGGCCTGGAGAAGAAGCTGGGCGTGAAGATACGCCTGGGCCCGAAGCAGGCCTACGACATTCCCCTCGCCCTGGCGGCGGCCGATAAGGTCGAGTTCTCTAGCAAGGTGCCCGCGGACCAGCTTCTCGCCGAAGTGAAGCGGGAGAGCGCCCTGAAGGAGCTGGAGGATATCGAGGCTTCGGCATCCTGTGCCTTCTCGTTAAAAGGCGTGAAGATCGGGGGCGCTTCCACGATGAAGGTCGTGGCCGAGGTCGCCGACGCGACGAAGCTGTCGGACGCCGATCTGGCCAGCAAGGTCGAGAGCTATGAGGCGGCAGACGTCATCGACCTGGGCGTCCCGCTCGAGTCGAGCGAGGACGCGGTGATGCACGCCGTCCGGGTGGCCCGGTCAGCCACTCGAAAGCCCGTGAGTGTCGATACGCTCATTCCGGAGTACATCCGGGCCGGCGTCGACGAGGGCGCGAGCCTCGTGCTGAGCCTCAACGGCTCGAATCTGGATATCATAGGGCCGCTGGTGGCGGAAAAGGGGCTGGCAGCGGTCATTATCCCGAACGACGAGTCGCTGGACGAGCTTTTCGAGAATATCAGGAAGGCACGGGCGCTGGGCATAAAAAATATCCTGGCCGACCCTATCCTGTCGCCGGTAGGCCACGGCTTTGTCGAATCTATCGAGCGATACCGGGAGTTCAGGCGTCGCGAGCCGTCCACGCCCCTGTTCTTCGGGGCCGGGAACGTGACCGAGCTCATGGACGCCGATTCCGTGGGCATCAACGCCCTTCTCGCCGGCATAGCCATGGAGCTGGGCGTGAGCGCCCTGTTCACCACGGAGGCGAGCCAGAAGACGGTGAATTGTGCTTCTGAGTTGAAGACAGCCTGCCGGATGATGGCGCTGGCCAAAAAACATAAAGGCTCGCCTAAGGACCTGGGCATCAACCTGCTGGTCATCAAGGAAAAGCGGGCACGGAAGGACATGGTCGAGCCCGGGGCGACGGTCATCCAGGCGAAGCGTCACGAGCTCAGGCTCGACCCGGCTGGAAATTTCAACATCTTCGTCGAGGACGGCCGTATATACGTGAACAACGGCGACCTGACCGTCACCGGCGACGAGCCCATGGCGATCATCGAGACGCTGGCCGACATGGGGCTCGTGTCCATGCTAGACCACGCGGGCTATCTCGGCAAAGAGCTGGAAAAAGCCTGCCTGGCCATCCGTTTTAAGCGTTCATATTTACAGGACGAGCCGTTTTAGAGGTAATCATATGGAGTTCCCAACGAAAGTCGTGGCATCCGTAACATCGCTGGACGAGGCAAAGGAAGGCGTGGCCCTCGGCGCTGACGTGATCGAGGTGCGGGTCGACCTGGCACAGGAAAAGCCGCAGCAGCTCGTGGAGAGCGTCTACCGGCTGAATAGGCCGATAATTATCACGATCCGCCCGGCATGGGAGGGCGGCGCCTACGCGGGGAGTGCCCTCGAGAGAGCGAAACTTTTTAAGGCGCTCATACCGGTAGCCGATTATATCGACGTGGAGCTGAGGGCGGAGAACGTCGAGGAGATCGTTTCCTACACCGAGGGCACGGACGCGCTATCCATCATTTCCTACCATGACTTCGAGAGGGCGCCCCCGAAAAAAGATATGATGGACATCATCGTGCGCTGCCACGAAAAAGGCGACATTGCCAAGCTGGCCGTCACGCCGGGCAGCCTCCGGGACGTCTTAAGGCTATTCGAGGTGACGCTCAAGTCCGAAAAGCCCATATGTACCATAGCCATGGGCGAGTTAGGCGCCCACTCCCGCATCGTGGCGCCGGTCTACGGCTCCCAGCTTACTTATGGCTATGTGCGAAAGCCCGTGGCCCCGGGGCAGATGCGCGTAGACCTTATCGCCGAAGGCCTAAAAGCCCTCGGCCTGCGGTAAAGCTAATTAATTATAAATTTACCATATAAACATTTATAAGCCAAATTATTATTTTATATACTATAGGATAAGGTATTTATCTTTTCTATCTCAAACCCTTATTGCCACAATGATAGCGCACCAGGGGGCTGGCATAGTAGGGGTGTACTATCAGATGGTAAACTTAATCAAAGGAGGGTTAGTATGGGTAAACGGACTAAATCACGTGAGATCTTCTCGTTAAAATGCTCGATCGCCCTGCAGGTGGTGATCATCCTTGCGCTCGTGGCCGCGGCCACTCTCGCCTCGCTGCCCGTGAGCGCATCGGTAACTGCCGGCACGGCCTCGATAGACAGTAATATACCGATCGCTGCGCCGCTGAACCCGTCATTCTATCTTTACCAGGGCCAGCTTATCAAGAGCGGCATCATGCCGTCGACCGTCGACCTGTCATACCTGAAAGGGGTACACATATTCCAGGCGGACGCGGTATTCCCGTCGAAATATGACCTGAGGGCCCTCGGGAAGGTCACGCCCGTGAGGGACCAGGGCAGCTCCGGCTGCTGCTGGGCGTTTTCTACCTACGGGTCGCTCGAATCGACCATACTGGCCGCCGGCGGCAAGGCCATGGACTTCTCCGAGAATAACCTGAAGAATACTCACGGCTTCGACTGGGGCCCAAACTCGGGAGGCAACGACATGATGTCCACGGCATACCTGGCCCGATGGTCGGGCCCGGTGAACGAGTCCCTGGATCCCTATAACCCGGCGAGCACCACGTCCCCGTCGAACCTGCCCGTGGCAATGCACGTGCAGAACGTGTACTACATACCGGCCAAGGCCAGCGGCTCCGACGTCTCGTCAATCAAGAGCGCCATCATGAGCTACGGCGCGGTGGACTCGACGATCTATTACAGCGCCACTTACTACAAGTCGTCGACGCGCTCCTATTATGTGCCATCCGGCGTCAGCTATAGCGCGAACCACGGCATCACTATCGTCGGATGGGACGATAACTACAGCGCCGCAAACTTCACGAGTCGGCCGCCAGGCAACGGCGCCTTCATAGTGAAAAACAGCTGGGGCAAGGGCTGGGGCGACGGCGGCTACTTCTACGTCTCGTACTACGACAAGCTGATCGGCACGGATAACACCGTGTTCACCGCCTCGGCCACAAGCAACTACAATAACATCTACCAGTACGACCCGCTCGGCTGGATCGGCTCCTACGGATACGGCAGCACTACCGGCACTGGCTGGTTCAAGAACAAGTACACGGCCACGTCAAACCAGAACCTGAAGGCCGTCGGCTTCTACGTGCCCCAGGTGAACTCGAAGTATCAGGTGTACGTGGTGAACGGCAACACGAACGTGACGGCGGCCGCCACGTCGGGCACCATCACGACGCCGGGCTATTATACAATACCGCTGGCGTCGCAGGTCTACCTGACCAAGGGCACGAGCTTTACCGTCATCGTTAAGCTGACCACGCCCGGGTACAAATACCCGATATCGGTCGAGTACCCGGTCAGCGGCTACAGCAGTAAGGCCACGGCCAGTGCCGGGCAGAGCTACATCAGCTCCAACGGCGTGGCGTGGACGGATACGACCGGCATCAAGGCCAACATGAACGTGTGCCTCAAGGCATATACGGTTAACGCGTAAGAGGAGAGCCCATCTCCTCTATTTTTATTTGCTTTGTTGAATTGCTCCTGAATTTTAAGCTTTATATGTGATGGAGGGCACTCCGAGACTTAAACGGCAAATTCAATACATAAATAAAGAATAGAAAATCTATTTAAAATTCTTCGAGCCACTTCAGGCCAGCTTAGAGCCGCTTTGTGGCTGAAAAAGTCTTCGGGCATGCTTAATTTGTTTAGAGGGCCCTGGCACAGAAAATTAGCTTATTCTTTTAAATTGGCGAGCCCCCGGGGGCAGAACCCCAGGTTGAGCCAGTCGCAGCCCTGGCATATCTCGTTTATCTCGCCCGGCTGGATCTTATCCTTGACGAGGGCGTACAGCTCCGAAGCCTTAAAGTGATCCCCGGGCTTAATGCCCAGCCGCTCCATGACCCGATGGTCGATGTCCTTGACCTTCCGGTTATACTTCAGTCCGCTCTTGAAACATTCGCCGTCCTGCATGTTCGGGCAGGCCACGCAGATCACGTCGCACGAGTCGACCACCTCGATCTCAAGGTCCGGGTGCTGCTCGATCATGCGCTTGACCTTCTGGAAATTCCGTATGAAGTCGGCCGTATAGCCGATCCCCTGAAAGCCCAGGAGGCATAACAGGTGATGGGCCCGCAGCGGAATGCCCCTGAACTTTCCCTTACCCGCCTCTCTCGCCATGATGTTAAAAATATGCGCCCCGATGCTATATACGTTTTTAGCACGGCGCTGAGAAGCCGGATATTCTTTTTTAGCCCTCGCTTGAAATAATACTATGAGTATGCTCGAGTACGACAGCTACCGCGCCTGCGAGACAAAGCGCAGGGGCGACATCATACACGTGGACTGTGTCAGCCACGTTTATCCGGACGGCAGCCAGGGTATCCACAACATGTGCTTCCATGTCCATGAAAGGGAGATCGTAGCGGTGTGCGGGGGCAACGGCTCCGGAAAATCGACCCTGCTGGAGCACCTGAACGGGCTGCTGATGCCGTCGCAGGGCAAGGTATACGTCATGGGCGAAGAAGTGACGGACGCCACGAAAAAGGAGATCTGGCGCCACGTCGGCCTGGTCTTTCAGCGTCCCGACGACCAGCTGTTCGCGCCGACCGTCCTGGACGATGTCATGTTCGGGCCGTTGAACATGGGCGTGGCCAGGGACGATGCACGCAGGATCGCCCTGGAGGCGCTGGAGAGCGTGGGCGCCGAAGACACGGTCGACCGGGTGCCCGCTTACCTATCGGGAGGGCAAAAGCGTCTCGTGGCCATCGCCGGAGTGCTCGCGATGAAGCCCCGGGTGATAGCCCTGGATGAGCCGACGTCGGACCTGGATACCTGGCACTGCGACCGGATCGAGCGCATCGTGGTGCGCCTCAGGGACAGGTTCGGCATCAGCGTGGTCATTGCCACCCACGACCTGGACTTGGCCGCCAGGCTGGCCGATCGCGTGTGCATCCTCCGGGACGGCTCCATCATCGACGAGGGCACGCCCCGGGACGTCTTCTATAATAAGCGGCTCGTGGAGAGCGCCGGGCTGATGCTGCCGAAAGTCGTCGAGATATACGAGGACTACTGCTACCACTTCCATAAGGAGCCGGATATGCGGCCGCTGAACGTGCACGAGCTCATAGAAGCCATGCGTTAGCCTATTTTATATGTGAATCATGTATTTAATCGGCCGGCAGTTTAATATTGATCCGTTAAATGTTTTTATCTACAATTTACTATTGTGTACCGGATTCGTAAAGATAAACATAATGTGCTTGCTAACGTCGCTATTATCGGAGTAAGGATGTGATGCCTTCTCATTTTATAATTTGTATAAATTAATAACAATCGATGCCCAGTATTTCCATGTGTGGCATTTATTCATTATATATGAAGTAAGAGTCTCAGGGGATGTGGGAATGCCATCAAAAGAGAGGCCTATAATAATAGATGTGGCAAAAAGCCGGAAACCCGTGAATATCCAGGAGTGGAGATCGGGTGACTTCAAAACTCTCATCTATAGGAACGCCGACGCGATAGTCGTATTGAACAGCGATGGCTACATCCTGTACACGAACCCTGCAGCCGAGTCTCTATTCGATCTTTCGTTGGCCGAGCTGGTCGGCGCACATTTTGGATTTCCCATTATACTGGATGAGCCCGTGGAATTGCAGATCGTGAACAAGTCCAAAGAGCTCATTACCGCGGAGATGCGCATGGTCGAGGTCGCGTGGGCCGGCCAGCGTTGCTACCTCCTCTCGTTCCGCGACCTGACGGACAGGACCCTGGCCTGGCAGGCGATCAGCCAATCCTGGGACCGGCTCGAGGAGATGGTGGAGGAGCGGACCCGCGAGTTGCTCGATGCGAACCTGCGGCTGGAACGCGAGGTCGAAGCTATGAAGTTTCGAGCCATGTCGGATTCTTCTCTCGAGGAAATTACAGCTTTCGCCCTGGCGGTGCATAACACGGTGTGCAGTATGCCTGTCGCGATTAAAACTCGGAATTGTCCGGGCGTCCTCATCGAGGAAGGCGACTTCGCTATCTCCGCCCGGGAATGCCAGCATCTGGATTGCGTGTTCACCGGCGGCCACGCCCGACGGATCTACATTGACCAGGGTAAGTACGTGGGTACCAACATGTTTGCTTCACCCATCGTTAATCACCAGGGAGAACACATCGCCGCCATTGGCATCATTGACATCCTGGGCATACTATCCCTGGAGATGTTCGTGGCCGATCAAGAATCGATCCACCGGCAGCTGGGTAACCGGAACCGGGGAGATAAACATTTGATACGCAGCCGCCGCTAATAAATAAAGTTATTTTTTTCGTAGAAGGTTTCCCGGTTATTTTGCCGGTCACCAGAACGAAAAAAGAGCGGCAATACATTTCATAAATGCTTTATTAAAAATGGGGGAGAAGGCTGTTTGCGCTTCTCCCATCGGATGCTAATCCCATCATAACATCGTTTTTCTCGTGTTAGATGTTGTATTGCGTGGGTCAGATTGCGGTGTTTACCACCAGCCGCCCCAATAATACGGCCAGCCATATCCAATGCCGCCCAGATAGGGCCAGTTCCAGCCCCAGCCCAGGCCGCCCCAGCCCCAGCCGCCATACCAGGCGGCCGCGGGCAGGGTCATAACCAGTGCTGCCAATACGAGAAGAACCAATGTTGCTATTTTCTTTGCCATACCAATTTATCCTCCTGTGAGACAGACATGTATAGATGGTTTAAGTTAATTTATGGCAAAAAATCAGCGATTATCATATTTGCATACATGTTAGTTTCACAAAAAACGGAGGATGAGGCCTTTTACAGCAAAAAATATGGCTTTTTCACATATTGTTTGGGAATAATGCGGCGGTGGAACATGGCTAATGAGACGTCCACATGGCCGGAAATAAGATTGGATAGAGCTTACCGTTGCCTAATACATGCTTTGGCATTAAAGACATAACCAAGCTTTATTATATGCTAGGATAATTATTTTAACGTGAACGACATCTCGCTGCGCCCGCTGTTAATGCCCGAAAGCATCGCCGTCATCGGCGTGTCAAGGGAGCCTTCGAAATGGGGATATAAGGTTTTTCATAATATCGTCAGTAATGGCTATAAAGGTAAGGCTTATCCAGTGAACCCTTCGGCGCCGGATATCGACAGCATCAAATGCTACGCGAGCATCGGCGCCGTCCCGGAGCCCGTGGACCTTGCCATCATCATCGTGCCTTCGTCCGCCGTGCTTCAGGTCGTCGACGAGTGCGGGGCGAAAAAGGTGAAGGCTCTGTGCGTCATCACCGCAGGCTTCAGCGAAGTGGGCCCCGAGGGGGCGGCCCTGGAGGGAAAGCTGAAGGAAAAGGTCACCGGCTATGGCATGCGCATGCTGGGGCCAAACACCATGGGATTCCTCAATAACAGCATCATGCTGAACGCCAGCATTGTGCCCAAAATGCCCCCGAAAGGCGAGATCTCTTTTATCAGCCAGAGCGGCGCCCTGGGATTGTCGCTGGTCGACTGGGCCATCGGCTCCAACATGGGCATGAACTGCGTAGTGAGCACGGGCAACAAGGCAGACGTGGCCGAGGCGGACCTTTTAGAGTACTTTGAGCAGGATAAGGGCACGTGGACCATCGCAATGTACATCGAGGGCTTGAAGGACGGCAGGAAGTTCATGGACGTGGCCCGCAGAGTTAAAAAGGCGAAGCTGGCCATCAAGGCGGGCGTGAGTCAGGCGGGAGCCCGGGCCGCGGCTTCGCACACTGGCAGCCTTGCCGGCTCTGATGCGGTTTATGATGCGGCCTTTAAACAATGCGGCGTGGTAAGGGTGGAGGGCATCGAGGAGATGTTCGACGCGGCCATAGCGCTGTCCACACAGCCGAAGGCCAAAGGCAACCGCGTCGCCATCCTGTCGAATGGCGGCGGGGCGGCCATCATGGCGAGCGACGCCTGCGAGCGCCGGGGCCTGAAGGTGCCCGAGCTGACGAAGCATACGAAAGCGGGCATCGCCAGGCTTTTGCCGGCCTTCGCGTCCGTGAAGAACCCCATCGATACTGTAGCGAAATCCGACTACGACATCTACCGGGATGCCCTCCGGATGCTCCTCGCCGACGACGACATCGACTGCGTGATGGTCATTTATGCCCACGCGGGATTTACCAGCGCAGCGGAGCCCGCCCGGGCCGTGGTCGACGCGCTCAAGGAAAAATACCCGAAGCCCGTGGTCGCCTGCTGGATGGGCGGCCGGGAGGTCAGCGCCGTGGCCAACATGTTCCGGCGGAACCGGGTGCCGTACTATCCGGCGCCCGAGAGGGCGGCGGAGGCACTGGGATTGCTGA
>Ga0335071_10005566_pt1 | contig 13071 bp, 12 predicted proteins | sample Lox_Sample_15_FD_206724 | JGI IMG/M metagenome (GOLD analysis project Ga0335071, IMG submission 206724) | Soil microbial communities from Loxahatchee National Wildlife Refuge, Florida, United States - Lox_Sample_1.5 | ecosystem: Environmental > Terrestrial > Soil > Wetlands | place: USA...
CCCGGCGTGCCTCCGGTGATTCGATGCCGTGGTCCATGCTGTTGCGGATCAGGTGCATCAGCGGGTCGCCCAACTGGTCGATCACCGTCTTGTCCAGTTCGGTGTCCGCACCCTCGACAGTCAATTCGACTTCCTTGTGCAGGGACCGCGCCAAGTCGTGGACCAGCCGCCGGAAGCGTTCGAAGGTGGCGCGGATCGGCAGCATGCGGATGCTCATGGAGTTTTCGCGGAGAGCGGAAGTGAGGCGTTCAACCTCCTCTGCGACCGCCGTAACCTCCGGATCGGCACGGCGGGTAGCAACCTCGCCGAGGCGAGCTTGCACGGTGACCAACTCACCCACCAGGTCAACAAATTGATCGAGCTTGGCGGCAGGAACACGGATGCTCGAGGCATTGTCAGGAGTGTCGTAGGCGCGGCGCCCGCTGGTGCGCCGTTCCGGCGGTGGTGCGGAGGCGGTGGCACGGACGGCAGCCTCGACCGGGGGCGGTGCGGCCATCGCCTCCGGTTCAATCTTCAGTTCGCAAGCTCCCTCGACGAAAATAAAAACATCCCGAATCGCCTCCACGGTTGAAGTGGTGGTCAGGACCAAGTCCCAACGGATGTAGCAACGCTCCGGTTCCATATCCCGAAGGGGCGGAACGCCAGCCAGGCTAGCGACGGCCTTCAGCTCCCCCATTTGTCCCAGCTCCGCTAACAGCAGCAAGGGGTTGTTGCCGTTGCGCAGAAGATCAGGTCCGGGGGCAAAGTGGATCTTCCAGGAGCGCGCTGCCGTGGACGGAGCATTGGGTCGGGTTGGCTCGGGAGGAGCAGCTTGGGCGGCAGGCGCAGGTGCGTTCGCTCCGGTGAGCTGGCGCAGTTTCGCTAAGATGTCAGTGGCTGCCTGGCGGTCCGCCGAGCCACGGCCGGCGGCCTGGTCTAACATCGCTTTAATCTGATCGACGGCGGCTAAGGCAAGGTCGGCCATCTCCGCCGTGATCTTCAGCCGGCCGCTGCGCACCTCGTCGAAGGCTGTCTCCAGATTGTGGGTAAAAGCCGCCAGTTCGTCGAAGCCGAACATGGCGCCGGAACCTTTGATGGTATGCAGCGCCCGGAAAGCCTTCCCCACCAGCTCCATGTCGTCACGGCGCTCGTTGAGTTCGAGAAGGGTGGCTTCCAGCTCTACCAGGATCTCGCGCGCTTCTTCCTGAAAAGCCTGCCGATATTTGTCAACCGGATTCCCTTGCGCCACTTGACCTCTCACCTTGGCTTACAAGCTACTCGCCGTCGTCAGGAACTCCTCCAAACCGACCGCCTGCAATAGGGTCAAGACATCCTCGGGTACGTCTCCTACGGAGAATGCCACCCCCGCGTTTTTGGCGTCGCGTCCCGCTGCCCAAATCAGTTGCAGCGCGGTGACGTCGATATCCGTGGCCTGCTCCAAATCAATTCGCAACTCCTTGCCCGTGGACAAAGCCTCCAGGAGAAGGTGCTTCAGCTCGGCGGCCGCACAGATATCTACCCCCTCTTGCAGGCGGACCAGGCACCGCGACGGATTCTGTTCAAGAGTTAAAGGCACAGCAGGTCGCTTCCTTAACCACCACACTTTGGGCAGGAAACGAGAGAAGCGAGGTGGCTAGCTGGTCCCGATGCAGTCTTCTGGCGCACCGATAAGTTCCTGACCAGACAACACACCTATCGGAGGGGCAGAAACGAAACTTTAGAGTATTTATACGGGTATAAGGAGGGCTGCCGGCCGCAGGGTATTCAAGGCGAGGGGGAGACCGCAGAAAATTCAGAAACGCCGGGGCGCAGCGCTGCTTACGTACGGCGGCGCGCCTTCAGTTCTTCGAGTTCCTGCTCCAGCCGCTGCTGCCGGCGTTGAATGAACCAGGCATAGACAGCGAAGAGGCCCCAAAGGAGCCCGTAAGCGACTACGAGATAAGCGTTGCACATGGTATTTTCCTCAAATCTCTACTCGACGGCCTGGGGGCGGAAATGTATCCCCGTGAGGCGCAGGTCAGTCGCGCTCGCGCTGGAGCTCGGCTACGCCGCGCCGTAATTCTGCCAGCCGTAAATATTGCCGCAGCAGGTAAGAGAACAAGCACAGGAATGCGCCCCAGGTTACCAGCAGCACCACCCACATGCGGGGATCAAGCCCGGAACCTTCGCCGCCCGCAATTACCGGCTGCGGATGTTGCGTCCGCCACCAGCGAATGGCCATGTAGTCGAGCGGCACATCCACGAACCCGATGATGCCGACCACGGCTCCCAGCACCGCGGAACGCGCCGGATTGATGACGTAGCTCCGCAGCATGAGGTAGGCCACAAACAACAGCCACAGCACAAAGGTCAGGGTGAGCCGCGCATCCCAGGTCCACCAGATGCCCCACACCGGCTTGGCCCACAGCGGCCCCGTCACCAGCACGCCGGTACAGAACACGAAGCCCACTTCCGCCGAACCGTAGGCGAAATCGTCCGCCGCCGGCTGCCGCTTCCAAAGGTAGCGAACGCTGCCCAAAAAGATCAGAAAATAGGCCAGCAACGCGGTCCAGGCCGCCGAGACATGGACGTAGAAGATGCGCTGCACCTCCCCCATCGTCGCTTCCTGCGGCGCATAAAGGAAGATCATGGCCATGGCCACCAGCAGCCACGCCAGGGTCACGAGCAAGTGCACGAGCGGAGGGAAAGTTCGTCTCATAGGCTGATCCGAAGTATTCACGCAATCGGCGATCACCCGCGGACTTGCTTCTTCAATCGTCAATCACCCGATCGTCAATCGCCAATCACGCCTTACTCTTCCAGCACGTATTCGAACAGCAGGTACGACAGCACCACAAAAATCACGCTGAACGCCGCCGCGAGCCTGATCCAGCCGGCGTAGTCGCCTACCGGGTCACCCTTCAGCGCTCCGGTGGTGGCCTCCACCCCGGCGATGAACACGGGCACCGCCACGGGAAATTGCAGCACCGGTAGCATCACTTCCCGCATGCGTGTATTGGCCGCCACTGCCGCAAATGTTGTACCTATCCCCACATACCCCAGCGTGCAAAAGAATGTAGTGAGCGCGAACCAGCCCAGCGACGGTAGGAAAGAAAAGTTATACCAGAGGCTGGCGGCAAAGACCACGACGACTTCGGCGATCGCCATGAAGAACAGGTTCGCCAGCATCTTGCCCAGGTAGATCGCACCCGGCTCAACCGGGGCCAGACGAATGCCCTCCAAGCCGGCATTCTCACGCTCAGCCGCAAAGGAGCGGTTGAAGCCCAGCACCCCGGCAAAGGCGAAGGCAATCCACAGGAGACCGGGCAGCAGGCGGAGGGTTTCCTCGCGGGCCGGCTCAAAGGCGAAGTTGAACAGGAAGACGACCAGCACGCCGAAGACGCACATGGACACCAGCGTCTCGCGGTGGCGCCACTCCACCCGCAGGTCCTTCACGAAGATTGTCGTTACCACTCGTAGCGTGGGCATGAGAAGAGAGAGGTGGTAGGTAGTAGGCCGCATAAGGGGCGGCGCCGCGGAACCGCGCCCAGACTCCCCATTTCCAGATTGCTACCTCTACCATCTACCGCCTACTGAAGTTTCCCCACCTACTACCTACCAGACTCGATATGCAACGCCCTCAGCGGGGCGGAGCCGAACGGCCCATCGTAACGCAGCCAGCCGGCCTCGAGCGACACCAGACGTTGGGCCAACGACCGGCCCTGCTCGAAATCATGGGTGGAGAAGATCAAACCCTTGCCGGCAGCGGGCAAGCCCCGCATGAGCTCGGTGAGTGATTCGACCGATGCCGCATCGAGGCCAGTAAAAGGTTCATCCAGCAGAACGAATTCGGGGTCGTGCAAGAAAGCGCGGGCCAGCGCCACCCGCTGTTGATAGCCCCGCGAAAGCTCGCGCACGGGCGTGCGAACCCGTTCCCCAAGCTGAAACGTGTCCACCACGCGCCCGATCTCCCGTGCCACATCCGTCAACCCGAACAACTTTCCGGCAAATTCCAGGTTCTCGCGCGTGGTCAGCTCGCCATAGAGAAAGGTGGCGTGGGCGACAAATCCAATGGCCGCCTTGGCCGGGCCCGGATGCACGTGCGCGTCCTCACCGTTGTAAAGCACGGCGCCCTCGCCGGGACGGACCAGCGTTGAGAGTACCCGCAGCAGGGTGCTCTTCCCCGCCCCGTTGGGGCCATAGAGCAGCACCGCGTCACCCGTGCGCAGTTGCAAAGAGACGCTCCGCAAAGCGGCCAGCTTGCCAAATTGTTTTGAAACCTCGCGCAGTTCCAGGCTAGTGCGAGGCGTGTCTTGTGGCATAGGATTCGAGCAGCTTGGGTGGAGCCTTTTTCAGTGCTGTCACCAGTCGCGCCTTCAAATCGAGGCGCTCTTTCCAATACGCTTTTTCCGCGATTTTCCCGGCCGCAAAGAGCTCATCCAGGTCGGCGAGAGAATTAAACAACGATTCCACTTCCGCCGCCAGTGCTTTCTGTTGCTGCTCGGCGCTGCGCTGCTCCTTGAACCGTGGCCACTCTTTGGCCACACGCACACCCAACCCCCAAAATAGCAGCAGGAGGAAGCAGGCAAGCAAGGGAGCGCCGAGGCGCGTCATGGAGTTGGGCAGGCTCTTTACTTCCGGCCCCGCCGGGCTGGCCGGAGTTTCGGCCGGAACTGCTTCCCCACTCAGCGTGGCGGACAGAGGAGTGCCGGAGGTCACGCCGCTCGCGAGGTAGCGCCGGCTTCCGGTCTCGGCATCCGTCCCCTGCGGCTGGAAGAGCACCGAGCCGACGGAAAGGGCAGGCGGCGAAACCAATAGTTCAGCGGTGTCGACGGGGTAGCCGACGGAAGCTTCCCAGTCCAGCTTATTCCCACTGTAATCGCTGTCGTAGGTGATCGATATGACGCTCAGGCCGGGCTTCAAGGGGCTCGCAAGCGAGTAATCGCCATGCTGCTTACCGGAGCTTACCGGCTGGGAAAGGGGCATGTTCATCACCCCCGCTATCGCCGCAGTGGGCTCGCCGGCGCTGGAACCAAGGTGGAAAGCGAAGGTGCCCGCGTCGTTTACATAAGTGCGGGCGGGGCTGGTGAGATTACGAATGGCAAACATCTCCTGCACGTGCAGCTTATTTCCTTCAGCGCGCAGGATTATGCGGGCGGATTGGATGCGCAACGGCGGCGCGGTATGGGTAGCGTCGTAGACCGTGATCTGCGCCTGGGCCCGCCCCTGCTGGTCGAACTGCACCGGGGCGTTGTAGTTCACGTCCTGGTAGTTGGCTTCGAGCAGGTAAAAGCTGTCGCTCGTGAGATTATCCGCAGCCATCGAGAAGCGACCGGCCGCGTCGGTAACCGCTGTCGCCACCTCCTGCATCCCACCGCTCGGCATGATCAATCGAAGCTTCTGATTCGCGACGGGCCGCCCGGTGGTGCCGTTCGTCACTTGCCCCGAGATGCTGGCCGGAGCCCCAAACAGGGCGACGCCACCGGACAAAATCATGCTGAGGGCGGCAATGACGATGAACTTCGCTGCTGGCAGTTTCACGTTGGTTGAAGGCACTCGTAGCAGCCGCGACCTGGTTTCCTGATCCGTTTGAGTCTTAGCGGCGCTTCTTCTTGGCGCCGGCGATGGGCGCACCGCATTCGCCACAAAACTTCACCGGCACCGGATTCTCAAATCCGCACGTCGGGCAGGTGTATTCCTTGCCCGCCTCGGCCTTACGCCGGGCGCGCCGCGCGGCAATTTCGCGCTCCACCACGGCATCCTGCTCGACGGCCAACTCCGCTTCCTGCGTCGCCGCCATCAGGCCCGCCGCCTCGCCCAGGTAATTGGTACGTAGCGCTTCGTAATCCTCGCGGCCGATCTTACCCGACTGGTACTCAAACTCCAAGTCCTTGAGATTGTCGTACACCACCAGCCGGCGCCGCTTCAAATCGCCAAGCACGGTCACGTCGGTGGGAATGGTCCCCCCCGCGGTCTCCGCACTAAGCAACGGATAGAGGGCGTAAACCGCTGTCCCGATAGCAAGCAGCACTGCAGTCGTCAGTAGCATAACGGTAGACGGTAGACAGTAGACGGTGAACGGGGAAAACAAGAACCGTTTCAATGTTGAAGCGGTCCTGTATGCCGCCTACCGTATTCCGTCTACCGACTTCATCTCTTCCTCGATGGCCGCCAGGACCTTCGGGTCGTGTACTGCCACCGGAGCAGGCGCGACTGCTTCTGGACGCCTCCAGCGCCGCGCGATAACCACGACGATTGCCAACCCCAGGAGCAGACCCACTCCGGGCAAAATCCAAGCTGCCAGATTGAAGCCGCGGGCAGGCGGGGCCGACAACACTCGCAGCCCGTACCGCGCGGCGAGGTTTTGCAAAATGGCGGGCTCGTCTTTTCCCTCGGCGATCTCCTTCTTGATGAACGCCTGAATCTCCGCTTTTTGCGCGCAATCGAAGTGCGGACACTGATTCAACGGCGCCACACAACCACAGGTGCATTGAACCTTGTTCCCCAGGCTCTCCAGCGTCGGCTTCGGCGGATCGGCAGCAACGGCAATGGTCGCCACGGCCAGGCAGGCGAGCAGAAAGAAAGTCCGATGTCCGAGGTCCGAGATCCGAAGTCGAGAACGACGCACGGCGAGCACGCTATCACTGCCTCTTCCAACGAGCAAAACCAATTCTTCCGCCATAGCGATTCAGATCTCGGTTGTCCCCGGCTTCAGACTTTCGATCTAGGACTCTGGACTATGTTTTGCGCGACTTCGGACCTCGGCCCCAGGACTCTGGACTTTCTTTTGTTCCGCCATCTCACGCTCGACGCGGCTCGGAACCATGGCCAGCATCGTCCCCAGGAGCACCACGATACCACCGATCCAAACCCACATCACCAGCGGGTTGATGAAGACTTGAATCACGGCTTTGCCGGTATCCTGCTCCATTCCCGCCAGCACCACGTACAGGTCTTCCGACAAGCTGGGGTGAATGGCCACGTAGCTGGTAGGTTGCTGGCTGGCCTTGTAGAAGCGCTTCTCCGGATGCATCGTCGTGAAGGCCTCACCGTTCTTGGTGATGGTGAACAGCGCGCGCGTGTACTCGTAGTTGGGAGTCTCGCCACTGGTCAAGCCGTCGCAGTGCAAGGTGTAGTTCTTGATTCGCAGCAGGTCGCCGGCCTGCATCGAGCCCTTGGTATCCGACTTGAACGCCTGCCCGGCGAATCCCACAAACAGCAGCACAATCCCGATGTGCACCACGTAGCCGCCATAGCGCCGCGTGTTGCGCATCGTCAGATTATAAAGGGCGACGGCGAAGTTCTCGCGTGCGGTCCTCATGCGGGTACGCGCGCCCTTCCAGAATTCCCCGAGCACGCACACTGCGACAAAGATCGCGAGGAAGAAGGTCATCCAGGGGTAAAGATCGCGCACGCCGGCGGCGAATAGCGTGACGCCCGCCACTAGAGCCACCACGAGGGGCACGGTGAAATTCCGCCTCAGACTTTGGAAAGAAGTCTTGCGCCAGGCCAGCAGCGGCCCCGCACCGGTAAGCAGAAGCAACAGCAGGCCCATGGGGATTGTGACCTTGTTAAAGAAGGGCGGCCCCACGGTGACCGTAGCATTCTCGACCGCCTTCGAGATCACCGGGAAGAGCGTCCCCCAAAAGACCGCGAACACCAGCGCCAGCAGAATCCAGTTGTTGAACAGGAATCCGCTTTCTCGCGACACCATGGAGTCCAGCCGGTTCTCGCTCTTCAAATGATCGAGGCGCAGGAAAAGCAGCGTGACAGAGAAGAACAGAATGATCGCCAGGAAAACCGCGAAGAATGGCCCGATACCCGATTGCGCGAAGGCATGGACGGACGACACAATCCCGCTGCGGGTGAGGAAGGTGCCGAAGATGCTGAGGAAAAACGTCAGGATTACCAGCGCCACATTCCAGACCTTCAGCATGCCGCGCTTTTCCTGGATCATCACCGAGTGGAGGAATGCCGTGCCCGAAAGCCAGGGCAGCAGCGAGGCGTTCTCCACCGGATCCCATCCCCAGTAGCCTCCCCATCCGAGCACGGCATAGGCCCAGTTGGCGCCCAGCAGAATCCCGCAACCCAGTAGCAGCCACGGCGCCATGGTCCAGCGGCGCGTGGTCCGAATCCAATTGTCACCGAGTTGCCGGGTGATCAGTGCCGCCATGGCAAAAGCGAAGGGCACTACCATGCCCACATATCCCAGGTACAGCATCGGTGGGTGGATAACCATGGGATGGTATTGCAGCAGAGGGTTCAAGCCATTGCCGTCTGCTGCGGTAAATGCCTGCGTCGAGCCGCCGGCGGTGACGAAGAGCTCTTGAAACGGATTGGCAACGAAGAAGACTAGCAGCGAGAAGAAGGTTCCCACGCCCATCAGCACGGAAACCACGTAGGGCATCAGTTCACGGTTCTTGCGGCTGTTCTGCCAGACAACCAGCGCGCCGTAAACGGAAAGCAGCCAAGTCCAAAACAGCAGCGAGCCTTCCTGCCCGGCCCATAGCACCGCAACCTTATAGAAGGTTGCCAAATCGCGGTTGGAATGCTCGGCGACGTAGGCGTTGTGGAAGTCATTGCCGAGGATCATGCGCTCGAGCGCGACGACCGCCAGCGTGCTCATCAGGAAGAACCCAAGCGCGGCGCGCTCGGCGCTGCGCGTGATACGTGGGCTGCGTAGTTTGCCCCCCACGGCCCCGGCAATCACGCCATAGGCCGCCAACGCCAGCGAGGCAATTAATGCGACAGTGCCAACTTGGTTCATATTGATCGCCTAAAAGCTCCCCTCCGAATTCCGGAGGGGCGGGAGCGCCAGCGACGAGGGCGATTACCTGCTTGCTTGAGACCAGCGCAACGTTCGCGTTGTACGCACGCCCTTCTCACTTCCCGCTGCTCGCCGCCGCCACGGGCGTATTCATCCCCGCGCCCTGCGCGCCGGGGACAGCTTGGTACTTCGAAGCGCACTTGGCCTGAATCTTCTCTGCTCGGAACTCGCCACCTTGGTAATCGCCGTCGACAATGGCCTGGGCGCCGTCGCGAAAGGTGTCCGGCAGGGTATCCGATCCCACGTAGTTAACGGGGATGGAGTGAGCGTCCTGGGCCAGGCGGAACCGGATTTGCCCGGCGCGGCGCTCGATGGACCCTTGGCTGACGACGCCGCCCACGCGCACGTGCGGGCGAGCAATCTGCCCCTGGATGAGTTCGTTCACCGTCATATAATAGGTTTTGCTCTGCTGAAACCCTGACACGCCTTCCCAGATGGCGACGGCGAGGATTATCCCAATGCCAATGCCGAACTTCCACTTCCTACCCTGCATAGTTCTCCCTCGGGCGGGCAGCGGTGATACCGCGAAATGAACTGTAGCTGTGCAACCCCCACAAAGAGTTTGCACCGTGAAGCGAGCGTAGTCAACGGGAAAGGCTCAGTTATGCCCCAGGAATCAGCACGATCTTCCCGTAGGCGCCGGGCTCCATGATCGCCTTCTGGGCGGTCGCAGCCTCGCCGAGCGGCAGTTCCTTACCAACAACGGGGCGCAGCGAGCCGTTCTCGAGCCCCGCCACCACGCCGGCATGAATCGTCTTCAGTTCCTCGCGGGTGGCGTTCCATAGCACCATTCCCCGCACGGAGGCGTCGCGCCGCATAATGTCGCGTGGATTAATCTGGATCTCGCCGCGATTGCCGATTACTACCACCCGGCCTTTCAGCGCCAGCACACCCAGATCCTTGGCCAAGTTGACGTTCGCCAGCATCTCGAGCACCAAATCGACTCCGAGGCCATCGGTGAACTTCATCAATTCATCGAGGTAGCCGGGTGCGCCGTGATTGAGCACTTGATGCGCACCTTGCACCGCCACCAACTCGCGGCCTCGCTCCGTACCTGCCGTGCCGATCACCACCATACCTGCCGCACGTGCGATCTGCACGCTGGCGATGCCTACGCCGCCGCTCGCACCGTGAATCAGCACAGTCTCTCCCGGCCGCGCGGCGCCGATCTGCCAGATCGCGCGATAGGCGGTGGCATAGGGAACATTCACCCCCGCACCTTGGGAAAACGTCACGCTGGGAGGCAACCGATGTACCTGCCACGCCTCCGCCAGCGTCTGTTCAGCATACGCGCCGGTGAGCGTCCCACTGGTGTAAACACGATCACCGACGGCAATCCCTCCGACGCCTTCGCCCAGAGCGCCCACCACCCCAGCCGCATCGTTCCCGGGAGTAAAGGGTAGCGGTGGCTTGATGGCGTAGGTACCCTGCCGCATGTACGTCTCGTAGGGATTGACGCCCACCGCCTTTACCCGCACCAGCACCTGACCCGCACCGGGTTTAAGGTCCGGCACTTCGTCCAACCGCAGCACCTCCGGCCCACCAAATTCATGTATGCGTATAGCCTTCATTGGCCTCCTCCGTCACAAACGTCCGCAGTTTGCACTCTCCCGCCAGGGCAGGCACTTCTTAGGAACTCGCTTCACTACTACTACATATTCGATGTCCTGGGCATCGCCAAAAGCACGCTTCTAGGGGCTAGGGTTTACCCGGCCATTGGCGACGTGAAGTCGCGGCTAAATCGCCCAGCGCACTTCGCCCCCTCCTGAACTTGAAGAAAACCACTGCAGCTCGATGTACCTAATCTCGATGTCTTAATATAGCAGAGCGAACCCGAGAAATCCTCCCGTGACCGGCGCCCCCAATCCGCCCGGTAGCGGTCGCGACGTAGGGCGATGGCTTGATTGCAGGCCGCCCACAATTCTCGTTATCCCAATACTCCGGGGATCCTTCCGCTGCGTGAAGGGGAATCCAGTATTAGACGCAAACCCTGAAAGGGCGGATAGATATCGTTCTTTTTTCCCCAACACGTCATCGCGACAAATTGGGTGGGGCGGACTCGGAACCCGGGTAGTAGCCGTGGCGGGCGAAAACCCGGTAGGGATGTTTGGGATCCTGGGCGTGGTCGGAGAGGCGGACCTCGATCTGGCGGAAGGCGCGATCGTGGCGAGGGTTGGAGCTTTGATAGCCTAGCGTATAGCGCTGCTTCAGCCGCGTGATGATGGCGGCCATGGCCTTTTGCACCGACCCCACGGCTGCCATGTCGATAATCTCGCCGCCCGTTTCCTGCATGATCTTGCTGACCCAGCGCGCGCCTGGAATAAAGCCCGGCTCGTCGCCGTCAGCTTCCAGGCGGTCGCGGCCGAACCGCACACTGTAAACTATAGTCTGGGTCTCGAGCGCCAACCGGATCACGTCGTCGCCCTTGTGTTCGCCTTTCGCCGTAGGCTGGTTGTCGGAGACCATAATGACGGCGTGGCGCCGGTCGCGGGCCTCCTGCCCCAGATAGTCGATCGACTGGTAAAGAGCGTCGGCAATATTGGTGCCGCCCGCCGAACCGATGTTCATGATGCCATCGGCAATCGCCTTCCTGTTCGTGGTCAGATCAACCAGTCGTTCGGGAGACTCGGTGAAGGCGTAGAGGGTGACTTGGTCCCCCGGCTTGAGCTGCGAGAGAGTGTCGTAGGCGGCGCGGTGCAGATCAGCAAGCACAGGCGATATACTACTGCTGCCGTCCACCACCAGCGCCAGCGCCAAGGGGAACTCGTCACGGGAAAAGTGCGTAATCCGCTGCTCCACGCCATCTTCGAACACGTGGAAATCTTCCCGCTTCAGGTTGTCGGCAATCCGGCCTTTGTCGTCGCGGACGGTCGCTTCCACCAGCACCATGTTCACGTTCACTTTGAGCGTGAATTGGCCCGTTTCCGACGGCGGCGTTCGGCTGCCCGGCGCGGGGTTTTGCGCGCCCTGTCCGATACCGGGCGCGAACGTCCAGAGCGCCAGAGTGCAAGCTGCCAGCGCGCGTCTCATAAAGATCCTAGTGCGCCGCATCACCGTCCTTGGTGTCAAGCGCGGCATTGCGCAGGAATTTCTCCGTGGTCCATGGCGCGTCTTCTCCACCCAGGTACTTGTGGAACCACTCAAGGTGAGCGGTGTAATAGAGCGCCATCTCGTACCAGCTTGGCCAGTGGCCGGCGTTCGAGTAGATGATCAGCCGCGAGGGCACGCCCATCTTCTGGAGCGAAGTGAACATCTGCAGCGACTGCGTGTAGGGAACACGGTAATCGCGCTCGCCCGAGATCACCAGACACGGTGTCTTGAAGTTCGGCACGTAGTAGGAAGGCGAGAACTTTTCGTATTGCGAAGAGTTCCACGGCTGCCCCTTGAGTTCCCATTCGGGGAACCACAATTCCTCGGTGGCGCCAAACATCGAACGCAGGTCGAAGACGCCCATCATCGAGGCGATGGCCTTGAAGCGGGTGGTGTGGCCTTCGAACCAATCCATCATGTAGCCGCCATACGACCAGCCCATCGCGCCCATGCGATCGGGATCGACGTAAGGAAGCTTAGCCAAGGCGTCGGTGACTTTCATCAGGTCCTCGTACACCGCGCCGGCCCAATCACCGGAGATTTCCGCGGTGAAGTCCTGGCCGTACCCGGTGGAGCCGTGCGGGTTGGCGAAGGCCACCACGTACCCGGCGCCGGGGTACACCTGCCAGTCGCCGCGGAAGGAGTCCTCCCACTGCTGCTGTGGCCCGCCGTGTACATTCAGGATAAGGGGATATTTCTTGGCTGGGTCGAAGTCGTGCGGCTTGACGATGAAGACTTCCACCTTCCCGCCCTTCACGCCCTCCACCCAAATCCTCTCTGCAAGGCGAATGTCTACCTCGTTGGCGACTTGATCATTGAAGTGCGTCAACCGCCGCGGCGCCGAAGCCTTGCCGTCCTCAAGGTCGGCCGCGAACAGCTCAACCGGTTCGCCCACCGAGCGCCGCGCGTAAACCAAGTGGCCGCCGTCCCGCGAGACCGCGAACGCCGGGATGGATTTGTCCACCAGCACTTGCCGAACGGCGGGCGACGCGAGCGTCACTTGGAAGATCGGCGTGTCGCCCTCCTGCGGCGCCGTGAAGTAGAGCGACTTCGAATCCGGAGCCCAGTCAAAGTCCTGCACCCAGTTGCGGAAGGATTCTGTCAGCACTTGCGACGTGCCGGCGGAACGGTCGTAGATGGCAAGGCGGAAAAGGTCCGACTCATAGCCAGGTTGCTTCTGCATCAGGTAGGCGATG
>Ga0335071_10005567_pt1 | contig 13070 bp, 11 predicted proteins | sample Lox_Sample_15_FD_206724 | JGI IMG/M metagenome (GOLD analysis project Ga0335071, IMG submission 206724) | Soil microbial communities from Loxahatchee National Wildlife Refuge, Florida, United States - Lox_Sample_1.5 | ecosystem: Environmental > Terrestrial > Soil > Wetlands | place: USA...
TTCATCGAACCGCAGCAGTACCTGACTCTGTGGATTCCGCTGGTGGACGTCGACGAGCGGAACGGCTGCCCCTGGATCGCGCCGGGCGTTCACAAGCGCGGCACGCTCGAGCACTGGCTGACACCGGTCGGTTTCAAATGCCTGCAGGACGTGCCGGACGCGGTGGCCGTGCCGGCGAAGGCGGGGGATGTGATCGCGTTCTCGTCGCTCGCACCGCACCGCACGGGACCGAATTTGAACAAGGGATCGGTGCGCAAGGCCTATATCCTGCAATATGCGCCCGACGGCGCCTTCACGATCCGCGACGGCGTGCGCACGGCGCAGGACGATCCGCAACGGCAGTTCAAGATCCTCGACGCGGGCCGCTGACGCGCCCTCGGCGGTCGCCGCGCGGCAAAATCGGAATCAAGGTTCACTTTCTGAGGGACGCGTGCTATAGGCCCGAAATTCAGGCAGGGGCTCCGGGCATGGCTATCAGGAAGCGGTGGATCGCGCTCGGCGCGGTCGCGGTGATTGCGGCGGCGGGATACGCCGCCTGGGAGCAGTACTGGTACTACCTCCCCGGCATCATCGCGCGCATCAAGGACCCGGTCCTGCCGAACCATCCCGTCGTCTGGCAGGAAGGACCGGCACAGCCCGCGCCGGGACCGCGCAAGCCGAACGTTCTCTTCATCCTCGCGGACGATCTCGGCTTCAACGATCCGAGCTTCAACGGCGGCGGCGTCGCCCACGGCGCGGCTCCGACGCCGCACATCGACGCCATCGCCCGCGAAGGGGTGACCTTCACGAACGGCTATGCCGGCAATGCGACCTGCGCGCCGTCGCGCGCCGCGATCATGACGGGACGCTACGCCACGCGCTTCGGCTTCGAGTTCACGCCGACGCCCGGCGCCTTCGAGAAAATGATTGCGACGTTCGACTATGGCGGACGCCACGGCTTCTACGACGCGGCGCACGCGCACGACCTGCCGCCGACCGACAATGACGAAGCGGTACCGGGCAGCGAGATCATGCTGCCGCGCGTGATGCACCAGGCCGGCTACCACACGCTGTTCCTCGGCAAATGGCATCTCGGCGGCACGCCGGCGTCACGCCCCGAAGCGAAGGGCTTCGACGAGACGCTCACCTTCCTGGAAGGCGCTTCGCTTTACGCGCCCGCCGGCGATCCGAGCGTGGAAGAATCCCACCAGGATTTCGATCCGATCGACAAGTTCCTCTGGGCCAACCTCACCTTCTCGGTGGAGAACAATGGCGGGCACCGGTTCCAGCCCTCGGAGTACATGACCGATTATCTCGGCGACGAAGCGGTGAAAGCGATCCACGCCAACCGCAACCAGCCCTGGTTCATGTATCTGACGTTCAACGCCGTGCACACGCCGATGCAGGCGCTCAAGTCCGACTATGACGCCCTGCCGACGATCAAGGATCACCGCTTGCGCGTTTACGCCGCGATGTTGCGCGGGCTCGACCGCAATGTCGGCAAGGTGATGGCCGAGTTGAAGCGGGACGGCCTGGACGACAACACGCTCGTCATCTTCACGAGCGACAATGGCGGCGCCTATTACATCGGCCTGCCCGACATCAACAAACCCTATCGCGGATGGAAAGCGACGTTCTTCGAGGGCGGGATCCACGTGCCGTTCTTCATGCGCTGGCCGGGCAAGATTCCGGCGGGCTCGACCTACGCGCGGCCCGTCGCTCACGTCGACATTTTTGCGACGTCGGCCGCCGTCGCCGGCGCGCAAGTGCCGACCGATCGCAAACTGGATGGCGTAAATCTCATGCCCTACATCACGGGCGAGAATACCGGCCGGCCGCACCAGACCTTGTTCTGGCGCTCCGGTCCCTATGCGACGCTTCTCGACGGTGACTTCAAATTGCAGGTGATGGACAAGCCTTACGCCAAACTCTGGTTGTACGACCTCGCCACCGATCCGACCGAGAAGAACAATCTCGTGACGACGAACGCGTCCGAAACCTCGAGTCTCCTCAAGGAACTGCGGACCATCAGCGCAAGCCAGGCCAAGCCGATCTGGCCGTCCCTGGCGCTCGTGCCGGAGGCGATCGACCATCCGCTTTCCTATCCGGACAGCCCCAACGACGAGCTGATTTTCTGGGCAAACTAGAATTCCGCAGCGTCATGGCCCTCTCGATTTGGGCCTCGGACAGGGTAAGCTCCCCCAAAAATCGCGGGAGTACACCATGGCCGACACGACTGCCGTCCAGCCGATCACCGAGTCCGATTCCGTCATCAAGGCCGCGATCGACGAGGCGCATCTTCCATCCCTGATCGCGGCTCTCGTGCACGTCACGGGCGATGCAAGCCTCGTCTCGGGAGACATCAAGCCGGTCTACGATTTCTTCGGCGACGGCCAGGGCGGACTGACGCAAGACCAGATCGCCGCGACCAAGGCGCGCGCGCTGGCGGCCTTGAAGCAATATCGCGACGGCGGTTGCAAGCTGCCCCGGCAACCGAGCCTCGACACCGTGCACAAGATGATGAACTTCGTCGCGGGCGCGGAGATTCCCCAGCGCTACGTTCCGTTCCTCGAGGAAGAACTCGCGCTCGACGGTGTCGATCCGAAAGCCGTCCACGGCCTGGACGAGATTCCCGAGAGCCGCAAAAAGGATTTCCGCGTTCTCATCGTCGGCGCGGGCATGTCGGGCCTGCTCGCCGCCATCCGTCTCAAGCAGGGCGGCATCGCCTACACCGTCGTCGACAAGAACAAGGATGTCGGCGGCACATGGCTGGTCAACACCTATCCCGGCTGCCGCGTCGACAACCCCAATCACCTTTATTCCTACTCGTTCGAACCGAACCACGATTGGCCGTACCATTTCTCGACGCAGCCGCTGCTGTGGGACTATTTCCGCAAGGTCGCGGACAAGTACGGCCTGCGCGAGAACATCCGCTTCGAGACCGAAGTGATCGAGTCTGTCTACGACGAAACTCATGCGCTGTGGAAAACGCGCGTGCGCCACAAGGACGGCAGCGAAGAGACGCTGGTCTCGAACGCCGTGATCACGGCGGTCGGACAACTCAGCCGTCCGCGCCTGCCGGACATCAAGGGCATCGAGACCTTCAAGGGGAAATCGTTCCATTCGGCCGAGTGGGATCACTCGATCGATCTCAAGGGCAAACGCGTCGCCGTCATCGGCACGGGCGCGAGCGCCTTCCAGTTCGTTCCCGAAATCGCGCCCGACGTCGCCCATCTGACCGTCTTCCAGCGCACCGCGCCGTGGCTCGGCCCGACGCCGAACTATCACGACAAGGTCAACGACGGCATGAAGTGGCTGCTCAAGCACGTGCCCTTCTACGCCAAGTGGTACCGCTTCTGGCTGTTCTGGATGCTGACCGACGGCATATACGAATTCGTCAAGGCCGATCCGGGCTGGAACAAGAAGGATTCCGTCGGCGAACAGAACGACATGCTGCGGCAGATGCTGACCGATTATACGCGCAGCCAGCTCGAAGGCCGTCCCGATCTGCAGGAAGCGGCGACGCCGAACTATCCGCCCGGCGGCAAGCGCTCGGTGCGCGATAACGGCGTGTGGCTGGCGGCCCTGAAGCGTTCAAACGTCGAGACGGTGACGGATCCCATCGCGGAGATCACGCCGGCGGGCATCAAGACCAAGGGCGGGCGCCAGATCGACGTGGACGTCATCGTCTACGGCACCGGATTCACCGCCAGCGAGTTCCTCGAGCCCATGCGCTTCAAGGGCAAGGGCGGCGTCGACCTGCACCAGCAGTGGAACGGCGATGCACGCGCCTATCTCGGCATCACGGTGCCGAACTTTCCCAACCTCTTCATCATGTACGGCCCCAACACCAACATCGTGGTGAACGGCAGCATCATCTTCTTCTCGGAGTGCGAGGTCCGCTACATCCAGGGCCTGCTCGAATTGCTGCTGAAGTCCGGCGGCGGCGCGATCGAGGTAAAGAAGAACGTGCACGACGCCTTCAACGTGAAGGTCGACGCGACCAATGCGCAGATGGCCTGGGGCTCTCCCAACGTCACGAGCTGGTACAAGAACAAGAAGGGCCGCGTGTCGCAGAACTGGCCCTATCCGCTCGTCGACTACTGGACCGCCACGCGCGCGCCCAATCCGGCGGACTTCGAGCTGAGCGCGCCCGCCGGGGCCAGGGTCGCTGCCCAGTAGGAGCACGCGATGAACGTCGTCGATGCGCTGCACGCGCGCCGATCCGTACGCGCCTTCCGGCCCGACCCGGTGCCGCGGCAATTGGTGGAGGAACTGCTGCGCCTCGCCTCGCGCGCACCCTCTGGGACGAACGTCCAGCCCTGGAAGGTGCATGTCGTTGCGGGCGCCGTGCGACAGGAGCTCGAGCGCGCGGTGCTGGCGCATCGCGAATCCAAACCCGTCGACCAGCGCGCCGAGTTCCCGCGTTCGAGCAAGCGCAAGGAGCCCTATATCGGGCGTATGCGCAAGCTCGGCAAGGACATGTATTCGCTGATCGGAATCCCCAAGGGCGACGAAGCCGCCATGTGGGCGCAATGGGGCCGCAACTACAAATTTTTCGACGCGCCGGTGGGGCTCATCTTCACCATCGACAAGGACCTGGACGCGATGAGCTTCCTTGACCTTGGGATCTTCATGCAGAGCTTCATGCTCGCGGCGAAGGTGCACGGCCTCGACACCTGCGCACAGGGAGCATGGAACGGATTCTGGTCGGTGACGCGAAAAGTGCTGAACGTTCCGGACGATCAGTACGTCATCTGCGGCATCTCGCTCGGCTACGCCGATGAAGCGGCGCCGGTAAACCGTCTCGAGTCCGAACGGGAGCCCGTCGAGAGCTTCGCGACGTTCCACGGATTCTGAGCCGCGCGGCCCGGGGGAGCGTCGCGTCAGCCGCTTTCGCTGAGCTTGAGGTCACGGACTATCGCGGCGCCGTCGTTTCTCTGGAACACGCTGTTGGCGATCAGCCACAGCCTGACCGCGCGTGCCGGTCGCGCGCCATAGGCCCGCTGGGTGTCGTTCCACAGGTCGCGGCTTTCCGTATGCCAGACGCCGAGCCCGTCGCGCGGCGTGCGGACGACCCAGTGCGTTTCGCGGTCGCACCAGAAGTTCAGCGGACAGGCGAAGATGTGATCGTGCGGCAGTCCCGCCGACCACATGAAGGTGAGGTCGTTGCCGTCGTCGAACTCGACTGCGACCGACAGATAGTCGTGGGTCAGTTGCAGATCCTCGGGAAGCCGGGACGGCAACCGGTCGACGCGCCAGGACCATTCCAGCCTTGTGCGCGGCGTGATCGGATGATCGACCTCGGTCTGCAGGATGCCGACGTCGCCATGGGTGCGGATGCCGATCTCACCGTCCGCGCGCGGCGTATAGATCGTGCCGTCGCCAAGCCGCCAGAGATAACGCCAGTCCTTCGGCATCGCACATTCCATCGCCGCGCGTTCGGTCGGCGCGATCCGGACGCGGATGTCCCCCTGCGTCGGGGCCCGCTCCGGCGACAGAAGATCGCCGGCCGGCGATGCCCATTCGCTCAGCGCCTTCAGGAAGAATTCGACTTCGCCGTCGGCCCAGGCCGAAAAGACGTGATCGTTGTCGGCGGGCTTGGCGATCCGGCCGGAGCCCGAAATGCGGACCCAGAGCGCCGCGCGCGGCTCCATCACGATGGAAAACGGTCTCGACGCCCAGACGGCTCCGCGCGCGGAAACTGCGAAATTCTCCCCGCGTCTGACGGTCACGCCGCTGCGCCGCCACTCGCGCTCATTGGCGGTGAGGCCGATCGTCTGACCCTCGATCGCGAACGGCACGGATTCCGATTTTGCGATCTCGCCGGCGACGCGTCCTTTCGCGGCCAGTTGCTGCGCGGCGAACCGGGCGAAGGTCATGCCTCTCGCAAAGGCGCTGCGCCTTGTCTTCATCGTCCGTCCCCCTCGCCTTTCCGGTCCGGCCGGATGACCGTGAGACGCAGCGGGCCCGCCGTCGCATCGGCGTGGGCGATGGCCCGGTTCGCATCGTCGAGGCCGAACTCCGACAGTTCGAACTGCGCAAGATCGACAAGCCCCTCGCGGACGAGTCGGATCATGCGCGGAACCGCGTCGCGCGGGTACATCCATTTTCCGCGCACAGTCACGTCGTTGTGCATGAGCCAATTGTAGTTCAGCGCCAGGTCCGATCGCACGCCGCCCATCAGGACGACGCGCCCGCCCGGCCGCACCGCAAGCAGGGCCGCATGGACCTGGACGGCGCTCGCCTCGCGCGGCAGAAGATCGAGCACCAGATCGACCGGTCCGCCGGCGCGTTCGCCGATGGTGCGCCGGTCGTCCGCCTCGACGCCCGTCATCGGCGCGGACCGCACCCGCGCGCCGAAACGGCGCACCAGGTCGTCGAGCGCGCGCACGTTGCGGCCGGTAGCGACCACCCGCCCCGCGCCCATCGCCAGCGCGACGGCGACGCCGGCGCTGCCGAAGCCGCCGGTAGCACCGCTTACCACAAGCGTCTCGCCGGCCCGCAGCTCGCCGGAGAGCAGGCCGCCATAGGGCACGAGCAGACTGCTCAAGGCGCACCAGCGACCGGCGTCGGCCGCGTCGATCTCGCCGATCGGCGTGGCGTTCTCGGTCGGCACCAGCATCCGCTCGGCATAGGATCCGTCGTGATAGAACCGGTGCAGCGGCAGCCCGGCCGCGCTGCGCGCCGTCCAGCCCTGCAGGATCGTGTCGGGATTGACCGCGTCGTCGCGCGATCGGATCGTCGAGTCGCAGAACACCCAGTCGCCCGGCTTCAGCTTCGTCGCATCGGGTCCCGTCGCGCGCACGCGGCCGATACCGCCCGGTCCGGGCACGATCGGCAGTTCCAGCACGTAGTTGCGCGAGCCCGAGAAAATGCGCGCGGTGTAGCCGGCGACGCCTGCGGCGGCCACGTCGACGATGACTTCGCCCGTGCCGAGAACCGGGTCGGGCAATGTCTGGATGGAAAGCGGCGCGCCGAACTTTTGGAGGACTGCGGCTTTCATGAGCACCTCACGCACAGCACCCGTATTGTCGTGTCGAACGACACGTGCATCGAGGCCCCATAACGACGCACGCGGAGCGCGCGCGTCACCAGGTCTCGCCGAAGGGACGGATCTCGACGTTGAACGACCAGGCGGACCTGTCCTGGTGTGCGACATGGAATATCTCGTCCGCGATCGCCGTCGACTTGATGAAGAACGTCTCCGGCCGGTCCTTGAAGCGTTCGCGCGCCCAGGGCACATCGATTACCGCATCGATCACGACGTAGGCGACGTGCACGCCCTTGGGCCCGACGTCGCGCGCAATCGCCTCGGCAAGGACGCGCTGGGCGGCCTTTGTCGGCGCAAAGCTCGCGAACCCCGCGCGACCGCGCAGCGCCGACGTGTTGCCAGTGGCGATCAGCGCGCCGGAGCCGCGCGCGATCATCGCCGGCACGAACCGCCGCGCGAGATGCAGCAGCCCCATCGTGTTGGTCTGGAAATTCTCGTTCAGGGCGGCCGGCGCGATCTCCAGAAAGGTGCCGAACTTGCCGCTCACGGCGTTGTGGACGACGACGTCCGGCTGACCCAATTCGCGCTCGATCGCCGACGCCGCCGCATCGATCTGCAACGGATCGGACACGTCGCAGGGATAGGCCCGGCTGCCGGCGATTTCGCTTTCCAGCTTGCCGAGCCGCTCGGCGTTGCGCGCCAGCATCGCGACGCGATAACCGCCCCCGGCAAAACGCCGGGCCAGCGATGCGCCCGTGCCCGGACCGACGCCGGTGATGACGCAGACTTTGTCGGCCATGAGAATTCTCCCGGTCAGCGGATGAACGACAGCGAATCCAGATCGAGAATTTGATCCGCCGCGCCGCGCAGCATGGCGAAGAACATATCATCACCGCGCGCCGTTTGGGTGACGATCACGGCCGCGTAGAACGCGGTGAGGAAAAGCTGGAAAGTGTGGGCGCGATAGTCGTTCCACAGCTGATCGAACGTGTAATCGCGCACGCCGAGCTTTCTGAGCCGCTCCAGATACTCCGCCAGCAATTCGCGTTCCTGCGTGCGCCGCACCTCGCGCGGCAGAGAGCCGCCGAGAAAATAGGCCACATCCGTCGCAGCGCAGCCGAAGCTGAGCGACTGCCAGTCGAGGACCGTCAGCGGCCGGCCGCCGCGCGCGCTCGCGAACATCATGTTGTCCGGCCGGAAGTCGTTGTGCGCGAGGGCCTTCGGGCCGTCGTAGAGCGCAGCGTAGCGCGGGTAGTTGGCGCTCAGCACCTCCCCGATCGTGCGGCATTCGTCGTCGAGCCGCGACTCGTACCGTGCGCAGAAGGCCTGCCACAAGCCGACGACGGCGCCGGCGTCGGCGGAGCCGAGGTTCGCCGCCGCCTTGGTGCCGCTGACCCAGGGATATTGTTCGATCGCCGCATCTCCCCAGTGCGACGCCGCGAGATTGGCCGCCTCGGCCACGGCGAGTCGCGCCTGTTCGAGCGTGCAGCCGCGGAGCTGGTCGCCCTGCTCGGCGGGCGAGAGATCCTCCATCATCAGGACGAACTCGCTGGTCGCCGGATCGACGTCCGTGAAATAGCATTTGGGCAGCGAGATCAGCGCCGTCGGCGCGAGCGTGCGATAGAAATTCACTTCGCGGACATAGTTGCCCAGCGCGACTCCCGTATTGCGGCTCTCTTCGCCCGGCGAGGGAAACTTTCCGACCAGCGAGGCGGGTGCGTCCTCACCTTTGCGCGCATAGTCGAGCGTGAACTTGACGCTCTGGCCGATCTGCCCGGTACCGATGGGCGTTGACGAAAAACCGCGCACGTCGGCATCCACCCCGCCCTGCGCCAGCACCTTCGTCAGCCAGCGCGGCGTGACCGCCTCCGGCCTCAGGATCGGAATGTCGGCCATCAAAGCTGATGCACATAGACTTCGTTGAGCGCGATCTTGTCGCCGCGCAGGACGACGAGGTCGAAGCCGCGCATCCTGACGGCGCCGTCGATGGTGCAGTACCAGCGGCCGCAATAGCCCGTCGCAGTAGGCCAAATCTCGTCCGGCGTGTAAGTCATCGGCGGCGTCGCGCCGAACAGGCCCGTAAGGTAGCCGGCGAGCGCGGCATGGCCCTGGATGCCCGCAGCGGTCTGCGGATCGCGATAGACCGTATCCTCGGTGTAGAAATTCACCAGCCGCGGCACGTCCTTTTCGCTCCAGGCGCGCAGCCAGTCGGCATTGAATGATTCCAGATCCATCTCAGTTCTCCAGCACGCGCGAGCGATACGCGTCGGTGAACGCCTCGGCCGGCGGAACTTCCGGCCCGGCCATGACTGCCAGCGTGTGCACGGCGAGAGACATGTCGTTCGCGGCGCGTTCCTGATATTTCCGGCGCCTCTCGCGCGCCGCCGCGTCGAATTCCATGTCGAGCCTGGCCTGGATGCCGGCGACGAACCGCAGGCGGCGCATGCGCTCGCTGCGCTCGTCGGCATAGGGCTTGAATGCGGACGGCGACCAGTCGCTCCCCGCCTTCAGGATGTCCGTCACGATGCGCACGTCGCGATAGGTGATCGAGAGTCCGAGACCGATGATCGGATCGTTCCAACCCGCCGAGTCGCCGACCAGCACGACGCCCTGCGCGAAGGGTTCGTCGGTCCAGCTGTCGTTGTTGAAGAAGCTCATAAGCGGACCGGCGGGCGTCGCGTCGGCGAGGTACTTGTTGTCGGGCGCGCTGTGCATGCGGAACGCATCGAGGAAGTTCCGTGCCCCGTCCACGCCACTGAAGCGCTTGCGCTGTTCCAGCGCATAGCCGCCATAGAGCCGAACCCGACCCTTTCCCTGGGGAAATGCGAGAAAGCCCAGATCGCCCTCGGTTCCGATGGCCTGCAGGTCGTCGGCCCAGCCGTTGGCGCCGTCGACCAGAAGCCCGGCGAACCAGTGGTGCGGCTTGTCCTGGTGCAGTCTGATCCCGGCCGCCTCGCGGACCGGGGACGTGCGGCCGTCGGCCCCGACGATGAGCTTTGCGCCCACCTCCGTGGACACGCCGCCCTTTTCATACGTCACCGTCGGCGCCGCGCCCGGTACGATCTTGAGGACGCGCAGGTCCCGGATGGCGGTCACGCCCGGCGTGCGCGACGCCTCGTCATAAAGAGCCTGGCAGTGCGCCGGATGACCGATGCAAAGCGGCCCCGGCACGTCCGGCACGAACATGTTGAGCGGCAGCGTGCGTGCCTCGGATTCGGCCGCCGAGCGGCTTTCGTCATAAGTGACGTGGCGCGCCAGGTGATGCCCTCCGGATTTCATCAGCAGATCGTAGAGCCCGAGGCGCTTGACCTCCTGCACGCCCCAGGGCGCGATCCACTCGCCGCGTACCCTGTCTTCGAACGTCGGCATCTGCTCGAGCACGAGGACGTTCTTGCCGGCCCGTCCCATGACGATGGCGGTTGCCGAGCCCGCGATGCCGCCGCCGACAATCACCAGATCGTAGGTTTTCATGGGTTTTGCACTCCGTTACTTGCTCCGGCGCCAGCATGGCACGGCTGACGCGACGCGGAAAATGCGGCACAGTCGGACAATGACGGACAGCCTGCCGCTGATAGACGTGGCGCCGCTCTTCGGGCGCGACGAGATGTTGCGCCGCAGCGCCGGCGACGCGATCGGCCGCGCCTGCCGCGACAACGGTTTTTTCTATGCGACGGGACACGGGGTCGACGCCGCGGCGCTGGACCGCGCCGCACGCGTCTTCTTCGCGCTGCCGGAAGCGGAGAAAATGAAGATCGCGATGGCGAAGGGCGGTCGCGCCTGGCGCGGTTACTTCCCAGTCGGCGGCGAACTGACGTCGGGCGCGCCCGATCTCAAGGAAGGCATCTATTTCGGAACCGAGCTCGACGCGGCGGATCCGCGCGTGCGCGCCGGCCTGCCGCTGCACGGCGCGAACCAGTTTCCGGATCATCCTGCGGCGTTGCGCGGCGCGGTGATGGACTATCTCGAAAGCAATACGCGCGCGGCGCATGCCATCATGGAAGGCATTGCCCTCAGTCTCGGGCTCGATGCGCAGTATTTCCGCCGGCACTACACGGCAGAACCGACCGTCCTTTTCCGCATCTTCCATTATCCCAGCGATACGCCGCAGTCCGGACAGTGGGGCGTCGGCGAACACACCGACTACGGGCTATTGACCTTGCTGGCGCAAGACGATGCCGGCGGCCTGCAGGTGAAATCGCGCGACGGCTGGATCGAGGCGCCGCCGATACCGGGAACGCTGGTCTGTAACATCGGCGACATGCTCGACCGCCTGACCGGCGGACTCTACCGTTCCACGCCGCACCGCGCCAAGAACGTCAGCGGACGCGGCCGCCTCTCGTTTCCCTTCTTCTTCGATCCAGGCTTCGACGCCGAGATCAGGCCGTTGCCGTCCGCGCAGAAGCGCGAAGACCGAGACTCGCGGTGGGACAAGCAAAGCGTGCACGACTTCTCGGGCACCTACGGCGACTATCTGCTCGGAAAAGTCGCGAAGGTGTTTCCCGACCTGAACCGCGCGGTGATCGCCTGATCAGATCGCCATGCCGCCGTCGATGACGAAGGTCTGGCCGGTGACGAATTTCGCTTCGTCCGACGCGAGATAGACCGCGAGCGCGGCGATCTCCTCCGCGGTTCCGAACCGGCCCATCGCCTGGCGCGCCAGGAATGCCGTCAAGGCGGCTTTCGGATCGTCGTGCGCGGCGAGACGGCCGCGCAGCGAAGGCGTGTCGACGGTGCCGGGGCAGATCGCGTTGCAGCGGATGCCGCGCGCGACGAAATCGGCGGCGACCGACTTCGTCAGTCCGATCACCGCCGCCTTGGTCGTTCCGTAGGCGCTGCGGTTGACGACGCCCTTGATGCTCGAGACGACGGACGACATGTTGACGATGGCGCCGCCGCCCCGCTCCAGCATGGCGGGCAGCGCGGCGCGGATGGTGCGCACCATGGAAACGACGTTCAGGTCCCAGGTCGTGTTGAACGCCTCGACCGACGATTCCAGGATCGTCCCGTTCGGCACGACGCCGGCGCAGTTGAAGAGAACGTCGCAAGGACCGAGCGCGGCGAAGTAGCGGCCGATGGCGGCTTCGTCGCGCACGTCCAGCGTTTCGGTTTCGATGCCGGGCGACTCGGCGCGCAGCGCCTCGAGCGCGGCGGCGCTGATGTCGGATGCAAGAACGCGCGCGCCCTCGCGGGCATAGGCGAGCGCCGTGGCGTGGCCGATGCCGGCGCCGGCCGCGGTTACGACAGTCTTTTTTCCCTTGAGCCGCACGGTCAGGTTCCTTCGGTTGGCGCGTCGGCGGCGATAAATCCATCTTTTTTCAGCGCCGTCCACAGTCCCGCGGGAATGTCGGCGGCGCGCCACGCCAGCACCTGTTTCACTTCGTCCGCGCTTTTCGCCCCGACGACCGTCGACGCCACCACCGGATGGTGGGCCGGAAACTGCACCGCCGCCGCCTGCGGCGGAACGCCGAACGATTCGCAGAGTCGCCAGAGCGCCTGCGCCCGTTCGAGGACGGCGGACGGCGTGCTGACGTAGTTGTACGTGCTTCGCGCATCCGGCCGCGACGCCAGCAGGCCGGAATTGAAGACGCCCGCCGCGAGCAATCGCGTTCCGCGATCGGCGCAGAGCGCAAGCAGGCCCGATGTCAGCGCAGGCTGTTCCAGCAGCGTGTAGCGGCCGGCAAGCAGGATGCAGTCGAGCGGCGCGCGCGCCAGCAGCTCCAGGCAGACCTCGCACTCGTTGACGCCGATGCCGATCCAGCGGATGAGACCCTCGCGCCGCGCGGCGTGAAGTTCGGGCAATGTCTCGTCGAGAACCTGGCGCAAGACCGCGCCATGGGCTTCGCCTTGCGCCATCTGCCCGATGTCGTGAATCAAGGCGATGTCGACGCGCGGCACGCCCAGCCGCGCCAGACTTTCCTCCAGACTGCGTCGCACGCCGGCGCGCGAATAATCGAAGCGCGGACGGAACGGTAGCGGATCCGCATAACCGAAATCGCCCTCTTCGCCGGGAGCCGCGGGATCGAGAACGCGCCCGACCTTCGTCGAGAGGACCGGCAGAGGCCCGTGCCAATCGCGCAGCGCCCGGCCGATCCGCTGC
>Ga0335071_10005568_pt1 | contig 13068 bp, 13 predicted proteins | sample Lox_Sample_15_FD_206724 | JGI IMG/M metagenome (GOLD analysis project Ga0335071, IMG submission 206724) | Soil microbial communities from Loxahatchee National Wildlife Refuge, Florida, United States - Lox_Sample_1.5 | ecosystem: Environmental > Terrestrial > Soil > Wetlands | place: USA...
TCGTGTCCCGCGAGCGGCGGCCGGAGCTCGGCGAGGAGCTGAAAGCCTTCGTGCGGGAGCGCCTGGAGCCGTACAAGGCGCCGCGCGACGTGTCGTTCGTCGACGCGCTGCCGCGGACGCATCTCGGGAAAGTCGATCGCGGGAAGCTGCGGCGGGGGAGCGCGTGAGTCACCCGGTGCTGATCGCGGACGAGCTCAAGGACCTGCTCGATCCCGCGACGCTCGAGGGTCTGGACGTCACCTGGATCCGTGCCGACGAGCCGACGCCGACGGGGGATTGGGTCGCCGCCGTTCCGCTCCTCTCGCGCTGGATGGGCGGGACCGAGTTCAAAGGGCTCCCGAAGCTCGGCATCGTGGCGAATTGCGCGGTCGGCTACAACAACGTCGATCTGGTGGCGGCGGAGATGCGCCGCATCGTGGTGACCAACACGCCGGACGTGCTCACCGCCGCCACCGCCGACCTCACCTGGGCCCTGATCCTCGCCTGCGCCCGCCGGCTCCTCGCGGGCGTCGAGCTCGTGAAGAGTGGATCGTGGGCCGGGTGGCACCCGCAGCTCCTGCTCGGGATGGAGCTGGAAGGGGCGACCATCGGCATCGTGGGCGCGGGGCGCATCGGCCAGGCGGTGGGCCGCCGGGCCGCGGGGTTCGGCCTGCGGATCCGGTATGCGGACCGGAAGCCGGTGCCCGACTTCGAGCGGGCGACCGGCGCCACGCGCCTCGAGCTGAAGCCGCTCCTCCGTGACAGCGACGTGGTGACGCTGCACGTGCCGTCGACGCCGGAGACCCGGGGGATGATCGGGCCCGAGACGCTGGCCCTGATGAAGCCCGGGGCGATTCTGATCAACACCGCGCGCGGGGACCTGGTCCGCGAAGAGGCCGTGGCGATCGCGCTGGAAGAGGGCACGCTCGGGGCCGCGGGGCTCGACGTCTTCACCGAGGAGCCCGCCGTCCACCCGCGTCTCTTGGCCGCGCCCCGGACCGTGCTCCTGCCGCACCTCGGCTCCGCCACCTGGCCGACGCGCCGCCGCATGGCGGAGACCGCGCTGGCGAACGTGCGGGCGGTCCTCGGCGGACGGCCGCCGTTGACCCCGGTGGTCCCCTAGTTAGCTTTCACGCTCGGAATGACCCCCCACAACGATCGCAGCATTCTCCTCGACGCCCGTGCCTTCGCGCGGGCGCTTCAGCGTATGGCGGTCGAAATCACCGAGCTCGCGCCCGCCGCCGAGCACCTGGTGTTGATCGGCATTCAACGCCGGGGCGTCGAGCTGGCGGAGCGGCTGGCCCAGCTGATCGAGAAGAACGGGGGCCCGAGCGTGCGGCGGGGGGCCCTCGACATCACGCTCTACCGGGACGACCTGGAGACCGTGGGTCCCAAGCCGGTGATCGGCGAGACTCGGATCCCGGGAGACCTGAGCGGCAGCCACGTGGTGATCGTCGACGACGTGCTCTACACGGGCCGGACCGTCCGCGCCGCGCTGGACGAGCTGGCCGATTTCGGCCGCCCCCGCCGCATCTCCCTCTGCGTGCTGGTGGACCGTGGCGGGCGGGAGCTGCCCATCGCCGCCGACGTGGTGGGGAAAGCGGTCAAGACCGGCCCGCGCGACCGGGTGGACGTCGGGGTGAAGGAGCTGGATGGGAAGGACGAAGTCACGGTGGTCCGGGGAGGCCCGGCGTGACGGCCATCGGCAAGGACCTGGTGGGGCTCGAGCACCTGTCGCCCGAGCAGATCCGGCTGATCCTGGACACCGCCGAGCCGTTCAAGGAGGTGTCCGAGCGGCCCATCAAGAAGGTCCCGGCGCTGCGCGGCAAGACCATCGTCAACCTCTTCTTCGAAGCCTCCACCCGTACCCGCATCTCCTTTGAATTCGCCGAAAAACGCCTGTCCGCCGACACCGTCAACGTGGCGGTGTCGGGGTCGTCCGTGTCGAAAGGCGAGACTCTGGTGGACACGGCCCGCAACCTCGAAGCGATGCGGATCGACATGGTGGTGATCCGCCACGGCTCCTCGGGGGCGGCGCAATTCCTGGGGAGCCGGATCCGGTCCAACGTGATCAACGCGGGGGACGGTAAGCACGAGCACCCCACCCAGGGCCTGCTCGACCTGCTGACCATCCGGGACCGGCACGGGCGCATCGAAGGACTCAAGGTCTGCCTGGTGGGCGACATCCTCCACAGCCGCGTCGCGCGCTCGAACCTCTGGGGGCTCACCAAGCTCGGGGCCGAGGTGGGGGTCTGCGGTCCGCGGACGCTGCTGCCGCGCGGCATCGAGGAGCTGGGCGTGCAGGTCTTCGATCGCATCGAACAGGCCATCGAGTGGGCGGACGTGCTCAACGTGCTGCGGCTCCAGCTCGAGCGGATGGAGAAGGGCTTCATCCCTTCGCTGCGCGAGTACTACCGGGTCTTCGGCGTCACCGAAGAGCGGCTGGCGCAGGCCCGGCGCGACATCACCGTGATGCATCCCGGGCCGATGAACCGCGGCGTGGAGATCGACAGCCGCGTGGCCGACGGCCCGCACAGCGTGATCCTCGACCAGGTGACCAACGGGGTGGCGATCCGGATGGCGGTTCTTTATCTGCTCGCCGGCGGCAAGCCGGAGCTGGCCGACGCGGCGAAGCGCGGTGCCGCGGGCGGGGGGGCCGAATGACGCGGCCCTTGCTGCTCCGCGGCGGCCGGGTGATCGATCCGAGCCGCGGCATCGACGAAGTGGCGGACCTCCTGGTGCAGGACGGCAAGATCGCCGGACTGGGGCGGGGACTCGGCGCGCCGGACGGCGGCGAGGTCCGGGACGTCACCGGGCTCGTGGTCGCGCCCGGACTCGTCGACGTGCACGTGCACTTCCGCGAGCCCGGAAACGAGGATGAAGAGACGGTCGCCACCGGCGCGCGGGCCGCCGTCACCGGCGGCTATACCGCGGTCTGCGCGATGCCCAACACCGACCCGGTCACCGACAATCAGGCGGCCGTGGGATTCATCGTGCGGCAGTCGGTGCGGGCCGGTCTGGCGCGGGTCTACCCCATCGGCGCCGTGTCGGTGGGGCAGCGGGGAGAGAAGCTCGCGGAGTTCGGCGAAATGGTGGGCGCGGGCGCGGTGGCGGTGTCCGACGACGGCCGGCCGGTGGCCTCGGGGCACCTGATGCGCACCGCGCTCGAGTACGCGCGGACCTTCGACATTCCGGTGGCCGATCACTGCGAAGAGCCGACGCTGTTCACCGGCGGCGTGATGCACGAGGGCCTGGTCTCGTCCCGGCTGGGGCTGAAGGGGATCCCGGCCGCGGCCGAGGAAATCATGGTCGCGCGGGATCTGCTGCTCGCGGAGCTGACGGGCGGGCACGTGCATCTCTGCCACATGTCCACCCGCGGCTCGGTGGCGTTCATCCGCCGGGCCAAGGAGCGGAACGTCCGGGTGACGGCGGAGGTCACGCCCCACCATCTGACCCTGACCGATCATGCGTGCGAGGGCTACGACACCAACGCCAAGATGAACCCGCCGCTGCGGGAAGCGGCGGACGTCGCGGCGCTCCGGCAGGCGCTGGTGGAGGGCGTGATCGACTGCATCGCGACCGACCACGCCCCGCATGCCTACGACGAGAAGGACGCCGCGTTCGACGACGCCCCGTTCGGGGTCGTCGGACTCGAGACCGGGTTCGGGGTGGCGCACACGGAGCTGGTGGAGGGGGGCGTCCTGTCCCTCCCCGACCTGATTCACCGGATGAGCACGGCCCCGGCGCGGGCCTTCCATCTTCCGGGGGGCGGGCTGCGCATCGGCGCCGTGGCGGACGTCTGCGTCCTGGACGTCCGGACCCCCTGGACCGTGGATGCCGCCGCCTTCCACTCGAAGAGCCGGAATTCCCCCTTCGGCGGCCGGCGGCTGACCGGGGCCGCCCGGATGACCCTGGTGGCGGGCCGCCTGGTGCATGATGTGCCCGCGCCGGGTGCCCGGGGGGCGTAGGCCGGGGCCGGAGCGGACGGTTCCCCGGGTATGTATCTTCCGGGCTGACGAACCCGTGGCCCGCAGTCGGAGAACGCATGCCTCCTAAGACACCCGCCCCCAAGGGCACCGCCGCCATCCAGCGCCTGCTGGACGAGCGCCGGCAGTACGAAGCCTGGATCGCGCGCATCGACGCGGCGGCGGATTCGACGCCCGACGCGGTGCGCGGCCGGGTGCGCGCGGATTACGAGGCGCGTCTCGTGGGTGTGATCAAGGAGCTGAAGACCCACATGGAGGCGGCGCGCCAGGTCATCGCGCAGCGCCGTCTGGTCCTCACCGAGCTGCAGCAGAAGGAGGCGGGAGCCGCCGAGCGTCTGGCCGAGGCCGAGCTCCGGCACGCGGTGGGTGAGTACGACGAAGGGCAGTGGACCCAGGTACACAAGCAGGCGCTGTCGGAGCTGGTATCCATCCGCGAGGAGCTGCAGGCCGTCGCGACCGAGGTCGAGAAGCTCGAGGAGCTCGACGCGCTGATCTCGGAGCCTCCGGCAGCTCCGCCGCCCGCTCCGGCGCCGGCGCCCGCTCCGCGGGCCGCGGCACCGCCGCCACCGCCGCCGGCGGCCGAGCCGGCGCTGACCGTGGTGTCGGACCGGGGCCGTGGAGCCCCCCCCGCGCCACCGCGCCCCCAGCCCAAGCCCGTGGAGGAGAAGCGCCCCGCGGAGAAGAAGCACGAGCCGGTGGACGAGCTGGCGTTCCTGAAGTCGGTCACTGAGGACGCCCGCGGGGGCGGTGTGTCGCCGCGCCGGGCCAGCGGCGCGCAATACCAGCCGTCCGATCTCACGCCCGAGCACCCGGCGCCGCCGGCGAATACGCAGCTGCCGGGGCGCCCGCCGCGGGTCACCGCCGACGTGGATCCGGTGATCGTGGGGGACGATGGTGTGGAGGAGCCGGTGAAGACGCTCCGCTGCAAGGATTGCGGAACGATGAACCTGCCGACCGAGTGGTACTGCGAGAACTGCGGGGCCGAGCTCGCCGCCCTCTAGGCCTTCTTGGTCCTGACCAGCGCCGCGAGCCGCGATTTCTGCCTCGCGGCGTTGTTCTTGTGGATCAATCCTTTGCGGGCGGCCCGATCGAGCAGCTGAACGGCGCGCGCGTACGCGGTGCCGGCGGCGGCGGCCGTGGAGGCGGTGCGGACGTGCTTCACGGCGGTCCGGAGCTCGGAATTCTGAGCGCGGTTGACGATGGTGCGAGCGCGGGCCTGGCGCAGCGCTTTCTTGGCGGACTTGATTTTCGGCACAAGGTCTCCTGTTCGAGGCGCGGAAAATAGACGGTAAGTTGTGGGGGATCAAGGCCCTACGGCGTTGACCGGGGTACGGTCCCTTCCTATCTTAGATCGTCGCCGACGCTGAGCGTGTTATCACCCTCGACATCCTGCTCTGGGCCACGGTGTTGCTGTTCTCGATGGTGGCGCACGAGTATGCCCACGCCGCGACGGCCTTCCGCCAAGGTGACGACACCGCTTCCTCCCTGGGGCGGCTGACGCTGAACCCTCTGAAACACATCGATCCCATCATGACCGTCCTCGTGCCCATCGGGCTGTGGGTGGCGTCACACGGGACCTGGACCTTCGGCGCGGCCAAGCCGGTGCCGGTGGACCCCTCGAAGTTCCGGGACCATCCGTCGGGGGACATCATCGTGTCCCTGGCCGGGATCGTCACCAACCTGGGGCTCTTCGTGGCCTGCGTGCTGGCGTACATCCTCGTGGGCGTGGTCGGCGGGGCGAGTCCCCGGGTCGCGGAGGCGGTCCAGGGGGCGTTGTGGTCCGGGATCGCGGTGAACCTGCTGCTCGCGTTCTTCAACCTGATTCCGATCCCGCCCCTCGACGGCAGCCGCGTGTTGTACCAATTCCTGCCGCCCGTGGCGCGGGCCCGGTACCGGCAGCTGTTCCGGTTCGGCCTCCTGCCCATCGTCGCGATCAGCCTGCTCTTGCCCGGGGTCATCGACGTCCTGCTCTGGCCCGCCTTCCGGCTGATGGATGTGGCCGGGATGCTGATCCACGGATTCACGATCAAGGTGGCCGCATGAGCGCACCGACCCATCCGGTCCTGACCGGCCCGCCCGGCTTCGTCATCGAGCTGGACCAGTTCTCGGGTCCCCTCGACCTCCTGCTGCACCTGATCCGCGAGGACGAAGTCGATATCACGGATCTCCCCATCGCGAAGATCGCCGACCAGTTCCTGGCGGTGATCAACGAGCTGGGCCTGAATCAGGCCGCGGACTATCTGGAGATGGCGGCCCGGCTCCTCCGCATCAAGGCGCAGATGCTGCTGCCGCGGCACCTGGGGGACGACGAATGGGAGGACCCGCGCTCCGAGCTGGTCCGGCGGCTCCTCGAGTACCAGCAGATCCGCGAGCTGGTGGACTGGCTGCAGCGGGCCGCGGCGGTCCGGGCCGAGCAGTACGGACGCGGCTACGAGGCGCCGGCCCCGGACGCGCCGCCGGCGCCCCTCGAGCTCGACCTCAACGACCTCCTGGCCGCGGCGGAGCGGGTGATCTCGCTCATCCCCGAGCCGATGATCCACCGGGTGGTCCCGCGACCCCTCGACGTCGAAGGCGCCACCCGGCGGATCCACGCGCTGCTCGAGTCCCGCGAGGAGTTCGGGTGGCTCGACATCGTGGGGGAGACGCCCTCGATCGTCGACGTGCTGTCCACGTTCATCGCCCTCCTCGAGCTGGCCAAGCGCCAGACGGTCCGGCTGGACCAGCCGTCGCCCTTCGCCCCCATGGTGATCCGCCGTGAGTCCCCTCGCGAAGCTGCTTGAGGCGGCGCTGTTCGCCTCGAGCCGGCCCCTCACCGTCGAGGAGCTCGCGTCGCTGGACGCCGAAGCCGGCGAGCCGGCGGTGCGCGCGGCGCTGGGCGAGATCCGTGAGGAATTCGAGGGGGACCGCCACGGCGTCGCCCTGGTCGAAATCGCGGGCGGCTGGCAGTTCCTGACCCGGCGCGAGCACGCCGAAGCGATCGACCGCGCGGCGTTCGCGCTCCGGCCCCGCCGCCTGTCGCCGGCGGCGCTCGAGACCCTCGCCATCATCGCGTACAAGCAGCCGGTCGGCCGTGTGGAAGTCGACGAGATCCGCGGCGTGGATTCGGGCGCGGTGATCGACAAGCTGGTGGAGCGCGGCCTCATCGAGATCGCCTCCCGGGGCGAAGGACTCGGCCGCCCGCTCCTGTACGGCACCACGCCGTCGTTCCTCGAGCTCCTCGGTCTCCAGGACCTGGAGGAACTGCCGCGTCTCGAAGAGCTGTCGGTCGCGCTCCGCCCGCCCGCGCCGGCCGAGCCCGAATGACCGACATGCGCCTGCAGCGCGCTCTGGCGCGCGCAGGCGTCACGTCCCGGCGCAAGGCCGAGGACCTGATCCGCGCCGGACGCGTGCGCGTGGACGGCGTCGTCGCCGAAATCGGGAGCAAGGTCGACCCCGGCCGCCAGCGGGTCACCGTGGACGGCCGGCCGCTGGCGGCGCCCGCCGTCGCCTGGTTCGCGCTCAACAAGCCCCTCGGCTACGTCGTGAGCCGCGGCGATCCGGAAGGGCGCCGCACCATTTACGACCTCCTCCCCAAAGTGCCCGGGCTGGCCTACGTTGGACGGCTGGACGTGATGACGTCGGGTCTCCTGCTGTGCACCACGGACGGCGATGCCGCGCACCGGCTCACCCATCCGAGCTTCGCGGTGGAGCGCACCTACTGGCTCCGCGTGCACGGCCGTCCCGCGAGCGACGTCAAGCGGGCACTGGCGAGCCGCCCCGTCGTCGAGGGCCGTCCCGTCGTGATCCGCGAGGCGCGGGTGCGGCCCGCGGGCCGGAGCCTGGAAATCGAGCTGACCCTGGCCGAGGGCCGGCACCGCATCGTGCGCCGGCTGGCCGAGGAGCTGGGGCTGAAGGTGGAGTGGCTGCATCGCGTGTCGTACGGGCCGGTGCGGCTGGGAAAGCTGCCGGAAGGGCAGTGGCGCGCGCTCACGCCGCGGGAGATTCAGGCCATCGGACGGATCCGTGCACCTCGCTGACAAGACCGTCATGCTCCTCGGCGGCTCCGGCCTCGTGGGCCACGCCGTGGCGCGCCGGGTGCTGGCCGAGCGGCCGAGCCGCCTGGTGCTGGTGGCGCTCTTCGAAGATGAAGTCCGGGCGGCCGCGGCCGCCCTCGAGGCGTACCGCGGGCGCGCGGAGGTGGCGGTGGAGTGGGGGAACGTCTTCCTGCCCGCGCCCGTGGCGCGCCGCGAGCGCGGCGAGATCCTGGCGGACTCCGCCCTCCGCACCCTGCTCATTCAGGACCAGTTCGGGGATTTGACCGAGGACGTGCTGGAGCGGAACCTCCTGTACCAGCTCCTCGCCCGCTACCGCCCCGACGCCGTGGTCGACAGCATCAATACGGCCACCGCCTTCGCCTATCAGGACATCTTCCAGAGCGCGCGCGACCTGCTCGCCGCGTCCGCCGCCGGCACCCTGGACCGGGCCCAGGTGGAGCAGCACATCCTCACGCTGACCATGCCCCAGCTGATCCGCCACGTGCAGATCATCACGGAGGGCCTGAAGCGGTCCGGCACGTCGGTGTATGTGAAGGTGGGGACGTCGGGCACGGGCGGGATGGGGTTCAACATCCCCTACACCCACTCCGAGGAGCGGCCCAGCCGCACCCTCTTGACCAAGTCGGCCGTGGCCGGCGCGCACTCCCTCCTGCTGTTTCTGCTGGGACGCACGCCGGACGCGCCCGCCATCGTCGAGATCAAGCCGACGGCGACCATCGCGTGGCGGGAGATCGCCTACGGGCCGGTGCGCCGGAAGGGCAAGCCCCTGCCGCTGGTCGACTGTCCGGCCCCGCTCCCGGTGGCGGACGCGTTCGCGCCCGGCGCCAAGCCGTGGAAGGACCAGGGGAAGCCGGTGCAGGGAGTGTTCATCGACGTCGGGGAGAACGGTCTCTTCGCCAAGGATGAGTTCGCGACGGTGACGGCGCTGGGACAGATGGAGTTCATCACCCCCGAGGAAGTGGCCGACTACGTCATCCAGGAGATCCAGGGCCGGCCGACGGGCAAGGACATCGTCGCGGCCCTGGACGGCGCTACCGCCGGGCCGACCTACCGCGCCGGCCTCCTCCGCTCGGCGGCCCTGGGTCGGCTCGAAGGTCTGGAGCGGGACAGCGGCACCCGATCGGTGGCTTACGAGATGCTGGGACCCCCGCGGCTCACGAAAATGCTCTATGAAGCGTATGTGCTGTCGAAGCTCCGTCCGACCGTCCGTGCCCTCGCGGGCTCCGACGGCGCGGGCGTGGCGGGCGAGGCCCAGGCCCTGATCGAGCGCGACACCGCCCTGCGGTCGCACATTTTGTCGGTAGGGCTTCCCATCCTCTGCGCCGACGGCGCCCGCGTGTACCGGGGGAGCCTGGTGGTGGTGCCGCCGACGCCCGGGGACCCCCGGGGCGCGGCGCCGCGCGGCTGGGTGGATCTCCGGCCCGAGTACTTCGGGATGTGGGTGAAGCGGGCGCAGGCGATCGTGGCGGCGGAGGTCCGGGCCGGATCGAAGGAATCGGGCAGCGACGTGGACTGGATGGCCATCCGGGGCGACGATCCGGTGGATCCGCCCCGGTTCGCGACCTGGGTGTTCGAGCACGAGGACCGCGGGGCGCGGATCAAGCGGTGACCCGGGGGCGGGACGGCGGGGTCGAGGGTACTGGAACGGTGGACTCAAGGGAGGCGGACGCGTGACGGCAGGAGGACGAATCTCGAGGCCGCAGGTGACCGACGCGGCGCTGGCGACCGCCTTGACCCGCGAGGTGGGGAAGCGCGTGGTGGGGCAGGACGTCATGGTGGAGCGCCTGCTCGTGGGGCTGCTCACCGGTGGGCACATCCTGCTCGAGGGCGTCCCCGGGCTCGCCAAGACCCTCGCGGTCCGGACCGTGGCCGAGTGCCTGCGCATCAGCTTCTCCCGGATCCAGTTCACGCCCGACCTGCTCCCCGCGGACGTGATCGGCACGATGATCTACGACCAGAAGTCCCAGGAGTTCTATCCCAAGAAGGGCCCGCTCTTCGCCAACCTGATCCTCGCCGACGAAATCAACCGGGCGCCGGCGAAGGTGCAGTCGGCGCTTCTCGAGGCGATGCAGGAGAAGCAGGTCACCATCGGCGGCGAGACGTTCTATCTCGGGGAGCCGTTCCTGGTCCTCGCGACCCAGAACCCCATCGAGCACGAGGGCACCTACGCCCTGCCCGAGGCGCAGCTCGACCGGTTCATGCTCAAGGTCCGCGTGGGCTATCCCACCCGCGACGCCGAGAAGGAGATCGTCGGCCGGATGGCGTCGGGACGCCCCATCGAGGTCGAGCGGATCGCGAGCGGCGAAGACGTACTGGCGGCGCGCAGCGCCATCGCCGAGCTGTACATGGACCAGAAGGTCGTGGACTACATCGTGGACGTGGTGCGCGGCACCCGGGAGCCGCAGGCCGTGGGGCTCGGGGAGCTGAAGCCCCTGATCGCCTTCGGCGCGTCCCCGCGGGCGTCCATCTATCTGGCCCAGGCGGCCCGGGCTCACGCCTACCTCCGGGGCCGCTCGTACGTGGTCCCCGAAGACGTGAAGGCGATGGCGTACGACGTCCTCCGCCACCGCGTCCTCCTCACGTTCGAAGCCGAAGCCGAGGACCTGGACGCGGACCGCGTGATCGGCCGGATCCTGGAGGCGGTCGGCGTGCCGTGAGCCCCGAGGTGCTGCGGCAGGTCAAGGGGATCGAGCTCCGCACCCGGTCCCTCGTCAACACGCTCTTCACGGGCGAGTACCGGTCGGTGTTCCGGGGGCAGGGAATCGAGTTCGCCGAAGTCCGCGCCTACCAGCACGGCGACGACTTCCGCGCCATCGACTGGAACGTCTCCGCGCGGATGGGCACGCCGTTCGTCAAGACGTTCGTCGAGGAGCGGGAGCTCACGCTCCTCCTGGTGGTCGACCAGTCCGGCTCCCTCCACTTCGGGCGCCCCGCGTCCAAGGCGGGGATGGCGGTGGAGGTCGGCGCCGTGCTCGCCCTCGCCGCCGCGCGCCATTCGGACCGCGTCGGCGCGCTGCTCTTCGCCGACCGCGTGGAGCACGTGATCCGCCCGGCCAAGGGGCGGGGACACGCGCTGCGGGTGATCCGCGATCTCATCGCGTTCGCGCCCCGCGGGCGCGGCACCAACCTCGCCGAAGCGCTCCGGTACGCCACCAAGCTCCTGCGCCACCGCGCGGTGGTGGTCGTGATCTCGGATTTCCGCGCCGAGGGCTGGGACGAGCCGCTGGCGCGGCTCGCCAATCAGCACGACGTCGTGGCGATCACCATCGACGATTCCCGAGAGGTCGCGCTGCCGGACGCGGGCTGGATCGAGCTCGAGGACGCGGAGACCGGCCGCCGGGTGCTGGTGGACACGGGGCACGAGGGCACCCGGGGGCGGGTCCGGCTCGCCGCCGAGCGCGTGTTCCAGGAGCGCCAGCGGAAACTGGTCCGGGCCGGCGTCGATCTCGTATCGCTGCATACCCACATTCCCTACGCCCTGCCCCTGCGGCGCGCGTTCGCCGAGCGCGCCCGCCGGATGAAGCGCTAGATGCTCGCGCCGGGACCGGCCCTCGTCCTCTGGGCTCTCGCCGCGGCGGGCGGGGACACACCCTGGGTCGCCCTGCCGGCGGGGCCCACCGTGGGCGACACGGTCTGGCTCACGCGGGTGATCGCGGTGGCTCCCGAGTGGCGGGTCCGGGCGGCGGCGTTTGAGTCCCAGGGAGACGTGGCGCCGCTCGGCGAGCCGGTGGTGACGCCCGGCGCCGGTGAAGACACGATCCGCTACGCCGTCGTGGCGTGGACCGCCGGCCCGCACCGTCTCGTGCTGCCGACGCTGTGGGTGGTGAAGGCGGAGGGCCGGAGCGACTCGCTCGCGGGCGGCACCGTCGATCTGACCGTCCGCAGCGTCCTGCCCGCCGACACCGCCGGGTTGAAACCCAAGGCGCTCCTCCCGCCCGTCGATCTCCGTCCCCCGTCGTTCTGGCCGCCGGCGCTCGCGGTGCTGCTGGCCGCCGTCGCCCTGGTGCTCACCGTGCGCCTGCGCCGGCGCGGCCCGCGGCCGACCGCCGCGGCGGCCGAGTTGGTGCTGGGGGGCCCGGCGCCCGACGACCGCTGGCTCGACGCCGGAGAGCCCAAGGCCGTGGCGGCGCGGGCCAGCCGGATCCTCCGCGAGGCGCTGGCCCGCGTGGTTCCCGACGCGAGCGCATCCCTGCCGGTGCGCGAGGCGCTCGCGGCCGCGGAAGGCCGGATGCCCGGCGTCACCTTCCGCCGGATCCGGGAGGCCCTGCTCACGCTCGATCAGGTCTCGTATGCGGTGGCGCACGGCGCCGACGTGGCCAAGGTGGCCGCCGACGCGCGCGAGGTCGCGCGCGAGATCGTGACCCCGTGACCTTCGCCCGCCCGTTCCTGCTCGTCCTCCTCCTGGGACTCCCGGTGTGGTGGTGGGTGCGCCGGCGCCGGCTGGGCCGCGCGGGGGGGATCCGCATGAGCGACGTGGGCGCGGCGGCCGGCGCGGCGGCCCGGCGGTGGCCGGCCCGCCTGCCGGTGATCCTCCGCAGTCTCGGCGTCGCCGCGTGGATCATCGCGGCGGCGGGTCCCCGGATCGGTGTGGGGAGATCCGAGGTGCGGAGCGAGGGCATCTCGATCGTCCTCGCCGTCGACGTGTCGAGCAGCATGCTGTCCCAGGATTTCGCGCCGGCCGACCGCATCGACGTCGCCAAGGCGACCGCCATCGACTTCGTCCGTCACCGGCCCGACGACCGGATCGGGCTCGTGGCCTTCGCGGCCCAGGCGCTGTCGCTCGTGCCCGTCACCACCGACTATGGCGTGCTCGAGCAGGCGCTCGGCGACCTGCACGTGGGCACGGTGAGCGAGGACGGGACCGCGATCGGCACGGCCATCGGCACGGCGGCGAGCCGGCTGCGGCGGGCGCCGGGCCGGAGCAAGGTGGTGGTCCTGCTCACCGACGGCGTCAACAACCGCGGCATCGATCCCCGCACCGCCGCGCAGGCCGCGGCCGTGTTCGGGGTCCGCATTTACACCATCGGCGTCGGCACGGAGGGAGAAGCGCCGGTTCCCACCGGGCAGGG
>Ga0335071_10005569_pt1 | contig 13067 bp, 9 predicted proteins | sample Lox_Sample_15_FD_206724 | JGI IMG/M metagenome (GOLD analysis project Ga0335071, IMG submission 206724) | Soil microbial communities from Loxahatchee National Wildlife Refuge, Florida, United States - Lox_Sample_1.5 | ecosystem: Environmental > Terrestrial > Soil > Wetlands | place: USA: Florida...
GCTCTGGCCCCCATCAGCCCGCAGATCCAGAGCCAGCTGGGCCTCGAGAGCGACGAGGGGCTGGTCATCACCAACGTCCTCCCGGACGGCCCCGGCGACCACGCCAACCTGCGCCGAGGCGACGTCATCCTGGAGATGAACCGGCAGCCGGTCAGCAAGGTCGAGGACGTGAAGGCCATCCTCGCCAAGCTGAAGGAGAACGACGTGCTGGTGCTGCGGGTCCGGCGTGGCGACCAGGCCTCGTTCCTCACCCTGCGGCTCGGCGCCAACTGACGGGGCTTGACCGTCGAGGGGCCCGCTCCCTTCCCGGGGCGGGCTCGGCGGTTTGCCGGTCGGGCAGCCTCACATCACCCGCGAGGCGATCTCGTTTCCGGTCCGGCTGTCGATGACCCGGACCGCCAGGAGCCGCGCCGCCACCCCCTCGTAGCTGCCCTTCTCGCCCCGGCGGGAGAGCCTCCACACCTTCTCCGGCCGGAAGACCACCTCGAGCTCGATGGCGCCGGTGCGGAAGGGGCTCTCGAACTCCATCTCCATCATTCCCGGCGGCACGGCGCCGGGGATGGGAAGCAGATCGACGACCGGCCGGCCCTCGGGATCCTGCTTCTTGGGGACGCCGCTCGTGAGCGCCAGGTCGCCGCCGGCGAAGAACGGCGTGACGAGGAGCAGGTAGCCTTGGCCCCGGCGCTCGGGCCGGACCAGCGAGGCGGCGTCGGTGACACGGACGGCAAACGCCCGGCCGCTGATCTGCCTGCGCGCCTCGGCGACGTTGGCCTCGCACTTCTGCCGCTCGTAGACGTCGGTGCAGCGCCCCACGAAACGGGACAGGAAGGTCTCGAGGGCGTCCACCCTCTCGGCATTTCGGGCCAGGGTGTCGAAGCTCTGCTCGGCCGCCTGAGCGCTCGGCGGCAGGAGAAGAAAGAGGGCGACCAGGGCTGCGGAGCGCATCGAGGGCCTCGAAAGGGGATAGGGCAGAACAGCCCGTCAACACTGCATCTTATTCCTATTTGCGGACGGGGCCAGGAAGGCGAACGTATGCTTAGGTCGGTTGTTTGACTACATTTCATTACCAACCTAGCCTTGCCCTGGTTGCGGAGGGTGGGAATGCTCAGGGCACGTCGGGTGGCGATGGGGCAGGACGAGCGGCGCGAGGCGACCCGGCTCGACAAGGTCTTCCGCGTCTACCTCGAGGGCGAGCACGGCTGTGGTCTCGGGATCGCCCGCAACATCTCCCGGGGTGGGGTATTCGTGGAGACCCGCGCACCTCAACCCATCGGCTCGCAGGTCCGCATCACCTTCCCGTCGGAGGCCGGCAACATGCTGGCGGTGGCCGAGGTCCGCTACGTGTGCCACCTGCTGGCCCGGGGCCCGGAGCGGATGCCCGGTCCGCTGGCGATGCGCGGCATGGGCCTGCGCTTCCTGTACTTCGAGGTGGGCGTGGGAACGGCGGCGGCCATGCACTGAAGCCGGACTGCTCCGAGGGCCCCTCGCCTTGCCGCCCTGCGGGCGGCGTGCTACCGGACTCCGGATGCTGGCCATCGAGACGCACGGGCTCACCCGGCTGTTCGGCGAGAAGGCGGCGGTGAGCGAGCTGGCGCTCTCGGTCCCCGCCGGCGCGTTCTACGGCTTCCTCGGCCCGAACGGCGCCGGCAAGAGCACCACCATCAAGATGCTCACCGGGCTGCTGGCCCCGAGCGGCGGTCGGGCCCGGGTGCTGGGCCTCGACCTGTCCACCGACCTGCTCGGGGTGAAGAAGCGCATCGGGGTCGTGCCCGACGGGCTGGGGCTGTTCGAGAGGCTCTCCGGGGCGGAACAGCTTCGCATCCACGGGCAGCTCTACGGCCTGCCCCGCGCCGAGGCTGCCCGCCGTGCCGAGGAGCTGCTGGCGGCGCTGGAACTCGCCTCCGACGCCGGAAAGCTGGTGGGCGAGTACAGCCACGGGATGAAGAAGAAGCTGGCCCTCGCCTGTGCCCTCATCCATGGGCCGCGCCTGCTCTTCCTCGACGAGCCGTTCGAGGGGATCGACGCTTTGGCGGTTTCCGGCATCCGCCGGCTGCTCGTCGATCTCGTCGCCCGGGCCGCGGTCACCATCTTCCTCACGAGCCACGTGCTCGAGGTGGTGGAGCGGTTGGTGACGCACGTGGGGATCATCCGCGAAGGGCGGCTCGTGGCGCAGGGCTCGCTGGAGGAGGTCCGGGGGACGGGCTCGCTGGAGGAGGTCTTCATCCGCATGGTGGGGGAGGAGCGAACCGATCCGGCCGCTCTCTCCTGGCTGCGGGGGGAAAGCCCAGCGTGAGGGGGGAAGGGCAGCGCGGGGCGGGCGCGCCGGCGCCGCTATGGGCGTTGGCCGAGCTGCGGCTGCGGCTCACCTGGCGCAGGCTGCGCGGGCGCGGCGGGATCCCGGAGCTCGTGGCCCGGGTCTCCATGGCGGCCATGGCCCTGCCGGCGGGGATCATCTTCGCGGCGCTGACCGGGCTCCACGCCTACCGGGCCGTCCGTTCCAGCGGGGTCTCGGCGGCGCTGGCTCCGGCCGCCCTCTTCTTCGGTGTGTGGCAGGCCTGGACGGTGGTGGGGGTGACGCTCTCCGACCGCGAGTCGTTCGAGCTGCGCCGGCTGCTCGTCTACCCGGTATCGCCGGCCCATGCCTACGCCCACGAGCTCCTGGCATCGCTGGTGGGCGACCCGTTCTCGCTGTTTTGGTCGGTGCTCCTCCTCGGCGCCTTCGCCGGCGCCGCCCTGGCCCGGCCCGGCGCCTGGTTGCTGCTCCTCTCGGCGACCTACCTGCTCTTCGCCGCGGCCACGGTGGCGCTCGTGGCCCTGCTCCAGGAGCTGCTCGCCCGGGCGCTGCGCGCCCGCCGGGTGCGGGAACTCGGGGTGGCGGCGATCTACATCGGCCTCATGCTCCTCGTCGTCTGGGCCAGCGGCCGCGGCCCCGGAGCCGCCATCCGCGCCCTCCGGGCGCTCGCCCAGGTGCGCTGGGTGGCCTATCCGGCGGCGCTGGCCACGGAGGTGACCGTGCACCTGTATCGCGGGCACACCCTGGCGGCCCTGCCCTGGCTGGGGGGACTCGGGCTGGCGACGGCGGGCACCACCTGGGCCGCCTACCGGCTGGCGCTGGCCGAGGCCATGTCCGGCGGCGAGGGCGCAGGCGGCGGCGGTGCGGCCAAGGGCGGCGGCTGGCGCCTGCCCGGGCGGGTGGGTCCGCTGCTCGAGCTCGAGCTCAAGTACCTGCTCCGCCACCCGCTCACCGCCGTGCTCGGGCTGGTGGTCCCGGGGGTGGCAGCCATGGTCGGCTGGCGGGCCACCCCCATGATCCCCCCCGAGGCCGGGGAGGTGGTCCGGGCGCTGCCGCTCTTCGGCTTCGCGCTCTACGCCCTTCTCGTCACCCAGGGTGTGTGGCTCAACGTCTTCGGCCGCGACCGGGGCGGGGTGCGGCTGTGGTTCCTGGCGCCGCTCGAGCTCGCCGACGTGCTTCGGGCCAAGAACGCCGCCGTCCGGGTGCTCGCCTTCGGCCTCTTCGCCGCCAGCGCGGCCATGCTGTTCGCCACCGGCGGGCTGCCCCCGCCTTGGGCCATCCTCGCCGCCCTGCTGCTGCACCTCGGGCTCGGTCCTTTTTACGTCGCCGCCGGGAACCTGGTCTCGGTCCTGAACCCGCGCCCGGGCTCGCACGGTCTGCAGCGTGGTGCCAGCCTGGCTCCGGCCTCGGCCCTGGCCGGGATCGCGATCTTCTCGGCCGGCGCGGCGCTGTTCGCGCCACCGGTCCTCCTCGCCCTGCGCCTCGACCGGCCCTGGGTCTTGACCACCTGTTGGGCGGGGCTGGGGCTCCTCGGGGCGGTGATCCGACGCGCCACCGCGGCCGCCACCGCCCGGCTGGTCGAGCGGAGGAGGGAAGCGCTGGTGGAGGCGGTCGCCGGGGACCTCTGAGCGGTGGAGGGAAGCGGCTACTGGGAGAACCCCTCGATGAGGTAGTGGGCCTCGATCCGCTTGAGGGCCACCACCATGGCGGCGGTGCGCACGTCGACCGGCTCGCCCACGCAATAGCTGCGAGCGTCGTAGAGCGGCGTCCGCCGGCCCTGACCGCGGGCCACGTCCCGAATCAGGGCGTAGTTCTTCTTGAGCGCCTGCTCCAGCCGGGCGTTCACCTCCGCCTCGGTCCAGTGCTCGAGCCGCTGGTTCTGCAGCCACTCGTAGTAGGAGACGGTCACGCCCCCGGCATTGCAGATGACGTCGGGGATGACCTCGATCCCCCGCCGCCGGAGCACCTCGTCGCCTTCCGGGGTGGTGGGACCGTTGGCGGCCTCGGCCAGCACCCGTACCCGCAGCCGCTCCGCCACCCTCCCGTCGATCTCCCCGCCCAGGGCGGCGGGGATGCAGACCTCGGCGGGCATGGCCCAGAAATCGTCCTCGGAGAGGGCGGTCCCGCCGGGGAAGGCAGCCACCGTCCGGCGCAGGTTGCGGGGGTTGGCGTGGACGTGCTGGACGAGTGCCGGGACGTCCAGGCCGGCCTCGCGGTGGACGGTGCCGCCGGCGTCGTTCACCGCCACGATCCGGGCTCCCATGGCGTGGAGGATCTCCGCCGCGGCCGAGCCGACGTTGCCGAAGCCCTGGAGGATCACCCGGGCCCCGCGCAGCTCCAGCCCGGCCTCCCGCGCCCACTCCTCGAGGCAATAGACCACCCCCTGGCCGGTGGCCCGGGAGCGCCCCTCCGAGCCGCCGATGCGCACGTCCTTGCCGGTGACCACGCCGCGCAGGGCATGGTGCTGCCGCTCACCGTCGGTGTACTGACGCATCATGTAGGCCATGATCTCGCCGTTCGTGCCCACGTCCGGCGCGGGGATGTCCAGGAAGGGACCCATGAGGTTCTTGAGCTTGTAGACGTAGCGCAAGGAGATGTGCTCGATCTCCTCCCTGGAGAAGGCGAAGGGATCGATCTTGATTCCCCCCTTGGCGCCGCCGAACGGCACCTCGGCGATGGCCGTCTTCCAGGTCATGTCCGCCGCCAGGGTCTTGAACAGGTCGAGGCTGACGTCGGGGTGGAAGCGGATGCCCCCCTTGTACGGGCCCCGCACCTGATTGTGCTGGATGCGGTAGGCCTTGAACTTGCGCGGCCCGCCCGGCTCCAGGCGGAAGAAGCCCTTCCCGGGTATGTGGATCACTCCTTCACGCATGGTGATGCCGGCGGAGAGCAAGGCGCGCCGATGGAGGATGAAGGCCCCGTCGGCCAAGGGCTCCAGGGCCTCGCCCGCCCTGACGTCGGAGGGGCGGAGGTCGGCGAATCGAGCCAGATCGCCCAGGACGAGGGGCACCAGCCGATCCCGGGTCTCGACCGTGACGTAGAAGATGTGCTCGAAGTCCGGTTCCTCCAGTTCCATCCGGACCCGGCGATCCAGGTGGATGAGCTCCGCGGCCCGGTGGAACGTCTCCATCGACTGCTCGTAGAAGCTCTTCTTCCCGTTGCGCCCCATGCTCCGCTCGCCTCCGCGAAACCAAGGTCAACGGTACGGTAGTGGCGCAGGGCGAGGACGGCAACGCGGGCCGGGCAGAATCCCGCGCAGGTTCGAAGAGTTAGGCACCGGCGGCGGGGCCGGAGCGCCCCGGCTCCCCGGCGGGTCAGGGCAAGGAGATGGCCTCCGAGCCCTCGTCGTACTCGAACAGGTTCGAAAAGCGCGCCCAGTTGAGGAAGGTCTCGAACATCCGCTCGTAGTCCTCGTTGGGCGCGTTGACGGCGATGGTCTCGAGGACGAAGTCGCGGTCGAGGCGGTGCCGTTCCTGGCGAGCCAGCGCCTCCCGGACGAGCTGGAAGAGGCGCAGGTGGAGGAGGTGCTCGCGCCACAGCGCCTGCCGCTCGGCGGTGCCGGCCCGGACCAGGCGCATGCCCCCCGGGGAGAGGACCACCATCCGCCGGGGCGTGTCCACGAAGTCGAGGAGCTCGGCCGCGTTCACCACCCCGATGAGCTTGCCGAACTCCTGGTCGGTGTCGGAGGCGATGCGGAAGACCTCCTCCTGCCCGCCGCGGGCGTCCAGGTACTCGAGCAGGCCCATGATCTCGCCCGCGCCCACCGCCGGCAGCGGCTCGAAGGCCGGAATGGGCACCGCCGTCTCGGCCAGGTCCGGCATCTCCATCCCGGTGATGATGTCGTGCAGCCGGTCGACGAGCTGGAGGAGGCCCGGGGCGCGGTAGTCCCGGGGGCGGGGGAGGGTGTTCTCCACCACCGTGCGCACCCGGCCCGGGTTGGCGTCGAGCAGCACGATCCGGTCGGCCATGAACACCACCTCCTTGATGTCGTGGGAGACCATGACGATGGAGGAGGGGTTCTTGTCCTTGGCCGCCCACAGGTCGAGTACCTCGGCCCGGAGGCTCTCGGCGGTCAGCGCGTCCACCTGGCTGAAGGGCTCGTCCATGAAGAGCATCTCCGGATCGAGCGAGAAGGCGCGGGCCATGCCCACCCGCTGCTTCATCCCGCCGGAGAGCTCGCGGGGGTAGGCGTCCTCGAAGCCGGCCAGCCCCACCGTCCGGATGGCCAGGCCGGCTCGCGAGGTCACCTCCTCGGGGGGAAGTCCCTTGGCCCGGAGCACGGCCGCGACGTTCTGGGTGACGGTCATCCACGGATAGAGCGCGAAGCTCTGGAACACGAAGCCGATGCCGGGGTTGAGACCGGAGAGCGGCGCGCCGTGGTACAGCACCTCCCCGCGGCTCGGGGTGGTGAGGCCGGCCAGGATGCGCAGGATGGTGGACTTCCCGCAGCCCGAGGGGCCGAGCAAGGCCACCACCTCGTTCTGGCGGACGGAGAGGGAGACGTCCTCGAGGACCCGAAGCGGCGGCCCCTTTCCCTGGGGGAACTCCTTGTCCACGTGGCGGAGCTCGCAGAGGAGCTCGACCTCGCTCGTCGCCAGCGCCGTGGCCTCGGGCATCGTCGAACCTCGCTTATCGACTGAGGGAGAACCGCTCCTCGGCGAGGGCGTGGAGCCGCCGCCAGACGAAGCGGTTGAAGAGGACCACCACGGCAGCCATGACGGTGATGGCCGCGGCCAGCACGGCGAACTCGCCGCCGGCGGCCGCCTCGCTGATGCGGGCCCCCAGCCCCTCGGCGCTCAGGGTCTGTCCGCGGAAGCTCATGTACTCGGAGACGACACTCGCGTTCCAGGCGCCGCCGGCCGCGGTGACCCAGCCGGTCACGAGGTAGGGAAAGACCGCCGGGAAGTAGACCTGGCGAAAGCGCTGCCAGGTCCCGAGCCGGTAGATGCGGGCCGCCTCGAGCAGGTCGGCGGGAATGGCGGTGGCCCCGGCGATGACGTTGAAGAGGATGTACCACTGGGTGCCGAGCAGCATGAGCAGGACGCTGCCCAGGCCCAGGCCGATCCCGAGGAGGTGGAGCACGGCCACCACCGCCGGGAAGAGCATGGGGGCGGGGAAGGACGCCACCACCTGGACCACCGGCTGGAGCACGCGCGAGAGCCGGGGGGAAAGGCCGATGGCCAGGCCGGCCGGCAAGGTCCAGAGAGTGCCGAGGACGGTGGCGAGCAGGACTCGTCCCAAGGTGAGGAAGGCGGCGACTCCGATCCCGCCCCAGGCGCCCGCCCGGACCTGGCGGAGCAACCGCACGAGGTCGACTGCGCCCCAGAAGAGCAAGGCGAGCAACAGGACGAAGAGCAGCAGGGAGACGGCCCCGGCCGGTCCCCGCCCCACGGGGCGGGCGGTGACAGCGGGATGCGGCGGGCGGCTCCGCCGGCGCCGGAAGAGGTGGCGCACCAGCGACGAGATCGCGGCCAAGAGCCGGGAGCGCCGGAGCAGGTCGAGGAACCAGGATTCCATCGACTCGGTCTGGCCGCTCTCCTCCACCCGGAACTTCTGCGCCCAGACGACGATGGGGCGCCAGAGCAGCTGATCGAGCGCCACGATCATGGTGACCATGGCCCCCACCGCCAGCAGCATGGCCCGGCCGTCGCCCCTGGCCACCGCCACGCTCATGTACGAGCCCAGCCCGGGCAGGCGGAAGTCCTTGTCGCCGAGCACGAAGGCCTCGCTGACCATGAGGAAGAACCACCCACCGGCCATGCTCATCATGCTGTTCCAGATGAGGCCAATGGCGCTGAAGGGCAGCTCCACAAACCGGAAGCGCTGCCAGAAGCCGAAGCGGTTCAGGGTGGCGACCTCGGTGAGGTCGCGCGGGATGGACCGCAGCGCGTGATAGAAGCTGAAGGTCATGTTCCAGGCCTGGCCGGTGAAGATGAGGATCACCGAGGCCAGCTCGAGGCCCGCATTGCTGTGAGGGAAAAGGGCCACAAGCCCGAGCACCACCCCGGGCATGAACCCGAGGACGGGGATGCTCTGCAGGATGTCCAGCGCGGGGATGAGCACGCGCTCGGCTACCCGGTCGCGCGCCGCCCAGTAGCCGTAGACCAGCGTGAAGAGGAGGGAGAGCAGGTACGCGACCAGCCCGCGCGAGAGCGAGAGGAGCGTGTACCCGGGGAGGGCGGAGAGGGCGAGATCGATCTCGACCGCCGGCCGGGCCGCACCGGTCCACTGCCGGGCCAGGTGCACGAGTCCGTAGATCCCGCCGCCCAGGGCGGCGAGCACAGCCAGGTCTGTAAAGCCCAGCCGCCGGGAACGATCGAGGAAGGCGATGGCCGCGCCGAACACTCCGCTCACCCGCCGAAGCACGAGGCCACCCTCACTCCGTCCCACACCGGTCCTCATGATGGCGTGAATATCCCAACTCCACGCGCAGGACAGCGACGAAATGGCCACCGTGCGGCCGGCGGCGAGGAGTGGGCCCCGCCGGGGCGCCCGATCGATCAGGCCGCCGCCTTCGGGGGCGGGGGGAACCGCGGGACCGCGGCCCCGGACGGTCTGGATTCGGGCGGGGGGACAGCTCTTTGCGGACCCGACGCCGCCTCCCGCAAGGTGGCGCGCTCGAGCCCGGGCAACCGTCCGCTATCACCCGGGTCCCGATCACGCCGAGGGGCACGGTGGGATGGCCCGGCCGTGGTGACCGGGACCCGATGAAGGCGGACCGCACCACCCGCCCTGGCCGGCGCGGCCGGATCGGCGCTACGCTGAGCTCGTGCAGCCGCCCCGGCCCCCAGGCTCCGATGGTGGCCTTCTCCCCGGGGCGTTCGGGTCGCCACCCGGGCGTCCGGTCCGAGTCTTCGTCCTCGACGCGCAGCGGCTGGTGCGCGAGGCGATGGCTCACGCCCTTTCGGCCGCCGGTCCGTTCCGGGTGGTGGGCCATGCCGGAACCGATCGCCAGGCGATGGAGCAGGTGCCGGAGTTGGATCCGGACGTGGTGGTGGTCGATCTGTCCCGGGTGACGGGGGGCCTGGATCTAGTGCGCTGGCTGCGGCGGCAGGGGTCGCGTGCCGAGGTGGTGATCGTGGCGGGTGCCGAGGACGGCCAGCAGCGGGTGGCCCTCGGTGCCGGGGCTCGTGGCTACGTGCTGAAGGAGGCGGGATTCGAGCAGCTGGCCGACGCCATTCGCTGCGCCGCGCGGGGGGACTTCTTCGTGGCGGGAACCGGCCGGGACGAGGCGGCCGACTATGCCGCACCCTGGGTGGAAGAACAGGCGCCCGGGGGCCACATCACCCCACGCGAGCGGGAGCTGGCGGTGCTGCTCTCCGACGGGTACTCCTCCAAGGAGGCGGCTGCCATCCTCAACATCAGCGTCCGTACGGCGGACACCCACCGCGCCTCGCTCATGCGCAAGCTCGGGGCGCGCAACCTCGCCGAGGTGGTGAAGTACTGCATCCGCAACGGGCTGGTGGGCACCTGACCTACCCGCTGCCGGGGGGTCCATCCCTCCCCCTACAGGAGAATGCGTAGCGCTCTGGCCGGTAGTTCTCGGGGATTTGCGGCGGCGCAGCGGTGGCATAGCGTGGATGCGACCGGTCGGCGCAGCCGCGCCGCCCCCTGCGGATTCCCTGGGAGCGCAACGATGAGCCCATACGTCGCGAAGCTGATGGCGGAGGTCAAGGCGAAGAACCCGTCCGAGCCCGAGTTCCACCAGGCTGTCGAGGAGGTGGCGCAGTCTCTGACCCTGGTGTTCGAGCGCCACCCGGAGTACGTGGCGGCGCGGGTGCTCGAGCGGATCATCGAGCCGGAGCGGGTGATCATGTTCCGGGTGCCCTGGCTGGACGACCAGGGGCAGGTCCAGGTGAACCGGGGCTTCCGGATCGAGATGAACAGCGCCATCGGCCCGTACAAGGGCGGCCTGCGCTTCCATCCCTCGGTCAACCTGGGCATCCTCAAGTTCTTGGCCTTCGAGCAGGTGTTCAAGAACTCGCTCACCACGCTGGCGATGGGCGGAGGCAAGGGCGGCTCGGACTTCGACCCCAAGGGCAAGAGCGACAACGAGGTGATGCGCTTCTGCCAGAGCTTCATGACCGAGCTGTTCCGCCACATCGGCCCCGACACCGACGTGCCCGCCGGCGATATCGGCGTGGGCGGCCGTGAGATCGGCTACCTCTTCGGACAGTACAAGCGGCTCCGCAACGAGTTCACCGGCGTCCTCACCGGCAAGGGGCTCGGGTGGGGCGGCTCGCTCATCCGGCCCGAGGCCACCGGCTACGGCGCAGTGTACTTCGCCGAGGAGATGCTCCGGACCCGGGGCGAGTCGCTGCAGGGGAAGCTGGCCCTGGTGAGCGGTTCGGGAAACGTGGCCCAGTACACGGTGGAGAAGCTGTTGCAGCTGGGTGCGCGGCCAGTGACGCTCTCCGACTCGGGCGGGTTCATCCACGACCCCGACGGGATCGATCGGGAGAAGCTGGCCTTCGTCATGGAGCTCAAGAACGTCCGGCGGGGCCGGATCAAGGAGTACTGCGATGCCTACAAGCGGGCGCGCTATCTGCCAGCCGATCCTCGCCAGAGCGCCAACCCGCTCTGGGCGGTGCCGGCCCAGTGCGCCTTCCCCAGCGCCACCCAGAACGAGATCGACGGCGAGGACGCGCGGAACCTGCTGAAGAACGGGGTCCGGGTGGTGTCGGAGGGGGCGAACATGCCGTCGACGCCGGAGGCGATGCGCTTCTTCGTCGAGAACAAGATCCTCTACGGGCCGGCCAAGGCGGCCAACGCGGGCGGGGTGGCCACCTCCGGCCTGGAGATGGCGCAGAACAGCATGCGCCTCTCCTGGACCGGGGAGGAGGTGGATCAGCGGCTCCACCGGATCATGGTGGAGATCCACCGGGCCTGCCGTGAGACGGCGGAGCGCTTCGGCACCCCCGGAAACCTGGTGAACGGCGCCAACATCGCCGGCTTCCTCAAGGTGGCCAATGCGATGATGGACCAGGGGGTGGTGTGAGCCGCAGGCTTCGCCGGCCGTGAGATCTTTCCGGCCGGCGAAAGGGCCGGCCGGGACTCCGGGCGCCACCCGGGGTGGTATCCTCCGCGCCGGAGGCCGCCATGCCCGCCAGCCAGAGGCCCCGCGCCCCGCGGACGGCGAGCGCGCTCGAGTTCCAGGACCTGATGCGCCAGCGGGTGGAGGACATCCTGCTGGTGGCCAGCCCCTACGATGCCTACATCCTCGAGGAGGACGGCCAGCTCAACGAGCGGATGGTGAGCCACCTCATCGAGCTGGGCCTGCGCCACACCCCGGGTCTGACCCACGTGTCGAGCGGTGCCGAGGCGGTGGAGCGGGCGGTAGCCGACCGCCGCTTCAACCTGATCATCACCGCGCTCCACCTCTCGGACATGAACGCGGTGGAGCTGGCCCGCCGGGTCCGGGAGGCGGGCCTCGACGTGCCGGTGGTGGTTCTGGCCTTCGACGGCCGCATGTTGCGTGAGTTCGTGGGCCGCCACGACACCTCCCAGCTGGAGCGGGTCTTCCTCTGGCAGGGCGACGTCCGCATCCTGCTGGGCATCGTCCAGTACACGGAGGACCGCTGGAACGCCCCCTACGACTCGGGGGTGGCGGGCGTACCGCTCATCCTGATGGTGGAAGACAGCGTGCGGTACTACTCCTCCTTCTTGCCGGTGATCTACTCCGAGCTGATGAGCCACGCCCAGCGGCTCCTCAGCGAGGGCGCGAACCTCTCCCAGAAGGCGCTGCGGATGCGGGCCCGCCCCAAGGTGCTCCTCTCGAGCACCTTCGAGGATGCCTGGACGCAGGTCCGCGCCTATCAGGACAGCCTCCTGGCCCTCATCTCCGACGTGGAGTTCCCCATGGAGGGGGCGCTGCGGGACGACGCCGGGGCCACCCTGGCCCGGCGGGTGCGGGAGCTCGAGCCGGACGTGCCCATCGTGCTGCAGAGCTCGCGACCGGCCAACGAGCGGCTGGCGCGCGACCTGGGGGTGGCCTTCCTGCTCAAGAACTCGCCCCTCCTCCTCCAGGAACTGCGCCACTACATGCTGGAGAACTTCGGCTTTGGCGACTTCGTCTTTCGCCTCCCCGACGGCAGCGAGGTGGCCCGGGCGGCCGATCTGCGCGGTCTGGAAGCGGCGCTCTCCTCGGTTCCGGCCCACAGCATCCTCCACCATGCCGAGCGGAACCACTTCTCCAAGTGGCTGCGGGCCCGGGCCGACTTCCGGGTGGCCGAGAAGCTCCGGCCGCGCCGGGTCTCCGACTACACCGGGCCGGAGGCGCTGCGCGCCGATCTCATCCGCTCCATCCACGAATACCGTGACGAGCAGCGGGCCAGCGTGGTCGAGGACTTCGACCCGAGCCGCTTCGACGGCGCGCGCGGCTTCTTCCGCCTCGGCGGCGGGTCGCTGGGGGGGAAGGCGCGGGGCCTGGCCTTCGTCCGCCGCCTGCTGGCGGACTCCGGCCTCGACCGGCGTTTCCCGGGGGTGCGGGTCCAGGTGCCCACCGCGGTGGTCGTGGCCACCGACGTCTTCGACCAGTTCCTGGAGGAGAACGACCTGGGGGACTTCGTGGTGGAGTGCCGCGACGAGCTCGCCCTGCGGGAGCGGATCATGTCCGCCCGATTCCCGGCCGGCCCGGCCGAGGCGCTGCGCCAGCTGGTGAACCGGGTCAACTACCCGCTGGCGGTCCGCTCCTCCAGCCTCCTCGAGGACTCGCAGTACCAGCCGTTCAGCGGCGTCTACGAGACCTTCATGCTCCCAAACCGCCACCCCGATC